>Ga0187894_10005316_pt1 | contig 13231 bp, 16 predicted proteins | sample GBC1701081metaG_FD_136650 | JGI IMG/M metagenome (GOLD analysis project Ga0187894, IMG submission 136650) | White microbial mat communities from a lava cave in the Kipuka Kanohina Cave System on the Island of Hawaii, USA - GBC170108-1 metaG ... | reverse complement strand
TCGCACGCGATGGTCCGCAGCGCCGTCTGCCACATGTGCCGGTGGGTGTCCACCAGTCCGGGGAGCACGATCCGGTCGCGGGCGTCGACCACGTCGGCGTCGGTTACGTCGTCCAGCCGACCAACCGCGGCTATTCGGTCGTCCTCGATCAGCAGGTCGCCGCGGACCGCCTCCGCGCCGGGGACCATCGTGACGAGCCAGCCGCCCTGCAGCAGGGTCCGAGCGCTCATTGGCCCAGCCTCGCGCACGCGCTTCGCCACGGCGGCTGATCGCGCGATCAGACAGGAGGGCCCCTGGGTAGGTTGGCCTTGAGCCGAGGAGAACTCCATGGACATCGTCCGCAATCCCGATGGCACGCTCGTCGTTCCGGTGCGGCCGCCGCGGCAGCACGACGCCGACGACGGTCCTGATGTCGACGTCCCGCCCGACGACGTCCCGACCGATGCGGTGCCCACGACCCGGCTGCTCCACCCGGGCGAGGGTGGCTACGACGAGGCGCTCGCCCAGTGGGACCTCCAGCAGAACCCCGATCGTGAGCCGGTCGTGTCCCCGCCAGCGGCCGTCAGGAAGCCATGACACTTGTCCACGCCATGGCGACGTCACCCGACGGGGAGGCCACGCCCGCCGAGCTGGCCCGTCGCGCCGACGAACTCGACGCCGCCCGCCAGATCAACCGCCAGTTGATGGCCCGACTGAACCTGGAGCGCCGACGAGCGGGGTCACCGTTGCCGGCGACCGCCGGGTGGCGAGCAGAGGTCCGCCCCCCGCACCAGGGCGGCGGCTACCTTCAAGGCCATGGCCTCGTCGAAGCGGGTTCACCAGCTCAAAGTCGTCCTCCGGGGTGCCCGCCCGCCCATCTGGCGGCGTCTCCAGGTGCCGTCAGACATCACGCTGGCGGAGCTGCACCGTGTGGTGCAGGTGGCCATGGGCTGGCAGGACTACCACCTCCACCAGTTCGAGATCGCCGGCGTCACCTACGGCGTCGACGACGGGGAGGGGTGGGGCCCAGCCCCCGAGGACGAGCGCCGCACCCGACTCGACCGGGTCGCCGACACGGGCACCAGGTTCGCCTACGAGTACGACTTCGGCGACAGCTGGGAGCACGCCATCATGGTCGAGGAGGTCCTCGACGCCGAGGAGGCCACGGCGTATCCCGTCTGCATCGCCGGCAAGCGGGCCTGCCCGCCCGAGGACTGCGGCGGGGTCTGGGGCTACGAGGAGTTCCTTGCCGCAGTGGCCGACCCGAATCACGAGGAGCACGACGCACTGCTGGAGTGGGCAGGCGGGCAGTTCGACCCCGAGCTTTTGGATCTGGCCGCCGTCAACCGGGCGCTCACCCCCACCGGGCGGGCGGCCTCACGCTGCTGACCGCCGGCGCCGGCTTCGCCGGCCCATCCCCCATACCGTCACACGTACGTACCAGGTGGGTACACTGAGCCCGTGAGCCGGGTGGAGCCCGACCGTCGGGAGCGGATCAACATGCGGGTCAGCGAGCGCCAGGTGCGCATCCTTCGGGCCGCCGCTGAACTGACGGGCGAGACGCTCACCGGTTTCGTGCTGGCCGCGGCCACCGAGCGAGCTGGCGAGGTCATCGAGCGGGCAGAACGCATCAACGTGAGTGCCGAGGCGTTCGAGCGGTTCGTCGCCGCGCTCGACGGGCCGGCTGAGGCGATGCCGACTCTTCGCCGCTACGCGAGGAAGCGAAGCCCCCTCCCCGCGTCGTGAGCGTCGAGCCGCTCGGGCCCGTCGAGGCGCTCTCCGACACCCACGAGCTCGACCAGTTCGACTCTGGCGTCGCCAAGCTCGACCAGTGGTTGCGGCGCTCGGCGCGCGTGGCCGCCGCCGCCGGGACCGCCGCCACCTCTGTGCTGCGCCGAGAACGCACGGTGGTCGGGTTCTACGCGCTGGCGATGAGCTCCCTTGGGCCCGAGGGCGCGCCGTCGCGTCTCCGGCGGGGGATGCCCGACCCGGTTCCCGTCGTCCTTCTCGCTCGCCTCGCCATCGACCGCTCCGAGCAGGGCCACCATCTCGGCGGTCACTTCTTGGTCGATGCCCTCAGGCGATGCGTGCGAGGCGGCCGCGAGTTCGGTGCCCGGGCCGTCGTCGTGGATGCCATCAGCCCCGAGGCAGCCGGGTTCTACCGTCACTTCGACTTTCACGACCTCGACGCACAGCGCCTCTGGCGGCGCCTTGGGGATATCGAGCGCGCTCTCGGCTCCTGACAACCGCAGAGCGGGGCCACGCCGACCCGCCGGGCCGGCGGAGCGCTCTTCTCGCACAGGTGTGCGTCAAGGCGACCTCCTGGTCGGAAGCCCCTTGCGCCCGCCCCTCCTCAGAAAACCTTCGGCACACCCGGCGCCGACGCTGTGCGCCAGGATTGTCCGCCAAACTCGGTACGTGCGCTCGGTTGGCCTGAACATCGAACTCGCTGAGACGGCCGGGGGCGCCCCGGCCGTCATTCGGCGTTCTCGGTCGAATGTCACGGCCGTGATACAGGCGGGCGGCGAGCCAGAAGCACGTCTAGTCCGAGCCGCGGGTGCCGGAATCGTCCGCCTTCCCCTCGGTCCGGCCGCCAATGGCGTCGCTCTCCACTTCGCCAACCTGTAGTCGCTCGCGCAGCCAGCTCGACCACCACGCCTCGTCGACCTCGTGTGCGGCGACCGTCAGCATGGCCGCCTCTGCCTCATCGGTGTCCGGCGGGTCGGGGTCCCAACGAATGCCGTTCAAGTCCAGAAAAAGGACCAGGCTGGCCCACGCGGCGCGCTTGTTGCCGTCGGCGAGCGGGTGGTTCCACGCCAGCCGGCAGGTCAGGACGGCCGCCTTGTCGATCAGGTCCGGGTAGAACTCCTGATCGCTGAAGCTCGCTTCCGGCGCATGAAGCGCCGAGTCGGCAAGCTCGACACGAGACGCCTTGGCGAGCACCCCCGCCTCAAGGCCGGTGACCTGCTCGGCGAGCCAGAGGTACTCGGCCAGGGTGATGTAGCGGATCACTTGGCCAGGCGGTCGAGCAGCTCCTTGTCCCGATCGAGCAACTTGCGCGCCCGGGCGGTGAAGTCCTTGTCGGCCCGGACCTTATCGATCTCCGCCGCCAGGGAGCCGACGATCAGGGCGTTGACGCTCGTCTCCCGCACTCGGGCAACGGCCTCCGCCTGGTCAGCCAGCTCGTCAGGAAGCCGCACGGTCATGTGCTTCGTCATGCCCGCCACGATACTGCAGTACCACAGTGTCAGGCACCCGAGAACCCTCGACCAGGCCCTATGAGGAGCATGACCTTGGAAGCGCCGCGACGGCCTGGTTATGCGGTCTGCTTGAGGGTGACCTGGTCGCCGAGCCTGTGGAGCTGCTCGATGAGGCGGTCCCGTTGGCGGTCGGGGAGGAGGGCGACACTCGCGGGGCTGGTCGTTATCGTCCGGAATTGTACCTCACACGACGCTGTGCGCTACAAGCCTGTGAGCAGGAGCTTTATGCCCAGCGAACTAGCTCCAATCCTCGGGGTTGTCCTCCACGAAGTGGGCCACCACACGGCCGTCGATGCCGTCGACCAGCACGAGGCCCCGTGAGGCCGGGGGCTCCTCGGCCGAGTAGAGCAGGATGCGCCAGGTCGGTCGGCTGCGCAGTCCACGCCAGGCCAGCTGGGCGGACGCGTGGCCGACGGCGAAGCCCACCTGGCGCGACGCAGCCACCAGGGCGTCTGTCTCGCGAACCGTGAGCTTCCAACCGGCCGCCAGGTGGTAGGCACCGAGGGCACCGAGCAGCAGGGCGGCCAGCAGCGTGCCCTCGTTGACCAGCACGCCGTCGCCCCCGGCCGTCGCCCAGAGCGCCAGGCAGGCCAGCGCGGTGACGACGTAGACGACGCCCGGGAAACGTCGCCGTGCGTTGTCCGGGAACACGTAGGGGCCGCGGTAGGCCGACGGGTCCAGCTCCTCGGGCAGCTCGTCGCCGACCGGCTCGTCGTCGGGCGGGTCGTCGTCGGGCGGGTCGGTGGTGCGGCTCACGCCGGCCAGGCCGTGCGGATCCGGTCGAGGCTCACCGGCAGCGCCTCGGGCACCACGCGGGCTTCGGCCACCGTGGTCATGAAGTTGGTGTCGCCGTCCCACCTGGGCACGACGTGCACGTGGAAGTGGCCGGGAACGCCGGCGCCGCCGGCCCGGCCCAGGTTGGCGCCGACGTTGAGCCCGTCCGGCCGGTAGGCCCCCTTCAGCGCCCGCACCGCGCGAGCGACCGAGGACCACAGCTCGGCGGCCTCGTCGCCGGTCACGTCCTCCAACTCGCCCACGTGGCGCCGGGGCACGACCATCAGGTGGCCGGCGGTGTAGGGGTAGGCGTTGACGATGGCCGCCACGCGCTCCCCCAGCCAGATGATGGCGGTGCCGTCCGCCACGACGCGGCACAGCACGCACGCCGCATCGGCGTCCCGGCCGGGGCCCGTGGCCTCAGTGAGGTAGTCGGCCCGCCATCCTGCCCACACCCGGTCGAGGCCGATGGTCAACCGGCCACCCGGCCCGCCACTTCGGCCCGCAGGCGCTCGAGAAACGCATCGACGGCCACGCCCCGCTCGGGCCGTTGCGACCCTCGTGCGTTCACGCCCACCGTGCCGGCCGCCACGTCGTCGTCGCCGGCCACCAAGACGTAGGGCAGCTTCTCCAGCTTGGCCCGCCTGATGCGCGCCCCCAGCGGCTCGTCGCCAGGCACCCAGTCGGCCCGGAACCCCTCGGTCCGCAGGCGATCGGCGATGGCGGCGACCGCCGCGTCGTGGTCGTTGCGGACACCGAGCACCCGGGCCTGGACCGGGGCCAGCCAAGCCGGGAAGGCACCGGCGTGGTGCTCGACGAGGATGGCGAAGAAGCGCTCGACGGAACCGAACAACGCCCGGTGCACCATGAACGGGCGGTGCCGGGCATTGTCGGCGCCGACGTACTCCAGGTCGAAACGCTGGGGCAGCTGGAAGTCGACCTGGAGCGTCGAGAGCTGCCAGCGGCGGCCGATGGCATCGCGGATGTGCACGTCGATCTTGGGGGCGTAGAAGACGCCCTCGCCCTCGGCCACCACATACGGCACGCCGGCCGACTCCAGCGCGCTGCGCAGGGCGGCGGTGGCCTGGTCCCACTCCTGCTGGGTACCGACGAACTTCTCGGGCTGGGTCGCCAGCTCGGCCTCGAACTCCTCGAAGCCGAAGGTCCGCAGCACCCGGATCACGAACGACAGCAGGCTGGCCAGCTCGGGGGCGAGCTGGTCGGCGGTACAGAAGATGTGGCTGTCGTCCTGGGTGAAACCCCGGGTGCGCAGCAGGCCGTGGAGCACGCCCGAGCGCTCGAATCGGTAGACCGTGCCCAGCTCGAACAGCCGCAGCGGCAACTCCCGGTACGACCGTTGCTGGCTCTTGTAGACGAGCATGTGCATCGGGCAGTTCATCGGCTTGGGGTAGTAGGCCGCCCCCTCCATGGCCATCGGCGGGTACATGCCGTCGGCGTACCACTGCAGGTGGCCCGAGGTCTCGAACAGCGTGGAGCGGGCCAGGTGGGGCGAGTACACGAACTGGTACCCGGCCGCCTCGTGCTCGGCCCGGGAGTAGTCCTCCATCGCCTTGCGGACCAACCCGCCCTTGGGATGGAACACCGCCAGGCCGCTCCCGATCTCGGGCGGGAAGTGGAAGAGGTCCAGCTCGACCCCGAGCTTGCGATGGTCGCGGCGACCGGCTTCCTCGACCTGGAGCAGGTGGGCGGCCAACGCCTTGTCGGACTCCCATGCCGTGCCGTAGATGCGCTGCAGCTGCGACCGCGACTCGTCGCCCCGCCAGTAGGCGCCGGCCACCCGGGTCAGCTTGAACGAGCCGAGGCGCCTGGTCGACGGCACGTGCGGGCCGCGGCACAGGTCGACGAAGTGCTCGGTGTTGCGGTACGCGCTCACCACCCCGGAACCGGCACCCTCGGCGGTGTCGCCCTCGATGATCTCGGCCTTGTAGGGCTGGTCGGCGAACAGGGCCAGGCCCTCGTCACGGCTCAGCTCCTCCCGGACGAAGGGCTGGTCCTCCCCCACGATGTCGCGCATGCGGGCCTCGATGGCCTCGAGATCCTCGTCCTTGAAGACGGCGCCGCCGGGGAGATCGAAGTCGTAGTAGAAGCCGTTCTCGATCGGCGGCCCGATGGCGAACTTGGCGCCCGGCCACAGCGCCAGCACGGCCTGGGCCAGCACGTGGGCCGTCGAGTGGCGGAGCACGGCCCGCCCCTCGTCGACGCCGTCGGTCACGATCGACACCTCGTCGCCGTCGGACAGCTGGTGCGCGAGGTCGACCAGCGCCCCGTTCACCCAGGCCGCCACCGCCGCCCTGGCCAAGCCCCGCCCGATGGCGCCGGCCAGGTCACCCGCCGTGGCGCCGACGGCCAGCTGCCGCGTCGAGCCGTCAGGCAGGCGCACGGTGATCTCAGGGGCCATCGCCGAACAGTACCCGTCGCCCGTCGGCCCTCCCGAGACGATCCCGGGACGTCAGCGGTCGGCGGCCCAGGCTCGTTCGAACTCGGCGAACCCGAGCCCGGTGACCCGGCGCAGGGCCTGGTCGACGTGGTAGTCGACGCTTCCCGGCTCGGTACGCGCCTCGCCGAGAACCCGGAACAACGCCGACGGGGCGCCGGCACCCGAGCGCGTGGCCAGGAACGACACGGCCGACCGGCTCTCCCGGTAGGAGCGCTGGATCGACGCCGCCGACCCGGTCGTCAGCTCGTAGCCCCGCGGGAGGCGTCCGTCCGAGCCGGGCGGCCGCGCCACATCGTCCGGCCGACCGGTGGCGGCCCAGTCGGCCACACCCTCGTGCACCCACAGGGGAACGAACGGTCCGGCCAGCGGTGCGGCGGCGGCGTGGACCAGCTCGTGCACCAAGGTCTCGGTCTGCGCGGCCGGCGAGGCACGGGACAGGCGCTCGTCCTGGGCATAGATGCGGGGCGCGCTGGCGGTGAACCCATCAGGTCCGTCGTCCTCCTGGAGGCCGTAGGAGGCGAAGGCCACGAACTTGTCGAGATCCACCGTGGACTGCAGCAGGCGCTCCAGGACCTCGGCCGACGGCGGCAGGACGAGCGGTACCCGGCCCGACCACGGCTGGTCCCAGGCGGCGGCCATGCGGTCGGCCGCCTGCGCCACCAGGGAGCTCAGCACGCCGGCGCGCCCGGCATCGGCCGGGTCACTGATGACCAGTGCCCGGGCGCCGGCCTCCACCCGGACCGGACCCAGGTCCCACAGGCCGCGGTCGGTGTCGAGCCCGAGCACGCTCAGGTCGTCGTCGCCGCCCACGTACCAACGCCCGTCCCGCTGGACGAACGTCAGCCATTGGTAGTCGACGGCGTCCACACTGTCGTAGCCGGCGAAGCGGTAGCGCTGCCGGGTCTCGGGCAGGAACACCGGCGCACCGCCGTACCGGCCCTCGGCGGCGCGCGACAGGTCGCCGGTGTGCTCGACCGACGCGCGCAGCGAGAACGACTCCAGGGGGAGCGACGCCAGGCCCTCGAAATGCCGCCCCTGTGCCTGGGCGAACCCGGCCGGCGCCTGTGGGTCGACGGTGGCGAGGAACGCCGTGCGGTCCTTCCGGCTCACGGCGTCGGCCCGGGCGTCGAGGACGGCCTGCGCGGCCTCCAGGACGTCCGGGCGCACGTTGGGTGCGGCGCCGGCCGGCACCGCCAGGACGGCCGCGACAGCCGCCGCGGCGACCAGGGCTCCCGATCGGTGCCCGGAGCTACGCACCGCCGAGGGTGACCCCCAGGAGGGAGGCGGCCTGCGACACGCCCGAGACGGAGGATGAGGCGGCGGCCGCGTCGATCGCGGCCAGCGCGGCCGGCGTGTCGAGGTCGTCGTCCAGGGCGGCCCGGACGGCGTCGAGAGCGGCGTCGCCGGTGCCGCCTGCCCGCCAGCCGGCCAACCGGTGCGACGCCTCGCGCAGCAGGCCCTCGTGCCACTCCCATGGCGAGCGGTAATGGTGCGAGAGGATGGCGAGCCGGACGGCGGCCGGCTCCCAGTCCTTGAGCAGGTCGCCCACGAAGACCAGGTTCCCGAGCGACTTCGACATCTTCTCGCCGCCCAGGCACACCATCCCGACGTGCATCCAGAGGCCGACGAACGGGTGGCCGGTGGCGGCCTCGCTCTGGGCCGCCTCGCACTCGTGGTGGGGGAAGATCAGGTCGCTGCCACCGCCGTGGAGGTCGATGGACGCCCCCAGCTCGCGCAGCGCCAGCGCCGAGCACTCGATGTGCCAGCCCGGCCGGCCCGGGCCCCACCGCGAGTCCCAGGCCGGCTCGTCGGGCGCCGACGGCTGCCACAGCACGAAGTCGAGTGAGTCCCGCTTGTGCGGGTCGTCGGGGTAGCCGCCCCGCTCGGCCGCCAGGGCCAGCATCTCCGGCCGCGTCATGTTGCTGATGCGGCCGAAGCGCGAGAACGAGGTGGCGCTGAAGTACACGGCGCCACCGGCCTGGTAGGCGTGACCGGAGTCGAGCACCATCTTGATGAAGCCCAGGATGTCGGGGATGGCCGATGTGGCCCGTGGCTCGCTGTAGGACGGCAGGAGGCCGAGGGCCTCCATGTCGGCGTCGAAGCGGGCCATCTCCTCGGCCGCCAGATCGAGGTAGTGCACGCCCAGCTCCCGGGCCTTGCGCAGGATGTCGTCGTCCACGTCGGTCACGTTGCGCACGCACCGGGTCTCGTGGCCGATGTCCCGCAGGCGGCGCTGCACCACGTCGTAGGTGAGGTAGGTGGCGGCATGGCCCATGTGGGCGGAGTCGTACGGGGTGATGCCGCACGTGTACATGGTGACGGTGGGGCCCGGATCGAAGTCGACGACGGCGCCGCGGGCCGTGTCGTACAGGCGCATCACGTCAGGCCGGAGGGGCCGGGAGGCGGATGCCGGTGAGACGGACGCCGGCGCGGGTGCGGTAGCGCGTGTTGATCTCCAGCAGGACGGCCGTCATGGCCTCGACGGGCGTGGCGGCCGACAGGCTGCCGGCGCGGATGGGACGCAGGCCGCCCATGCCATCGATCAAGCCAGCCGTCGCCTCCCACGCCGCCTCGTGGTCCGAGCAGACCAGGACGTCGCCGGTCAGCGGCGAGTCGAGGCGGGCCAGCGAACGGGCCGGCAGGTGCTGGAAGGCGGCTGCCACCAGGGCGCCCGGCGCGGCAGCCTGGACGTGGGCCGCCACCGAGCCCCGGGGCAGGGCCAGGGCGACGAACTCGTCGCCCACGCGGGCGAGGGCGTTGGCCATCGAGATGACCGCCTTCCCGTCGAGGTGCTTGGCCAGGGACGACGCGGTGGCCGCGGCCGAGTCCCACGGCGTGGCGATGACCACGAGTTCGGCCTCGGCCGCGCCCACGTTGTCCCGCCCTTCGAGCCACAGCTCGCGCCCCGGCCACGCGGCCTGGATGGTTGCGCACGCCTCGCGGGCCCGGTTCTCGTCCCGCGAGCCGACCACGACGCGAAACCCGGCCGCCGCCAACCGGGCGGCCAGGCCGCTCCCGGCCGGCCCCGTCCCACCCAGGATGCCAACGTCCATGGCGCCCGAGGCTACCCGGGGGCCGGCCCGTCCTCGGGTGTCTCGGTGGCCGACAACGTGACCGTCAGCTCCACCTCCTCCACGCCCCGCACGAGCTGGACGGCCAGCGCGGCCTCGGCGTCGGTGCCGTCGAGCACCTCGTGGAGGTCGTCGATCCTGGCCAGGGGCCGGCCGCCCACGGCGACCAGCAGATCGCCGACGAGGATGCCGGCTCGGGCAGCCGGGCTCCCGTCCTCGACGACCCGGACCAGCAGGCCGTCCCGCGGCGGCAGCCCCACCGCCTGGCGCAGGTGGCGCGCCGCCCGGGACGGCGCCAGCGCCACCCCGAGGTGCGGGCGGGTCGCCGACTCGCCCCGGACGAGGGCGTCCACCCGCGCCCGCAGCTCGGCGTCGGCCGGCAGCGCGAGGTAGAAGCCCTCGCCGAGGCGGTTGGTGTTGATGCCCACCAGGCGTCCGTCCGGGCGCACCACCGGACCGCCCGACGACCCCTTCACCATCGGTGCGGTGTGTTCGAGGCTGCCTCGGATGCGCCGGCCCCTGGGCCCGCGAAAGGCCCGGCCGACGGCGGACACCTGGCCCATCGTGGCCCGCACGCCGCGGCCGCCGGGGTTGGCCACTGATACCACCACGGTGCCCGGCACCGCCGCCACCTCGCCGGTCCACACCACGGGCGTCACGCCGCCGGTGTCCACTGCGATCACCGCCAGGTCGCCGTCGACGTCCACGCCCCCGACCCGGCCGGCAGCCCGCCGCCCGTCGGCGAACGCCACCTTCGCCTCGGTGCCGTGCAGGTTGTGCGCGTTGGTGAGCACCGTCCCGTCGGCCACCACCATCCCGGACCCGTGACCGACGCCGACCACCGCCGGGCCCACGCTCGCCGCCACCTTTCCGGTGATGGCCTCCAGCTCCTCGATCACGCCCATCCGGCTTCCTCCTGTCAGTCCGTAGTCACTTGCTATTCGCAAGTTACACGCACCCACGGCGTAGCGGGTGAGAATGGTGGCGATGCCGCCTGCCTTCTCGCCGCTCGACGCCGCGCTGGCCAGGGTCGGGGATCGGTGGGCGCTGCTCCTGGTCGACGCCATGCTCGGCGGCCCCCGGCGCTTCTCCGAGCTGAGCGACTCGCTGGCGGGCATCGCGTCGAACGTGTTGAGCCACCGCCTCAAGATGCTGGAGCGGGCTGGCGTGGTGGTGGCGACGCCCTACTCCGAGCGGCCGTTGCGGATGGTCTACGAGCTCTCGGCCGCCGGTCGGGAGCTGGCCGGCGCGCTGCGCCTGCTGGCCCAGTGGGGTGCCGGCAGCGCCGGCGACGAGGACCTGCTCCGCCACGCCGCCTGCGGCACCCCGGTGGAGGCGCGCTGGTACTGCCCGGCGTGCGACGAGGCGGTCGACGACGACGACGCCGCCGACCTGCACTTCCTGTAGCGGCGGGCACCCGGTTCCTTCGGAACACGCCCGCCGCGCCCGGCGGGGCCCCTGCCCCGCCGGACGGGCCGCCCGTCGCGCGACACGTAGCCGCGGGCACCCGGTTCCTTCGGAACACGCCCGCCGCGCCCGGCGGGGCCGCTGCCCCGCCGGACGGGCCGCCCGTCGCGCGACACGTAGCCGCGGGCACCCGGTTCCTTCGGAACACGCCCGCCGCGCCCGGCGGGGCCCCTGCCCCGCCGGATGGGCCGCCCGTCGCGCGACACGTAGCCGCGGGCACCCGGTTCCTTCGGAACACGCCCACCGCGCCCGGCGGGGCCCCTGCCCCGCCGGATGGGAGCGGGAACGCGTGCTCAGCAGTAGCGGGACAGGAGCGAGAAGGGGTTGGTGGCGCGGCCGTGGCCGGGGTGCACCTCGAAGTGGAGGTGGGGCGGCCCGCCGCGGGCGTTGCCGGTGTTGCCGACGTAGCCGACGACCGCGCCGGCCGACACCCGTCCGGTGGCGCCCAGCCGGTCCAGGTGGGCGCCGTAGTAGGTGTTGCCGTCGTCGCCCCGCAGGTAGTAGGCGAGGCCGCCCAGCTGGGAGTTGTTGGCCCGGACCGTGCCACCCACGCTGGCCACCACCGGGGTGCCCCGGGGAGAGAGGATGTCGTTCCCCTTGTGCGACCGGCCGCCCGAGCGAGGTTGGCCCCAGTCGTTGCTGAAGGCGCGGGGCCCCTGCACCGGGCAGGCCCACGGGCCGCCCGCCCCCAGGATCCGGCCGGCGTCCGGCCCCGCCCGGGGCGCGCGGCGGGCGGCGGCCGCCCGGCTGGCCGCGGTCCGCGCCTCGTAGGCCCGTTGGGCCGCGCTCAGGCGGTCCAGCTCGGTCCGGGCCCTGGCCTGTTCCGCCCGCAGCTTCCCGACTGTCGTGCGCTGCTGCGCCAGAAGGCCGTCGAGCTCCTGCTTCTCGGATTGGTAGTCCGACCGGGCCACCCGGTAGCCCTCGACGGCGTCGGTCTGCACGAGGCTGACGTAGCGCAGGAGCGCCCGGCGCCGAGCCGACTCGCTCACGTCGCCCTGGCCGATCCAGTCGACGGTTCGGCTGCCACGGACGTACTGGTCGACGGCCAGCACCCGGACCTGGCCCTCCAGCCGCCCGAGCCGATCGCCGGTCTCGACGGTCCGGGCCTCCAGCTCGGCGATGCCCTCCTCGGCCTCGGCCAGCGCGCTCTGCGCCTTGGCCAGCCGGGCCGCAGCCTGGTTGGCCCGCTGTTGCGAGCGCTTCACGTCGGCCGCGGACGGCGCACGGGCCGATGCCGGCCCGGTCCATGCCAGCAGAGCCGCCAGCCCGAGCGCGGCGACGACCACCGGCCCTGCCCGTCGCCTCATGGCCGCAAAAGCTAGCCAGCGGCCGGCGGACCGGCCATCGCGCTCAGGCCCGGAGTCGCCTCTCCAGCTTGCCGGTGGCCCGCCGAACCTCGTCGGCCAGGAGGCGGTCGACACCCGGGAGGCGCGCCGCGCCGCCGTAGTAGAGCCCCATCGTCAGGCGCGATCCCCCGACGGCGGCCTCGACCTCGGCCGTCAGGACCCATGCCGAGTGCGACCGGCCATCGGTCTCTCGGCGCTCGAAGCGCACCAGCTTGGGCGGGCGGGCCTCGGACCGCACCATCCGGACCCGCTTGCTCCGCCGGATCGGCCCGAGCCGGGCGCCCAGGTCGACCATCCACGCCGGTCCGGGGTCGTCGGGCAGCCGCTCGCACGGCTCGGCCCGGTGCACCATCCCCAGCCACGACGGGTAGGTGTCCAGCCTGGCCACTTCGCCGAAGACGCGATCGGGCCCGGCCGACAGGGTGATGGACGACCGGTGATCCACGGTCGGGAAGTCTGCGCTCAGGCCGGCACCGGGGGCCAGCCCGGCCGGAAGATGTTGGTGCCGTCGACGCCGGCGACCAGCCAACGGCCACCATGGCGGCGGACGGCCAGCCGGCGATAGGTCACCGGCGAGCCCGGCTTCAGCTGGAGCTTGCGACCGGGCTCGATGAACGTGACGATCTCCAGGCCGGGCCGTGGCACCTCCGCCTCGTCGCGAAGGTCCCAGGTCCGGGCGCTGAAGCCGGTCCAGTACTGGCGCCACCGCTTGAGACGTTCGGCCGCGAACTGGTCCCACAGGGCCGAGGTCGGGGGGTCGGCGGCCAGCTCGGCGGCCAGGGCCTCCCATGCCGCGGGCGGGCCGAGGAGGTCGGCGTCCTCGTGGTGCGACAGCACCCAGTGCTGCACCAGCACCATCCGCAGGTCGGGCTCGGT
>Ga0187894_10005315_pt1 | contig 13232 bp, 6 predicted proteins | sample GBC1701081metaG_FD_136650 | JGI IMG/M metagenome (GOLD analysis project Ga0187894, IMG submission 136650) | White microbial mat communities from a lava cave in the Kipuka Kanohina Cave System on the Island of Hawaii, USA - GBC170108-1 metaG ... | reverse complement strand
TCGCTTCACGCGCGTGCTCAAGGGCCATATCGCGATCGCCATGGCGCGCTTCCCGGTCGGCACCACGGGCAGCCAGCTCGATGCGCTGGCGCGCTATCACCTGTGGCAGGTCGGGCTGGACTACGACCACGGCACCGGCCACGGCGTCGGCGCTTATCTCTCGGTACACGAAGGCCCGCACCGCATCTCTAAGATGCCCAACAGCGTGGCGCTGCGGCCTGGCATGATCGTCAGCAACGAGCCCGGCTACTACAAGGCCGGCGACTACGGCATCCGCATCGAGAACCTGGTCGCGGTGCGCGAAGCGAGCATCCCGGGCGCCGACCGCGCCTATCTCGAGTTCGAGACCCTGACGTTGGCGCCGATCGACGTGAACTGCATCGAGCCCGCGCTGCTGAGCGACCCGGAGCGCGCCTGGCTCAATGCCTACCACGCGCGCGTGCGCGAGGAGATCGGCCCACAGGTCGACGCCGAAACGCGCGCCTGGCTCGATGCGGCGACCCGGCCGGTGTGAGGTGCTGTCGCCCTGAGCGAAGCGAAGGACCCGTCGTGCCATCGTGTCCCACGGGTTCATCAATAGCGTACGCGTGCCCGTTTTCATGGTCCGTGCGTGCCGATGGCTCAACAGGTCCTTCGCTGCGCTCAGGACGACAGAAGGGGACCTGAGTCATGGCCCGCAAGAGCGTGCCCGCCGTTGCGCGCAAGCTCAGAGACCGGCGGATCACCCGCGCCACGCACCCCGACGTCGCGCTGCGGGCGCTGGCGCTGGGCGACCTGCCGCAGATCGCGCGCTGGCTCGCCTATCCGCACGTCGCTTCACGCTGGGATCCGCCACATGTCGCGCTGCCGGCCATCGTGCAGAACATCGACGACGCCGACGCCTCGCCCTTCATCATCATCGCCCGCGGCCGCGCGGTGGGTTACCTGCAGATCTATGCTGCGACAGGGACCCCATTCTGGGCCGGCCACGACCTGCCGCACGAGACGTTCGGCGTCGACCTGTTCATCGGTGAACCCAACGCCCTGCGCCGCGGCTATGGCAGCGCCAGCCTGGCCCTGGCCGCCGCCCATCTGCTCGACATCCCCGGCGTCGCGCGTGTCCAGGGCGATCCCGGCCCCGACAACAAGGCCTCGCTGCGTGCGTTCGAAAAAGCCGGCTTCGAACGCCATGGCCCCATCACCACGCCCGATGGGCCGGCGGTCTACATGGCGATCGATCGCAAGCCGTAGACCAGACCGTTACCTTGCCGACCTCACCCTGAGGAGCGAGCGAAGCGAGCGTCTCGAAGGGTGGGCTACCACGAGACTGCAGCCCATCCTTCGAGACGCCGGCTACGCCGGCTCCTCAGGATGAGGCTGTGCGTCATCATACGACAGCGCCGCTCCTGAAGTGAATCACTTCGCCGCATCGGTGATCGCGTGCCGCCAGAACTCGCCGTGTCGCGTGATGCGGCCTTCCGCTGCCAGGTGCGCGATCGCGGCGGCAATGGCTTCCTTGAAGGCGCCGGACGCCGAGGACACGCCCAGCAGGATGGCGACGGCGCGTGGCAGTTCGTCATCGCGCGCGCCGAGGCTGCGCTCGATCGTCTCGAGGATGGCGGCGCGCAGTTCCGGCGGCGGCAGGTTCTCGGGACGGCGCAGGGTTTCCTGGCGCACGTCGCTGCGATCGCGCACGCGGACCGGCTGGTCGGCACGCCAGATGAAGGCACCTTCGCTGGCACAGCCGCCGGCCCGCAGCACGGCGGCGATCGCCGCATCGACGGCGCCGCGAATGGCCGCGCCGGCACGCTGGTAGCCCCACAGCGTGCGCAGGCGGGTCACGATTTCGTCGCGCGCGATCGGCCCCTCGGTGGTGATCACGCGTGCCACACACGCCGCCAGCTGCGCGATCGGTGCCTCGACGAGCTCGATGGCCGGCACCGCGAAGGCACTTTCCTCATAGGCCGATGACGTCGTCTCCGGCGGCGCCTCGCCGACACGGCGCAGCGGCGCGACATCGATGATCCGCGCCGGATCCACGATGGGCTCGGACGGCGAGTCGGTCGCCGGCCGCGGCGCGCGCTGCCCGGCCACGGCCGCTGCCGACGCCGCTTTCAGCGCTTCCAGGCGCGCGACGAGACGGCGCAACTGCTCGTCGGGACGCTGCCACCAGTCGGTGCTCCAGACGCGGTGCAGCACCCAGCCGTGGCGTTCCAGCACCAGCTGGCGCAGGCGGTCGCGATCGCGCGCCGAGCGCGACGCATGATAGGCAGCGCCGTCGCACTCGATGCCCAGCAGGTAGCGGCTGGGCTGATGCGGATCGACCACGGCCAGATCGATGAAGAAGCCGGCGATACCGACCTGCGGGTGGACCTCGTAGCCTTCGCGCCGCACCGCCTCCAGCACTTCCTGCTCCAATGGCGAGGCAACGTCACGCGTGGTCGTTTGCGCCACATCCAGCACGCCGCGTTCGGCATAGTGCAGGAAGACCTTGAAAGCGACGACGCCGCCGCTGTGCGCCCGCTCCAGATCGACATCATCGGCGCGCAGCGCGCTGAACAGGTCGAGCCGTTCCTTGGCGCGGGTGATCAGCACGTTGAGACGCCGCTCGCCGCCCTCGGCATTGAGCGGACCGAAGGCCATGGCGAGATAGCCGTCCTTGTCGCGGCCATAGCCGACCGACAGCATGATCACGTCACGCTCGTCACCCTGGATGTTCTCGAGGTTCTTGACGAAGAACGGCTCGGCACCGGCGCGCGCGAAGAACGGCTCGAGATCGGGGTTCTGCCGGCGCAGCACCTCCAGCGCATCGAGCACGGCGCGGCGCTGCGCGATGGAGAAAGTACCCACGCCCAGCGACTTGTCCGGCGTGGCCCGGGCATGCGCGATCACCGCCTCGGCCACGGCCTTGGCTTCGACCTTGTTGTCGCGCGCACCGCCGCGGTCGTAGATGCCGTGCGGCAGGTGATGGAACACCAGCCCGCGGCCCTCGGCCTGGGTATGCGGGCTGGGCACGATGAACAGGCGGCTGTCGTAGAACTGCTTGTTGGACACCGCGATCAACGACTGGTGCCGGCTGCGGTAATGCCAGCGCAGCATGGTCGACGGCAGGCCCTTGGCGGCGCACAGGCCCAGCACGCTTTCGACATCGGCGGTGCTGGCGGCACCGTCGTCATCATTGCTCTCCACAGTGCGGGCGAAGAAGCGGGTCGGCGGCAGCTGCCGCTGGTCGCCGACCACGATGATCTGGCGGCAGCGCGCGATGGCACCCAGGGCATCGACAGGCTCGACCTGCGAGGCCTCGTCCACCACCAGCAGGTCGAACGCCAGCGCGCCCGGCGGCAGGAACTGCGCCACCGACAGCGGGCTCATCATGAACACCGGCTTGATCGCCTTGACCGCGGCGCCGGCCTCCTGCATCAGCCGGCGGATTGGCAGGTGGCGCGACTTCTTCTCGATCTCACGGCGCACGATGCCCACCGGCCCGATGCCACCCGGCTCGCGCGGCACGTCGCGGTAGTGGGCCAGCGCCGCCTCCAGCTGCGCCAGTTCGATGCGCTTGATATCGGCTTCGCGGAAGGCGGCGATGCGTCCGTCATGCACGTCGCCATCGAATGCCGCCAGCGCCGGCAGGCGGTGACGAAAGTCGCGGATCAGCTGGTCGTAGTACAGGTGATCGAAGACGTCGCACGCCGCGGCCGGCGCCACCGCCCCCGTTGCCAGTCGCGCAACGACATCACCCAGCCCCATGTCGACGGCACGGCGTTCCTGCACGCGATAGCCGCGCCACACGTCGAGACCTTCGGGATCGCCCTGCCATGCCGCCAGGCGTGCCGTGAGATCCGTTGCCGGCACGGCCGCCAGCGACGGCGCCGCGAAGGCGCGCGCCAGATCGAGCTGCAGGCGTGATACCAGGTCATCGAGCGCGCCCGTCACTGCGGCACGCGCCGCTTCCACGGTCTGTCCTTGTGCCACGACGGCCGGTCGATCGGGCAACGCCGCGTAGAGGGCACGGATATCCAGGTCGAGTGCCGCGTGGCTGGCCACCCAGTCACGGATGGCGACCAGCCGCGGCCAGTCGCTGCGGCTGCCGGCCCACAGCGTACCGAACGCCATCGCCGCGCTGGCATCGTGACGCGCGATCACCGCCAAGGCCTGGCGCCCCGCCGCCAGCGCATCCAGCAGCGCCAGCCGCTCGGCCTTCGCGCGTGGCGGCTTGTTCTTCAGGACGGAGGACAGCTCGCGCACGCCACGCCGATAGGCACCGTCGAACAGGAAGGCGATCACGGGATGGCCGGCGCGCGCGATCGCCTGGCGCGCGGCGGACAGATCCGTCGACCACGCCGCGTCGATGGTGCGGTCGGCGACCGACCGCACCGCATCGGCATGCGCCCGACCGGCATCCAGGACGGTGTCGAGATCGGCCGCCTTGTCGCGCCAGACCGCCGATGTCAGGGCAGCCGCATCCGGGTCCGGCGCCGTGCCGATCGCGGCAGCGATCGCCACCAGTCGCTGGATCTGAGACAGCGTCTGCGGTACCGGCTGGGACAGCGCCGCCGCGAGGCCAGCCGCGGCCTCGCCCAGCCGCGCCAGCGCCGTGCGTGCATCACCGATATCCGCGATCAGGTGCGTCCGGTCGCTGGCGATCAGGTCGCTGCGCTCGACGCCGCGCCAGATATGCCGATCCGGCAGGCCCATGCGCGCGATCCGCGCCACGAGGTCACCGACGACGCCATCGGCATCGACTTTCTGCTGCCGCGTCCAGCGTTCGGCAGCGGACAACGACAATCCTCGGCAGGCGCCGGCCATGGCACGCAGGCGCAGCAGATGACCCATCACCGCCTGCGGCGTCACGTCCGAGGGTGCCAGCGGCTCGTTGAGGGCAGCCGGCACGGCGTTGAGCTCGGCCCGCACCGCCTGCAGCCGCTCGAAGAAGCCCTGGTCGGGGGCACCGACGGGACGCCCCAGCTCGAGCGTGCGTTTCAATTCGGCCAGCAGGCTGCGCTTGTTGGCCTTGTGGCTGTGCAGCTCCAGGCAGGCATCGCCGACATGCACCGCATCCAGCCGCCGCTTCACGACATCCAGCGCCGCCATCTTTTCGGCGACGAACAGCACGCTGCGGCCGTCGTGCACGGCGGCGGCGATCATGTTGGCGATGGTCTGCGACTTGCCGGTGCCGGGCGGGCCCTGCACGACCAGGCTCTCGCCCCGCCGGGCGCGCTCGATGGCGATGGTCTGCGAGCCGTCGGCATCGACGACGTGCGCCAGCCGCTGCGGCGTCAGCTCGGCATCGATGCGCTCCTCGCCGGCGAAGCTCGGTTCGGCGCCCGGAAACCCTTCGCCCAGCAGGGCGGCGATGAAGGGATGGCGATCGAGCGGCGCGGCCTGCGGCCAGGTGTCGGCGTCGAGGTCGCGATACATCAGGTACTTGGCGAAGGAGAACAGGCCCAGCACCATCTCGTCGGCCGTCACCGACCAGGCGTCCTGCCCGTCGATGGCGCGAGCGACCGCATCGACATAGGCGGCGATGTCGAGCTCCTCGACCGCGGGCAGCTCGGGCAGCTCGATGCCGCAATCGTTCTTCAGCCGCGCCCGCAGCGAGATGTTCTCGACGATTTCGTCCTCGGTCCATACCATGCCGAAGCGACTGCCGGCGCCCTTGCGCTCCAGCCTCACCGGGATCAGCAGCAACGGCGCGCGGCGTTCGACATCCGCCGCGTCGGCTTCACGCCAGCGCAAGGCGCCGAGGGCGAAATAGAGAATGTTGACGCCCTGCTCCTCGATCAGCAGGCGCGCATCGTAGGCAAGATCGAACAGCCGCTTCTGCAGCCGTTCCGACGACAGCGCCGTGTGCAGGCGCGTGTCGCGGTGGCGCGCCGACCCCTCCTCGCCGTCGCCATTCTCGTCGGGTTGCGCCAGCGCGCTGCCGTCGGGATCGACATCGCCGGCATCGGCCGGCGCCGGCAACGCTAGCACGTCACCACCAGCGCCGCGACGGCGACGCGCCGTCTCGGCCGCCGTCTGCGCCGGATCGTGCAGGAAGCTCAGCGTGCGTTTCTCAGCGACCAGCAGGCGGAAAACCTCGACCGCCTTTTCATCATGGACGGCAACAACACGGGCGGTGCCACCCGGCTTGGGCAGGCTCAATAATCGATTGGCGGTACTAAGATCGAGCAGCGACTGTCGCGCCCGGCGCAACTCGGCGGCGATATCGATACTCATGCTGCTGCCGTTCCGACCATTATTTCAGCGCAACAGTCATTACCATTTTCCGTCGAACAAGCGTCAACACTCTTGTCCCACATCCATTGACGGCACGGGACGGCGCGGTTGTGATGGTGCCTGTACCGTGGCCAACGTACCACCCAGGCACGGGCATTGCATCGGATCCAAAGCAACGAAAACACCAGGGAGTGACGGCGATGAACGAGGAGGAACTGCGTGGTCTGATCGCCAAGGTGAAAGCCGGCGCGATGCCGCGCCGCGCGTTTGTGCAGCGGATGCTGGCGCTGGGCCTGACGGCGCCGATGGCGGGCCAGATGCTGGCGTGGTCCGGTATCGCGCAGGCGCAGCCGGCATCCACCTACAAGCCCACCAAGCGCGGCGGTGGCGGCACCCTGAAGCTGCTGTTCTGGCAGGGCCCTACCCTGCTCAATCCGCACTTCGCCACCGGCACCAAGGACCAGGAAGGCTCGCGCGTGTTCTACGAGCCGCTGGCGTCGTGGGATCCCGACGGCAACCTGGTGCCGGTGCTGGCTGCCGAAATCCCCAGCCGCGAGAACGGTGGGGTGGCAGCCGACGGCATGTCGGTGACCTGGAAACTCAAGCGCGACGTGCGCTGGCACGATGGCCATCCCTTCACCGCCGACGACTGCGTCTTCAACTGGCAATACGCCACCGACCCGGCGACCGCGGCCGTCACCGTCAGCTCCTACAAGGACGTCACCGTCGAGAAGATCGACGACTTCACGGTGCGCGTGAACTTCACCAAGCCGACGCCGTTCTGGGCCGAAGCCTTCTGCAGCACGCGCGGTCCGTTGATTCCCAAGCACCTGTTCGCTGACTACAAAGGCGCCAAGTCGCGCGACGCCCCGGCCAACCTCAAGCCGGTGGGCACCGGGCCCTACCGGTTCGTCGACTTCAAGCCGGGCGACATGCTGAAGGGGGCGCTGAACCCGGACTACCACATGCCCAACCGGCCGCATTTCGACTTCATCGAATTGAAGGGCGGCGGCGATGCGGTGTCGGCGGCGCGGGCCGTCCTGCAGACCGGCGAATACGACTACGCCTGGAACATGCAGGTCGAGGACGAGATCCTGCTGCGGCTGGAGAAAGGCGGCAAGGGCCGAGTCGTCATCGTCGAGGGCGGCAGCATCGAGCACATCCAGGTCAACCCGACCGATCCGTGGACCGAGGTCGACGGCGAGCGCTCCAGCATCAAGACCAAACACCCGATCCTGAGCGACCTGGCGGTGCGCCAGGCCCTGGCGCTGCTGGTCGACCGGCAGTCGGTGCAGGACCATGTCTATGGCCGCACGGGCGCCGCCACGCCCAACTTCCTGAACAACCCCGAGCGCTTCCGCTCGCGCACGACGAGCTTCGAATTCAACATCGAGAAGGCGAACCAGACCCTCGAGGCCGCCGGCTGGAAACGCGGACCCGACGGCATCCGCGCCAAGGACGGCCGGAAGCTGAAATTCGTGTTCCAGAGTTCGATCAACGCGCCGCGCCAGAAGACCCAGGCGATCGTCAAGCAGGCCTGCCAGAAGGCCGGCATCGATATCGAGATCAAGGCGGTGGTGGGATCGGTGTACTTCTCCTCCGATGTCGCCAACCCCGACACCTACACCAAGTTCTATGCCGATCTGCAAATGTACACCACCAACATGGGCCAGCCCGATCCGGGGCAGTTCATGAACCAGTTCATCTCCTGGGAGGTCTCCAGCAAGGACAACAAGTGGCAGGGCCGCAACATCACGCGCTGGCGCAGCGAGACCTACGACCAGCTGTTCCGCGCCGCCGAAGGTGAACTCGATCCCGTGAAGCGCGCCGCGCTCTACATCCGCATGAACGAGATGGTGGTTACCGACTACGCCGTGATCGCGGTCGTCTACCGCCGCGGCGTGGCCGCCATGCAGCATCGGCTCAAGGCGACGCTGAGCGGCTGGGACAACGCCATGTGGCGGCTGCCCGACTGGTATCGCGAGGGCGAGGCGTAGGCTTTAGCCCCTCTCCTGCCAAGCGGGAGAGGGAGGGGCCCATCGCATCAGCGATGGGAGGGTGAGGGCCTCAGGACAAGGTGCCGCGTCCTTGTCCCCTTACCCGCCGAGCGCTGCGCGCTCGTCGACCTCTCCCGCTCGCGGGAGAGGTGAAGACGCGCCCATCTCCCGCTCGCGGGAGAGGTCAAGAGCTCATCTGCAGCCACTCTTCCTCGGTGAGCGTCTTGACGCCGAGCTCGGCGGCCTTCTTGGCCTTGGAACCGGCGTCGGCGCCGACCACGACGTAGTCGGTCTTCTTCGACACCGAGCCGGCGACCTTGGCGCCCAGTGACTCGGCCTTGGCCTCGGCCTCGTCGCGACTCATGGCCGACAGCGAGCCGGTGAACACCATGGTCTTGCCCGAGAAGACCGAGTCGGCGGCCACGCGCACGGTGCGGAATGCCTGCACGTCGACCTCGGCCATCAGCTTGCGGATGATGTCGACGTTGTGGCCCTCGAGGAAGAACGCGGTGATCTTGTCGGCGGTGGTGACGCCGATATCCGTGACATTGCACAGGCGGCCATAGGCGGGGCCGATCTCGGCCGCGGCTTTCTCCTTCTTGGTCGGCGTCTCGTTGGCCGCCCGCTCCTCACCGGCCTTCAGCATCTCGTCCAGCCAGGTCTTCGCAACGCCATACTCGCGCGCCAGCGCCTTGGCCGTGGACTCACCGATCGTCGGAATGCCCAGCGCATTGACGAAGCGGTCCAGACCGATGGTGCGGCGCGCCTCGATGGCGTCCAGCAGGTTGCGCACCGATTGCTCGCCCCAGCCCTCGCGCTTGCGAAGCTCGTCCGCCCTGTCCTTCAGCTTGAAGAAGTCGGCCGGTGTCTTCAGCAATCCATCACGCCAGAAATTCTCGATATGGGTGCCACCCAGGCCTTCGATGTCGAACGTGTGACGCGACACGAAGTAGCGCAGCCGCTCCACCTGCTGGAACGGACACTCGAGCCCGCCCGAGCAGCGCCGCACGACGCCATCCTCCTCGCGCACGACCTCGCTCTTCAGCGGACAGGGACACCGCGTCGGGAACTTGAACGGCTTGGCACCCTTGGGCCGCGCCGACGCCACCACGCCGAGCACCTGCGGGATCACGTCGCCGGCGCGCTGGATCTCGATGGTGTCGCCCAGCCGCACATCCAGGCGCTCGATCTCGTCGGCGTTGTGCAAGGTCGCCCGCGCCACGACCACGCCGCCGACGGTGATCGGCTCGAGATCGGCCACCGGCGTCAGTGCGCCCGAGCGTCCGACCTGGACCAGGATGTCGCGCAGCACCGTCTGTGCCCGCTCGGCGGGAAACTTGTGCGCGATGGCCCAGCGCGGCGAACGGCTGACGAAGCCCAGGGTCTCCTGCCAGTCGATGCGGTCGACCTTGTAGACGATGCCGTCGATGTCGTAGGGCAGCTTGGCGCGACGCAGGCCGATGTCGCGATAGACGGCCAGCGCCTCCTCCAGCGTCTTGGCGAGCTTCGCCTCGGGATTGACCTTGAAGCCCCAGGCTTTCAGGCGCTCGAGAAACTCGTGCTGGGTCTTCCACAGGCGCGGCTCGGCCTCACCCCAGGCGTAGGCGAAGAAGGCCAGCGGCCGGCTGGCGGTGATCGTCGAGTCGAGCTGGCGCAGCGAGCCGGCGGCGCTGTTGCGCGGGTTGGCGAAGACCTTCTCGCCCGCCGCGGCCTGGCGCTCGTTGAGCTTCAGGAACTCGGCGCGCGACATGTAGATTTCGCCGCGCACGTCGAGCGTATCGGGCGCCCTGCCCTTCAGCTTCTTGGGTACATCCGCCAAGGTGCGCACGTTGGCCGTGACGTCCTCGCCCTCGGTGCCGTCGCCGCGGGTGGCGGCCCGCACCAACTCACCGTTCTCGTAGCGGATCGACAGCGACAGGCCGTCGATCTTGGGCTCGCACACCAGGGCGATCGTCGCGTCCTCGGCAATATCGGTCTCGCGCGCGAGATAACGGCGCACGCGGTCGATGAAATCGGTGATGTCCTGATCGGCAAAGGCGTTGTCGAGCGACAGCATCGGCACGCCATGGCGCACCTTGGCGAAGCCGCGCGCCGGGGCGGCGCCGACCTTCTGCGACGGACTATCCGCGGTGTGCAGGTCGGGAAACTGCGCCTCGATGGCGTTCAGGCGCCGGCGCAGCGCATCATAGGCGGCGTCGGAGATCTCGGGCTCGTCCTTCTCGTGGTAGAGCTTGTCGTGATGCGCGACCGCCGCCGCCAGCCGCGCATGCTCGGCCTTGGCCTGACGCGGCGTCAGGTCCGCCACTGCGATCTTCTCCACGACCTTCGCCTGTCGCGACATTGCGGAACTCCGAAAACTCATCGACGCCGGGCGGCGACCCTTCCTGCCTCAGGATAATAGCGATCATGGCCGGGAGCGCGCCACTGGAGTGGCCCGGCAAAAATCATGAACCCTGGACGTGGCGATGGCGTCCCGGGCTCGGCCGGGCTGGCTTGCGCGATGCCGCCGGCGCGGCGATCAGGCCGTCCCACATCGCCATGGCGACGTCGGCGACGGCGAGCAGAGTCTTGCGCGAGGCGCCGTCGCGGGCCTGGATCGACAGGCCGTGCTGCACGCTCATGTAGAATGTCGCCAGTGCGCGCGCGTCCAGTCCCGGCGGCAGCCGGTCCTCGGCAGCGTCGTGCTCCAGGCGCCGGCGCAGCGTTTCCACGTTGTCAGTCCGCAGGTCGCGCAGCGCGTCGCACACCGCGGCATTGGCATCGTCGGCATTGAGCGCGCTCAGCACGATCAGGCAGCCACGCGGCTTGCCCGGGCGGGTGAAATCCTCGGCGCTGGTGCGCAGCAGGGCCGCGATCGCCGCGCGCGCCGTCGGCGCGGCATCCACCGCCTCCCAGATACGGCTCTCGACTGCGAGATAGAGCGCGACGGCTTCGCGGAACAGCGCCTCCTTGCAGCCGAACGCGGCATACAGGCTGGGCGGATTGAGGTCCATCGCGGCCGTCAGATCGGCCATCGACGTGCCGTCATAGCCCTTGGCCCAGAAGACCTCCATCGCCTGCCGCAAGGCTGCATCACGGTCGAAACTTCGCGGACGGCCCCGCTCGGCCATTGTTCATTCCTTTCTGTAGCATTCAATAAATAATTCCCTTGACGTCATCTGACAAGGGCACCATGTCTTATGTATCGATTGCTACATAAACGGAGTTTCCGATGTCTGGACTCAAAGGCAAGGTGGCGCTGGTCACCGGCGGCAGCCGCGGCATGGGTGCCGAGATCGCCCGGCGCCTGGCGCATGACGGTGCCGATGTGGCGCTGACCTATGTGAACGGCGCCGACAAGGCGCGCGCGGTGGTCGCCGACATCGAGCGCGCCGGCCGCCGCGGGCTTGCGATCGCCGCCGACAACGCCGATCCGGCCGCCGTAAGGGCTGCCGTAGAGAAGACGGTCAGCGCCTTGGGCCGCCTCGATATCCTGGTGAACAACGCCGGCATCTTCGTTGCCAAGCCGCTCGACGACCTGACGCTGGACGACTTCGACATCATGGTCGCCGTCAATGTGCGCGCGGCGTTCGTGGCCACCAAGGCGGCGGCGGCGCACATGGGCGACGGCGGACGCGTCATTTCGATCGGCAGCAATCTTGCCGAGCGCGCGCCTTTTTCCGGCCTCAGCCTCTACAGCCTGAGCAAGGCCGCCCTTGTCGGCTTCACCCGGGGTGCGGCGCGCGATCTCGGGCCGCGCGGCATCACGGTCAACGTCGTCCATCCCGGTTCGACCGACACCGACATGAACCCGGCCGACGGCGAACACGCCGACGGCCAGCGCGCGCTGATGGCGATTCCCCGCTTCGGCAAGCCGCGCGACATCGCCAGCCTCGTTGCCTGGCTGGCCAGCGAGGAGGCCCGCTTCGTGACGGGCGCCGGCTTTGTCATCGACGGCGGCGCCAACGCCTGAGCGCGGACAGTCCCATGACGTGCACCGCAACCCTGCCGCGGACGCCATCGTTCGCCATCGCCGTCAGCCTGCTCGCGTTCGCGAACTTCGTGATCGTCACGACGGAGTTCGTTGTCGTGGGGCTGCTGCCGGCAATGGCCGATGATCTCGGACTGTCGCTGCCGGCGGCGGGCTGGCTGGTGACGGGCTTCGCGCTGGCGGCCGCGCTGCTGGGGCCGCCACTCACCATGCTGGCGAGCCGATATCCGGCCCGGCACGTCGTCATCGCGGCGGCACTGATCTTCACTGCCGGCAACCTGATGACGGTGTTGGTGCCGGATTTCGAGGTCCTGATCGCCATCCGCATCGTGCAGGGCAGCGTGCTGCCGGCGTTCGTCAGCGTTGCGAGCATCGCAGCGGCGCGCCTGACAACCCCGGACCGACAGGGATGGGCGATCTCGCTGGTCAACACCGGCGTCGTCGCCACCACGGTGCTGGGCATCCCCATCGCAGCGATGGTGGCCGATACGGCAGGTTGGCGCGCGAGCTTCATCGGCCTCGCCGGCCTGGGACTGTTGTCGGCGGGACTGATCGCTGTCTGGCTGCCCCGTACCACGGCTGCTGCGACGCCGGCGGCGGGCAACACCACCGCGCTGCTGAAGCGCGGCAGTTTCATCGTGCACTTGCTGCTGTCGGGAGTCCTGTTCACGGCGATGTTCGCCGCCTACACCTATGTTGCCGCCTTCCTCGCCGCGGCCGGTTTCGACGGAACGGCGATCGGATGGGTGCTGATGGGGTTCGGCGTCGCGGGCGTCCTCGGCAACTGGCTGGCCGGCCGCCTTGTCGATCGCGATGCGCTGACCACGAGCGTGGCGGTCGCCGGCACCCTCGCCATCCTCATGGTATCGGTTGCCCTTGCGGCTCAGATGTCCATGCTGCTGGTGGCCGTGGTCCTGTTGTGGGGTGTCGCCCACATGGCGGCGTTCGTCGCCAGTCAGGTTCGCGTCACGCAAGCCGGCAAGCAGGCACCCGCCTTCGCGATGTCCCTGAACATTTCGATCTGCAACCTCGGCATCGCCCTGGGCGCCACGCTGGGCGGCCGT
>Ga0187894_10005314_pt1 | contig 13232 bp, 11 predicted proteins | sample GBC1701081metaG_FD_136650 | JGI IMG/M metagenome (GOLD analysis project Ga0187894, IMG submission 136650) | White microbial mat communities from a lava cave in the Kipuka Kanohina Cave System on the Island of Hawaii, USA - GBC170108-1 metaG ... | reverse complement strand
CAACTTCGCCAAGATCGAGATCTCCTACAAGCCGCGCAAGCCCGAGGGTGGCTGGGAAGACGCCCTGAAGGCCGGCTACGACCTCAAGACGGCCAAGCCCGTCTAACCCGCTGCAACGCGGATTACGCGCCGGCGCGGCCCCTCAAGGCCGCGCCGGTATCGTTTCCAAGGCACACCAAGATGATCAATCCGCCTGTCATCCCGAGCGCAGCGGAGGAGCTTTCGCCAGCGGAAAGCTTCCCTGTCACGCTCGGCATGACAAGCCGATCAGAACTGTCCAGACTGCGGCCGCTGGATGTCGGGGTTATCCGCCGACAACATGTACATCAGCCGCACGCGCGCGATCACTTGGGGTGGGCGCCCCGGCGCCGCCGGCGGGGCCTGCGCACTCTCGAACAGCAGCCGAACGGTACGCTTCTTGTCGTCCGAACCCTGGAAGACGATCAAAGCGTCCTGCGCCCGCACATTCGTGGCGATGGAGTCCTTGGCGAAGCGGCCGGCCTGGGCTTGGCTGGCGAAGAGGTCGCGCAGCGCCGCCGCTACGGCACGCACGGTGTCGATCCCGTCGGGGTCGGTCGCAGTCCACTGTACGTTGATCTGGATCAGCGTCTTGGAGCGGAAGCCAAGAACGTAGTGGACCTGCGCCTCGCCGCCGATGGCCACCAGGTCGCGCACGGCAACCTGAAGGAAGCGGGTCTGCTCGACCGGGTGGGTCGCCGCCTTGATGGCATTGTCAGCGACCTTGAAGTCGGACTTGATCGCGGCGCGCAACTGCGCTTCGGTCATACCGAAACGGGCCGAGCGAAAGCCGTCGACGCCAGTTTCCGCCGTCGGTTCGCCCTTGGGCGCGGCCGGCCCCGGGACGGTGGGCGGCGGGGTCGGTGCGGCAGGCGGCGTTTGTGCCCGTGGGCTTGGGGGGCTGGCAATGGCCAGGAATAGCGCACACAGCAAAATGTTGGTTAGTCGGGTCGGTTTCGGTCGACGCCACATGCCGAGTCCTGTTTTGAGAAGTGAGGGACCGTTCGCTTTTTTGTTGACCGATCGGCCCGATCGACGGACACTGGGAGTATCGTTCCGGCGGAACCATTCCGCCGTCAAGGGGAACAGACATGCCTAGGATCACGCAGGACGGCAAGTTTCTGCAGGTCGAGTCGCCGCTGGGGCCGAATACGCTGATTCTGCAGGCGTTCACTGGCGACGAGGCAGTCAACGAGCTGTACCGGTTTCAGATCGACGCGGTCTCGCACCTCGACGAGATCACGCCGGCCCAGCTGCTCAACAAGCCGCTGCCCGTCAGCCTGAAGAAGCGCAACGGGGACAAGCGGTGGTTCCACGGGATCGTGTCGAACTTCTCGCTCTACGGCCGCACCCGCGGCTATGACACGGGCGACGAGTACTATCGCTACCGCATCGAGATCGTCCCCAAGATGTGGCTGATGACGCAGCGCACGGAATGCCAGATCTTCCAGAACAAGACCACGAAGGACGTCGTCACCAAGATGCTGCAGGACTACGGCATCACGGCCAAGTCGTTTCCGTCCGATCCGGGCCGCACGTGGGAAACCTGCATCCAGTACATGGAGTCCGACTTCGCCTTCGTTTCGCGGTTGATGGAAGAGGAAGGCTGGCTCTATTTCCATCGGCACAGCCAGGGCGCGCACGACCTGTACATCACCAACGATACCTCCCGCTATTTCCCCCTGGGCAGCGATGTCTTCATGGGCCACAAGGCGAACCAGGATTACCTGGTGGAGTCATTCGACTTCGCGCAGCGCATCCTGCCCAGCGGCTGGGAGACGCAGGACTACAGCTACCTCAAGGTCGACCATTCACAGAACACGACGCAGACCCTTCTGCCCAAGACGGCCGGCACGCTCACCGTGGTCGACTTTCCAGGCGGCCACAGGGACACCGGCAAGGAAAGCCAGCTGGCCAAGAACCGGATGGAATCGATCGAGGTGGGGGGCAAGGTCGCCACCGGCCATGGCTTCTGCTGGGAGTTCGCGGCCGGCGCCACCTTCAAGCTGACGGATCACTACAGCGACGGGATGACCGACGAGGAGTGGGTCTGCGCCCGCATCCACCATGTCGTCAGCGAAGCCACGGAACTCGGCGGCGAAAGCGACGCGCCGATGTACTCCAACAGCTTCACCTGCATGGACAAGACCACGAAGCTGAAGCCGCCGCGCAAGACGCCACGCCCGATCATCGCCGGCATACAAACGGCCAAGGTCACGGTGGCCAAGGGCGAAGGCGATCCCGATGGGCATGGCCGGATCAAGGTGGAGTTCCACTGGGTGGCCAAGGGCCGCGGCCGCGGCCCGGGCAACTCCTGCTGGGTGCGCGTGGCACAGCCTTTCGCCGGCCCGAAATACGGCTTCCAGTACGTCCCGCAGAACGACGATGAGGTCATCATCGCCTTCGTCGACGGCGACCCGGACTTCCCGATGATCATCGGCTCGACGCACAACGGCAAGAACAAGTACCCTTGGGACTTGCCGGCGAACTGGACGCAGAGCGGATTCCGCACGCGCGCCAATGGATCGGGCAAGTGGGGTGAAGTGTCCAACGTTCTGCGTTTCGAGGACAAGGGCGGCAAGGAGGAGGTCTGGATCAACGCCGCCAAGGACCAGCTTGTCCAGGTCGCGTTCAACGACAAGATGCAGGTCGGCAACAACCAGGATCAGGAAGTGGTGATGAATCGCGACCGCAAGGTCGGGATGAACGAGACGGTCAAGATCGGGATGCACCAGCACACCAAGGCCGGCACCAAGATCACACTGGAGTGCGGCGCGTCCAAGATCACCATGGACCCGATGAGCATCAAGATCGAGTCGATGATGATCACCATCAAGGCGTCCCTCACGCTGGACGAGGAGGGATTGTTCACCACGGTCAAAGGTAACGCCTTCCTGACCCTGAAGGGTGGTATGATATTCATCAACTGAGATCGTTGGGGACGATACGGTTGGGAGGAGGCGATGGCGGAGCAGGCGCAAGCCTTCGTGAAGCTGGTGACCACGGCAGTCGGCGACGTCGCCGCGCTGTGCGAGTTGACCGAGCCGGCCAAGGAGATGGTGCCCCGCGCCCAGACTCCCGAGGCCTATCTGAGCTCATTGGCCCAGGCGGGCCTGATGTCGGACGCGATCCGCTGGCTGGCGCAGGGCTTGCGGCCGCGTGAAAGCGTGTGGTGGGCCTGCCTGGCAGCTCGCACCTATGTTGAGTGGGGGCATACCCTGCCGGAGCCGGACCTCGCCGCCCTGACGGCGGCCGAGACGTGGGTCTTCAAGCCGGAGGAGGACAACCGCCGCGCGGCCATGGCCAAGGCGCAGGAGACCGGCTACCAAAGCCCGGCGTCGTGGGCCGCCATTGCTGCGTTCTGGAGCGGCGGCAGCATGGCGCCAGCCGACGCGCCGGCGGTGCCGCCACCCCAGCACCTGATCGGCCGGGCTGTCTGGGGCGCGGTCATGATCGCCATCAATTCGGGACCACCGCCCGAGCTCGAACAACGCCAGAAGAAGTTGCTGGACCAGGGTATGGACATCGCACGCGGCGGCAACGGCCGCGGCGCCAGCGGGTGACGGAGAAAGTCGATGAACCCGATGATGATCACCGGCATTATTCCACCGATGTCGCCTGGCGACCTCGAAGTGGATTTGCGGACGGGTTTCATCTCGGGCACCAACGTTCGTCCGTTCTGGTGTCTTCACTACGGCGGCAAGCTTGTCGACCCGTCCGTGATTGTCATTCATTTCACCGCCGGCGCGGGCGGTGCCAAGGCGTCGATCGAATGGATGAACAAGGCCAAGACGTCCAGCCATGTGGTCATCGACCGCGGCGGTGGCATCTGGCAGTCACTGCCATTCACGAAAGTGGGTTATCACGCCGGCAAGGGGGACTTTGAAGGCTTTCACAACACGCTCAACCACCACAGCTTCGGCATCGAGCTCAGCAATCTCGGGCCCATGTGGCGTAGCCAGAAAAGACAGCTCGTCGACTCCTACGGCCGGGAACAGACCGACCGCTCGACCATACCTGTCCCACACCGCAATGGCGGTATCCTGGATGTCAAGAAGATCGTCGGGGAGGAGGCATACAAGAAGATCGTGGCCCAGGGCATCAAGGAGCCGAACTTCAACATCTGCGAGTGGGAGGTTTTCCCCCCCGAGCAGCTGACGGCCTTGCAATGCCTGTGTAGCCTCCTGGTGACCCGTTTCCCCAGCATTACGGCCATCATTGGCCATGACACCTACGCGCGGATGCGCAAGATCGACCCAGGCCCGGCGTTGCAGTTGGAGAAACTGGTGGGATGGATGCCAAAAGGCCGTACGATCATCTACCAGGAGAGCGGGCACCGGTCGACCTATGTAGGCTCGCTGGACACCCCGGACTACCTGCGCAACCTCGTGACAACCCGCACTTTTGCCGCCGGCAATACCGGCCGGGATATCGGCTAGGCCTTAGCTGTATCGAAAACCACGGACCGGCTATCCAAGCCTTCACGGAAGAAGGCGTGGCAACCAGGCATGCCTTTGCAACATGCTTATGGTGTTGCGGTCGGCGGGAATGCTTGGCCCCATGTCGTGTTAGCGATGGGTCCGCGTGACAGGGCGGCACGAGGTCGCCTCTGCGTGACCCTCTGGCGTCACCTCGCCGGCATTGTGCTATTGTCTGCCGGCCGGCGGACGACCAGAGCTCCCCGGAACCGGATGAGATACCGATGAACCCCTCGCTCCGCCTTCGGGTCCACAGGGCGCCGCTGACCGAGACGCCACCGCCGCCGCTTCTGCTGGTCGGGGGCCCCGTCAGTATCGGCCGCCGGGACGACAATGGCTGGGTGCTGCCGGACTCCACCGCCAGCGTGTCGCGCAAGCATGCCACCGTCGACGAGCGCAACGGCGTCTGGCGCGTGATCGACGAATCGGCGAACGGTACCTTGCACAACGGCCAGATCGTCGGTCGCGGCAATGCCAAGCCGTTGACCCCCGGTGACATCATCAAGATCGGCGACTACGAGATCATGGTCGAGCAGGCCCCCGACGCCGGTGGGGGTGCGCGCCAGGGGATGGGCCCGGCGCCACAGCCTCTGGCCGATCCCTACGGTATCGGGGATCTTGGCAATGCCGGCTTCGGCGCGCCGCCACCAACGCCGTCGGGGCCGTCGCCCTTCGATCCGCCGCCACCCGAACGCCTGGCGGAGGCACCGCGCGCGGTGGACTTGTTCGGCGACTTCGGTGCCCACCAGGTCGCGCCGGGCGTCGGCGTGCGGGGAGGCGCCGACGCAGCGCCGGTAGCCGCATTCGGCAACATCGACGCACCGGTGGATCTTGGTCCAGGAGCGTCAGCGTTCGGCAGCGGCGCACCATCGAGCTCACCGTTCGGCAACCCGGGAGGCGGATCGGGTTCGCCGTTCGGCGGCCCGGATGGCGGCTCGCCATTCGGTCCTGGAGGTGGATCGGGTTCCCCATTCGGCAGCCACGCCACCCCGGGGGGCGACGATTGGGGATCGGCAGCACCGAACCCGGTACCCAGCGCGGGTGCCATGGTCAACGACCCGTTCTCCAACCCGGGCGGCGGCTCGGTCTTCGGTGACCAGTTCGGGTCGGCCGACGCCATTCGCAACCCGCTGGCGGGCGGCGGCACACCGCGCGCCGACGGCGGCCTCAAGCCCGTCGACCCCTTCAACGCTTCGGGCGCCCCATCGGTTTTCGGCAACGAGGGCAGCCCGTTCGGCGGAGCCGATCCGGTCGGCTACGGCCGCGACCGGGCCCCGCCGCCGCTAGGCTTCGATGCCGTTGCCATTCCGGAGATCGGCGGCCCGAGCGGAGGTGCCCCTGCCCTTCCGTCGGACTGGAACGCGACACCATCATCCGGTCCCGCGCCGCCGCCGGCCGACCTCGACCCGATCGAGCAGGCGCTGGCAGGTTTGAAGTCTGCTGACCGGCCCAATGCGGCACCGCCTGCCCCATCCGCAGCCCCCCGCCAAGCTGCGGGCGATCCGCCCATGTCCAGCGCGGCGCTGTTCGGCGCGGCACCCGTCTCGCAGCCTGCCGGCGGCATGCCCCGACCGGCGCCCGCTGCGCCTCCACCCGGCAATGCGTTTCCACCATTGCCGAGCGGGCACGGTGCGCCGGGGCAGGCGGGGGGCAATCTCATCCCGCCGGGCACGGACTTCTTCGGCACGTCACCGAGCCCGGGCCCACAGACGCCAATGGAAGACGTCTTCGCCCATCCCGCAGCGCCCGCGCCGGCTCCCTTCGAGGCCAGGCCCGGGACGGCGGTGGGCACGCCCACGAGTCCAGCCGCCGCGCCTTCCGTTGCCTTTCAGCCCCAGGCTGCAAGTCCACGACCGGCGCCGCCGGCATCACAACCGGCACAACGCCCCGCCCCGCCAGCCGCGCCCCGCCCCGCCCCACCACCAGCGTCGGCGACAACCGGCGACGCCTTGCTGCGGGCATTCATGGAAGGCGCCGCATTGCAGCAGGTGCCACCCGACCTCGACCCTGTCCAGGCGATGCGTACGCTGGGTTCGTCCAGCCGCGCCATCGTCTCGACCCTGGCGCGCCTTCTCGAGGCGCGGCGCCTGCTGAAAGGCGAATTCCGCATCACCCAGACCGTGGTCGGCGCACGCGAAAACAATCCGCTCAAATTCTCTGTCGACGAGTCCGAGCTGATGCTGGTGCTGCTCGGCTCGGTGCGGCCGGGCTTCCAGCGCGGCGAAGCAGCCGTATGGGATGCCGGGCGCGACCTCGAAGCGCACCAGCTGGCGATGCTGGCAGCTTTCCGCGCGGTCCTGGACTCGGTCTTCGCCCGGCTGTCGCCCGACGCCATTGCCTCGGGCGAAGAGTCTGGATTCTTCGGCCGCCTGCTGCCGCAGGCGCGCGATGCCGCCCTCTGGGAGCGCTACTCCAAGACCTACGGCGACCTGCGCCAGGATATCGGCAACACCCTGGCCGGCCGACTGGGTCAAATCTTCGCCGAGGCCTACGAGGCGGAGAATGGCCGCCGCGGCGGCTCACGCTGAGCCGCTTTTTCGAGTGACCGACGCCGCAGCGGACTTTACACAACGACCAAAAAATGATTAGATACTCACATGGGTTTTCCAGCCGCTCGCGTTACTGACCTGCATGCCTGTGCCCTGACCTTGGGCATTCCGGCGGGGCCAGTCATGCCTCCGTGCGCCGTGACCGTCCTCACCTGCGGCCTGCCCCAGGCACGCGCATTGATGGACCAGGTCCTCTGCGTGGCAGGGCCGGTCCCGATCCTCATGGGATCGCCGACCGTCTATGTGAACAACATGATGGCGATACGCATCATCGGGAATGCGACGGCCTGTGGTGGCGTCGTCATGGCACCTGGCGCCTTGACGCCGCCGGTTCTCATCGGCCCCTGACAGGATCGCAGGTCAGGCGACGCGGTCGCACGACAGGATCGTGTCGTTCTTGTCCTCGACGGCGGGCAGGTTGCTGACCCAGGTGTTCCAGCCCAGGCGCGGCCCGTCGCCGCCGCCCCAGGCGCCGAGCTTCAGCGGCGGCACATCTTCCTTCTTCAGGGACAGCCGGACATCGAAGTAGAGCGCCTCGCCCGTGAACAGACGCGCGAAATGCACGAGGTGGCGCAGCGGCTCGCGGTCGGGCAGGAACATCCGGAACCGCGCATAGGCGAGCGGTCCCAACTCGATCCGGTAGGCACCCTCGGGGCGCATGATCTTCTCGCCGATCACCGCTTCATCGCCGAGCCGGCAGAATCCCATGGGAACCAGCTGGGTGCGTTCGCTCACGGGCAGGCGATGCCAGTGGGGCGCGAAGGTATCGACGCGAATGCGTTCACCGAAATAATCGGACAGCACGGCCTCGAGCACGACGGCCGAACGCGGATTGCCGGAAAGCGCGCCGGCATAGAACCGCAGCGCCGCCTGTGGCGGCGAAAGACGACCGATGAGGCCGCCGGTCCCGAACCCGATCACCGCGTCGATCAGTCCGCTGATCCCGGCCTCGGCCGGCACCAGGTCTCGCGCCGTATCGTCGGGCGGCGTCTGCGCCGACAACCGGTACTTCGTCCAGGCGCGCATGAAGAAGCTGGTCGCACGATGAAGGAAGAGATCGAAGAACGCGGCCATCGCCACGTCCTTCTCACGCGCCCGCGCCAGGATAAGCTCGCTGTAGAAATTGGGCAGCACGCCCGAAGGGCCATGCATGCCGATGAACGACACGCCTACGGCAGGCGGGCTGCCGGCGGTCTCGCGATACGAGGTGAGCTCCGAGGCCGGGAATGCCATCGCCGTCTCGGCCACGAAGCGAACGACTTCCCGCGCCGGGTGGGCATCACGACCGACCGGGGCGGCATTTCCGGCACGACCTGTGACTTCCTCGGCGGCGGCATGCCGTTCGAGGGTCAGCAGGGCCTGCAACGGATCGAACGCCTGCGGCTCCTGGCGCAGGCGTTCGATCAGAGCAGTGTCTTCTCGCCCGTCCGCGCGCGGCATGTCACGAGTTTCCCTGTCCGCCCGGTGAGGCGCACCGACAGTCGGGTAAAGGCATTGACGGCGGCATAGAGGCCGAAGAATCGGTCCAGGACGGTGGACAACATGAAGGCCGCGCCCGGCGGATAGCGCTCGGGGGCAAGCTGCAGGTCGAGGTCGAGACCGTGCGCGATCGCGGTGGACGCCCCCATCGGCACGCGCGCCAGCGCGCGGCGGCTCTCGATCGACACGATGCCTTCGATGAGTCCGCGCGACTCCTCCTGATCGCCCCAGTCGTAGAGCCTGAGCACGTCGCGCAACGCATCGGCCCCCTCGGTGCCGTCAGTGATGGACAGGTGGTTAAGCGACAGATGCGACAGCACCCGCCACAGGCGGCCGCTGGACAATGGTGGCCGGCGGGTCGGCGTGAACGGCGTTATCATGGCGACGCGGCTCACCGTGGCCGCCGGCGTCGCCAGGGTGAGCCTGATCTGCCCGCCCGTCCCCGACAGGCGCGCCAGCAGCTCGCGGTTGAAGCAAAGCGTATCGATGGACAGCACCCAGTTCGCGGGCGCGCCGGCGTTGGCGTCGCGGTTGAGGACCGACATGAAGATCTCGGTGCCCTTGTCGCGCGCACCGACGGCAGCACGACGGCTCCCCTGCCAGAAACGGATGCCGGGGGCAGAGTCGTGGCGCACACCGAAGAACGGTTCGACGGGGTGCTCCGTACCATCGGGCGCCGTCGCCATGACGCGCTCGATCGAATGGATTTCGAGCGCCTCCGGCCGCCGCGCATCGGCAACGACGCGGTTCTCGAATTGCGTGCCGTCAAGCCGCAGCGGCTCGGCCCGGTGCCGGAAAAGGTTGATGACGGGCACGCAGTTGACCTGCAGGTCGCCGGTGGCGACGCCCCGCTCCAGTTCCTTTTCGGTGTCGCCGAGATAGAGGAACAGGTCGAGCTCGCGGCCGGCCTTGTTCATGCAGCGCGCCGATACGCCCGATATCTCGAAAAACAGGAACTTCTGCGGCAGCGCGAAATACTCGGTCAGGATCCGGTATCCGACGAAGGATCGCGCCGGATAGGGCAGCATGCCTTCGTCGCGGCCGAAGCCGACCGCGGTCAACGCGCTGGGCGGCAGGAACACCGCATTCGGATCGTCCGCACCCTCGGCCACCGCGATGCCGAGCAGCCGGTTCATGATCAGCTCGTAGAGCGGCAAGGCGCGGACCATGGGCGCAGCGACGTAGAAGCGCAACGGATCGGGCTGGAGCTGCTCGAACTTGGTGCCGGCACCGGAGCATTGCAGTTTCACATGCACGACACCCAACGCGCCGGACACGCGGGGGTTGACCGGGGTGCGGAAGCGGAACGGCCGGCCGGTCATCGCGGTCTGCACCACGTCGATCGGCCAGACCTTCACATCCTGTGTCGTGCGCAGGCGACAGCGCTCGCCATCGACCGCATCGGTCTCGAGCTCCTCGTGGCGCAAGACCAGATGAGGCGCGGCTGCCTCGACCGCGGCCTCCATCCGGGCGATGCCCATCGGCGGCACCGGCATCAGGTAGTGCGGATAGAGCGTGTTGAGGACCGATTCAGTGAGCTCGGGAAACTCATCCTCGATCTTGAGGCGCACGCGGGCATTGAGCAGCGCCACCGCCTCGATGAGGCGCTCGACGTGCGGATCGGCCGATGCGTCGGGCCCCAGCCTCAGGCGGCCGGCGATCTTGGGAAACGCCTCGGCGAAGCGGAAGGCGTCCCGTCTCAGGAATTCCAGTTCGCGATTGTAAAGCGGGAACAGATCGTCCATGTCGCCATCACCGGTCGGCGACGGACATCAGCCGGGTCGCCCCGTCGATCTGGGTGTTGAAGGCCACCGGCTCGGGCGCCGGATCGGCATGCATCAGGGCCTCGATCCGGAACCGCGCGACCCGTTCAAGCCCCTCGCCCTGGTCTTCGAAGCGCACGTCGATCGATGACAGGCGCGGCTCGTAGCGGCGGATGGTCTCCAGTACGCGGCGGCGCAGGTTCTCGCGCCAGCTCCCCTGCAACGACAGGACCGAGAAGTCGGGCAGGCCGTAGCCGACCACCGACTCGTCGATCTCGTCGAAGATGTCGGGCCAGCCGCGGCACCGCTCGCGGGTATTGAGGAGCGCCTCCAGGTCGCGGCGCACCGCCTCGCGCAGCCGCGTCATGGTTTGCGACGGCGTCAACGGCCGCTCGCGCGTCTCGTCCGGCCGGTCGTCGATCAGCCGGTCGAGAACGGAAAGCGCCGCCCTGAGGGTTTCGTCGTCCAGTGCCATGCGGAAACCGCGCCTGCCCGGTTCACGCCGTGCCGAACTGCACGGTTTGAAGCTCGTCGATGCTCATGCCGTCGTCGCCAACGAGGAACAGGCGCAGGCCGATGCCGCGCGTCGGCGTGCCATCACCGCCGCTCCAATCCGTGGCGCGGCCGAGTCGGAACGAGTCGATATCGCCGTCGGCGGGCAGCGCCGGATAGGTTGCCGGCACGTAGACCACGCCCTCCGGGCCGCCCCGCACTTCCATCTTGCACTGGCGCCAGATGATGTCGCGCGGGCGGGCGGGCTTCTCGAACTCCATGAAGTCGACCCGGTCCAGGGGGACCCAGAAATACTTGCCTGTGCTGGTCAGGACCTCGACGAACCCGGCGCACAAGTCGTCGACATCCCGGAAATCCTCGAAGCTTGCCCCATCCTCGCCGAGCTTGCCGGGCGCGCGGGCGCGTTTCTCGTCGGCTGCCGACAGAATGGCGGCCGCCTCGCGCTGGCGGCCCTCGCGGATCTCCAGCAACGCCTGCAGCGCGGCTTCGACGTAGGGGCCCGGCTCGGTCACGACGTCGGGGGCACGGCCCTTCTCGAAGACTTCCTGGCGGGCCATGGCGGCGCGCAGGAGTTGCCGTGACAGCGCTACCGCGACGCCGAGCTTGCTATGCTGGGTCGACAGCAGGTCGAGCTGCCGGTCGGCCTTGTCATAGGCCCCGGTCAGCATGTGCAACTCGGCGAGGAAGCTCCGCGCCTCGGGATCGCTCGGCTTGTCGCGTACGATCGCCGTCTGGGCTTCGATGGCTTCCGCGATCTTGCCATCGCGGAACAGCGACTTGGCGTCCGTGGTCATGTCAGTCCTCTCCCCATCCTATCGGCGGCCGACCCTCAGGCGGCGCGCTGGCCGCCCTGCTGGCGGACCGTGCTGATCAGGTTGAACGTGGCGCCCATCTCGTCGAGCTGGAACTGCGGCTGCAACCGGGCGATGAGCGCGTAGTGGCCGGGCTTGCCGGGCAGTTCCCTGATTTCGATCTGCGCCTTGTTCAGCGGATACTTGGCCTTCATCTCCAGCGAGGTGTCGGTGTCGGCCATGGTGTAGTTGTAGATCCAGTTGCTCAGCCGCTTCTGGCATTCCTCCGGCGTGGTCGTGGCGCCAATGATGTCGCGCGCGATGACCTTGATGTAGTGGGCGAAGCGGGAAGCGCACATGATCTGCTGCAACATCGACGACAGCCGCGCGTTGGCGCGCGCCGCCGCCTTGTCGTATCTGGTCGGCATCCACACCGACTGGTTGGAGTTGAAGACGACGAACGACGTCAGGCGCGCCGTCATCAGCGGGATGAAGCCTTGTTCCGACAGCTCCCGTTCCTGCCGCTCCGTAAGAATCGTCTCGACCGGATGCCGCGGCGCTACCCCGGGGCGATCCGTGGTGAACCAGGGCAGCGGCAGCTCGTCGACCAGGCCGCCGCCGGTACGGTCTCGGCCGGCGCCGCGGATATCGCCGAACCAGGCATAGGTGGCGAAGCAGCGGATGCTGACCGCGGCAAAGGCATAGGCTGCCGAGCCCCACAGCCATTGCCGCGCCTCGTCGGCGTGAGCCGACTCGCGGTAGACGAAGCCATCGGCGCGCGAGCCGTCGGGCCGATAGGGCAGCCGCATGAGGACGCGCGGGAAAACGATGCCCAGATAGCGCGTGTCCTCGGTCCCGGCGCGCAGCGAGCGCCAGGCGGCGAATTCCGGCCGCTTGAACATGCCGTCCAAATCGATCGTCGGCACCAGTTCCCGGAAGCGATCGATGCCGAACATGGCCGGCGAGCAGCCCATCACAGTCGGCGCGTGCGGTGCCGCCACGACTCCAGCCAACGCCCGCAGCGTCTCGAGGTCTTTCGGATGCTTGCTGGGCTCGTAGTCGGCGACGATCAGGCCGTACGGCTCGCCGCCGGGCTGATCGAATTCCTTCGTGTAGATCCTGTCGAACGTCTCGCTCTGGTCGAACTCGATGGCACGCTCCAGGTCGCGCCCCAGGTCTCGCCACGAGAAGTTCCAAACCTTTATCTTGACCGCCTTGATCCCGTCGCCCATCCGGCACAACCAGAGGATGCCACGCCATGACGCCTCCAGCCGCTGGAAGCGCGGATGATGCAGGATCTCATCCACCTGGATCGACAGCATCCGGTCGATGCCGGCGATCAGCCGATCGATGCGGAAGGTGATTTCGCGGTTGCTCCGCCACAACTGCTCGCGCCGCAACGGAGTCAATACCGCGGCCGCCGTCCGAGCCGCCCTGTTGTCGACAGGCTCCAGCGGCGGCAAAACCGCTGTCGCCAAGCCGGCATCCGCCAGCGAGAAGCTGGCGGGGTCCAGGGTATCGGTCGGAACGGCGTCTTCTGGTGCCGTCACGGTGTCTCCCGTCAGCCCGCCTTCTGCGGAATGCGGGCGACCATGCGCAGCGACGTCGTCAACTCCTCCATCTGCAGCCACGGCCGCATGT
>Ga0187894_10005313_pt1 | contig 13232 bp, 12 predicted proteins | sample GBC1701081metaG_FD_136650 | JGI IMG/M metagenome (GOLD analysis project Ga0187894, IMG submission 136650) | White microbial mat communities from a lava cave in the Kipuka Kanohina Cave System on the Island of Hawaii, USA - GBC170108-1 metaG ... | reverse complement strand
TGGGGAAGAAGTAAAGGGTTATCGGAATGAAAAAGATGTCTCTCCCGAGTCTTTCGTAGAAACCTATGTTGCGTTAAAAGTTCATTTAGATAACTGGAGATGGGCGGGAACACCTTTTTATTTACGTGCGGGGAAAAGACTTCCCAAGAGATCGACAGAGATCGCTGTGATTTTTAAGGATCCTCCACCAGTACTTTTTCAGCCTCATGGGGGAAAAAATGATCCTAACTCCCTCATCATTCGCATTCAGCCCAACGAAGGTTCTTCTTTAAAAATTAACTGCAAGTTGCCTGGTTCTTCCACCTTAGTCCAGCCCGTTAAGATGGATTTTCAATATGGCTCCTACTTCGGGGTTCCACCCCCCGAAGCCTATGAAAAATTGATTTGCGACTGCATTTTAGGGGACTCTACTCTTTTTGCTCGCGAGGATGAGGTGTTTCAATCATGGAGGCTTTTTACACCTATCTTAGATCAATGGAGACTCGCACCTAAAGACAAATTTCCCAACTATGCTGCAGGAAGCTGGGGTCCTATTGCAGCAGATGAATTGATCATGAAGGATGATCGTAGCTGGAGGAGAGTTTAGTGAAAGCTTCGGAGATTCCCCAAGCATTGGATCAAATTTGGAGTACTCCAGAGAGAGCTCATAAAATGAGATCCTCACTTTTTAACCTCATTGTCATAACGGTGAAAGATCAAAGGGTACCCTATGTCAAAAAAATCGTACATAGAGCTTTAGAGCGGTTTCCTTCTCGGGGCATCTTTGTCTTGATAGACCCAGAGAATAACGCCGTCGATTTTTTAGAAGCTAACCAGCCATCCCGGAGGGCAGTCCTGATGTTCTTTCTGATCTCATCGAACTAGAGGTTTCTATACCTACGCAATCCAAAGTCCCTTTTATCGTTCTTTCCCACCTTTTGCCCGACCTACCTGTCTATCTCTTGTGGGAAGAAAAACTCGACTTCAGCCATCATCTTTTCAATCAATTTGAAAAATGGGCCACTAAGATAATTTTTGATTCAGAACTTGCCGATCATCTGCCCAACTTTGCAAATACTCTGTTGGCAAGGCAAGAACGGGCACGTTGGAAAATAGCCGATCTGAATTGGGCTAGAATAGAGAGCTGGAGAGAGCTTTTTTCTTCGACATTTGACTCTGAAGAGCGGTTGCACCTTCTGCAACGTGCAAAAAAAATCAATCTAATTTTTAATGCTTATGAAACGGAATTTCTTTACCATACTCAGACTCAAGCTTTCTATCTACAAGCTTGGCTTGCTACACGATTGGATTGGGTCTTTACGAGCTCTAAAGAGTTGTGTTTTGAGTACCAAAATGTCATCGTGGAACTACTTCCTAAGGTGGAGAAGAACCTACCTGTGGGGACTGTGATTTCTGTAGAGATTTTTACAGAAGGCAAGGCTTATTTTCTTTTTGTTCGAGATTTTCTTCACCCAGATCAAGTTAAGACGATTCTATGCGACGATGAAAAATGTGAAATCTTGTCGAAATATATCTTTAATAAGGTACAGGCAGGTCTTTCCCTGGTCAATGAGATTTACCATACAGGAAGCAGTTTTCACTTTAAAGAAGTTCTCAAGTTTTTTAGTTCTTTACAGGTTTAATGTTGTGAGTAAGGATAGAAAAAAAACTCTTTTATCTTTTATCCTCCCTTTGTAAGGAGACAACATGGATGTTGAAATCCTCTCTAGGATTCAGTTCGCCTTTACCATTACTTTTCACTACATTTATCCGCCTTTGAGCATTGGCCTTTCCATCGCTTTAATCCTCATGGAAGCGCTCTACCTAAAAACTAAAGACCCTGTATGGGAAAAATTAACTAAATTTTGGTTAAAAGTCTTTTCCATGACTTTTGCTCTGGGCGTTGCTACGGGCATTCCTATGATGTTTTCTTTGGGGACAAATTGGGCTAGATATTCGAGATTTGTCAGTGATGTTGCGGGAAGCATTATCGGTGCAGAAGGAACCTTTGCCTTTCTCGTTGAAGCGGGATTTCTTGGTGTTCTTCTTTTTGGATGGAACCGCATTTCTCCTAAAATGCATCTATTATCGACCATTTTGGTTTCGTTCGGTGCTCATTTTAGTGCTGTTTGGATTGTCAGCTTTAACTCTTGGATGCATACCCCCACTGGATATCGACTGACTACTTTATCTGACGGAACCCAAGTGGCTCAGGTTGCCAATTGGGGTCAGGTTTTTTTCAGTCCCTTAAATATGAGTCATATTGTGCATGTTTTGCTAGGTGCTTGGATGTCAGGGGCTTTTTTTATGGTCAGCGTAGGAGCTTACTACTTGCTCAAAAAACGCCATATAGAATTTTCTAAGAAAATGTTGAAGGTTTCCCTGAGCATGGCTATAGCCACTTCCTTTTTACAGCTCATCTCTGCCGATAATCTCGCTCGCAAAGTTGCTCGACACAATCCAGAAAAATTTGCCTCTTTTGAAGGGGTATTTACAACCAAATCCCATACTCCTGCCTATGCCTTTGGGTGGGTAGATTCTAGTCAAGAGAAAGTGTATGGGTTGCCTATTCCAGGGTTACTGAGTTTTCTAACCTATCGCAACTTTGAGACGCCCGTTATCGGTTTGGATCAGTTGGAGAAGGAGAATCGACCTTGGGTTTCCGCTGTATTTCAATTTTATCACTTGATGATTCTCATGTGGGTGTTGATGACTTTGATAGCTATCAAAGGGTGTTACCATTGGTGGAAGCGAGAATGGAATTTCAAGCCTCTTTTTTTAAAATTAATGATAATTTCCGTTCTCTTTCCTCAGCTTGCTAACATTGCGGGATGGTACAGTGCTTGTATGGGGCGGCAGCCCTGGACCGTCTATAAACTTTTAAAGACAAAAGAGGCTTTTTCTCCGATAATTACTTCGGGACAGGTTATGGGTTCATTGATCATGTTCGTGGTTATGTACCTTCTTTTATTTTTCTTATTTCTCGTGCTTGTAGATAGAAAGATTAAAAATGGCCCTGACCTAGAGGAAGAGGAACTGCCTTATCGTAAAATATCCCAATAGGAGGGGGTATTAAATGGATACTTTATGGATAGCGCAGTTTATCATGTATGGGATCTTTCTTTTTTCTTTAGTTGCCTATGTGACTTTGGATGGTTTTGACTTAGGTGTAGGTTGTCTTCATCTTTTTTCCAAGGGAGATCAGGAACGACGCTTAATGATCAATTCGATTGGTCCTGTTTGGGATGGTAACTCTACTTGGATTGTCATTGGAGGAGGAACTCTTTTTGCCGCTTTCCCTAAAGCTTTTTCCATTTTAGCTCCTAACCTTTACATGCCTTTAATGTTGATTCTTTTTGGGTTCATGCTGCGGGCTGCATCAATAGAATTTCGAGGCAAAGGAAAGGGGAAAAGTTGGAAAGCTTTTTGGGATGGAAGTTTTTTTGTAGCTAGTCTTATTTTATCTTGTATTTTAGGGATCATTCTAGGTCGTTTAATCGAAGGACTTCCCCTCAATGATCGAGGGGAATGGGAAGGAGTTTTGTTAACCCCTTACTCTATTCTCGTTTCATTATTTGGAATTTCTTGCTTTGCAATGCATGGTTCTCTTTACCTGTTAATGAAAACAGAAGGAGAGTTCCACGATAAAGTACGTTTGTGGGTTTATCGCTGTGTCCTCCTGTTTTTCCTCTTTTGGTTGGCCACCACCTGGGCAACCGCTAAGTGGTGCCCTAAAATGATCGCGCCCTTTTATCGCTATCCCTTCTTGTTGTTCTTTCCAGTATTGAGCTTCACATCTATTTATGGGATCATTCATTCTGTTCGCCACAAGAAGGATGGAAGAGCCTTCTTATTTTCCTCTTTATCGATTTTCTTTCTTATGCTTCTTTTCGTCATTGGTACCTTTCCTTATCTGGGTTATTCAACCATCCATCCTGAAAAAAATTCTTTAACCTTTACCAATAGCTCTGTTTCAGAGCTAGCTTTATGGATTTTGGTAGGAGTTTCTGGGACGGGGATCCCTCTCTCCTTTTTCTATTTTCCCTATCTCTATAGAGTTTTTCGAGGAAAGGTGGTCCTTAATTCGATGAGTTATTAATTTTTTTATAGGTCGATGGCTTTTATCATTACTATGGTGATGTTATCTCTTCCCCCAGCGTTTTTAGCGGCCTCTACCAGACGGATGGTTTTTTCTTTTAGTGAATGAGGTTGAGAGAGAATTTGTTCCATTTCAGTATCTGAAAGAGAGCTATAGAGCCCATCACTGCATAAAACATAATGTTCTCCTGTTTGGAAGGGAGCATCTTGAATTTCTGGTTCGACCTTGGAAGAAATACCCAACGCACGTGTTAAAACGTTTTTATAGTTATAGTAAAGGGCTCCTTTAGAAGTGCATTCTATCTCTTCCTTTAAAGAGTGATCTTTAGTTAACCTTTCCAGCTTGTTATGAAATCTATAGATACGACTATCTCCTACATGGGCATAGATGAGCTGGTAGTTTAAAACTAACAGGCAGGAGAGAGTAGTACCCATACCTCGAAGGCTGGGATACTCAGCAGCAAATTTTAAAATCCAACGATTGGTTTCCTGGAAGGCATTTTTTAAACAAACTTTTGCAGCTTCAGTAGTGGGTTCTGGGGTTTGCCGAAAAAATTTTTCTAAAAAATCACAAAATTGTAAAACGGCCTCTCTAGCTGCAATTTCTCCACCTGATTTTCCTCCGATGCCGTCGGCAATAATGTAAAAACGAATGTCGGGAAGTTCTCTCCAAGCATCTTCATTGTTAGCACGAGCTAACCCTATATCTGTCATTCCAAAGCTTTCCAGAAGGGGCATCATTAAGTGCATACAGAGTTCTTCATCCTTATAAACTGGGAAACAATAAAACCCTACAGCTATTAGCTAAATTAAAAGTTACATGAAGTGCTATAGAAGAGAAAAGGGAGCCTTGCCGTTCATAAATAAAACCTAAAAAACAAGCAAATACAAAGAGGGAAGCGATAATAGAAAGATTACCTAGTCCCTGTCTGTAGGTAAAATGGAAACCTGCAAAACAAATAGCAGTAAGAGGAATGGCCCATTTAATTCCTATCCATTTTTTTAAATAGTTTTGGAGCGATCCTCTAAATAAAAACTCCTCTAATGTAGGAGCAATGATTAGTATGGAAAAGAGGGCGATTACGAGTTGTAGTGGAGAGTTGAGACCGCTTTTCAAGTATTGAACCGCACTTTGTTCATATTCTTGCCAACCATGGAAGAGGTAAAGCAATAAATCGACGAGCTGTCCTACCGCTATGACGATGGGAAAGGCAACAAACCAAGTCAATATTCCAAGACCTACATCATGCCCAAAAGAAGAGCGGTTCCGCTGTTTCCAAATCTTCGCAAAGGTTTTGCAATTCCGAAATCCAAGAAATATGACGAGCATGATAGATAAAGAAATTATGAGTTGAAGCAAACCCCCTATCTCAAAACTTGGATGAAAGGCGAGTAACAATAGGAAGAAAAGGTAAGGGGCAAGTAGAAAATGAAGAATCAAATAAAGGGTAAAGGGCAAGATTACTTGTCTAAAAGTGATGGGCAAATTCGGCCAATGATGAGGAAAGCAATAAAATCCCCACTTTTTAGCTGTATAACTGCTGATACCTGCTAGAAGAGAAAAAAAAACAATGCTTTGCAGATAATTTGCTATCATTAACGACATGCCATGAGTATGTAATCTTCTATCTGAACAGCTAGTTCCTTTGAAAGTTGCTCATGAAAGACTCCAAGAGGAGAGATTTCGAACTCTTCCTCTCCATGGGATACTTGGTGGAAATTGAGTTGGGTAAATTGCTTGGGAATAGTGTGAAATTTTTGAACAATCTCTTCGAGAATCACCTGTGGGGTTTGGTTTCTAATATCAAAGACTCTCACCCGAACCTTTAAGTTCAATTCAGCTGTAGAATCTTCGCGACGACATTCTTTGGAATTGACCGGATGAAGTAATACCTCATCATGTTGCAGCAGTTCAGTGAAAACAATGAATTCATTGGGTTGAAATTTAGTTTTGATCCACTGAGTATTTCCTCCAAAAGGATCGTGAAAGGAGAGAAGATCTCGACAAAAAGATGTATTCTTATCGTCATGAATTAAGTAAAGCTGTTTATTTTGCGATAGCCTATGAACAATTGCTTGCCATAGTTCTTTCGACACATCCCAAGATAAGTTATGAGAAGAAGAGTCGTTCATAGGAGATATAACGACAAGAGGGCGTACTATAGTAGCGACAGCTTCATTAGCTACAATGATAGTAGCAAACAGTAGCAACGTTAAAAAAAAGCGTCTCCACATAATAACCACCCTCCAAAATGAACATTCCTCAAAATATCAAAAAGGAAATTGTTTTTCAACTGCTTCAAAGGGTTTTATTCTTTGAAGCAATAAACCTTTTTCTTTAAGAGAGATGAAAGAATGAGATCCTATGATGAGGTGATCTTCTACAGGTATTCCCATGATGCGACCTGATTTGACGAGATGCTCTGTAAGTTCCAAATCAGCTTGAGATGGAGTAGGGTCTCCGCTAGGATGATTATGAACCAAAATTAAACTATGAGCTTTATGTCGGACAGCTGGGAAAAAAATTTCTCTTGGATGTACGAGGAGGTCGGAAAGAGTTCCTATGGCTACCTTTTCTAAAGAGATCAGCCTTCCTTTGACATCTTTTAAAATTACCATGAGAATTTCTTGTTTTTGGTGAGACATTTCATGTTGGACAAGTTCATATGCTTCTTGAGAAGAGATAAAAATCTTAGGGCTGATCTGTTTGTTTTTCATTTGGAGTGCGATTCCAAAGGCTGCTTTCAGTTGGATTGCTTTAGTAGTACCGATTCCCTTAATTTCTTTTAACTCTTCAATAGAGGCTTGCAGGAGGTTCGTTAAAGATCCAAAATGGATGATGAGCTCTTGAGCTACCTGCAATACCGATTTCTCCTTGGTCCCTGTAGTGAGAATGATAGCCAAAAGTTCTGAAAGAGAAAGTGCTTCAGGGCCTAGGTGCAGAAGGCGTTCTCTAGGTTTTTCTTTTGCAGGAAGATAGGAGAAAGACATCCACTACTCGTATTAATATTTTGTTTTAATGATAAAAGATTGCACTTTATATTCCATATCTTTAGGCAGCTCCACCTCTAAAAGAATGTCATTTTCTTCATATTCACACTTTCTCACACTCCCTTGCTGGAGAAGTTCGCTGACTAAAGAGTAGTGACTCTGAGGGATTTGAAGGTGAAAAATGGTTCTAAATTTGCCTGTCTCTTCCATCATGAATTCCAAAAGTTGCTCCAAACCTTCCCCGGTTTGAGCCGAGATGAGCACGGTTTTAGGGTATTGTGCTCTTAATCTAGGGAGAAGAGGGCTTTCTGGACAGAGGTCGATCTTGTTCAATAACGTGATTATAGGCTGTAAAGTTACATGCATATTGTGCAGTATTTCAATTCCTGTCTGTGCTTGAAATGCTGCCATAGGATTGCTGGCATCGATGAGATGTAATATCACATCGGTATACACAATTTCTTCCAAAGTACCTTTGAAGGCTGCTATGAGAGAGTGAGGGATTTTGTGAATGAACCCCACGGTATCGATGAGTAAGATCTCTCTTCGATTGGGCAGGAGATACTTCCTTGTTGTGGTATCTAATGTTGCAAAGAGCTTGTCTTCGACCAACACACCTGCCTGAGTTAGAGCATTTAGAAGTGTAGATTTTCCCGCATTTGTATATCCGACAATAGCAAAGGTAGGGATTTTTCGTTTTATTCTTTGACTTCTCTGAAGATGGCGTCGTTTCTCGATTTCTTCAATCTCTCTCTTTAAGAGCACTATTTTTTTGCGCATAGAACGACGGTCTAGTTCGATTTGGAGTTCCCCAACACCCCTTAGAGGGGCCTTGCCTCCAGTTTGCCTAGAAAGGTGTGTCCACAGACGCTTTAAACGAGGAAGCTGATAACGAATTTTTGCGAGTTCTACCTGTAGTTTTGCCTCTTTAGTGTGGGCTCTTTGAGCGAAAATTTCGATAATTAACTCCCTTCGGTCGATTACAGGGCGTCGAAAGAAGTTTTCGAGATTTCTCTGTTGATGAGGCACTAACTCCTCATCAAAAACTACTAAATCTCCTTTCAGTAGGTCAATTTTCATTAACAGCTCTCTTAATTTACCTATTCCTAACAGATTCCTCGAGTCTATTCTTTTAAGGGGGGAGAGACTTTTTTCGATCACTTCTATCCCATAGGTGGTGCAGAGATTTCGTAACTCTTCTAAAAGATATTCACTCATTTCCTTTTCGTTCGTAGTTTTATATACCCCAATTAAAAAAGCCTTTTGACAATTTTTCATTGAAGTGGTGGTTAACATGGGATGGTTAGACCATCATAGGCAAGAGAAACGTTGTTCGGGACTAATTGAGAAATAGTTGCGTGGTCCAGTTCGTGAGAGATGTGAGATAACCAAATCTTTTTTGCCTCTACTTGAGAGGCGAAGGAGAGAGTTTCTTCAATACTGGGATGGGCCGATGAACTTTTAATCTTGCCTGCACTGAGAATTAAAGTGTCAATTCCTTTAAGGAAAGAGAGGAGCTCTTCATTAAAATGCACCACATCGATGAGATAAGCAAAATTTTCTAATCGATACCCAGTAACCTTCATTCCACTTTGTTCGTAGGTTACAGTTCTCCATCTAAGCCCTTTAAACCAAGCTTCATTACTTCCTCGTTCCATGATCTGAAACTGAAATTTTCCTTCTTTAGAGGGATTTTCATCTAATAAAGAGATCCAATGAGAGATTTTATGCTTTAAATCTTCATAAGAATAATAAGCTAATAGACAGGCAAGGGGTTGTTTTTGAAGGGTGTAGTATACCTTGAGGTCATCAAAACCAGCAATATGGTCGTAATGAGTGTGAGTGATGATTACCCCTGCCAACTCTGTAATTTGAAATCGTAGTCCTTGTTGTCGGTAGTCAGGTCCTGCATCAAATAGAAAACGGCGACCCTCCCAAGTTAAAATTCCTGAGGAACGCAGTCGTCGATTTTTGGGATCCCGAGAAAGACAAACTGCACAAGGACAACCCAACACGGGAATCCCCACTGAGGCTCCTGTACCTAAAAAAAGAAAAGAATTTTCAGCCACTATTCAACTATATAGATAATATCCATAAAAACGTATTAGGAAGATGGAGAATCGGGAGTTCTTTAACTGGGATAGCCGATGTTCAAAGAGGTGTAAGGTTTGTTCGTATATCCTCATAGAAATACCCGTTCGTGAATATAGCTATAGTCGATCTCGAGCAATTCCAAAGATCGTTTTCATGATATTTGCTCTACGAAGCATATTGATTACTTAGAAGTCATTGCGGAGAGAGCAACAATCCTTCAATGCATGCATAACAGATCACACCAAATAAGAGAGATGAAACAATTGCTATTTTTCAGACGTTCTCTGCTTCACACCTTTTCCCAGAAAAGGCGATAGAAAGATTTTTTAAAAAGAAGTTACTATTAGTTATTTCAAGCGATTTGGGCTGTTATCTGCTTGCTACTACTATTTTTCAAGAGTGTTTTGGATTAGAAAGTGTACTCTCGCTTTTACAAGCATCTGGAGGCGCGTGAAAAAAGAAGATTGCGTTTTTTGAAAAATGTTCCTTTTCCAACTCTTTTCATAAAAAATTTCAGAAAGTTAAAGAAGAGCCTCTGGTGCTTATGATTTTTGCTGTACGCAAAATTGTTTATAAAAAACTTCTTTCGTAGTGGTTTGTTCATCCAAGGGAATACTCAAAGATAAGGACATTGAGGATGTGCTTTCGAGTAATTCAAACAAAACTAATTGCGAACATTGTAAAGGAAACAACAGGTAGGGCTTGCGAGCACTTATGTTGCATTATTGAGAAAAATTTCTTGTAAAAAAAAGTAAGATTACTCAAAATGGCTAGCCATTTGGGTTACTATATGTTTACAAAAGATTTATCAATTAAAAAAAGAGCGACTTCTTCGACACAACTTATTCTCGACGGTTATTCTCTCTCCACCTTTGATGTTTTTTCTGCAGCTCACGATTTAGAACAAAAGGTGATCATTACAAAAGAAAGTGCAGAACGTATACGAGCTTCTCATCAATTACTAAATCAATTCGTGGAAAGTGGTCGAGTGATTTATGGCGTGAATACGGGTGTTGGTGGATTTGTCAATTGGCTTGTTGCTGCAAAGCATGCACAACAGCTTCAAGAAAATTTGATCTCAGCCGTTGCGACAAATGTGGGAGAGTACTTGAATGATACGGTAGTTAGAGCTGCTATGCTGGTGCGCTTAAACTCCTTGGCAAGGGGCTGTTCTGGGATTAGCGAGGAAAATTTCAATAAATTATTGCAAATGTATAACGCCGGCATTACTCCCTGTATTCCATCTAAAGGGTCGCTAGGTGCAAGTGGAGATTTAGGTCCTTTAGCTTGTATTGCACTTGTAGGCACAGGGAAATGGAGAGCAAAATATAAACAAAAAATTCTTTCTGGTGATCAAGCGTTGCAAGAAGCTGGACTTACGCCTATGAAGCTGGGTTTTAAAGAGGGTTTAAGTTTAATAAATGGCACTTCTGCAATGACAGGATTTGCAGCTATCTTGATAGAACAAATCATCTCTCTCGTTAAAACTTACGATATCATTTCTTGTCTCACTTTTGAAGGTCTCAAAGTGAAGAAAAATCCTTTCAATCCTATTGTTCATCGTCAAAAACCTCATCGAGGACAACTCCAAACAACAGAAAATATCTGGAGGTTACTAAAAGATAGTAAAATCATCAGCGATGAAAAAGAGGTCGAAAAACAATTACAAGCTCATGGGAACAAAGCAACCACTTCCACAGAATCTCCCATAGAAGATGCCTATTCTATCCGCTGTACTCCTCATATCTTAGGCCCTATTCGAGACACTGTTCAATGGGTTCAATCCATTGTTGTGAACGAGATCAACTCTAGCAATGATAATCCATTAATACTCTCAGACTGTCAAGAGGCATTTCATAATGGCCATTTTCACGGTCAATATATCTCCATGGCAATGGACTATCTGAGTGTTTGCCTCACAACTTTGTCCAATCTATCAGACCGTCGAATCGACCGTTTTATGGACAAACATCATAACAATCAGTTGCCTCCCTTCCTTTGTCATACAAATCCAGGGCTTCGTTTAGGTCTTATGGGAGGACAGTTTATGGCAACTTCTTTGACTGCCGAGAACCGCTCTCTTTGTCATCCCGTTTCGATTCAATCATTAACTTCCACAGGTGATTTTCAGGACATTGTTTCCATGGGTTTAATTGCAGTTCGTCGAGCACAGGAGATATATGAAAACACTGCTTATGTTTTATCTTTTGAGTTATTATGCGGTGTTACAGCAGCAGAAATACGAAATGCTGAATTATTAAGTTCAGCCACTAGTCAAATATTTTCCATTGTTCGTAAAATTGTTCCTTGCTTAGTTGAAGATATATGTTTAACGGATTACCTTGAGGAACTTGCGCACCTTATTAAATCAGGGTATTTACTAGAGCAGGTAGAAGAAGTAATAGAAGAGAAGATCGCTTTCTGAGGGAAGTCAATAAAAATTAGTGGGAAGGAGTATGGATAAAGCCGTGTTCAGTAATGGTCCAGCAGATCTAGATGCTGGCTATTATGTAGAGCATTCCTCTCTACAAAATAATTTAGCTAAAGAAATCTTAAATACTTTCCCTATCGATCCCACTGCGCATATTTTAGATATTGGATGTGGTGATGGCAGAATTACAGCAGAACTAGCGTACCGCGCTCGACGAGGAGAAGTCTTAGGTATAGATGCTTCTCCACAGATGATTGAATTCGCCATCAAAAATTTTCCACATGAGAATTTTTCTAATCTTAGATTTTTGCAAGGAACAGCAGAGGAAGTAAAGCTTCCAAAAAGTTATGACTGCATTGTATCTTTCAGCTGTTTTCATTGGCTAAAAGATCCAGAATTAGTAGTTCGGCGATTGAGAATTGGGTTGAAACCCGAAGGCAAACTATTGATATTGACTTATCCTAAGGAGTCTCCTTATTATCAATACTTGGAAATTGCCCTGGAAGATTACCCAGAATACTCTCTCCGGTCAGCAAACCATACTATGTTGTCTATCACAGAGTATGAGAAGATCCTCCTTAGGAATCAGTTCAATATTTTCGAGTTTCAAGAACGAAATTTAATGGCTTCTTACAATAACATGAAAGAAGTCCAGGAGTATATTAAAGGATGGTTAAGTAGTTATGTCCCACTTCCCGAGGCTTTACATGATTCTTTCCTTCAAAAAGTTGGTCACACTATTCTTGAAGATCCTAAGATACTTAGAAATGAAAAAATAATAATTCCTTACACAGCTCTGGTAATCAAGGCTAAAAAGTAGCAACTTGTACAAGTTTTTCTGTTTCTCTATTCAGAGAGATGACTAATCCGCTCTGTATCTTTTCTTCTTCTTTCATATGCTTTGTAAGGGAACCATGAAATGAAAAATACAAGAAATGAAAGTAGGGCTACATATTTTAGTTCAATGGAAAAAACATAGAAAATACTTTCAGTAACCACACCGTAAAGAAATCCGGCACTATCTGCTGCTACTATAAGTCCGAATCCTTTTCCTTGTTGGTGGATCTCTCTTTCTTTGGAGAAGAGCGAAAAGATAGATGAAGTTAGAAACGCGTTGCCCAGAGTATAAAAAAAGGAACAAGCAATTATTGGGAAACAAGAATGCTTCATAAATGGAGAAACAACAAAAAACAAAATGAAGGCAGAGTTAGTAACAATGAACGCAGTTTTTATTATTTTCTCATCTCTTTCTTTCTGACAAAAGCCGAGAATAATAACACCGACAAAGTAGCCACACATCATAATGACCGCTATAAACGCATGTTTTTGCAAGTTTACTAAAATGAGCAGCAAACTATATTGTGATGCAGCCCATAAAAAATATGCTAATAACCCAAGGCGAGTAGTATTGTTTTGAAGTTCCTTCGAAAGAGCAGAAAGCTCAGCACGAGCAAGACCGATAAATCTAAGAGGTATCTTATTTTTGCTCGAAATTTTCTTGTCCTCTGTATCCCTGAACCACTTCCAAACGAGAACAAGAGATGCCATAGGAAGAATCAACGGAATAACGACATCATTCCATATCCAACGGGACTCAGAAACATTTAGTGGTAGCACTACTACAAGTGCTAGCATGATG
>Ga0187894_10005312_pt1 | contig 13233 bp, 11 predicted proteins | sample GBC1701081metaG_FD_136650 | JGI IMG/M metagenome (GOLD analysis project Ga0187894, IMG submission 136650) | White microbial mat communities from a lava cave in the Kipuka Kanohina Cave System on the Island of Hawaii, USA - GBC170108-1 metaG ... | reverse complement strand
GACGAAGGAAATCTCGCGTGAAAATTCGATTCGGGAAGTCTCAGCCGCTATTGTTATTAAAAAAACGCTACGACTAAGCCGTTCACTTTTTGATTCTGCCAAAGGGAAACGGCTTGTGTTTTAACTATTGAACACAGTTATTGCGCCGTTCGATATTAATGTCAAGCGTAGAATGGTGTGGTTGCTGGAACTGATTTTTGAGAATATCGTTTTCGATTACGTGAAGTAAAAATTATCGCGTGGGCTGTAGGTCGGTTAGTGATTGCGGAGCGGGGCGTTTTGTAATGGGGATGGCAGTGTTGCGCCCCGTTCCGCGAAAGAGCGGGGTGAATATCCACTTTGAGTGATTTTCGATGCCGTAGTAGGCGATCACGGATTTGCTGCGGCTTTGGCTGGCGACGCCGATGAAGGGCGTGTTTTCGGTGACGAAGTCGATCTCGTCGTCTGCCTCGTCGTCGCTGTCGAGGTCGGTATTTAGCGAGTTAACCAGAACAAGTGCGTAGCGGTCGAATAGCTGGGTCGGGTTCGATGGCAGCAGACCGTTGTTGTAATTTTGCACTCGCCGCGCAAAGCCGCCGAGGTTGTCTATGTCAGCTTTTATCAGCCGCCACTTGCCGTCTTCGCTGAGCGGATCGATGGCCGCAGACGCGCGTAGTATCTGAACCTTCTTTGTTCCTCTCGGCAGGCCTTCGAGCAGGTCGTCGATCGAATTCGGCAGTTTGGCTCCCTGATAATGCATTACGTAATGTTTGATCGCCTCGGCGACTTCTTCGCCGCGATGAATTGCCTCGACCTCTTTTTCGCGTTGGATTTCCTGCTGAACCGACGGCGCGATAGCCAGCAGCCCGATCGCAAAGATCGTCATCATCGCCATCACGGCGTAGAGCGTCATGCCGGATTGCGGATTGCGGATTGCGGATCGCGGATTTGAAAAACTTGGGCTCGGCGCACGCAGATTGTCGGACGCGTTTGACGATTGACTGGACGTGGATGCTCGATTGGCGAATCGTCTGCCAATCCACAATCCGCAATTCGCAATCCGCAATCGTTTATCCATCGCCATCGTCATCGACATCCTCTTTCTTTTCGACCGGCGTTCGACGTGGGTTGGGCTGCATGATGATCGGCACGTTGTTGCACGGAATGCCGGGCGGGCAGTTGCCGGGCTGAATGACCTGCGGGTTGCTCGTCGGAAAACCCGGATTGGGGACCATCGGCGGTGTCGGGAAACCGCGAGTCGGCGGGCCGGTCGTGGTGCCGGTCGTCGTCGAGGTTCTGGTCAGTGGAATTTTATGTTTAAAACCAAGCTCGACATCCTGAAAGATAACCTCGGTCGACGAGATGTCGATCAGCCGAAACCGATTGCCAACGATGTCGTTGAGCCGAGCTCCAAACGGTTTGTCCTTGTCCGTCTCAGTAAAATAGGCCGTGTCGTTGTTGTAATGTTTGCGACCGATCATGCCGATGTATTGCAGCACGGGACGCGGCGGCGCCTGCACCATTAACATCGCGGGGTTTGAGTAAAGTTTGCCATCGGGCGTCTGTACGATGACCTGAATCTGCGTTTCCTGTGCGATAAAATTCGACGGCAGATCGGTAACGAGTTTTTGCGAGTTTACAAAAATGGTCGGCATCTCGACCTGATTGAGAAAGATGCGCATATCAGGAGTGAACTTATCGCCGTTTGCCTCAAACCTAAAGCCTTTTGAGCCGGCATACACGCTTTGTGGCAAGACATACGCCAACTGAACCGGCGGAGTTGGGGCCGGTGTCGGTTCTTTTATAATCACCGGCGGCGGCACCGGCGTCGCGCAATCGGGCCCGCGACACGGCGGCGGAGGTTCGTAAAATGCGAAGATGTTGCGGCCCGCATCGGGTGCATACGATTGGCCGGGAACGTAATTTACGGGTGTCGATTGATAGACGAGATCCTGTTCGGTTTGCGACGGCATGACGATGTCGCCGGTATTCGGTTGTGGCGTAATGCTCGGTTTCGGCGTCGGCGAGACGGTGACTTTTGCGGTCGTCGAGCTACCGAAAAAAGAACTGCCGAAAGCGATGTAAAGCGCGATGAGCGCGACGACACCGAGCAACGCAGCGGCGATGATCTTGTTTCTCTCGGTCGTAGTTTTGCCTTCGAAAGGATTCATTAAAAATTACTGGGCTGGCTCAGGCGGCGCCATCGGTGCGAAATTAGGCCGGCGAAAATACGCAGCCATCTCGATGCGCAATGCGACGACCTCGCCGTGCGTCTTGCCGCGTTGCCGTCGTGTGGTCGGTGCGTTCTGCACCATCGGATTGACGCCGGGCGGAAAGTCGCTCGCCTTCATTCCCGCACTTGTCGGCTGTGAAACAGCGACTTGATCTGACTCTTGTTTTGATTCGTTTTCCGACGGTGCAAGTTCGACGGCGCTGACGATGATAAATTCATTCCCCGTCTCGATCTCTCGAATAAAGCGCCGCAGATTTTGGTAAGTGCCCTCGACCGTCGTCGTCACATAGACGCCCGGATACAGGCTGCGAAATTTTTCGCGGCCTCTTTCGTCGTCCGATTGCTGGTTCGAATTCTGATCGATAGGGTCGAGCTTTGCATATTCCGGACCGGTCGTGTTGACGAGTCCATAGCTCAGGATCAGCCCGTTCAGCCGCTGATAAAGTGCGTTCTGGCCGTTTGTGACGGCGGGCAAAAACCGCGTTTCAAAATCATCGACGCTGGTGAGGACCTTGCCGACTTGCTCTTCGGTGCTGGTGATCTCGCCGTATTTTGCACGCGCCGAAATCAGCTCGACGTCGAGTGTGCTTGCTTTCGATTTATTCAAAGCAAGCTCGCGATTCGACGGAATAACGAAAAACAGATACGCCACGAGCGCCGCGAGCAGCGTCATCGCACCGACCGCGATCGCTCCGATCTCGAGCGGTCCCCACATACCGGCGTAAACTTTTCGCGGACGGTCGGGAACGACGTTGATCGGTTCGATCTCGTCGGTTTCGATGATCGTGACTTCGACTTTTTCGGGATCGCGTTCCGCCATTATTGTCCGCCCTCCGGATTATTTTGTGCCAGGTCGGTCGGCGACGCCGCGGCGGCCGAGCCGTATGGTGTGTAGATCAGGCGAAATGTGTATTCGGTATAAGTCATCCGCTCGTTCTTTTGTAAATCTTGTCCGCGAAGCTCGGCTTGAAACAGTCCCGAGTTTTGCATGTTTTGAATCATCGCCATCACCGAGCCGTAGTCTTTGCTGAGCACGCCGAGTTCGAGTTCGGCTTTGACGCGGTCGCCGTCCTGATACACATTCTCGACTGCTATCCGCGATGCGCTGACGGAACCCGGAAGCACGGCTTCGAGATCGGCGAAGAGCCGCGACCAGCCAAACTTTTTATTTGCAACGAGTCGGTGCGCGGCGGTCAGCAAAACCTTTTGGTCGGGCGTGAGAAGCTGCTGCACCTTTTCGCCCTCGCCCTTAAGCCGCTGAATCTCAGCCTCGCGCTCGGCGACTTGTTTAGCGAGCAGTTCGTTCTCTTTTGAGTTCTCATTCAGGCGAACAAGGCAATACACGCCGCCGATCGCACCGATAACGAGCAGTAAGCTCGCCATCAAATATGGCAGCAGACGGTTGCGAAAAGGGTGAGTTGCGAGATTTAGCTTTGTGATCACTACTTAAAACCTGCGTGCAAAGTGAGATTCTAACAAAATTTACCGTCTGTTTTCACGCAAATGCCGGTAAAATGTTGCAAATACCGGCTACGGCTGGAAGAAGGCCACGAAGGCACGAATAAGAGCAGGAAACAACACGGTCAAATATTCGTGCATTCGTGGCTGATTTTCTGTATTTCCTTGCAAAATCGACATCGAGGCGCTATCTTTCAAAAAAGTCGGACAAAATTAATTTTACGGGGGAGAAGATGTTAGAAGTAAAAGAGCAGACTCACACGGGGACGGACGCACCGGCGTTTCGTATCGATCAGAAACTTCACCAGATACTTTATAAGGAGCCCGAGCGGCCAAAGCTAGATATCGCTGAGGACGAAGAAGGTTTGCCCGAGCCGATCTATCCGCAGCGGCCCGATCCGGTTGAGATGTCGCAGAAGGAATATCAAAAGCTCAACGCCATTCGCACTTGGAAGACGTGGGGCAAACCGTATTTTGCGTCGCGCTGGCACTCGAAAGATCTGCGGCCGATCATTCCATATCTTTTCACCGACTGGAAGTGCAACTACGACTGTCACTATTGCTGGTCGTATAACAATCGCGTCAAGGGAATGACCGAGCCGGTCGCGCGAAAGTCGATCGACTGGCTGCATTCGATCGGTTCACGCGTGCTCGCGCTGATGGGCGGCGAACCGCTGCTGCGGCCGAAATTCATCCACAAGATCGTCGATTACAGCGCAAAGAAAGACATCTTCGTCTATCTGCCGACGAACGGACGTTTGATGACGCCGGAAATTATCGATCAGCTTGGCGACGCGGGCATCGCGACATTTAACCTTGCGGTCGATTCGCTAAAGCACCGCAAATCGCTGCCAAAGGCGCTCGAACCGATAATGCCGCAGTTCGAGTATCTCTTAAAACGCCAGCGTTATTATGGCTACACGGTGATGTTCAACATCAACATCTGTCACAACAATATGGACGATGTTCGTGAGCTGACTGAGATCGCGCGTGCGAATAACATCGCGACCGACTATCACATCAATGAGACGCCAATGACCGAGCAGGATCATTTTAAGCATCTTAACGAAAACGAAACTTACCTCACTGAAGAAGATTGGCCAAAGGTCGATGAACTGCTCGATTACCTGAACGACAAGCGGATCAACGAAGGATATAAGATGGCTAATCCGATCCAGCACATGGAGGACATGAAGATGCTGATGCGTGGCAAACCGCCGGCTTGGCGCTGCGAGGCGGGCGAACATTCGCTCATCATCCGCACCGACGGCACGCTCGCACCGTGCTTCCCGATGTATTCGGCGACGGTCGATTGGGGCGTGGTCGGCGCGCATAAGTTCGATCGCAATCAGCTAAACGAGATGAAGGTCGAGTGTTCGAAGCATTGCCTCTCGACCTGCAACTACATCCTCGGCTATTGCTACGACACAAAACGCGTTCTAACTTGGGCAGCCAAACAAGCCAGACACGGCTTTCGAGGCGTGTCGGGAAGTTTTTAGGGATCTCTGTTGCAGAAGCCCGCACGAAGTAAGGGCACCTGTAATGTTAACAGGTGCCCTTACTTCGTGCGGGCTTCTGCAATTTTCCCGCCGCGCAACGTAGCGAGAGCAACGGCGCCGTTTATCGCAAGGCCGATCACAACACCGACAACAAGTCGTAAATTACTCATTCGTCCGAGGAGCAGCCATATCGAGATCACACCAAGCGGGATCCACAAAACAGCCGACGCGATCAAACCGGGACCGTATCGTCGATCGGCAATTGCAGTGATCGTATGGCTCACTCCGTTGCCAAAAACAAAGCCGCTAAGTATCGCGATCATCAGTTGCGGAAAGTTAAGTGAGTAAGAGACCGCGCAGCCGACGACGAATAAAACAAAGCCGAGCGCCTGCAAAATTACAAAGCGGTGTTTCGTTATCGCGATGCCGCGAAGACGATAGAGATAAGCCGAGTAACCTTCGCCGCCCCAAAATTCTTCTGCAAAATGAATGATATAACTCGCCGGAAACAGCGCGAGCCAAAGCCCATCTTCGATCACCGCTTTTTGTTTTGGATACTTGTCGCCAAAACATCATTCAGCGCGCAGAGAGCGACTTTTGCCGGCTCCTGCGGAAGAACAAGGTTGTTGACGTCGATCGAAGTGTTGCCAACCAGCGTGACGCTGCCGAGCCTTTGCCAGCCTTTACCAAAATCGGCGTAGAGCGGCACGATCATCACAAAATTATCTGAGACACCCGATTGCGTGATCTTCGCGCTGAGAACGGCCTTACCGTCGGCATTTTTTACCGTGGTGTAGTCCATCGTGTAAGCGGGCATCTCGGTGCCGTAAACCCACTCGTCAAAAAACCAGTTCATCGAGCCGTTCTTGTCGATGTTCATCGATGGCAACATGTGTTTCTCGACCGAGCGTTTAAAATCCTCGGTCGAGACATCTTTGTTGAAATGCGTTTTGACAAAATCCTGCATCATGGCGCGAAACTTATCATCACTCCCGCGATCTTGCATCATCATTCTGATCATGTGCAGAATATAAGCGCCCTTGGGATAGATCATCCGCTGTGCCACGCCGCCTGTCTTTGCATTGTTCAGACGATAACCCTGCGTTACCGGCCCGACGGTGTAGGGCTTTTTCATTCGCGTTATCGGCGTCGCCTCGACGATCTGTTTGCGCTGATCTTCCCAAAAATTTATAAAGCTGCCGACATCCTTCTTTACGTATTGGACATACAACGATGCGGAAAATTCTGAAAAGCCTTCGCTCATCCATTGATCGCGATAGCTTGTCCAGCCGATCGTGTGTCCCCACCATTGATGTGCGACCTCGTGCGGTGCGACGTATTGCCAGAACGTGTCCGTCCCGCCGCGCATCCCGAAGAGCTGCACGCGCTGCGTCGTAGGTATAAAAGCCATATACGGCATATAGATCAGCGTCGGCCACGCTTGCCCGAAGGTCGCCGCCGGCTGCTGTGTCATCGCGATGCGGTTGTAAGGTATCTTGCCGAAATAGGCGTTGAATATCCGTGTCGAATTCTGTGCATCCGCGATCGCAGCTTCGGCCAAAGAGGTCGTCGACATCGAACCGAGCGTCGTCATCGTCTTCACACCTTGGCTCTCGAGTTGATCGATCTGTTGTTGTATCGCCCTCAATTCGTCCGGTAATTCTTCGTTGGCGTATGACTCGATCTCGTAGCCGCTTTCGGCATCTTTCACCGTTTTCTTTTTGAATTTACCGTAATTAAATCCCGCGACGGCCAATTCGGTCGTTCCGCTCGACCACGTCGAAACTTTATTATCGCCCTCGATCTTTTCTTCGCCGAGCAGGTTGCCGACGCCGACCATCGTGAGATTTTTCGAGTAACGAAATGTGATGTCAAATATCGCACGGTCGCCGAATTGTCCGCCGCCGTTATTCGGATACCAGCTCGCACGCGGAATTAGAATAAAATTTCCCGAGCCCGCACCTCGTATTGCCCTTTCGCCTTCATACTCGACCGACAGGACGATATTTTTGCCGATTTGCGATGCGACCGGAAGAATAACGCCGAAATCAGCGTCCGCCGATTTGTCTTCCTGAATAAATTTTATTTCACTGCCGCTCTCATCCAGCACGCGCTTAACGCGCAACTCGGGAAAGAAATCGAATGGAATAACCCGCTCGCCGGTTGTGCGCGGAGCGATCGTGATTTTGTCGGTCGCGATTATCTTTGTGCCTTTGATCGTAACGTCGAGTTTATGACTGAGGAAGTCAAAGAGCCGCCGGTCGCGGCTGCTGGTCGCCGTGCGTGCCTTGATCTCTTCTTCGGTGTGAAACGACGCCCAGATACCGCCGTCGGTCTCGCCGTAGCTCGTTAACGTGACCTGTTCTGGCGCGACAAAAGCGACGCCGAGCGGATCGATCTGATAGATCAGCTTGTTGAACTTTGCACCGTTTATGAATGCGGTAAAAAAACCTCGTCGTGCCGGATTGTAAACGTCCATCAGCGTACGAGCGTCAATGTTGTAACGCAGCGTGCGCCGCCAGACGTTTTCGCGTTTTTCGTAGGCGTCGCGGGCCTGAGCGCTATTGCCGCCCGACTTCATCTGAGCATTTGGCGACGCTTTAATGTCGTCGTAAGTCTTGTCGGTAAACCGAATGACCAGATCTGAAAACTGCTCTTTAATATCCGGCGTGTCGGTAAAGATGGCGAGCGTTTTCTGCTCAACCTCGATCGGTGGTTTCAAGTAAAATTCGCCGTCACCGACGAACACCGCACCGATTGAACGTCCCTCGACCGGTGCAAGAAAATGTATCTCGCCACTGCGCAAGGTAAAGGTCGCTGCGTCGCGTTTTAAAACAAGATTGCTGACGGTGGCGTATTCGCCGCTAAAAGCATCGGCGCGAAGCTTCTGATATATCGGATCGCTGTTGGCGCCGGTTGCGCTGACTGTTACTGCCGCATCGATCGGCGCGATCTCCAACCGTGCCGCGACCGTCGCCGTCTTTCCCTCTTCGACGAATACATTATCTTTCGAAAAAAGACTGAAACCTTTTGCGCTTATTGTCACGAGATAACTGCCGGCAACAAGACCTTCGATCTTATAGCGGCCCTGGCCGTCGGTTGTCGCATTAAAACTTTGACCTGTCGCGGCTTCTCTAGCCGTCACGATCGCGTCTTTGACGACAGCGCCTTTCGGGTCGGTTACGACACCCTCGATCACGCCGCCCGAAGCAGACAGAACATCCGCGGCTGCGATCATCGAAAACATCAACAGAAACGCCGCGAACAAAATTTTGACTTGCATTAATAACACCTCGGCAGACACCTTTGAATTGAACGTGAAAATTATTATATCGTGCCAAGGTGTCTGTCCAGAAGTTATGTAAGAGAAGTTTTTTAAGGACGGCGCGGCGGAAGCGGTTTTGCAATCTCTTCGGGGGTCAGGTCGCGATAGGCGGCGACGCGGTTGCGGCCTTCTCGTTTTGCGCGGTAGAGAGCAGAGTCGGCCATTTCGACGAGCTCGATCGGGTCGGACGAATCTTCGGGAAACGACGCGACGCCGATGCTAAGCGTGATGTGATGCGTCGCCTTTTTACCTTGACGAACGATGCTGAAGGGATATTCTTCGACGGCGGCGCGGATGCGTTCGGCGGCGATCACGCCCTGATGCAGATCGGCGTCGAGCAAAAAAGCGGCAAATTCATCGCCGCCAAAACGCGCCGCCGCATCACCGCTGCGAAGGCTCGTCATTATCGAAAAGCCGATCTCCTCGATCGTTTTGCTGCCGGTCATATGGCCGTAGCTGTCGTTTACATTTTTAAAATTGTCGGCGTCGATCATCAGCACGCAAAACGGACGCTTCTCGGCTTTTGCGCGACCGGCTTCGCGACGAAGTTCGGAGAAAAACGAGCGGCTCGAAAGTAATCCTGTAAGATCGTCGTGCGAGATCAATCGATGAATTTGTCGCTGATATTCACGATCGATCTCGTCGAGCAGGTCGAATCTTAGGATCGTTTCGCCGATCGTGATCTTGTCGCCGTTGTCGAGAACCTCGCGGCGAATGCGACGGCCGTTCACGAATGTTCCGTTGCGCGAATCGAGATCGTTGATTATGTATTCGAGTTTGTCGTTCCGCTCAGCGATGATCTTTGCATGCTGCCGCGATACGCCGGTGTCGTTGATACGAACGTCAGCCTCTAGCGCCCGCCCCAACATAACCTCTTCGCGCTCGAGCGGGATCGGCACAGCGATCAACTCGCCTGTCAAAAAAACAAGCGACGGCCGAATGTCGCGGCGAACTTTATCCGAACTATCCATAACCGTTTGGAACAACTGGGAGGCGTGCAGGAAGTTAAAGGATAACCTATGCATTGCCTTGATTTAAAGAGTTTTTTGCCTCTTATAAAGGCTCGCGGGCAGTTAAATCTCGATCTCATAAAGCGCGAATTCTCCATCGACAAAGGCGAGATGACGCCGACGCTAAAAATCAAACGCAGCGTCATCGACGAAAAATACTCAGACGCCATCGACGAGATCTGCGGTTGACAAGTCAGTTGTCGGGTTTTATGTCGGCAAGGCTGTGTTGAAAAGGCTTGCACAGGCGGGGGATTTGTTTTATTGTTTTTACGAAAAGCCAAAAGTTTACGTCTGCCCCGCCTGATTGGCAGCTATCGGGCTATTTAAAAGGAGAAAATATGAAACGACTGATCGATCATCAGCATCATCCTTATCAATCTGTTTGCCTTCGTTACGGTTGCGCAATCGACGGAGTTCACGTATCAAGGGCGGCTGCTGGATAACAGTTTGCCGGCGACGGCGAATTATGATTTCGAGTTTAGCTTGTGGGACGCGCTCGCAAACGGCACGCAGCAGGGAACGACGCAGACGGTGACCGGCGTGGCGGTTGCGAACGGCATCTTCACCGTGCGGCTGAATTTTGGCGCGCAGTTTGACGGCTCCGCGAGATTCCTACAGATCGCCGCAACCGGCACAAGGTCGCCGAAGCGCTAAAAGACGCTCTCTCAAAAGATAAGTCACCGACTAAAGTGTTGTCGTTCAATGACTTCGGGTTGATAATCATGACCCGCAAACGCGTCAAGCAGTCGCTCGAACGCACGATGTGCAGCCCGTGCGAAAATTGCGACAGCTCAGGCTGGGTCAAATCGCCGCAAACCGTTTGCTACGAAATTCTCGCCGAGGCGCGACGCATGTCGAAGCAACTCGACGATGTCCGCCACACAACCCTGCGAGTTCACCCAGAAGTCTCAAAGGCCTTGCGCAACGAAGAGCGCGAAGTGCTCGACGAGATCGAGGCTTACCTCGGCAACGTCGATATCAGCTCAGACAAATCCGCGCACCAGGGACAATTCGACTTTGCGTTTATTTAAGGCTGGCTCGCGAGACTATTTTTACTTGTTAAAGATCACGACGTCGCGGATCTCCTGACCGCGGACGAATGCCAGCCATTTGCCGTCGCGCGACCATGAGAAATTGTAGAGTCGTTCGTCGGGCAGACCTTCGAGCTTGTAAGGTTCTCCCTCGACCGGGAACATCCAATAGCCGCTAAAAGCATCACGCAGTGTAAAAGCGCGGCTATCGTGCGTCCACCTGATCCCGATAAAGGATGTGGCATTTTTCGGAATGTCGATCTGACGGATTATGCGGTGATCGTCAGTGGAAAAGATCGCGATGCGAGTTTTGTCGGTTCGGTAAGCAGCTGCGATGAATCGACCGTCGGGCGATGAACTTGGGGTAGAAGTTTCCTTGTCGGTGAAACACTCTTCCTCACCGCCGTCAAACGGCACTCGACACAGGAAGCCATTTTTCCCGCCGATGTGGGAATTGTAATAAACCCACTTGCCGTCCGCCGTGGACGTCGGTTGATAGGCATATTTGCCAAAAGTAAGTTGTTTTGCATTCGCGCCATCGATGTCAGAGCGCCAAATGCTAAAATCCGGTGCGCGATTTGAGTGAAAAATTATGTGCCTGCCGTCCGCCGTAACGGAAAGCGAGCTGTCCACTTTACCGCTGGCGGTGATCTGCTTGCGGTCGCTGCCGTCCGGGTTCATCTGTGCAATGAACTGGCTTTCGGTATCGGATGTCGTAAAAACCAGCTTTCCATCCGGTGTCCAATCGAGTCCCCATAGTCCGTCGTATTTTCCAAACGAACCGAACGTGATCTGCCGCTGATCTCTCAAGTTGTCGGCCGCCGCGATCCAAATATTATTCACCTGACGATGCTCAACCGCGAGAAGCGCTTCGGACGAATCGGCAAGGCTGATGGTCACTCCGCCGTCGCTGTGCCACGATTCGCCATATTGGCTGCGGTCGTTGGTGATGCGATGCACCGCGCCCGACGGATAGTCGATCTGAAAAATGAGGTAATGCGGTACGGACGAATACGAGTTTAGCTCCACCGCCGTCACGATCAAAGCGCTGCCGTCCGCAAGCCAGGCGGTTTTTGTGACCTCGCGCAGCATTTCGTGACTGATCGTTTCGATCGAGCCCGTCGCAATGTCGATGATCGCCAACTCTGTATGAAACGACTCGTCTTCACTTATCAACGCTGTCGCGAGTTTTGACTTGTCCTTAGACCATGACAGAGCCGCCGCGAGGAACCATTGCGACTTGTCGAACGAGGCGATATCACGCGGTGTCGTGCCGTCTATCGAAGCGATCGAGACGCTAGTCTTCGTTTCGTCGTCTTTTGCCGGCCGCGTCACCGCTATTTCTCTGCCGTCGGGTGACAGACTGAAAGTGCCTATGTCATCGAGAACCTTTTCCTGCAATCCGCCAAGCACCGGCATCTTCATCAGAGTGGGTTTTGGGTTCTTGTCATCACGAAGTGAATAGATAAGGAATTTGCCGTCCGGCGAGAACGTTAGCGACCTGTAAACCGCCTCGGCCGCCTCTCGTAACTGAATGTGATTTCCGCCGTCAACATAACCGAGCCATAAGCTTTTTTTGCCAAGCTCATCGATCGTGTATGCGAATAACTTTCCATCGGGCGAGAGCGCGGCCATGCCGACGTTGCCGCTCGTCGTGAGCTGCCGCATCGTCAGGTTTTCGTAGAAACCATTCAAGGCAAACGCGCCGCTCGACCACAAATAAAACGCGCCCGCGAGGGTCGCGATAAGCATGCTGGCTGCAACCAAATAGATTGCGACACTTTTGCTTCGCGGTTTCGCAACGAGTCGTCTTTCAGAACTCAACTCACTTGTCGGCGAGAATTCCTCGACGACGATGCGCGAGATCTCGTGGCTTTCAACGACAACATCCGTTGGATCATTTACCGTAGTGACATCCGCGACGAAGCTATAGCCTTTTCCGGGGATCGTCTTGATTACCGGTTTGCCGTTTCCCAGAGCCTTTCTCAGCGTGGACATCTGAACGGTCAGATTGTTTTCCTCGACAAACTGTCCGGGCCAGACGATCTCGAGCAGTTCGTCTTTCGACAAAATCTTTCCGCGATTTTCGACGAGCACCTGCAGCAGATCAAAGGTCTTTGCGTTGAGCAGAACCGTTTCGCCGGCGCGTGTCATCTCTCGCGTCGCAATATCGACCTCGATGTCGCCGAACCGATAAACCTTTTCCACTACGTCAATCACGTCAATTAATAACTTTTAGCAACGTTTAGCCCCGAATTTAAGGACATAAATCACCCAAACCCGCAAAATCGCCTCATCACGCTGAGGCAGGAATCTGTTGTATGGGTTTGGGACAAGTATAGGACAAAAACGAAGCACTTGGAAATGAAAAAAAATACACCTCCAGAAACTCCCACCCGCCGCACCGAGATCACAGTCGAGCGTCGTAGCCTGTCGATCATCCGCAGTTTTTCGGACTTCGATCGACCGGTTATTTGCAGTAACTGCGGCGGCGAGATCGCTCAGTCGCCTTTCACCGCCGAGCAGAGAGTTTTATCTGATGACAAAGATCAAAGAATTAATAATGACGAGGAAGTCAATGACATTTAATTGGAGGAATAATATGAACAAGCTTAAGGTTTATGGTTTTGGTTTGATTATCGGGTTGGTGCTCGCTCTACAGAGTGTTGCAGCCCAGACTAACGAGTTTACTTATCAG
>Ga0187894_10005311_pt1 | contig 13234 bp, 8 predicted proteins | sample GBC1701081metaG_FD_136650 | JGI IMG/M metagenome (GOLD analysis project Ga0187894, IMG submission 136650) | White microbial mat communities from a lava cave in the Kipuka Kanohina Cave System on the Island of Hawaii, USA - GBC170108-1 metaG ... | reverse complement strand
CCCCGCCAAGGCTACCCCCAGATCCACCGTTGGTGCCGTTAGCGTTATTGGCATTGATGGAGACACCGCCAGTGAAGGCGCCGCCGCCACCGCTGCCATGCCCGGTACCTCCACCGAAGGCGGAAGCGCCATTGCCTCCGATGGCCTGATTGCCGGAAAAGGCCACATCGTCAATCGTCACGGTCCCGCCGTTGATAAATAGACCGCCGCCCATGCCCGCGCCGCCGCCGCCCTTGCCGCCAAAGCCGGCAGCCAGGCCACCACCGTCCCCGCCTTTCGCCACGCCGTTGGCAATCATCAGGCCGGAGAAATTGACCGCGGGGAAAGGCGGATTGGGCGGCGCGGTGGCGCCCGCCGCGCCCGGATTGATAAAGAAGACGCGCGAGATGCTATTGCCGCTGACCGTCAACAGGTTCGCGCCCGGCCCCGTGATCGTCACGCTGTCGCTGATCACGAGTTCACCCGTCGTCAACGCGATCACGCCGGTCAGTCCGGCCTGAAACGTGATCACGTCCGCGCCCGCATTGCCGTTGGCGTTAAGGATCGCCTGCCGCAAACTGCCCGCGCCGCTGTCATTCAGGTTCGTGACCACGTAGTTGACGAACATCGAAGCGGGCGCCGCGCGCATTGTCGTCACGGCTTTCGCCTCGGCCATTCGGGTCGTGAGCGACCGCGTGATTTGCTCAGCCTTCACGCCGAAGCCGCCGTGGCGCGCAACCAATAAACTCGCCAAAAGCGCGAAGGCGAGCGCCATCGATTTCATCTTCAAATTGGTGTTCCTGGTGTGGTTCATACTTTTGTCCTTTACGTCAGCGGCCAATGACCGCTCAGGTCTAATCTTGATGCGGGCCTTAATGCGGGGCTCGATGCGGGCGTCGAGACTTTGATTTCGCGCCATCGAAACGCGCCGGCGCGAGGCTAAAGCCGATCAATGCCCAGTGAATTTGACAGGCCAGAATGTGAAGAGCTTGGTGAAAGTTCGCGGCCCTGGATTCGGCGTGTGGATGAGGACGCCTGGTCCGGGCGACGAGTGTCGGGCGGCGTTGGGTTAGAAAAGCCGTCTTTGGTGTTCCGTGAGATTGTGAGGACGGCCTGTCTAATGATCCGGACGATCTCCTCGATTGAGGGCGCCGCCGCCTTGCTATAGAATGCCTCGGCTTCCCACCATTGATCTCTGAGATCTATCGTCGCCTCACTTCGCGGCAGACAATACATGGCGGGCGGCTAATAAGTCCTTACAACGGAGCTGACAAATCCTTACCATTTCTTACCGCGTGTTATGTCCAAGTCAGGTGATTACTTCTATGAGTTTGGGCCGTTCCGTCTCGATCCGGCCAAGCGCCTGCTTTTGCGTGATGGAGAGCCTCAGCGGTTAAGGCCGAAGGCTTTCGACACGCTTCTAATTTTGGCGCAAAACAGCGGGCGCGTGCTTGGTAAAGACGAACTGATGCAAGCGGTCTGGGGCGCCACGATTGTCGAGGAAGGCGGACTGACTCGTAACATCTCCGTGCTGCGCAAAGCGCTCGGCGAGAGTCCGGACGAGCATCGCTATATCGTGACGGAGCCGGGGCGCGGATATTGTTTCGTCGCGACAGTCCGGAAGGTGGAGATCGAGGACCAAGATGAAGCAAAGACGCCGGTCATCGAAAGTCATTCATTAACGCCGGCATTAACGCCGGCATTAGCGCCGGCATCAGCGCCGGCATTAGCGCCAGTATTAGCGCCGGAATCTCCGCCGCCGCTTCCGCCTGTCTCGCGCGGCTCCTATCTAACCAGAAGACTAAATTCACGCCGGCTTGGCGTGGCGGCGTCAATTGTGACGCTCGTTACGATAGCGCTGATCGTCTTCTTTAACCGAGGCCCGGCGAATTCTGAGAGAGACACCGTGCTGTTGGCCGATTTCGCCAACACGACCGGGGAAGCGGTCTTCGACGGCACGCTCAGGCAGGGGCTTGCAATCCAACTGGAGCAATCTCCGTTCTTGAATGTCTTCCCGGATGAACGGGCGCGCGATACCTTGCGGTTGATGGGCCGCGCTTCGGATGAACGGGTGACGGTCGCAATCGGGCGCGAGATATGCCAGCGTCAGGGGATCAAGGCGTTGGTCTCAGGCTCGATCGCCAGCCTCGGCAGCCATTACGTCATTATGCTCGAAGCCCTCGCCAGTCAAACCGGGGAGGTCATCTCGCACGAGCAAGTGGAAGTCGGGAGAAAAGAAGATGTACTCGGAGCGCTGGGGAAGGCGGCGACCAGGTTGCGCGAACGATTGGGCGAGTCGCTTAGCTCGATCCAGAGATTCGACACTCCCATCGAACAGGCGACGACATCATCCCTGGACGCTCTCAAAGCCTACTCTTTAGGACTTGAGCAGGCCAATAAAGGCGCTTATCCCGCCGCAGTCCCTTTTTATCAGCGCGCCATCGAGTTCGACCCCAAATTCGCGCTGGCCTATCAGGCCCTGGCGAGAGAACAACTCAATACCGATTATTCAGACCTGGTGGCCGAAGCGGCGAGCAAGGCGTATGAGCTGCGAGAGCGAACGACCGAAAACGAGAAATTCCGGATCGTTTCTTTTTATCACCTGAGCGTCACCCACGATCTGAGCAAGGCCATTGAGGTAGGCGAATTGTGGAAGCGGACCTACCCGAACTACTGGCGGCCCTACCACGCCCTTGCGGACCTTTACTACACGACGGGGCAATACGACAAAGGCGTCGAAGCCGCCCGCGAGGCGGCGCGCCTCAATCCGGATGTCGCGGCCGCGTACTCCAACCTTGCCGGGTCGCTTCTTGCGCTGAATCGTTTGGAAGAGGCAAAAGAGGTTTACCGGCAAGCGATGGCGCGCAATCTCGACGCCCCCGAATACCACTACAATCTTTTTTGGATTGCCTGGTTCTCCGGCGACGCGGCGGCGGCGCGACAACAAATCGATTGGTTCGCGGGGAGTTCATACGCATACGGAGGGCTTTACTTGCAATCAATGGCGGCGGCTACCGCGGGCCGGTGGCGCGAGGCGCTGGATCTGTCGGCCCGCGCTTTTGAGATGATCGAGCGCCGCGGGTTCAAAGGAGAGGCCGGAGGTTGGGCTCAGATGTATGCGCTGACGAGCGCCGCGCTTGGCGATTGCAAGACGTCCGGGCGAATGGCGGCGCTTGCGGTGGCTTCCACCACACGTGAAGCGGACTTGTCGAGCGCGGCGATTGCCCTCGCTCTGTGCGGCGAGACAGGTCAGGCGCAGGCGCTCAGCGACCGCCTGGCCCAGCGCTTTCCAAAAGACCCGGCTCTCAACGGAGTGTGGCTGCCGACAATCCGCGCCGCGATCGAGCTCAACCGCGACCTGCCAAATCATGGGCCGGATCAGGCAATTGACGCCTTGAAGGTGGTTAGCCCGGATGCCGGAATGGATGAAGGAACGGCTAAGTTCTGGCCGACTTATGTGCGTGGTCTGGCCTACCTTCGCAAGGGAGCAGGGATTGAGGCCGCCGATTCTTTTCAAAAGATACTCAGGCGCAGGGATTGTACTTTCTGGACTCCTCTCTATCCGTTAGCGCATCTTGGTTTGGCGCGCGCCGCGGCGCTCACAGGCGACATAGGCAAGAGTCGCAAAGCATATCAAGATTTCTTTTTACTCTGGAAAGACGCCGATCCGGACCTCCGTTGCGGAAAGCTTGAACTTCCGGCGGATTGCGGCTGTTGAGCGCTGGGCGACGCTAAATCGAACCAACAAAGATTGGCACAGTCTTTTTCTCTAGCCCAGCGATTCATCGCTGGGAAAAGGGGCGAATCAGTTACCCAGCCCGATTCAAAAAGGTTTCAATGGGCTGCTACCTCAAACGCCCTCAGCTACTCAAAGACATTTACGCATCCAGCAACAAACTCTCCAGGAGAGGGGGCAGCCGCTGATCACACAGCAGGTTACAGCCAATCGCGAAAACGGCGCCCCAAATGGTGTCGGATGCTCGCAAAACCTCGTTAGCGCGGAAACCGGCCATTTTCCACGTCCCTGGCTCACCCGAAATGCGCTGTGGCGAAGAACTGCGATCCCAGTTCGCTCAAATGTGTTTGAACATAGCGATGCACGTCGGCGGGCGTTTCGAGCGCAATCGCGTGCGAGGCCAGTTTTTCGGCGTCTTCGAGGCGGATCGAACGAACCAGGCGGCGGATTGCGGGGATCGCGCTCGGCGTCATACTTAGATCGGTCAATCCCAATCCCAGAAGCATGATCACCTGAGCCGGGTTCGACGCCATTTCGCCGCAAACGTTCATCGGGATGTTGATCTTTTTGGCCGAATCGGCGACGTATTTGATCGCGCGCAGGACTGCCGGGTGCATCGGGTCGAACATTTTGTCCACGTTCTCGTTGCCGCGGTCCACGGCGAGCAGGCTCTGGGTCAGGTCGTTGGTGCCGAGGCTGAAATAATCGGCTTCGCGCGCCAGAGGTTCGGCCATGATCACGGCGGCGGGCGTTTCGACCATCACGCCTATCTCGACATCTTCCGCGTGTTTGATTTGTTCGGCGCGCAGGTCTCTTTCGACCTCGGCGATGATCTCTTTGGCCCGGCGCACTTCGTCGAGATTTGAAATGAACGGCAGCAGGATTTTCAATCGCGCCTTACCGTCCGGATGCAGCGCCGCGCGCAGGATGGCTCGCACCTGAGTCCTGAGGACACGGTCAACGGCCAACGACAGCCTGATCGCGCGAAGCCCCAGCGCGGGGTTGCGTTCAGGTTTGAATCCTTCCAGATGAAGTTTGTCTCCGCCCAGATCAAAAGTGCGGATGACCGCGCCGTGCTCGCCGCAAGTGTCGGCCAGGAATTTGTAAGCTTCGTGTTGCTCATCCTCGGTCGGCAACCCCGAAGCGGCCTGCGAATAGAGAAACTCCGAGCGGTAAAGCCCCACGCCGGCGGCGTTGAACCGCTGCAGCGTTTCGATCTCCTCGATCAGCTCGATGTTCGCGCGCAATTTGACTTCGCGCCCGTCGCGCGTGACGGGCGGCAGGTCGCGCTCCTCGATGTAATGAAGTTGCTGTTCCTGCTGGCGTTCGCGAAGCTCCACGTAAAAACGCAGAGTTTCGGGCAGCGGATGGACGATGACCGTGCCTGTGGTGCCGTCGATGATGATCGTTTCGCCCGAACGGATGCGTTGAGTGAGGTCGCGCACGCCGACCACGGCCGGGATGTTGACGCTGCGCGCGATGATCGAAGTGTGCGAGGCCCACCCGCCCGCGCTGGTGACAAAGCCGAGCACGCGGCGCGGATCCAGATCGGCGGTCACCGATGGCAACAGGTCGTCGGCGACGATGATCGAATTTTCGGCCAACTCGCTCAGGTCGCGCACCTTCGTGCCGGAAAGTATTTTGACCAGGCGGTGGGCGACATCAGCCACGTCCGAGCCGCGTTCGCGCAGGTAATCGTCGGTGATCTTCGCGTAGATGCGCAGCAGGTGATTCGATGTGTCCCGCACGGCCCATTCGGCGTTGACGCGGTTGTCGCGGATGCAATCCTCGATCTGGCGGCCTAGATTGCGATCCTTGAGCATCATCAGGTGAGCTTCGAGAATGTAGGCGCGTTCGGAGCTGAAAGCCTCGCGGAACCGCGCCATCGCTTTATGCACCTGGCGCTGGGCGACGCGGACCGCTTCACGGAAGCGTTTGATCTCGGCTTCGACCTGATGTTTCGGAATAAACATCCGCACGATGCGTCCGCGCGGGTCATCCACCAAAAACGCCGATCCGATCGCGACACCCTGACAAACGCCTATACCCTCATACCTGTGTTCGGAGATTTTTCCAGCTAAGCCACGCATCTGTTCACCCCGAATTACTCTTCACCAAATTTGCCTTCGATCAGTTTGCGCACCGCTTCCATTGCCTCGGTCTCATCCACGCCTTCAGTGATTACCTCGACCACAGCCCCTTGTGACGCGGCGAGGAGTAGGATTCCGAAGATGCTCTTCGCGTCCACTGGCCCGGGTTGCGCGGGCAGGTTGAGCCGCGGATCCACGCGCGCGAGCAGGACGTTGCAGCGGAAAGAGTTCGCCAGCTTGACCAGTTTGGCCGCCGCCCGCGCGTGCAGCCCTAAACGATTGGTGATGGGAAAGGTCAGTCGTTGCATCTGAAACAGTGGGGAGTAGAAGACAGGGGGACAAGGAGAAGGGGGGACAAGGAGACAAGGGATATTTTCTCTTTGTCTCCTCGTCTCCTTGTCCCCCCTTCTCCTTGTCCCCTTGTCCCCCACTCCCCACTCATCATTGTTTATTCGGCGTAAGCACTTCGCTTGCCAGATAGATTGTTTTCTGTCCCTGGTCTCGTACGCGGCGCGCGATGATGTCCAGCGTTTCATCCGGCTGCTGGTCGGTCAGTTTGAGGATCATGGGCAGATTGACGCCAGTCACAACTTCGATCGGCGCGCTGCCCAGAAACGTGCAGGCGATGTTGGTTGGTGTGCCACCGAACATGTCCGTCAACACCAGCACGCCAGCGCCCTGGTTGACGCGCTCGATCGCCTTGCCGATCTCGCCGCGGGCGATCTCAACGTCATCGTGCCAGCCGATGGTGACGGCCGTGATGTGATGAATGTCTTCGTTGATGATCGTCTCCGCCGCGCTGACCAACTCAGTCGCTAAGTTCCCGTGTGTAACGACCACGCCTCCGATTAGTGGCATATGCCTCCTTAAGAAGGGGAGTAGGGAGTGGGGAGTGGGGAGTGGGGGAAGAGGAAGTTTCTTCCCCCACTCCCCACTCCACTCCCTACTCCCCTTCTTACTTCTTCACATCCCGATGCGTCACCCGCGCGTGCTGTTCGTTGCGGTTGAGATGTTTGCCGATGGCGTTTGCTACGGCCACCGAGCGATGTTTGCCTCCGGTGCAGCCCACCCCGACGGTGACATAGCTTTTGCCTTCGCGCTGGTACAGCGGCATCAGAAAATCGAGCAGTTCGCAGAAGCGGCCAATCGTTTCCCGCGCTTCTTCACTCTTATTCAGGTATTCGATGACCGGTTGGTCATTGCCGCTCAGGTCTTTCAGTTCGGGGACGAAATGCGGGTTGGGCAGGAACCGCACGTCGAAGAGCAAGTCGGCGTCCAGCGGGACTCCGTATTTGAACCCGAAGCTGATGATCGTAATTTCGGTTTTGACCTCCGCGTTTTCCGGCGAGAAACGGTTCTTCAACCACGCGCGCAACGTGTGAACGGTGTGGTCGGAGGTGTCAATCACGACATCGGCCAGCGTGCGGATCGGTTCGAGCTTCCTGCGCTCCGCGCCAATCGCCTCGATCACGCGCCCTTCGCCCAGCGGGTGTGGGCGTCGCGTTTCGCTGTAGCGGCGCTGCAATGCGGCGTCGCTCGCCTCCATAAACAGGATCGTTGTTTCAATGTCGTCGCGGCCGTGGAGCTGTGTGTAAATCTGCGGAAAACTTTTTAGAAATTCGCCCTCGCGGATGTTGACTCCCAACGCGGCGCGCATGACGCCCGCTTCCTTGCGCTCGAACAGATGCACGAAGCTCGGAATCAACTGCACCGGCAGGTTGTCGACACAGAAATAACCCAGGTCTTCAAAGACATTCATCGCGGACGACATCCCGGCGCCGCTCAGACCTGTAACAATGATGAGTTGAGGGATCATAGTTGAGAGTGGGAGAGTGGGAGAGTGGGAGACAAGGGGACAATGGGACAAGAGGACAAGGAGAATCCACATCTCCCTGTCTCCCTGTCTCCCTGTCTCCTTGTCTCCTTGTCTCCTTGTCTCCTCATCAGGGTTCGATCAAACCGTAATTTCCATCCTTGCGTTTATAAATCACGCCGATGCGGTCGGTATCCGCGTTTCGAAAGACCAGAAAGTTCTCCGCCGCCTCGCTGACTTGCATCATCGCTTCTTCGGCGGTCATCGGTTTAACCGAATAACGCCGCGAACGTACGATGCGTGGCTCGTCTCTTTCCGGTTCGACCGGGGGCATGGGGCTTGGCGCAACTTCCCGCGTTGATGGGGAGTGATGTTTGCGTGTGATGATTTTTCCTTTGACCTTGAGCGCCTGACGGCGCAAACGGTCAACCGCCTGCGCCGCTGAAACATACATGTCAGTCGTATCGGATTTGCTGGTCAGAGCGTGGTCTTGCCAGTTGACGACGATTTCCGCCAGGTGACGGTGATGTTTCCCGACACTCAAAATCACGTGGGCTCTGGTTGCGCCGTTGAGCATCGTGTCCAGCTTCTTAAGATGATAGGTGACGTGTTTTCTGATGGCAGGAGAAACAGAAAAGTTGCGGCCTGTGAATTCGATCTTCATCCCAATGCTCCTTTCTTTGCGCCCGGTCGCCGGGGCTTACAACCGGGATGAACTGTGGTTGGTAGAGCGAATCAAAATGGGTGGGAATTTTGATTGCGGATTGTTGATTGCGGATCAGCGCCGCGAGCGGTAGCGGGCGGGGCTTCGTGGTCAATTATCTACTGAGCCACGCTCGCTACCGCTCGCGGTACTGATCCGTAGTCCGCCTTCCGCAATTATCAAACAACTTGCCGCCGTTCACGCGATCCTGGAATTTTCATCTGGTCGCGGTATTTGGCGACGGTCCGACGAGAAAGCTTCTGACCTTCCTTTGCGAGGGTCTTCGCGATCTCGTCGTCGGTCAACGGATTTCGCGCGTCTTCGGCCTCGATCATCTTCTTGATCTTCAATTTGATGATCCGGGTCGAGACCTCTTCGCCCTCATCGTTGACCATGCCCTCGGTGAAGAAGCGGCGGAGTTCGATCACGCCCTGCGGGGTATGAGCGTACTTGCCGTTGACCACGCGAGAAACTGTCGAAAGATGCATGCCGATGTCTTCGGAAATATCCTTGAGCATCATCGGCTTCAAACATTCGACGCCTTTATCGAGAAAGTCGCGCTGGCGTTCGACAATCCGCTCGCAGACTTTGTAGATCGTCTGCTTGCGGTGCTCGATGTTTTTGAGCAGGTCGACGGCCGAACGGAAACGATCCTTGATGTAATCGCGCGTCTCTTTCGATGTCTCTTTGTTCTCCATCATCTGACGGTACTGGCGGTTGATGCGCAACTGCGGCAGTCCGTCGTCGTTAAACCTGATGACGTATTCGTCGTCGATCTTTTCGATATAGACCTCAGGCTCGATGTATTGCGCCTCGCGCGGGGCGTATTTACGGCCCGGTTTCGGTTCGAGCTGGGATCGAATCAACTTCAATTCCTGCGCCACCTGCTCGATGTTCACGCCCAGCGCCTTGGCCAGTTCGGGCAGCTTATGCTGCTGCAACTGGCCGAAATGTTCGCGGATCATCTTTGCGGCCAGCCGGTCGCCGTAACCCAGATAATTGAGTTGCAGCAACAGGCACTCCTGTAAATTGCGCGCGGCGACGCCGGTCGGGTCGAGCTGCTGGACAATCTCCAGCGCTTTCTGCGCCGTTTCCATCGGCCAGGGGCCGAGCGCCGCGATCTCTTCGATCGAGCAATCGAGGTAGCCGTCGTCGTTGAGATTGCCGATGATCGCTTCGGCGGCGTCGGCCACGTCGGCCGGCGTGATCGTCAGACGCAATTGCCAGTTGAGGTAATCGGCCAAGCTGTCTTCCGAACGCAGGAACTGTTCGAATGAAGGCGTTTCTTTGACCTCGGTCTCGCGCGTGCGGTAACCGGGGTCGAGGTATTCTTCAAAGGTCGAGCCGAAATCAATCTCCTCGAATGAATCGCGCTCGCCGATCTCAGCCTCCCGCGCTTCGCCGCCCTCGGCGTCACGCGGCGCATCGGACACAACCTCGCCGGAAGCCTGACTGAATTCCGTTGATGGCGAACCCGCGTCATAGCCGGACTCGAATTCGCCCGCCTCATTGGCTGAATAATTGGTCGAATAGGATGGATCAGCGCCGTCGAACGGCCCGGCGCTGCTCGTCGGATTTTCGGGGATTTCCGCTGATCCGTTGAGCGCGCTGACTGGGGTCTCGGTGAAATCTATGTTGGCCAGGTCGGGGGAAACAGTCACCTCATCAGGCGCCAACTCTTCCAGCACGGGGTTCTCGGCAAGCTGTTGTGAAACCAACTCGCCCAATTCGAGCTTGGTCATCTGCAACATCTCGATGCGTTGGCGCAACTGGGGCGTCAACACCAGTCGTTGCGATTGATTGATGACGAGTTGTTGTTTGTACGACATAGCTAGCCTTGTCACCGGTCATCCGTCATCAGTCACTGGTCAAATGACAAACGACAAATGACTACATTCTAAATTTCTCTCCCAGATAAACCCTTCGAACTTCCGGATCGACGGTCAACTCTTGCGGTGTTCCGGACCGAAAGAGCTTGCCGTCGCTGATAATATAGGCGCGATCTGTAATCTCTAACGCCTCGCGCACGTTGTGATCCGTGATCAAAATACCAATGCCGCGTGAACGCAACCGCGCGATAATCTGCTGAATATCATCTATCGCAATCGGGTCGATTCCCGCAAACGGCTCGTCGAGCAAAATGTATTTCGGCTCAATGGTCAACATCCGCGCGATCTCCGTCCGGCGGCGCTCGCCACCAGACAGCGCGTACCCTTTATTCTTCCTCACATGACTTAGCCGAAATTCTTCGATCAGCTCTTCAAGCCGGTCGTGACGCTTCGCGCGCGTCATCGGCAGCGTCTCGAGTATCGCCAGAATATTCTGTTCGACGGTGAGTTTGCGAAAGACCGACACTTCCTGGGGGAGATAACTGATTCCGAGACGGGCGCGTTTGTAGAGGGGCAACTTTGTAATACTCTCGGCTCCCAGCCAGACACTGCCTTCGTCAGGCTCTTCCAACCCGACGACCATGTAAAACGTTGTAGTCTTTCCGGCGCCGTTTGGGCCAAGCAACCCGACGATTTCGCCGGGATGGACTTCGATGGAAACATCGTTGACGACGCAGCGGCGGCGATAGGATTTTCTCAGACCCTCCGCGCGCAAGGCCCCGGTATCTGGCCCCGAATCTTTCTCAAGCCGGCTTAGCTCGGCGTCTTTGATCTCTCGATCAAGAACCTCGCTTACCATGACTGCCAATCCTCCCGCATCATCAGCCACATCATTGATCACATCATTGATTGCATCATTGATTGCATCAACCGCATCATTGGCGGCGTCATTGACTGCGCCACTGAACACCTCATCAGAAACTCCCCCGTCCACTTCCTTGTCAAGCTTAAGCCATCAGTCATCCCTCTATTACTTTCAAGGTTTGAAAATCGGCCTGGCGTCTATTTGGTCCTTTGTTGACGCTATTCGCAACTCAATTTTGGATTCGATGCGTGGTCTTCACACGCTTCTTTGCGCCGCTTTCAACGCTGTTGTCATCATTGGCTTCGATCCTAGCATCGCGTAAATGCAAAGTCAATTTTGGGCTTTTCGTCACTGCTTCACGCTCGCGATCTTCGACCATCGCGAGGTTTCCCGTGAGTATCGCAGTGTCCGTCGCGGCGGTGTAAACGACCCGGTCTCCGATCGCGCGGCGCGACGGTTGGGTCATCACCACGTCTTTCGACGCGGTCAAACTGACCAGTTTGTGCTCTTCATTCATCACTGCGTCGGCGGTCGCGGAGTCAATCCGATCCACGCCCTGACGAATTTTCACTGAGCCTTCGTAATGCGCGGTGCGATTCGCGTCGGTGTAAACGATGCGGTCAGACGTAGTGAAGACCGGCACGATCTCCTTGCGTCCCTTCTCGACTTCACGCTCGAAATCGTAGAAGGCGGACTGCGCATTGCCCCAGGCAGTCATCACGCGCTCGCCCTTGTCGAGTTCAATATTTTCAGCGCGGACGAAATCGTCGTCCTGCCACGCGCGCGCATTGCCGATGTAGCGCGCCGCGCCTTCGTTGTGTTTCACCCTCGCGCGATCGGACGCGACCGTCACCGGCCCTTTCTTATTTTTGAACGGCGCCGACCCGCCGGTCGATTCGCGGCTGTAATAGGTAGTGCGCGCGTGTCCGCGCAACTCGCTCTCGCCGGTTTCAATGTTGGCGTCGATCTCATCGGCGTTCGCGCGCGCCGACGAATCCCACAACTGCGGTTTGCCGCGCATCGCCACGGTTTGATTCGAGGCGGTGTAAACTCCGCGCGCGGCGGTGGCCGTGCGTTCGCTGTCGGTGAACTTCGCGTCGCCTTCGGCGGTCAGATCGGCCACGTCCTGAGTTTGCCCGCTGAAATTGGCGGTGAGCTTCTTGCCGCTCAGAGCCTTCTTCAATCGTTTGGCCGATTTGCCATCGCCTTTGTTTTTACCGTCGGGCTGCATCGGATCGAATTCGGCGACGGCGTTCGGTTCGGCGACGAAGGTTTTGATCGCGTTGCCGGTCTCGAAGAACTCCGCGTTGAATTTTGGCGCGCGCAGCGTCTTCTTTTCGGCGTCCGGAGTAATCCGTTTCGGCGTGACAGTCAGAATGGCGTTGCCGGTGGCTTCAGCGCGGGCGAGGTTCTTGCCGTCCTCGCGGAAATAGGTCTGCACGGCGTCCGCTTCGATCACTCGATCCGACCAGTCGTTCCGGTTCGCCGAGCTTTCAACCGCTTCCAGCTTCATCACCGTGCGCCCCGTCGTGACGGCCGATTGAACGTCGCTGTCCTTTTCATTCGGCTTGTACGTGATGTCAATCCGCTCGGCGGTGATCTCGCGCGGCGCGTCAGGTTCGAGCGAGCGGACGCGCGCGCTGCCGTTAGCGGCGGTGTACTTCAACCGCTGCGCTTCATCGAAGAGGAAGTCCATATCGCGCGACTGCGCCTCTGAGGCCTTCCCCTTCTCCTGCGATTTCAGCAGCGAATTGCCGCGCATCTCGATGCGTTCGATCTTCTTCGTCTGCGAATTGATGAAACCCGTGACCAGATCGGCGCGCGCCGTCCGCTCGCCCTGCATGACGTTGACGTTGCTCTCGAACCTCACCGTCCCGTCTTTTTCAACATAACTCGCGCGGTCGCCGCGAATCTCGACCGGCTGGCCGCCTTTCTTGTTCGGATCGGAGTCCGCGCTGATGACGTGTGGATTTTGGGGCAAGATCAAGTTGTGTTCTTTGGCGTGAAGCGTCGCGCCGACCGATGAGCCGCTGATCTCCCCACGGCGGAACCGCACCGGAGCTTCGGTCCGGGCTATCCCGCTTTGCTGTTCGTAAGTAAGCGATTCGGTTGTGACCTCAAGGCCGTCGCTACTGGTCAATTTGACATTGCCTGTGAACGTGACCTGGCTCTGGTCGCGCAGATAAGAGCCGCGATCGGCGACGACGCGCCTGCTCTTG
>Ga0187894_10005308_pt1 | contig 13242 bp, 15 predicted proteins | sample GBC1701081metaG_FD_136650 | JGI IMG/M metagenome (GOLD analysis project Ga0187894, IMG submission 136650) | White microbial mat communities from a lava cave in the Kipuka Kanohina Cave System on the Island of Hawaii, USA - GBC170108-1 metaG ... | reverse complement strand
GCACCGGCCCAAGCGCCAGTGCGGCGGTATCCCGTACTTCGACACCGATTCGCGCGTCGTGGACCCGGTGACGTTCAGCGAGCTCGGGCCGAACGAGGTCGGCGAGATCATCATCCAGGGCCCGCAGGTGTTCCGCGGCTACTGGAAGCAGCCGCAGGCGACCGCCGAAGCCTTCGTCGAGCACGACGGCAAGAAATTCTTCCGCACCGGCGACCTCGGCTACTACGACGAGGAAGGATATTTCTTCATCACCGACCGCCTGAAGCGCATGATCAACTGCTCGGGCTTCAAGGTCTGGCCCGCCGAGGTGGAAGCGATGCTGTATGCGCATCCGGACGTGCAGGAAGCCTGCGTGATCGCGGCGAAGGACGCGCAGCGCGGCGAGACCGTCAAGGCGGTGGTGGTGCTGAAGGCAGCGGCGCGCGGCAGGACGCAGCCCGAGGCGATCGTCGCCTGGGCGCGCGAGAAGATGGCCGCTTTCAAGGCGCCGCGGCTGGTGGAATTCGTCGAGGCGCTGCCGAAGACCGCGACCGGCAAGATATTCTGGAGGAAGCTGCAGGAAGAAGAGAACAGGAGAAGCGCGTGACGAGAATCGCGGTTTTTGTCTTGAGCCTGTGTTTTTCACTCCCGGTTCAGGCCCAGGTTCAGGTCGAAAAGGCCTGGGCACGGGCCACCGCGCCGGGCGCCAAGGTGGCGGGCGGATACATGCTGATCCGCAATGCGGGGCCGGCCGCCGACCGCCTGGTGAGCGCCTCGTCGCCCGCTGCGGCGAAGGTCGAGCTGCACGTGCACATCAACGACAACGGCGTGATGAAGATGCGCGAAGTGGCGGGCTACGACGTGCCGGCGAGCGGCAGCTTCGAGCTCAAGCCGGGCGGCGCGCACCTGATGTTCATGGACATCAGGCGCCCGTTCAAGGAAGGCGAGAAGGTGCCGGTCAGACTGAAGTTCGAGAAGGCCGGCGAGGTGGGCGCCGAGTTCCACGTCGGCAGGCTCGGCGAGGGCGCCCCGGCCGCGGCGCCGCACAAGCACTAGCCGGTCATTCGATCTTCATCCCGGTTGCCTGGACGAGCCTGGTCCAGCGGTCCAGCTCGCGGACCAGCATCGCGTCCACTTCTTCGGGCTTGCCCGCGGGCAGCGGCTCGCCGCCGATCTTGTCGACCCGCGCCAGCACCTCGGCATCGGACAGCGCTTTGGCGAACTCGGCGTTCAGGCGCGCGAGCGAGGCCTTCGGGGTGGCGGCCGGCACGAGGAAGGCGTACCAGGACACCACCTGCGATTCGCCGTAACCGACCTCGGCCATGGTCGGCACGTCGGGAAACATCTTCGAGCGTGCCGGCGCCGCAACCGCCAGCGGCCGCAGCTTGCCGCTGCGGATGTGGGGCGCGGCGACGCCGAACGGCATGAACGAGAACTGCACCTGGCCGGCGAGGATGTCCGGAATTGCCGGCGGGAAACCCTTGTAGCCGATGCCGACGATGTCGACCCCGGTATTGCGCCTGAACAGCTCCGCGCTCATGGTCTGCGAGGTGCCGGCGCCCGCGTTGATGAAGTTGAGCTTGCCGGGCCGCGACTTCGCCAGCTCGACGAATTCGCGCAGTGTTTTCACGGGCAGGTCGGGATTGACGACCGCGACGTTGGCCACATGGCCCATCAGCGCCACGCCCGCGAAGTCCTTGACCGGGTGCCAGGCCGTCTTCGTGAGCGCAGGCGTCGTGACATGGGACAGGGTGGCAAGGATCAGCGTGTGGCCGTCGGGATCGGATTTCGCGACCGCTTCGGTGCCGAGACTCGCGTTCGCGCCGGGCCGCGCTTCCACCAGCACCGGCTGGCCGAGACCGGCGCCGAGCTTCTCGTTCAGGGTGCGCGCCATCAGGTCGACGATGCCGCCGGCAGGGAACGGCACTACGATGCGGAGGGGTTTCGAAGGGAATGTTTGCGCTGTTGCAGCTACCGCAGAAAAAACCAGAACCAGCGCAAAGGCAAACCGCTTCATGTCAATCCAGTCCCCGCATGTTCGGGTCCGTGAGGATGGCCTGGCGCAGGCGGCGCATGCCGCCCAGCCAGCGGTCGCGGTCGGCGGTCTTGCGCTGCTCGTAGTCCGCCACTTCCGGGTGCGGCAGGACGAGGAAGCGCTCGGCCTCGATCGCTTCCATCACCTTGCCGGCCACCTCCTCGGCGCTGACCGAGCCGGCCGAGAGGAAGGACTTGCGGTCGCCGGTCGGCCCGAGCAGCATCGGCGTGCGCACGCCCTGCGGGCAGAGGCAGGAGACCTTGATGCCACGCTCGGCGTAGTTGACCGACAGCCACTCGGCGAACGCGACCGCCGCATGCTTGGAGACCGTGTAGGTCGCCGAATCCACCTGCATCAGCAGCCCCGCAGCGGACGCGGTGGCGACGATATAGCCGCCGCCCTGCTTGATCATGATCGGGATCACCGCGCGGGCGGCGAGCACGTGCGCCATGAAGTTGACATCCATGGTCCGGCGCCATTCCTTGAGCGTGGCGTCCAGGCCGTGCCGGCCGATGATGCCGGCGTTCGAGCAGAAGATGTCCAGTGCGCCGAACTTCTCCATCGTCGCGATCACCAGGGCGTTAATGTCGCTTTCCTGCGAGACGTCGCAGCGCAGGCCGAGGCCGCCGAGTCCGGCCGCCACGGCCCTGGCATCGTTCTCGTTCAGGTCCGCGCAGACCACCGCCCGGGCCCCCTCCTGCGCGAAGCGCGCCGCCAGCGCCTTGCCGATGCCGCTCGCGGCGCCCGTCACCACCACCACTTTGTCGCGGATTTTCATCGGCCGATTGTTCCATACAATCCAAGCCTATGGCGGAACTGGTGCTGGTGCGGCACGGTCAGGCGTCCTTCGGCGCGGACGATTACGACAAGCTGTCGGAACTGGGCTGGCGGCAGTCGCGCTGGCTGGGGGAATACTTCGCCGAGCGGGGCTCGGCCTTCGACCTCGTGGTGCGCGGCTCGCTGCGGCGCCATGCCGAGACCCTGGAGGGCATTGCGCAGGGCATGGGCGCGAAGCTGGACGGCGGCGAGGACGCCCGGCTGAACGAATACGACAGCCATTCGCTGCTGCAGGCGCACCTGAAGGGCGGGCCGATGCCCGCGGTGGGCGACCGGCGCGAGCACTTCCGCATCCTGCGCGCCGCGATGTACGCCTGGACCGACGGCACGCTGGACGGGCATCCGCACGAGCCTTTCGCCGATTTCCGCGGCCGGGTGCTCGCCTCGCTTCAGGCGCTGCGCGGCCGGCCGGTCAAGCGCGTGCTGGTGGTCAGTTCCGGCGGCCCGATCTCCGCGATCCTGGCCGAAGTGCTCGGCACGCCGATGCGCGGCGTGGTCGATCTCAACCTGCAGACGCGCAATACCGGCATCACCGAGCTGCGGGCCGGCGCGAGCCGGATCCACTGCGTGAGCTTCAACAACGTGCCGCACCTGGACCGGCCCGACCGCGCCGGCGCGCTGACCTACGCTTAGCCCGGCGCCAGCAGCAAGCGGCCCAGGTACCAGGCGGCGCCGGCGATGAATGCCGAGCAGGGAATGGTGAGGATCCAGGCCCACAGGATGTTGCCCGCCACGCCCCAGCGGACCGCTGAGGCGGACTGCGCGGTGCCGACCCCGACGATGGCCCCTGTGATGGTGTGCGTCGTAGACACGGGGATGCCAAGGCCGGTTGCAAGGAACAGCATCATCGCGCCGCCCGTCTCGGCGCAGCAGCCGCCGACAGGCTTCAGCTTGGTGATCCGCTGCCCCATGGTCTTCACGATCCGCCAGCCGCCGAACGCCGTTCCTAGCGCAATTGCGACATAGCAGGCGACGATGACCCAGACCGGCACCGGGTCCTGGGTGCCGAGATAACCGGCGCCGATCAGCAGCATCCAGATTATTCCGATCGTCTTCTGCGCATCGTTGCCGCCGTGGCCAAGCGAGTAGAGCGACGACGAGACCAGCTGCAGGCGCCGGAACCACCGGTCCACGCGACTGGGCGTACTCCGGACGAACAGCCAGGAAACCGCCAGCATCAGCAGCGCGCCGAACAGCATGCCGAGCAGCGGCGAAATCAGGATGAACGCCATGGTCTTCAGCAGGCCCGACGGCACCAGAGCCCAGGTGCCCGCCTTGGCGACCGCGGCTCCCACCAGGCCGCCGATCAGCGCGTGCGAGGAAGAGGAAGGAATGCCGTAGTACCAGGTGATCACGTTCCAGCTGATCGCGCCAACCAGGGCGCCGAATACGAGGTAGTGGTCGACCACGCCCTGGTCAATGATGCCGCGCCCGATGGTGGTGGCGACGCTCAGCTGGAACACGAACACGGCCACGAAATTGAAGAACGCCGCCAGCAGCACCGCCTGGTAGGGCGTTAGCACGCGGGTCGAGACCACCGTCGCGATCGAGTTGGCCGCGTCGTGGAAGCCGTTCATGAAGTCGAAGGCGAGCGCGACCAGCACCAGTACCGCGACGATCCAGAGCGCGAGCTGCGACGACTCCACTCAGCAGGGGCCGCGCAGGCTCAGGAATTTTCCAGCACGATGCCCTCGATCACGTTCGCCACGTCCTCGCAGCGGTCGGTGATCAGCTCGAGCAGCTCGTAGATGGTGCGCAGCTTGATCAGCTGCTTGACGTCCGCCTCGTCGCGGAAGAGCTTGGACATCGCCGAGCGCATGACGCGGTCGGCGTCCGACTCCAGGCGGTCGATCTCCTGGCAGGTCTTCATGATCGCCTCGGCGTCCTTGACGTTGTTCAGCAGGGACACCGCCGAGCGCACCCGCTCGCAGCACATCTGGCAGATTTCCGCCAGCTGCTTCGACTCCGGCGTGATCTTGCGGATGTCGTAGAGCACGATCGACTCGGCGACGTCCTGCATGAGGTCGAGGATGTCGTCCATCGCCGTGATGAGCTGGTGGATCTGGTCCCGGTCGAAGGGCGTGATGAAGGTCTTGTGCAGCAGCGTGATGGTCTCGTGGGTGACCTTGTCGGCCGCGCGTTCCGCGCCGTCGATGCGCTGCGCGTACTTTTCCACGTCCTGGAAGGTGGTGATCATCGCCGCGAGCTCGCGGCTGCCTTCGACGATCCGCTCGGCGTGCGCGTTGAACAGCACGAAGAAATTGCCCTCCCTGGGCATCAGCCTGCCGAACATCGCCGTCCCCCCGCTGTTATTGTCATTCTTGTGTCATATTACGCCGTTGCGCCGCAACTCGTCCTGTTCCGTGGCGGACAATCCGAGCCAGCCGCCGTACACATCGGCGTTGTGCGTGCCGGCGGCAGGGCCGGCGGTGCGCGCGGCGCCCGGCGTCGCGGAGAGGCGCGGCACGACGCAGGGCACCGCGACCGAGCCGAAATCGGCGTCGCTCACCCTGGTTATCGAATGTCTGAAAATAAAATGTTCGTCTTCGGCGATCTCGCGGTTCGAATAGACCGGCGCGACGGCGACGCCGGCCTCGGAGAGTTCGCGCACCGCATCCCGCGCGCTGCGCGCGCCGATCCAGGCGGCGACGATCGCATTCAGCTCCGGCCGGTGGCGCATGCGCTCCTGGTTGGAGGCGTAGCGCGGATCGGCAAGCAGGTCCTCGCGCCCCAGCAGCGCGCACAGGCGCTGGAACACGTTCTGCGTCGCCGCCGTGAAGCTGACCCAGCCGCCATCGCCGGCGCGGAACATGCCTGAGGGCGAGACGTAGGCGTTGCCGGCGCCGACCGGCTCGTGCACCAGGCCGAGCTGGTCGTATTCGATCGGCAGTACCTCGAGCAGCCGCATCATCGCCTCGGTGCAGGACAGGTCGATCTCCTGGCCGGGCGCATCCGGATGCTTCATGCGGTGCACTAGGGCGGCGAGCACGCCGAAGGCGCCGAATACCCCGGAGATCGGGTCGCCGATCGGATAGCCGGGGTGCATGGGCGGATCGCCGGCGGCGCGCGTGATGTAGGCGAGGCCCGAGTAGGCCTCGAACAGGCGCGCGAAGCCCGCATAGCCCGCGTAGGGGCCGGTCTGGCCGAAGCCGGTGACGCGCAGGATGACGAGCCGGGGCTGCAGATGCCAGAGCGCGTCCTTGTCGAGGCCCCACTTGTCCAGCGTGCCCGGGCGGTAATTCTCGATCAGCACGTCGAACTTCGGCAGCAGGCGCCGGAACAGCGCCTGGCCTTCCGGCTTTCGCAGGTCGAGTGTGATCGCGCGCTTGTTGCGGTTCACCGCTTTCCAGAGCAGCGGCTTGCCGTCCTTGTGCGGCGGCAGCGCGCGCAAAGCATCGCCGCCCGAGTTTCCCTTCATGGGCAATTCCACCTTCAGGACGTCGGCGCCGAAATCGCCCAGCAGCGCGGCCGCGAAAGGTCCCGCGATGACATTGGAAATATCGAGAACCTTCAGGCCCTCGAGCGGGCCGCTCATTCTCTGAAGTTCATTCCCAGGGATTTCAGATTCTGGACTTCAGCACCTGAAAAGCCCCAGTCCTTCAGCGCCTCTGCACCGCCTTCGCCCCGTTCGGGCGGCGCGCGGCGAATCGCGCCCGGGGTGCGTGAAAAGCGCGGCGCAGGCGCGGGCTGGTCCACCCTGCTCGAATGCGTGAAGGTCCCGCGCGCCACGTTGTGCGGATGCGCGCGCGCCTCCGAGAAGGTTAGCACCGGCGCGAAGCAGGCGTCCGAGCCCTCGAACAGCTTGCACCATTCGTCTCGAGATCTTTCCAGGAACTTTTCCGAGAACACTTTCCTCAGGGCCGGCCAGCCCTTGCGGTCGTGCTGGGCCGGCAGGTCCCGGGGATTCAACTGCAATTTCGACAGCAATTCCTCGTAAAACTTGGTCTCGATGGAGCCGATGGCGACGTGCTTGCCGTCCTTCGTTTCGTAGCTGTCGTACCAGGGTGCGCCGCTGTCGAGGATGTTCTCGCCGCGCGCCTCGCTCCAGCGCCTGGCCGCCATCATTCCGGAGAACATCGCGGCGAGCACGGAGGCGCCGTCCACCATTGCCGCGTCCACCACCTGGCCCTTGCCTGATTTCTGTGCCTCCACCAGCGCGCAGGCGATGCCGAAGGCGAGCAGCATGCCGCCGCCGCCGAAATCGCCGACTAGGTTCAGCGGCGGCACCGGCGCGCCGCCGGCGCGGCCGATCGCATGCAGCACGCCGCTGAGCGCGATGTAGTTGATGTCGTGTCCTGCGCGCGGCGCGAGAGGGCCGTCCTGGCCCCAGCCGGTCATGCGGCCGTAGACCAGCTTGGGGTTGACTTTCAGCAGCGCCTCGGGCCCGAGCCCGAGGCGCTCCATGACGCCGGGGCGGAAGCCTTCGATGATCGCGTCGGCTTTCGAGGCCAGCGCCAGCGCCGCTTGCACGCCGCCCTTCGATTTCAGGTCCAGCGTCGCCGAGCGCCGGCCGCGCATCATGACGTCGGACCAGCGATCGCGCGCCAGGCCGAGGCGCGAATCGTCCGGCCGGTCGACGAGCAGCACGTCGGCGCCCATGTCCGCGAGCATCATGCCGCAGAAGGGCCCCGGGCCGATGGCCTCGAATTCCAGGACTTTCCATCCGGAGAGCGGTCCCATCCGCTACTGATCGAGCTTGATGCCGATTTCCCGGATGACCGCGCCCCAGCCTTCGTCCAGGCGCTTCACTTCCCTGGCCATCTCCGCGGGCGTCATCCCGGAGGCTTCCGAGCCCCCCTCGGCGAACAGCTTCACGGTATCGGGGTGCCTGATCGCGAACGCGAGGTGCTTGTACAGCGTATCGACCGTCTCCTTGGGCATCCCTGCGGGTCCCCAGAACCAGAGGTAGCCCCACATGCCGACGTCGTAGCCCTGCTCGCGCATGGTGCGCAGGTCGGCGAGCGCAGCGGCGCGCGTCTCCGAGGCGGTGGCGAGCAGCTTCACGCGCCCGGTCTTGGCGTTGGAGATGGCAGTGGTCGGCCCGTCGAAGAAGATCTGCGTCACGCCCGAGAGGTGATCCTTCATCGCGTCGCCGCTGCCCTTGTACGGTACGTGGACGATGTCGATCGCGGCCAGCCGCTTGAAGCGCTCGCCGTTCAGGTGCGAGGTGCTGCCGGCGCCGAAGGAAGCGTAGTTGAGCTTGCCCGGGTTCGCCTTGGCATAGGCGACCAGCTCGGCGACGTTGTTGAACGGCATCGAGGTGTGCGCGGTCAGGATCGTGTTCGATTTGGCGCCCGCCGTGACCGGCGTGAAGTCCTTCGACACGTCCCAGGGCGGGACCTTGTAGAGGTGCGGAATCTGCACGTGCGTGGCGATGGTGTAGAGCAGCGTGTGCCCGTCGGGCGGCGCCTTCTGCACCTCGCGCGCGCCGATCACGGTCGAGCCGCCGGGCTTGTTCTCGACGATCACCGAGGTGCCGAGCGTGGCGCTCACCTTCTGCGCGATCGCGCGCGCCTGGATGTCGGTTTGCCCGCCTGGCCCGAACGGCACCACGATGCGCACCGGCCGGCCGGATTGCGGAAAGGACTGGGCCTGCGCGAGCACGGGCAGCGCCAGGCAAACGGCAAAAACGAGTTTCCTCACGGACCACCTCCTGCCGTAAAGTCTACCCTCATGTCCGAGCTGCTCAAACGCACCGATCAACTCTGGAGCGGGCAGGCGAGCACCGCTCAGGCGGAATTCCATCCCTTCGCGGGGCCGCGGCTGCTGGAGGAACTCGCGCCGGGTGTCGCCTTCTTCAAGGCCTTCGTCAACGTCACCGCGGTGAGCACGGGCGAAGGCCTGGTGCTGGTGGACACCGGCGCCTACCTGCCGGCATCGCACCTGCTCAGCTTCGAAGCGGTGCGCGGCTGGAATCGAGAACGCCTGCACACGGCGGTCTACACGCATGGCCACGTGGACCATGCCTACGGGCTGCCGCCCTTCCTTGCCGAAGCGCATGGTCGCAACTGGGCTGCACCGCGCATCGTCGGCCACGAGAACGTGCTGCCGCGCATGCTGCGCTACGTGCGCACCGAAGGCTACAACTCCATCATCAACTCGCGTCAGTTCGCCGTCGAAACGAAATGGCCGGTCGAATTCCAGGCGCCCACCGACACCTACTCGGACCATCTCGAGCTCTCGGTGGGCGGAACCCGCTTCCAGCTGCACCATGCCAAGGGCGAGACCGACGACCACACCTGGGTGTTCCTGCCCGAGACCGGGACGCTGTGCACGGGCGACCTGTTCATCTGGGCCGCGCCTAACGCGGGCAACCCGCAGAAGGTGCAGCGCTACGCGGTGGAATGGGCGGCGGCGCTGCGCGCCATGGCTGCGCTCGATCCGAAGCTGCTGCTGCCGGGACATGGCCTGCCCATCGCGGGCGCCGCGCGCGTGCAGTCGGCGCTGCTGGACACCGCGGCCTACCTCGAGTCGCTGGTCACGCAGACCCTGGAGCGCCTGAACGCGGGGCAGACGCTGTACCAGATCCTGGAAGAGGTACGTCCGCCCGCCGCGCTCGAGGCTAAGCCGTACCTCAAGCCGGTCTACGACGAGCCGGAGTTCATCGTGCGCAACCTGTGGCGCTGCTTCGGCGGCTGGCACAGCGGCGTGCCTAGCGAGCTGAAGCCGGCGCCGCGCCAGGCGCTTGCGCGAGAGCTCGCCGGGCTGTCAGGCGGCGTGGAAAAGCTGCTGGAACGCGCGGGCGCGCTGCTTGCGGCGGGTGACGCGCGCCTCGCGGCGCACCTCGTGGACTGGGCCGCGGATGCGGCGCCCAACAGCAGGGAAGTGCATGCGGCGCGCTCTGCCGTGTACGCCGCGCTCACGAAAGGCGCCTCGTCCACGATGTCGCGCGGCATCTACGGCGCCGCCGCGCGCGAGTCGCAGGCGAAGGCCGGGACTCAGTGAATGCCTAGCGCCGCCTCGATGTTGCGCACCATGGCCACGAGGCGCGGCCCGATGTCGTCCTCGAGCTGGCCCTTCTTCAGCATGAAGGCCGGCACCGCGCAGTTGAAAGTAACGATCTCGCCGTCCACGTTGCGGCGCATCGGCACTCCGGCGGCGTGCACTTCGCGGCGCAGGTCGCCGCTCGACGTGCAATAGCCTTTGGCGCGAATGTCCTCCAGGCCCTTGGTGATCGCCGGCTGGTTCCTGCGCAGCATCTCCGGCTCCTTGACCTTCATCTGGTTCAGCACTGCCTCGCGCTCGGGAGGGTTGCAGGCGTAGAGGAAGGCACGGCCCATGACCGACTGCGCGATCGGCACCGAGGTGCCGATGTCGGGCAGCGTGGTGATGTTGCCGCTGCGGCAGGCCTCCACGAAGACCATGCTGAGCCGGTCGCGGATGCCCATGTTCACCGCGCCGTTGGTGTAGTCGGCGAGTTCCTTCATGAACGGGCGCGCGATCTGGCGTATGCTCATCGAGGCGAGCAGCGGATAGCCGATCGACAGCACCGCAGAGCCAAGCTGGTACTTGCCGAGGCGCATGTTGTGGCGCAGGTAGCCCAGCTTGGTGAGCGTGTAGGTGAGGCGCGACACGGTCGGCTTGGGCAAGCCGGTGCGCACCGAAATTTCCTTGTTGCCGAGCATCGGCTCGAGCGGCGTGAAGCAGCGCAGCACTTCCAGTCCGCGTGCGAGCGTGGTCGCGAACTGGCGATCACCCTCGTGCTCGTAGCTGTAGGGGCCTGGAACGGGAGAAAGCGCGGCAGCGGGATCGGATGCACCCATGGACTCCTCCTGGATTGGTACCGCAGAATGTTTCGCATTTCGATATTCCATCCGTCGGGCATCGGTGTCAACTTAGTCGTATCGAATTTCACATATCGGAACTTCAATGTCCAAGTCCTTGTTTGATTTGAGCGGCAAAGTCGCTGTCGTCACAGGTTCGACGCGCGGCATCGGCAAATCGATGGCAGAGGAACTGGCGCGCGCCGGCTGCAAGGTCGTGGTCTCCAGCCGCAAGGCCGAGGCCTGTGAATCCGTGCGCGCGGAATTCGAAAAGCAAGGCTTCGAAGTGCTCGCGCAGCCCTGCAACGTCTCGCGCAAGGAGGAATTGAAGGCGTTGGTCGACAAGACCGTCGCCAAATGGGGCCGGATCGACATCGCGATTGCAAACGCGGCGGTGAATCCCTATTACGGCCCGCTCACCGACATTCCGGACGAAGCGTTCGACAAGGTGTTCCACAACAACCTGAAGAGCGTGCTGTGGCTGGCGAACCTCACGCTGCCCGGGATGGCCGAGCGCGGCGGCGGCAGCTTCATCACGGTCGGTTCGATCGGCGGCATCAGGGCGACCACCGTGATCGGCGCCTACGGGATCTCGAAGGCGGCGGACCACCACCTCGTGAAGTGCCTGGCGGCCGAGTGGGGACCGAAGGGCGTGCGCGTCAACGCCATCGCGCCGGGCCTGATCAAGACCGACTTCGCGAAAGCGCTCTGGGAGGATGACAAGCGCCGCGCCGCGCGCGAGGCGGAGACGCCGCTGCGGCGCCTAGGCGTGCCGCGCGACATCGGCGGCATCGCGGTGTTCCTGGCCTCCGACGCGGCGGCTTTCATGACGGGCCAGGTCATCGTCGCCGATGGAGGCGTCACCGTCGTGTAGTTCGGCCTTTTGGCACGTGATAGCCTTCCCACGGGGAGGGCGCGCTCAGCCGTGCTCGAAAGAATAGGCAAGTACGAAATCCGGCCGCAGATCGGGCGCGGCGCCATGGGCACCGTGTACGAGGGCTTCGACCCGGGCATCGGCCGCCGGGTCGCCATCAGGATGCTGCGCACCGAGATGTTCGAGCCGCGCCAGCTTCCGGACATCCTGGCGCGCTTCAAGCGCGAAGCCCAGTCGGCGGGGCGCCTTTCCCACCCGCACATCGTCACCATCCACAAATTCGGCGAGGAGCAGGGCACGCCCGCCTACATGTCGCCCGAGCAGTGCCGGGGTCTGCAGGTCGATCACCGCAGCGACCTTTTCTCTGCGGGCGTGATCCTCTACCAGCTCCTGAGCGGCGACAAACCCTTCACCGGATCGGTCACCACGATCATCCAGAAAGTACTGCGCCAGGAACCGATCGCGCCTTCGGAGCTGAACCCCACGCTCTCGCCCGCATGGGACAAGGTGGTGGCGCGTGCGATGGCGAAGAAGCCGGAGGCGCGCTTCGAAACCGCGCGCCAGTTCGCCGAAGCCGAGGAACACGTGCAACGCGCGGCCGAAGAGCGCTCGCGCGCGGAGACGCTGCGCCGCGCCGGGGACGAGCGGCGCGAAGCGCAGCGCCTCGCGACGATGGAAGCGCAGGCGCGCAAGGATGGCGAGGCTCGCGCCAAAAGGGCAGCGGACGAGCGCACGGTAGCGGTCGAGAAGCCAGCGCCGAGCCGTGTGCCCGCAATCGCAGCCGTGATCCTTGTCGTCCTGGGAATCGCTGGCGCGACTTTCTACTATCGCCAGGGCGTCGAGGATCAGGCGGCCAAGGCCGAAGCCGCCCGCGAAGAAGCCGGGCAGCGCTCGAGTCTTTAGGTCTTTACCTCTTGCCGCGCGCAGCAAGGCGCTGCAACGGTCCGGCGCTGGTGTCGCAGCGGGGCCGGCGGCGCTGAGTTTGCCTTGATGCATACAAACGTGGCATGATCGTATGTATGAGCGAAACCACGCGCACCACGCTGAACATTGATCGCAAGGCCTTGTCCCGGGCCTCTGCCCTCACCGGGGTACGGGAGAAAACGGCGCTCGTGCGCATGGGGCTGGAAGCGCTGATTGCCAAGGCGAGCGCCGAGCGGCTGGCGCGGCTGGGCGGCAGCCAGCCGAGCCTGCGCGGGATTCCCCGCCGCCGCGCGAAATAGAGGTGGTCCTGGTGGACACCTCCGTATGGGTGGAGCACCTGCGTAAGGGCTCGCCCCGGCTCGCCGGGCTGCTGCGCGATACCGAAGTTGTTTGCCATCCGTTCGTGATCGGTGAGCTGGCCTGCGGCGGCCTTCGCGACCGGGAGGAGGTATTGCAATTGCTTGCCGAACTGCCGCAGATTCCGCGCCTGAGCGACCACGACGTCCTCGACTTCATTGAACGTCATGGCTTGCATGGCCGCGGCGCGGGCTGGGTCGATCTGCATCTCCTGGCCGCGTGTGCGCAGGCAGGACAGCCGATCTGGACCACGGACCGCCGCCTTGGACGATGTGCGTCGAGTCTCGGCTTGAGGTTTTCATGAGCGGGAACCGGGTCTGCCGCGTTTTCGATGGCGAGGTGCTGACCCTGCGTCCGGCGAAACCGCGCTCGCTGCTTGCCGTGCTGAAATCGCTCGCGCCGCTGAACGAATCCCTGTCCCGGGCGCGCGATCGCGCGCCCGGGACAGGGATTCGTTCAGCGGCGCGAGCGAT
>Ga0187894_10005307_pt1 | contig 13243 bp, 7 predicted proteins | sample GBC1701081metaG_FD_136650 | JGI IMG/M metagenome (GOLD analysis project Ga0187894, IMG submission 136650) | White microbial mat communities from a lava cave in the Kipuka Kanohina Cave System on the Island of Hawaii, USA - GBC170108-1 metaG ... | reverse complement strand
TACCGAGAAAACCCCGCCCACCGCCAAAAACCACCCCACCGCGCAAGCGCCCAGCAACACCATCGCATCCTCGTTCTCCCGCAACGGCACGCCGCCGGACTGCAGTTTCACCCAACCCAAATAACCCAGGATCGAAGCAAACGCGCCGAACGGCAGCAGGACGACCCAACGCATCCCGTAAGTCTACCGCCGCGTTTGTGACAAAATATCGAGCCATGCAATGTCCGCAGTGCCGCACGCCAGTCCATGAATCGTGCTTGTTCTGTCCGGTCTGCGGCACAAGCGTTTCCGCTCCCCAACCTCGCACGCCCGCCGCGCCACCCGATGTCTTCGGCTCCCTCTCCGCCCGGCTTCATCAACTCGCCAGCACGGACCGCCTCGAAGGCTTCAGCGCCGGCGAAATGTTCAGCGAAGTTTTCCGCTCGCGCACGCCTCAGGAACTCGAAGAATACTTCCTCACCGGCACATCCAAAGCCACCCCGCCCCTGGAGCAAGTTCAAACCGGCTGGCCCAAACCGTGGTTCTTCTTCCGCGTCCTCGCCTTCATCGTGATCGTCTACTTCGGCTTCGCCTGGATGATGCAAACCTTCGGCAATCCCAAAGTCATCCCCGGAATGATCGTCATGGGAGCGCTCTCCGTCCCCCTTGCCACGCTCATTCTCTTCTTCGAATTCAACACGCCGCGCAACATCAGCTTCCACTACACGATCATGCTCATGGCCTTCGGCGGCATGCTGTCCCTCGTTCTTACCCACGTGGGCGTCTCCGCCGTCAACCTATCTTGGCTAGGAGCGATGAGCGCCGGCATATTGGAAGAAACCGCCAAGCTCGCCACCGTCCTGATCCTCGTCCGTCCCACGCGCTTCCCCTACATGCTGAACGGCTTGCTTCTCGGCGCGGCCGTCGGCGCCGGTTTCGAAGTCTTCGAAATCGCCGGCTACGCCTTCGAAAAGGTGCTCGCCAGCCGGAGCCTCCTCGTGATGGAAGCGGAAATTCAACTCCGCGCGTTCACCGCCCCATTCGGCCACGCCGCCTGGACCGCCATCTCCGCCGCCGCCCTTTGGCGCGTCGCCGAGGGCCGCAAGCTCGATCCCTCATTCTTCTTCGACATCCGCTTCCTCCGAGCCTTCCTCATCCCCGTGGCGCTTCACATGTTCTACAACTCCCCGCTACCCTCGCCCTTCTACATAAAGGAAGCCATCGTCGCCGCCGTCTCCTGGATCGTGATCCTCGGCCTGCTGCAGCAAGGCCTTCAGCAAGTGCGCCGCCTGCAGCAACAGTCCGCTCGCACCGCGCTGCAACGACACGCATGACTCTTTCTGAAATTGAATCCATCGCCGCCTTGCGCGACCCTGTCCTTCGCAACCTGCGCATCACGCATTGCTATGCCGAATTGTCGAACTCGTTTGCCGCCTATCTGCCGAACGCCGCCAACTGGTGTACTTACGCCACCTGGGCCTCCCGTCAAGCCGGCCGCAGTATTCGAGCTGAAGATCTCGCCCGCGCTCTCGAACGCCGCCTAAGAGCCACACAGCCCGAAATCGTCACGCGTGAAATTGCCAGGCAAGTCCTGCGTCTGCCCGGTATCCGCCGCTCCTCGGAAGCCGTGGCCCGAGGCAACCTGAAGGTCTTCGCCGAGATCGCCCCCGCCTTCGCGCGCTTTCTTGAAAACGCGGACGCGCCGCAGTCCTTCTCCGAGGAACAAAAGCTGCTGGCCGAGGCTTTCGAAAACTACCGGCGCGCCAAGGCCTCTCCGGCGGTCAGCGCGCAGCTTCAACTCCTCGCCAATCTCCAAATCGGCCTGCACGAACAGCGCCGGCTGCAACCGGACATTCAGGAAGCCCTCGACGAAGCCGCCATCCCGCCCGACTTGATCGAAAACGAAGCCTATGGAATTCTCACCGCCCAACTCTCCTGGACGACACGTCTATGGTCCTGGCTCTCACCCCTTCAGGAAAGAGTGCTGCGCACAGCCGCCCACGCCCTCGCTACCGAAACCGCACGCGCCATACGAGCCATCGCCACCGAACACCTGATGACGCTCGAATTCCCCGGCCCTCGCACCATACGCCTCGGAAGTGATCTTACGCAGTCCTTCCCCGCGTCCCTAACCCAGATCACGGAAGCGGCCCTCGCGACGCTGCTATCGGAAATCGACCCCACCCCTAACGCCACCCTCGATTCCGGCGCTCACGATTGGGCCAGCTTCCCCGACCGCATGCACTTCATCACCGACCTCTTCCGTTGCGGCCACGAAGACGCCACGCTCCTCACGCCGCCCTACACCGCCGCACAAATCGAAGCGCTGCGCCAAGGCCGTCTCCCGCCCCCGCCGCTCTAAGCCAAGCCGTTCATCACCGCACGCGCGCGAAGGTTCGTGGCTCGGGGAATGACCGTCCCACCGGCCCTGAGAGAACGCGTACGAGCGCCTGGCCCATCGGCCCCTGCTCATACGTGTCCGGTACACGGAAGTTAACCTGCGAAACTCCTGGGAAGCCGGGCGCTGGTCCCGCATATTCGATCACCGCCTGCCACCCGCCAAAGAGCAGAGTGATGGGCAGGCCGGCGCCAGCACCCGTCCCATAGACCGTTAGCACGTCTCCCGGCCCGGCCGGCCTCTGCGCGGAATTCTGAGAACCATCCGGAAAGAAAGCCGCTGCCGGACCCCGTCCGTGCCCATCGGCGGTAAACAATGCAAAACGCGCATCAATGACGGTTAACCGGACAGAAGGCGCAGAGCCGGCTTGAATCTCCGTGCTGCCACGAACGGATTCCGGCACGCGCACTGTCAGAAGTCCCGGTTGAGCACCCGTAACCGGAACCTCCATCCCATCGAAGCGAACCTTGGAGTCGGCAGGCAAGCCCGAGCCGATGATCGTCACGAACTCCCCAGGCGCCAAACCGGACGGCACGGCTCCTATAATCTCCCCGCTTGCTTGCGGCTGGCGTCCCGCTGAATTCACCACGCAAGCGATTTCCGGTGCGCGGCCTTCGAGTGGGAACAGGCGCAAGTTCACAATGCTTAACGCGTTGTCCGATAAGTACGGCCACCCTCTCGAATCAAACGCGGAAATCCAACCGGAAAGATAGGTGGCATAGAGCGGCTGCCCCTGTGGACCTAACTTGCGATAGTAAACGCTCTGGTCGTCGCGGCAACCGCCACGCAGAGGCGCTTCAAGACTAGTGAAGTGGCTCATCTGCGTCGTCCGCCCAAACACCAGAACATTCCCCACCCCATCAAGCGCGAGATCATTCGGCCTATCCGACACGTAAATGACCGGAGAACTCTCGGAATAGAGAAGCCGCGTGCCCTCCGCCGAAAGCGCCACAAGAACGTTGCCAAAGCCCTCGGGGTGACGGATACTCGCAGCCGCCCAAATAGTCCCCGTCGGATGAACCACCAACGACTCGGGCTGCGCCGTTATTTCAGACGGCGGCCCCAGCGGCACGTAGGTGCCAAAAATTAGCCGGCTACCGGTCGCGTCCAGCTTGCCCACGTAGATTTGTGGCCGCCGAATAAACGCCGGTTCCAACACTCCCGGCGTCGTCGGTCCCGCAGTCCCGGAAAACGCAACGTTGCCTGCTGCGTCTACTCCAATTTGCGGGGACAACGTCGGTAAGTAAGTGGAAAACGTAAAGCGAGGCTGGCCCGGCGTCCAACGAACGACGAAAGTACCTGGTCCGTCCGGCCGATACGAGCCCGGTGTCGTGGGTACGGGGCGGGTGCCAGATCCTCCGATATAGACGTCTCCATTTGCGCCAACCGCGGCCGAAAGGAATCGGTCTTCACCCGCTCCCCCAAAATACGTAGACGCCGTCAAATTCCCCAAAGCGTCGAATCGCGCCAGGAAAAGATCGCCGAGAAAAATTCCGTCTCCACCCCCATACTCCGTTTGCGGAGCTCCGGGGGTAACCGAAAACCCGCCAATGCTAATTCCGGCGAGCACGTGATTTCCTTGCCTGTCAACGGCCGCATACTGCGCAAGCCCTCCCGTGAAAAGCGTAAGAAAGTCCGCGGCGCCATCCGCGCGAAGCCGGGTGAAGTAATCGAGCCCTGCCAGAATCACCCGGTTCGAAGAGTCAACGGCGGCCGCTCGGACCTCCGTCCCAAATTGCGCGCTGGGCACCACCACCGTGATATCGACAATTAAGGGCAGCCCGGCATCGTAAGACTCGGCTCGAAGAACGAAAAGATCCGGCTCGACTATGGCGAAAGACGCCTTTGCACCTGTGGCATTGCCCGGACTCACAACCGGCGCGAGGAAACGGTTGGAGAAACCATTCACCCAAACGTTCCCCTGGATATCTTGAGAGAGATTCACCGATGGCTGCGCCACAACCCGGAACCGCAGCCGATCCAAAGTAGCGCCAGGCCGCAAAACCAAACGAAGCGTCAGCCGTGCTCCATCCCGCCTCCACACGGCATTGATGCCCGGATGCAAATTCGAATACGATAGCGCGTCGAAATACGGAACGTTGCTCCGCCAGCGGCGCGAGTCCACCCCGCGGAAATCATTCACCCGGAAGGGCTGTGCCTCTTGACCCTGGATCGAGGTTGCATTCGAGTCCTCGAAGATGAGCCAAATACTGTCAGAAAGCTGAACCCGGTCCCGAAGAAATCTCCGGCTGTCGATTCCGAACAACACGCCGGCATCCAACTGCCCCACGTTCTCGGCGAAATTTGCCACCGGAACTTGATAGGTCTGCGCTCCCGCGCATACGCCGAACAACGACAGCCACCAAACAAGCCTCATCCCTTGATCCTAACCGGGGGCCGCGTCGCGGGAGCGCTTTCCGTCCGCGCTTCTCAGTTCCCGACGGCGATCGAAAGACTCTGCGCGACGTCTATGCCTCCCACCGTAAACGTCACCGGTATCGAATCTCCCACGGCGATGGCGGGAACCACTACATTGAACTGGTAAAGTCCCACATAGTTTGGCGCAAGCCCGCTGTAACTCACCGTCGCCTGCGTACCCCCAAACCGGATTACAAGCGGAGATGTCAGCGAATTCGATTGCTGGGCAATCGAGCCCGGTGCAATGTTCGGCGTCACCGAACCAAATCCAATGCCATATAGGATGATCGTCTCGCCAGCACGGACGCGGCGCGAAGGGATTCCAGCGATCGCGCCCGGCGGAAGTACATAGGTCGTGTTATCCGGAAATAACGCCACCGCATACTGAGTTCCACCGATGCGGAAGCTAGCCGGCGCGAGAACCCCTGGCTTCACCGCGTCGATCGTGACCGGAAAAGCCGCGCTCGTGCCAGTGGGTGTCGTCACGGTAAGAGTCTGAGGACCGGCCGTAATGCCCGAAGGCACCTGCACGTTCACCTGCGTCGGACTCACAAAGCTTACAAAGGCGGGTCTTCCCCCGATGCTGACATTCACGCCGCCCATCTTTGTCGGGGCGAATGCGCCGTCGAAGTCGCCGCTGGCCCAAGTCTGCTGTCCCACGGCGAAGTTCGTCCCATAGATCTCGATCCAGGAGCCCGAGGAAAAGCTGGTGAACGCGCCAAACGCACCCGCGCTGATGACCTGTGTAATCGTTGGCGCCGTGGGCGGGCGGAGCGTGAAGTGCAGCGCGAAGCTGAACTCGTTGGCCGTCGCCGTCGGAATACCTCCGCTGTTGGCGAAGCTGTAAGGCTGGACGAATATTTGCTGCCAGTTCGTCTGAGTGCCCGCGTTCAGCAGCCCATTGAAGCCGGAGTTGTAGTATGCCGAACCGGGGAACACCGGGTTCGACAAGGAAGCGCAGCACAAAGCGCCAAAGTTCGAAATCGAGTTAACAGGCCTGCCGTTGACTTTCCACTGGTTCACAGTGGCGTCGAAAGAAGCGGGCACGCGGAGGGTGTAATCGATCAGAATGTTCCAGTTCGCATTGAGGTTGCTCGCCAATGGCCCGCCGTCCACGGTTTGCATATGAAAGATGTCCCATTCGCCATTGCTGCCCGTGGGAATCTGCTCCTGCCAGATTCTGACTTTGCCGCCGTTGACCAGCACGGGGGTGGAACTGAAGGTTGAGGCGTCCGAATAGGTGTCCGGCGCGTTGGTGCCGCCGAATTTGATCGGGGACCCGATGGAAATAATATTAGGACCTGTCTGTGCGTGCATCCTCTGCGCGCCGACGAGCGCCAGTGCGGCCGCCAGGATACGGAAACTCTTCGAGTTCATACGATTTCATACCTCCCGAACCACTCGATTTTGGGCCTCGATCATTCCAGCCCTCACCTGCAAGTGAAGTTCCGGGGCGATCCATCACGGAGGTTGATTGCAAAATTCAGCTACGCGCTCCGCGCTAACCTAATCACTTGGCCGCCGAGATCTCCGCCACGCCGCTTATGCGACAGTATCACGCGCTGAAGCAGCAAGTCCCAAACGCCCTTCTTATGTTCCACTTGGGCGACTTCTACGAACTTTTCTTCGACGACGCCGTCACCGCCGCCCGGGAACTCGAAATCACCCTCACCGCTCGCAACAAAGAGAAAGGTGAACCTATTCCCATGTGCGGAGTCCCCCGCCACTCCGCCGAAAACTATATTGCCCGGCTCATTCAAAAGGGGTTCCGCGTCGCACTCTGCGATCAGATAGAAGATCCGCGCGCCGCCAAGGGCCTGGTGAAGCGCGACATCACCCGCATCGTCACGCCTGGCACCGCACTGGCCGACAATGTCCTCCGCACCCGCGAAAACAACTACCTCGCGGCGGTGACATGGGACGGTCCGCGCGCCGGCGTCGCCTATGTAGACATCTCCACCGGCGAGTTCCGCGCAACTGAAATCGACTCCGCCGATACCGCCAGCTTCCTCGAAAGCCTCAACGTTCGCGAAGTAGTCCTGCCGGCCGCCAACGGAACCCTGCCCGCCGTTCACACCATTCAAGACTCCTGGACTTTCGACCACGACTACGCCGACCGCACTCTCCGCGAGCATTTCCGCCTCCTCACGCTCGACGGCTGCGGCCTGGCCCAGCGCATGCTCGCTACGCGCTCTGCCGGAGCCGTTCTCCACTACCTTCGAGACACCCAACGTTCCGCGCTCGACCACCTCTCCAACCCCACCTATTTCGAACGCGCCGACGCGATGCTGCTCGACGCCGTGACCATCCGTAACCTGGAATTGGTGGAGCCCCTGTTTGCAGGCGAATCGAAAGAAGTGACTTTGCTCAGTGGCGTGGATCAAACCAACACGGGCATGGGCGCCCGCCTTCTCCGCCGCCGCCTGCTCCGGCCGTCCATCGATCAAACCGAGATCGAGGCCCGCCTCGATGCCGTATCCGAACTAGCCACCTCCACCATCGCCCGCGCTACCCTGCGCAAAACCCTCCCGGCTATCCTCGATCTCGAGCGCCTCCTGGCTAAAGTTACGCTGGGCACCGCCGGCCCCCGTGAAATGCAGGCTCTGGGCCGTTCGCTGAGCGCCATTCCAGCACTGAAAACCGGTCTCTCCAATGCCAGTTCCGTCCGCCTGAAAGCTCTTCGCGAAGAATTGAACGAGATAGCCGAAGTCCGCGACGCCATCGCCAACTCGCTCGCCGACGAAGTCCCCGCCAACCTGAACGACTCCGGCTACATCCGCGACGGTTACTCGGCGCCGCTGGACGAACTTCGCGACATAAGCCGCAACTCCAAAACCTATCTCGCCGCCATAGAATCCCGCGAACGTGCGCGAACCGGCATCAACTCCCTAAAGATAAAGTTCAACAACGTATTCGGCTACTACATAGAGATCTCCAAGGCGAACCAACATCTCGCTCCCGGGGATTACGAACGCAAGCAAACGCTGGTGAACGCCGAGCGCTTCACGACGGCCGAACTCAAGGAACTGGAATCGAAGATTCTCGACGCCGAAGAAAAAATCAGCACGCTCGAACGCGAAATCTTCACGCAACTCCGGCAGCAAGCCGCCAACCACGCCGCCGAAATCCGCGAATCGGCTGCCCGAATCGCTGAAATCGACGTAACAGCCGCGCTTGCCGAATCCGCGGTCGCTTCCCGCTTCACGCGTCCTACGTTTAATGATTCGGGAATCGTCAAACTCATCGCCGCCCGCCACCCGGTAATCGAACGGCTCTCCGAGCGCGAGGCCCAGCGCTTCATCCCCAACGACCTCTATCTCGACCCAGCCGCCAAGTTCCTCGGCGTGATTACAGGTCCCAACATGGGTGGCAAGTCCACCTATCTCCGCCAGGCCGCCCTTGCGATCATACTCGCCCAAGCAGGCAGCTTCGTGCCCGCCGACGAAGCCATACTTCCGATAACAGATCGCGTCTTCACGCGCATTGGCGCGGCCGACAATCTGGCGAGAGGGCGAAGCACGTTCATGGTCGAAATGACGGAAACCGCCGCCATTCTGAACACGGCAACGGAAAACAGCTTCCTCGTGCTCGACGAGATCGGCCGCGGTACCGCGACCTACGATGGCCTGGCTTTAGCTTGGTCCGTAGTAGAGTACATTCACGATAGAATCCGGGCCAAGACTCTATTCGCGACTCACTACCACGAACTAACCGAATTGGCCGATCGTCTGGACGGAGTGACTAATCTACACGTAACGGTAAAGGACGCCGGCGGCCAAATTATCTTCCTGCGCCGCATCGAACCCGGCGCGGCCGACAAGAGCTATGGCATCGAAGTGGCCCGGCTGGCCGCACTCCCGCCCGAAGTAATAGAGCGCGCCAACCAAGTCTTGAAAATGCACGAAAAAGCCGAGCACCGCGCCGCCGAAGATCTTGCCCCAGCCCATCAGCCGCTGCAAATCCAGCTATTCGAACCGCTCGGCCATCAATTGGCGGAACGAATCCGGTCAATCGACCTAAATGAACTGCGCCCCATCGATGCGCTCAACTTACTCAGCGACCTTCAACGGGAGCTGAAATCATGATCGTGGCCGGTATCATGAGTGGCACCTCCCTCGACGGAATCGACGTCGCCATCGTGGAAATGCCAAGCGCCAAACTTCTCCACTTCACCACCAAGCCATACCCGCCTGGCATCCGCAAACGCCTGCTAGCCGTCTCGAACACAACAACCCACACTCGCGAAATAGCCCGCCTCCACTTCGAACTCCCCGCACTCTACGCAAAGGCGCTCGCCGGGCGCAAGATCGACCTATGCGGCTGCCACGGCCAGACCATCTATCACGAAGGCCCCCGCTGCACGCTTCAGATCGGAGACGGCAACGTTCTTGCAGCCCGCTTAGGCGTACCCGTCGTATCCGACTTTCGCCCGGCAGACATCGCCGCCGGAGGCCATGGCGCGCCGCTCGTTCCCTTCACCGACTACCGATTTTTCCGTCATCGCACCCGCTGGCGTGTAGGGCTCAATATAGGCGGCATAGCGAACATCACATCGATCCCGCCCGGCGCCAAGCTCCACGAAGTAACCGCCATGGACACCGGCCCAGGTAATATGGTCATCGACGCGCTAACACAGCACTTCACAGGAAAGACCTACGACCGAAATGGAAAGCTGGCTGCCCAAGGCCACATAAACCGCAACTTACTCGACAAACTGCTCCGCGATCGCTACTATTCCGCGCATCCACCGAAAACCGCAGGCCGAGAACAGTACGGCAAGGAATTCATCGCGAACTTACTAGCCACCAAACTCCCCGCCAACGACCTGATCGCCACCGCCACCGCACTAACAGCGGCCACCATCGCCAAACAAATCCGCCAGTTCACTCAAGCTCAGGACGTCATAGCCTCGGGCGGCGGTACAAACAATCCCCAACTGATGGCCCAACTAGCCGCCTACCTCCCCGGCGTCAACATAGAAAATTCGCGCGATCACGGTCTGGACCCCGACGCCAAAGAAGCCATCGCTTTCGCCCTAATGGCCTACGAAACCTGGCGCCGGCGTCCCTCCAACGTCCCCACCGCCACGGGCGCAAAGCGGCCGGCAATCCTCGGCAAACTCTGCCTGCCGTAGCTCATCCTCACGGCGGGTCCATCAGGAAATTCGGAGAACAATCCAATCCCGACGTCGTCTTAATCTTGAGATAGTTGGCTAGCGCCTCCGGGAAGCCGTAGATGTAGTCGTCGCTCACACGGTAGACCTCGTATTTTTTCAAGTCCGTGACACGCAGATCAGCCATTTGTCCACCGACCTTGAGCAACTCGTTGAACTTCGCTCCGTGGGCGTGTCCAGTATGCTGCGGATCGACGGTGGCCTGAACAAGGAAATACTCGGAAACGCTCATTCCTGACTCACTCGGTGGTGTGATCGTCAGGCTCTCGGCTTCGTATTGCAGCACCACAGATTCACAGAAGACTGGGGGGTCACCCTTTAACTGAATGACTTCGGGACCGAGCTTTTTCAGAACACTTGATGCTGGCGTCTCGTACCGGTTGAGGCCGAAGACCTCTCTCGGTGAGCCGAGGCCGGTAAACCATGTCTTTGCCTCCTTGGAGCCGTCACGCTCGATGTATTTGGCATCCATACAGAAATGTTTGTTGTAGAAGTTCGCAGGCTTACCACCAGGAGACGGGTTCTTTAAGGTCACCTTGTATTCGCCCCCGTTTAGCGCGTAGTCCTTACCGTCAATCACAAGTTTCTTCTTGTGCACGTCAATGTCGGGTACGAGCACCTCCACCGAAATCGTCCCTGCCGTCTTCCAATGCACCAGCATCAGTCCATCAAGCGCAATCCAAAATGTCGCCACTGCTTGTTCCCCCTATCGGTTATTTGATCCATCGGGCGTAAACGCCCCAGTAGTACGGGTGCCGGTACCGCGAATCCGCCCGCAAACCACGCACGGCCGTACGCATCGCAATCCCCGCATCTTGATCCCGCCTCAATGAGGCATAAAACTGTGTCATGAACGACGCCGACGCGCCGCTCCCCACATCCCAATAAGACGCGACCACCTGCCCGCTTCCCTGCGCAAGAATTACTCGAGCCAGACTCAGCGGGGACTCCGTGTCGATCTCCTCCTGCGCCCGCCGTGCCGTCGAACAAGCCGACAGAACGACCGTGCGCGGTATCCGCGCGCCAAGCCGCGTGAGTGTAACCAAACCGTCTGGATGATTCGAGTCCGGATGTAGCACCAGCGCGGCCCCGTCCTCTTGAGGTGACGCGTGCCCTGCAAAATGGAGCAACCCGGCGCCAGGCAACGCCTCCAGCATTCGCCCCGCGCTCGCATCCCGGCCGCTCAGGACTGCCCCGCCCGGCCTCAGCCCCGCCACCGCTTCCATCTCTTCCCGCGCCGGCTCCAGCGGCGCCAGCCGCCTCCGCCCCAAACCCGGCGCGGACGACGCGCCTACCGCCAAAGCTCCTCCCGCATTGCCCGCTTCCTCCTCCACTCCGCCGATCGCAATCGCTTGTTCAGCCCCAATCGGCTCCTTCCGGCCAGGCAGCAACCCAAACGGAATCTCGATCAGATCAGGATCGGGAATGAAATACGACCTCGTTCCCCGCTGCGGCCGCCTCAACCAGCCACCAAAGAGCGCTGCACCCAACTCGCTTGCACTGCTCGACACGGCTTCTTCGGAAGACTCCCTGCGCGAGGCAAGCGCTAACAACCTCCGCGCCATCCGCTGATAGCCGTCCACGTCCGCGGCGCACCAGCGGAACTCAGTCACCCCCCGTTCCCGCCGCCACACGCCGATCCTTTTCCCCAGCGCGGCTATTGTGTAGGCAGTCCCATCCACCGGTGCCGAATCTCTTTGGCGCCATATCGCGAGTGCCTCTTCCGGGCGCTTCTGCTCGATGAGCGCTTCCATCAATCGCCGTGTCGCAAGCCGTTCCTGATAACGAAACACAGGATCTCTGCCGCGGCCCGCCACATCGGACGCGAGCAACTGCCTCAGTTGCCCGCTAGCACCGGCCCAGTCCCGCGCCGCCATCTTTAACTCTGCGAGGAGCAGCCGATACTCTCCTCGCACGCGTTCGTCCTTCGATGAAAGAATCATCGGCTCGAAGGATGCCACTCGCACTAGATCGCCATTCGCCCCCGCCAGATTCGCTTCCGCCCAAGCCCTCCACTCCGGCGGAGCCGCGTTTCCTTGCGACCGTTTCCACAGAGACAACGCCGCTTCATAGGCCTCCCATGCTTCAGCGGCGTCCCCCGTGCGCTGTGCAAGCGCAGCCCAGTAAGCAAGGCCGTTGAATCCCGCGCTTCCCTCACTCGCCGGATCTCCAAGCGTTGCCGAAAATTTTGCCGCCCGCCTCGCCGCATGCAGCCTTCCCAGGTTGGCTGAGGCCAACACAACGCCGCTCACAAACTGCCGCAGACGCGCCGCCGGCAGTCCAAGCTCAGCTATGTCCCGAAAACCGCTCTGCGCCAGCCGCAGTGACTCCCGATACCGCCCGCGCCGGATCTCCAGGCCGTTCAAAATACCGCGCGCGCGCACCGCGCTTACAGGCAGCTTGTGGCGCAAAGCAAGTTCCTCGCTCCGCCGCGCGCTCGCCAAAGCCTCGCCCATATTCTTTGCGCGCAGCGCGCAAAGGCCGATTTCCCTTTCGAACTGCGCCGCCAGCCACGGCTCGCGCGGTGCCGGTGGCGCCGGCTCCGAACAGGGATAACGGAAATCGTGCGTGGCCCGGTAGATTCTCTCGAAACGCGCCCATTCGTCGAACGGGCGGGGGAGCTTCGGTAACGAATCGAACTCCGTCGCCAAATCGGAATAATGTCCCACCGCAAGCGTCGCTCTGACGCGCGCCATCCCCGCCAGCACGGAAACCGCCCGTTCCAACTCCCGCGTCCGCGGCACAGCCAGTGCCCGCGCAAGCCACCGGTCCCCATGATCCCGTTCCATTCGCGAAGCGAGCCCATCCAGCTCGCTCCCACCACGCCAAAGTCCCGCACCCAGCGCGCTGTCGAAGGCTTCCTCGGGAAACTTCTCCTCTAGCACCGGCCGGGGCGTGTCGAACACGGCCGCACGCTTCGCTTTCAGACGGTCCAGACGCTCCCGCGCTTCCTCCCGCCATCCTTCGTCCCGCTCTGTGGCGGCCACTTGCTCGTAGTCTTCAATCGCCGGCTGCAAAAGCCCCAATTCTTCCTCGGCCAGTGCGCGATTGAACCGCGCCGCCAGGTTGCCCCGCTCCCGGTCCAGCACTTCACTCAACAACTCAATCGCAAGCGTGAAATCCGCCGGGTTGTTATTCTGCCTCGCCCGCAAATAGTATGCGGATGCCCAGTCCACCAGCAGTTCCGCCGTGCGAACCCCCGACAGGTCCGACGCCAACTTCAACTCAGTCAGCGCGCACTCCGCGTCCCGCTCCAACAGGCAAAGGCGCCCCCT
>Ga0187894_10005306_pt1 | contig 13244 bp, 16 predicted proteins | sample GBC1701081metaG_FD_136650 | JGI IMG/M metagenome (GOLD analysis project Ga0187894, IMG submission 136650) | White microbial mat communities from a lava cave in the Kipuka Kanohina Cave System on the Island of Hawaii, USA - GBC170108-1 metaG ... | reverse complement strand
TGCAACGTGCATCACGACCTGCCACGGAACGTGTACAGCGCGGCCCACGCGGCCGGCGGCTCCACGCGCTCGACGAGGATCCTCACCGTCCCGCCGCAGAGCAGTCCGCCCTCGTCCGCGACGTCGTCGTCGAGCGTGAAGGACAGCACCTCTGCCCGGCCGGTCCGGAGCGCCTCGATCGAACGTTCGATCACGGTGGCCTCCACGCGCCCTCCGCCCACGGTGCCCGCGAGCCTTCCCTCGGCGCCCACGGCCATCCGCATCGCGGGCTCGGCGGGCGCCGAGCCGACCGTCTCGATCACGGTCGCGAGCGCGACGGCCTCTCCGGCCGCGGCCCGCCGCGCGACCTCGGAGAAGGCGTTCACCGGACCTCCTCCACGAAGATCTTGCCGTCGCCGATCCGGCCCGTCCGCGCCGCGTTCGTCGCCGCCTCGATCGCAGACTCGAGGGCGCCGTCCTCGACCGCGCACTCGAGCCGGACCTTGGGGAGGAACGTGACGTGCTCCGAGTCGTCGCGGTAGAGGTCCAGGTGCCCCTTCTGCCTCCCGTACCCCCGCGCCTCGGCGAGCGTGAGCTCCGTCGCGCCCGCGTCGAGCAGCGCGCGGACGACCGCGCCCACCTTGAACGGCTTGACGACGAGCGTGAGCCGCTTCATGCGACGGAGATCGGGGCGACCCCGCCTCGCCGCAGGAGCGCGGTGGTGACGCCGCAGCCCTTGGAGACGCCCTTCTCCGTGTGCACCTGCGCGCATCCGCAAGAGGGCGACCGCTCCTTCAGGTACGCGACCGTGCAGCCGTGGAGGCGCGCCGCCTCGAGCGCCTGGCGCGCACCGTCAAGGAAGGCGCGGGTCACGTCCACGCCGCGGTCGTCCATGACCCGGGCCTTGCCGTCGAGGACCGCCTCGCCGTCGCCGCCGACGATGACCGCCGCGGGCCGCGGCGTCCCGAGGCCGCCGGCCTCCTCGGGACAGAACGGGACCGCTTCGACCTTCTCCGCGCGCAGCGCGTCGGGGAGCTCCTGCACGAGCTTGTCCTTCCCGTCGAAGCGGCAGGCCCGGCCGAGGAGGCAGGCGGAGACGAGAACTTTCACGACCTATCCAAGGTATCCGGCACGGTACCCTCGTGCCATGCGCATCAGGATGGTGTCCGTCGTCGGCTCCGGGAGCACGCTCGCGCCGGCGGAGCAGACGCTCGCGGAGGCGCTCGGGGCCGCGCTCGCGTCGGCGGGGTACGGGATCGTGTGCGGGGGGCTCGGGGGGGTCATGAAGGCAGTCGCGCGGGGGGCGCGGACCGCACCGCCCCCGCGGCCCCCGATCGTCGGCCTCCTGCCGGGCTACGACTTCGCCTCCGGCAACGAGTACTTGGACGTCGTCCTCCCGACCGGCCTGGGCCACGCGCGGAACGTGCTCGTCGCCGCCTCGGGGGAGGCCATCCTCTGCATCGGCGGCGCGACCGGTGCCCTCTCGGAGGTGGCGATCGCCCGCAAGATCGGCCGTCCGGTCCTCGCCTTCCCGGCCACCGGGGGCACGGCCGCGGTCGCCGCGAAGTCCTTGGAGCAGGTGATCGCCGTCTCCACCCCGGAGGAGGCCGTCCAGAGGCTCCGGGAGATCCTCTGAAGCCGGAGCCGCGTCGTCCGAAAATGAGAATGTGCCGAAGGCAAAGCCCCGGGTGGGCCCCGGGAGGGTGCGGCGTGTCGTGCTCGTGCTTCCCGTACTCCTCGCCGCGTGGCTCCTCCTCTCCCACTTCGTCGTCCGGGCGAAGATCGAGATGTGGCTCGGGAAGACCTTCCGCGGTCGCGCGGAGGTCCCCTGGGCCATCCTCTGGCCGGACTTCGACGCCACCGCGTACGGGGCGATCGTCGAAACCGAGCACCACCGCCTCGAGGCCTCGCGCGTCGTCGTCGGGCTGAAGCCGCTGGCCTTCTTCGGCGGTCCTCCGGTGAGCGGCGTCGAGGTCCATGGTCTCCGCGGCGAGTTCGACGAGGGAGAGCCCGTGGAGCTGCTGCGCGTCCCCGCGGCGGAGGAGGAGGGGGTGCACGCGGGGGAGGAGGAGCCGTCGTCGCCTTCCGCGCCCCCCCGTGCCCCCCCTCTTCGCTTCGTCGAGCCCGAGATCTTCCTGCGGGGCGCAACCGGGAAGCACCGCGTCTTCGCCGCGGAGGTCCTCGATGCGATCCAGGTCGGCGATCTCACCTACCGGCTCGAGGCGACGGCGGGCGCGCTCTCGGTCGTGCCGTTCGAGAAGCTCACCGCGAGGCTCATCCCGCGCGCGGGGCATCTCCTCCTCTCGCGGGCGAGACTCCGGGCGTTCAACGGCATGGTCGCCGGGATGCTCGACGTGGACACGGCGCGCGCGGGCGGGTTCAACGGCGAGGCGGAGTGGCGCTTCGTCGAGGTGGACGAGGTCTGGACGACCTACGGGCTCCCGTACGCGGAGAAGCGGAAGGGCGATCTCGCGGGCCGTGTCGTCTTCAAGGGGGACCGCGTCGCCCTCGATGCGCTCAAGGGCAAGGGCGAGATGAGCCTCGAGAACGCGGCGTTCTTCTCCCCGCTCTCCTTCCGCGTCTTCCTCGTGCTCAAGGTGCCCGTGGCGGCCGAGGCGCCGCTCACGCGCGGCTCGATGACCTTCTCCTTCGAGGATTCGAGGTTCTACCTCGAGGAGGCGCGGTTCGAGGCGCGCGACTTCGAGCTCGACGGGCAGGGGATCCTGTCGTTCTCGGGCGGCTGCGACCTTGAGGTGTCGCACGCGGGCACGGTCGTGGCAGTGAGCGGGCGGCTCGAGGAGCCGACGATCACCGTGCTCCCGCTTTCGGCGATCACGGCGCCGGTGGACCGGATCTTCCGGGAGAGGGTGCGATGAGACAGGCCCCCCTCCTCCTCCTCGCGCTCCTCCTCCTTCCCGCCTGCCGGGGGTACCGCGATCCCGAGGACAGCGTCGAGCTGCGCCGCGCGATCGACGACAGCAACGCCGCCACCCGCGTGCGGATCGCGCTCGGCGAGGATCCCCAGACGGCGCCCTACGCGACGATCCGCGTGAAGTGCGAGAAGGGCGTCCTCACGCTCGAGGGGGCCGTGGACCGGGCGGCGGTGCGCGACCGCGCCGGCGACCTCGCCTCGGTGGACCCCGCCGTGTTCAGGGTCCGGAACCGGATCAGCGTTCGAGACCCCAGTTCTCCACGTTGACGATCCGGAAGCGCCCGTCGCGCTCGGCGAACGTGACGCGGAAGGGCCTGCTCACCTCCTCGCGCCGCGTGCGCACGTGGATCGTCAGCAGGGGGACGACGACCTCCTCGCCCTTGGGGACGGCGACGATCTTGCCGGTCGAGAGCTCCTCCGGGCGCTCCTCGACGAGGTGGCGCCGGACGCGGGACTCGATGTTTGCCCGGGAGTAGAAGCCGGTCCCCCGGTAGTCGTCGGCGAGCGCCGCGAGGATCTCCTGCGCCGCCTCCTCGCCGCCCTGCCGCGCGAGATCGACGAGCCGCTCCACCTCGGCCTCCACGCGCTCCGCGTCGGTGACGATGAGCGCGTCGATCGCGAGCCAGACCGCGATCGCGGAGAGGAGCGCGACCAGCACGGTCCGCCACACGGCGGGAGTATACTTCCCGGCTTGAAACGCGGGGTCCTGGAACGGGTCGCGCTCGCGACGATCGCGGGCGGCGTCACGGCGGTCTTCGGCCTCACCACGCGCTACCTCCGCCACTCGTGCCGCTGGCACCTCGGCGGCCCGCTTCACGCGGCGCTGGCGGAGGGGAAGCCGCTGATCGTCGCCTCGTGGCACCAGGACGCGCTGCTCTTCTTCCACTATCTCGCGAACTACACGCGTCTCGAGGCGAGGCGCCCGTTCGTGATGCTCGCGAGCCGCTCCTTCGACGGCGAGGTGACCGAGCGGATCATGCGCCCGTGGGGCTTTCGGTTCGTGCGCGGCTCCTTCGGCCGGGCCGGCGGGCAGACGGCGGCCCGCGGGCTGCTGCGCGCGCTCGCGGCGGGCGAGCCGGTCGCGGTCGTTGCGGACGGCCCTCGCCCCCCCGCGGCCGTGATGCGCCGCGGCGCCGTCTTCCTCGCGCGCGAGAGCGGCGTGCCTCTCTACGTCGCTCGCGCGTGGGCGCGGCCGCAGGTGCTCGTTCCCCGCACCTGGTTCCGCTTGGCCGTGCCCCTACCCCGCGCGCACGTCGCCTGCCTGTCGGCGGGGCCGATCGACGTCTCCGGCACGCTCGAGGAGGCGCGCTCGCGCGCCGAGGGCGAGCTGCGCCGCCTCTGCGAGGAGGCCGACGCGCTCCTCTATCTGCGTCGGCAGGTGACGGGCGGGGTCCGGTTGGCCGCCCGGCCCGTATAATCCGGCGCGGATGGACCTCGCGTTCTACGACCGCACGATGCGCGGACGGCTGATCGTGACCGGTCGTGACCGGAAGGACCTGGTCCACCGGCTCGCCACGAACGCGATCGCCTCGCTGCGCGCCGGGCAGGGCACGTCCACGTGCTTCTGCAGCGCGAAAGGGCGGCTCATCGACTGGACGGCCGTCCTCGACCGGGGCGAGGACCTCCTGCTCCTCTCGGGCAACCCGGAGCGGCTCGCCGGCCACATCCTCCAGTTCACGATCACGGAAGACGTGACGGTCCGCAACTACATGGCGATCGAGATCATCGTCTGCGGGAAGGCCGCATCCGCCTTCCTCGGCGTGAACCTCCAGCCGTGGCAGTTCGCCGAGGCGAACCTCGGCGGCGTGAAGGTCCAGATCGTCCGCGTCGAGCCGCTTCTCGGCGAGGCCTACGCGGTCCTCGCCCCCGACGCGGTGGCGCTCCGGCGCCTCCTCCAGGAGCGCGGCAAGCAGCTCGACCCCTCGGAGATCGAAGCCATGCGCGTGCGGTCCGGCATCCCGGCGGCGCCCAACGAAATCAACGAGGATGCAAACCCGTGGGAGGCCGGCCTCGACGAGTCGATCTCGCTCACGAAGGGGTGCTACGTCGGGCAGGAGGTGGTGGCCCGGATCCGGACCTACCAGAAGCTGCGCCGGCGCCTCGCGGGCCTCCGCCTGTCGCAGCCGTGCGTGCCGGGCGCGCGCCTCTACCGGGCCGGGTCCGAGGCGGCCACCGTCACGACCGTCGCGGGGGACCGCGCGCTCGCGTACGTGGACGTGGAATGCCTCGCTCCCGGGACGGAGCTCGAGGGCGCGACCGTCGTCTCCCTGCCGATGGCGGATTGAGAGGGGGCCCGGGGGAGAGGGCGGCTCAGAGCTGCTTCGTGAGCCAGGAGGAGTAGGACGGGTAGGCGCCCGGCATCTCGCTCGGCCGCCACTTCCACCGCTTGTATCCCCACATCCAGGCTTCCGGGTGCGCGCGGATCTTCCGCTCGAGCGCGAGGCTCAGCTCCTGCGTGAGCCGCTTCATCTCGGCGTCGGCGTCGTTGTCCGTGCGCACGGGGATCTCTTCGCCCTCGAGGTGGTAACGCCGCCCGCCTTCGACGGGGCGGCAGACGAGGAAGAAGAGGAGGGCCTGCCGGCGCACGGCGAGGAGCGGCAGCGCGGCCGACGTGCTCGCGGGCGTCCCGAGGAAGTCGACGAAGACGCCGCCCTCGTCGGGCAGGACGGCGATGTCGATGACGGAGGCGGCGACCTCGCCGCGGCGGAGCGCGGCCACGCACCCGGCGAGCGCCTGCTCGCGGTAGACGAGCTTGTTGCCGCCCTTTTCCCGCTGGCGCCGGAGGTGGCGGTCGATGAGAGCGTTCCGCACGGGGCGAGCGATGAACGTCGCGGGCGGGAATCCGAACGCGCGCGAACTCAGGTTCAGCATCTCCCAGGAGCCGAAGTGGGCCGTGCCGACGACCACGCCGCGGTGCGTCGCCGCGATCCGCTCGCGGACCGCCCGGATCTGCGTGCCGTCCGCGCTCACGTAGCGCGCCGCGCGCTCGGGCTTCAGGTTCGCCGCCCAGAGCGCGTCGAGGAGCGCGACCGCCTGGAGCTTCAGCGACAGCCGGAGGAGCCGACGGTGATCCGTCCGTTCCGGGAAGACGCGCCGCAGGTTCTCCATGCCGACGCGCCGGTCCCGCGCACTCCACGCGTAGTAGAGGGCGCCGAGCCGGTGGCCGAACCAGACCAGGGTCCTTCGCGGCAGCAGGGGCACGAGGAACGCGAGGGCACGGTAGAGGACGTACTCGAGAACCCGTCTCATCCGGACCCCAGCGCGATCCTCGCGAGCAGGCACTCGGGTTCCGGGGCCTCCCTGCTTGCCAGCTCGAGATCGGGCTTGGCCGTCGCCGGCTCGTGCAGTGCCTTCAGCGCGTAGAGCCCGAAGTAGCACGCCTCTTCCGGACCCTTCGCCGCGAGGGTGCCGCCTCCCTGGTAGTGGCGCAGCAGCTTGACCGCGATCCGGTCCCGCGGGTTCGTCACGCGCGTCGTCTTCTCGAGATACGTGCGGAGCGCGGCGACGGCGTCCGCGTGGCGCCCCTCGAGCATCAGGCACCCGTAGAGGAGCAGCGCCGCGCGCGCGCGGTCGTCGGCGAACCACCGCCCGTGCTCGAGATCGTCGCGGGCGGCCGCGACGTCCCGTCTCCGGAGATCAGCCTCCGCGGCGGCGATCACGGGGTCAGGCCGCGTCGACTTCGACGCGGTACGCGGGCCCTCCGGAGCGGGCTGGGCCGGCGCGGCGCACGCCGCGGGAAGGAGGAGCAGGAGCCATCGCGCCATCCCCAAGAAGGTACTATGCGCGTCGTGCGCTGGCTCGCCTCGCTCCTCTTCCTCGGGGCTTCGGCGACGTGCGACGAGCCCGCGGCGGAAGACGAGATCCAGCGCGCCGCCGAGGCGTGCTGCGCCGACGCGACGGCGCGGCTCGAGGCCTACCTCGGGAAGAAGTTCAAGGCCGCGGTCCCCGTCGAGATGAAGACGAAGGAAGAGATGGCGGCCTTCGCGCTCGAGCAGGCGAAGCAGGAGATGCCCGCGGACCTCACGGAGGCCGCGCAGAAGGTCGCGGAGCGGCTCCACCTCGTGCCGCCGGGGTACGACATCCTCGAGAAGCAGATCGAAATACTCAAGAAGAGCGTCATGGGGCTCTACGATCCGGAGGCGGACCGCTTCTACGTCGTCCGCGGAATGGCCGAGCCGGGCAGCGAGGAATTCGCGGTCACGGTCGCGCACGAGCTCGTGCATGCCTACCGCGACGTGGACAAGGACTACAACGCGCGCGCGACCCGGCTCCTCCGGACGAACGGCGACGAGATGCAGGCGCTCCGGTTCCTCGTCGAGGGGGACGCGACGCTGCTCGGCTACGCGGTCGGTTTCGCGATCCTGTCCAAAGCCGCGGATCCGGACGTCGACGCAATCGCCCAGCTCCCGTGGCCCGCAACCGCGGTCGACGAGGCCCTCGCCGACCCGGAGCTCGCGGCGTTCCCGCTCGTGCTCAAGGAGCCGCTGATCGCCCCCTACATCGAGGGGCATGCCTTCGCCTGCGCGATCTTCCGTGCCGGCGGCAAGGAGGCGCTCGACAAGGCGTTCGACCGCCCGCCGCGGTCCACGGAGCAGGTGCTGCACCCCGCGAAGTACCTTGGGGAACCGGACGAGCCCATCGAGTTCGAGGGCGGCGACCCGACCGCGGCGCTCGGCGACGGGTGGCGGTGCGTGTGCACCGACGTGATCGGGGAGCTCGACGTGCGCGTGCTGTTCGCGGAGAAGCTCGGCCGTCCGCGCGCCCGCGCCGCGGCGGAGGGCTGGGACGGCGCCCGCTACTGGCTGTGCGAGAAGGATGGGGCCCCGTCCTTCGTCGGGGCCGTGACCGTGTGGGACTCCGAGTCGGAGGCCCGCGAGTTCGCGCGGGCCTGGGCCGACTGGGCCGTCCTGCGGGACGGCGCCGAGGGCGCGGTGGGGGGGAGCGGGGCGGAGCGGCGTGTCGAGACGCGCGAGGGCCTCGTGGTCGTGCGGCGGGAGGGCGCGGACGTGCTCATCGCGGACGGCGTGCCCCGGGATCGCGAGATCCTCGTGCTCCGGGCGATGGCGACCGCGCGTCGCGTCGAGCGCAAGGCCGAGTGAGGATCGGTTCCCCCCGGTGCCCTGCCCCCGAAGCCCCCGCTCTTCACCCGCGACGCGCGCGCCGTGCTAGACTCCGCGCCGGAGTGCTGGGGCAGATCCTCCCCGACCAGGCGGTCGCTGCGGCGGACCGCGAACGCGCGCTCCTGGAGAAGGTGCTGGCCTTCGCCAGCGGCTTCGACGCGGACGACGCGCAGCGCGTGCGCGAGCTGATCGGGCACCTCGAGGACATGTTCCTCCTCGTCGTGGTGGGCGAGGTGAAGGCGGGGAAGTCCGCGTTCATCAACGCGCTCCTCGACCACGACGCATGCCCCGAGGGGCCTCTTCCGCTCACCGACCGCGTCCACGTCCTCGCGCACGGCGCCGCCCCGGCCGAACATGCATCCGAGCCCCACGTCGTCCGCCACACGCTCCCGATCGAGTACCTGCGACGGATGAACGTGGTGGACACGCCGGGCACGAACTCGCCCCTCCGGCGCCACCAGCAGATCACCGAGGCTTTTCTGCCGAGGGCGGACATCGTCTTCTTCGTCACGTCGATCGACTGCCCGCTGACCCAGACCGACATCCGCTTCCTCGGCAAGGTCCGCGAGCGGTGGAAGAAGGAGATCGCCTGCATCCTCGCCAAGGTGGACATGCGCCCGGAGCACGACCGCGCGGTCGTCCTCGACTACCTCAAGGCGAGCTTCCGCGAGCTGCTCGGCGTCGAGCCGCCCGTCTTCGCCGTCTCCTCGCATCTCGCGCGGCAGGCGCGGCGCGACGGCGACGAGGCGCTGCGCGAGGCGAGCGGGCTCCCCGCGGTCGAGCGGTACATCGTCGAGAACCTATCCGAGGGCAAGCGCGTGCTCCTGAAGCTCAAGAGCCCGCTCGGCGCCGTGCTCGACGTCCTGCGCCGGGCGGAGGCGACGGCGACGGGCCGGCTGCGCGCGCTCGAGCAGGATTTCGCCGGCTGGAAGGCGATCGAGGAGCAGGCGGGCCTCGCCGCCGGGTCGCTCAAGGAGCGCGCGGAGCGCCAGCTCACGCCGATCGCCGCCGCGTTCGAGAGCCTCGAGGTGCGCGGTCGCGCCTTCCTGCGGGACGCGATCCGGCTGCGGCGCATGAGGCTCCTCGCCGACGCGGGACGGTTCCGGGAGGCGTTCGAGCGCGATGTCGTGCGCGGCATCGGGGAGGAGATCGAGGTCAAGGTGGAGGCCGCGGCGGCGTGGCTCGCGGCGGAGACGCAGGCGCTCTGGCAGCGCGCGCTCGACCACTTCCACCGGACCGTCGCGCTCTCGAAGTACCGCGAGGAGATCGTCGCGGGCGGGAGTCTCTCCTTCCGTGAAACGAGGCGCGAGACGCTCGACCGGATCGTCTCGAACGCGCGGCGCGATCTCGCCGGCTGGAGCGCCGACAGCGAGTGCCGGCGTGTCCGCGATCTCGCGTCGAAGAGCCTCGCGAGGATCCTCGGCCTCGAGGCGGTCGCGATGGGCGTCGGCGCGGGGGCCGTGGCGGCGCTCGGGGCGTCCCTCGCCGGGTTCCTGGGCGTCGCGGTCGCCGCCGGCGTCGCGCTCCGCGGACTCCTCGTCCTCCCCTCGCGGCGCCAGCAGGCGGTCGTGCGGTTCGAGGAGGGCGTCCGCGCGACCCGCGACGCGCTTCTCGCCGCGGTGCGCGGTGCCGTCGCGGCGGAAGCCGACCGCGCGGCGGCCGCGGTGCTCGACGCGTTCGCGCCCTTCCACGACTTCTACCGGAGCCGGCGGAAGGGCTTCGAGGACCTCCGCGGAAGGGCGCTGGAGTTGAGAGCGGAGGTGGAGCGGTTCCAGGCGTCGCTCGAGGCGGGCGCGTGAAGGGGGAGGGCACGGGGAACCCGCCCTCGGCGGTCGTGCTTCTCTCCGGCGGCATGGACTCGGCCGTGGCGGGGGCGTGGGCGCGCGCCGAGGGGTACGGGATCCTCGCCCTGACCGTCGACTACGGGCAGCGCCACCGGGTCGAGATCGATGCCGCCCGCAAGGTGGCGCGGTGGTTGGGCGTCCGCGAGCACGTCGAGCTGCGCGTGGATCTCCGGGACGTGGGCGGTTCCGCGCTCACCGGGGGGATTCCGGTGCCGCGCGGCCCCACGGAGGGCATCCCGGCAACCTACGTGCCGGCGCGGAACACCCTTTTCCTCGCGCTCGCGCTCGGCCTCGCGGAGGCCCGGCAGGCAGGGGCGATCGTCATCGGCGCCAACCGGATCGACTTTTCGGGGTACCCGGACTGCCGCAGGGAATTCCTCGATGCCTTCGCGCGTGTCGCGGAGACGGGCACGAAGGCCGGGGTGGAGGGGAAGGCGCCGAAGGTGCTGGCGCCGCTGCTCGACCTGTCGAAAGAGGGGATCGTGCGGCTCGGCGCGCGGCTCTCGGTGCCGTTCGCGGACACGATCTCGTGCTACGACCCCAGCCCCGACGGGCGGCCCTGCGGCACCTGCGATGCGTGCCGCCTTCGCCGGAAGGGGTTCGCCGCGGCGGGGACGAGCGACCCGACGGCGCCGCCGGAAGGCCGCTGAGCTTTCGCAGGGCGGATTCCCTATAGGCCAAGAAACGCTCGAATTCCCGCGTTTTTTGGCATTTCGCAATTTGATGCCGCCCTTCGGCTCTGCTAAAACGCGAGCCCATCGGGGTGCCAGGCACCATTGGAAGCGAGTTTTCTGTCGATTCGGAGGATCCCATGAAGAAGTCTTCGGGCGGCAAGGGCCGCGAGGCGCTGGTGGTCGGCAGCAAGGTCAAGGGCTACATCAAGGCCAAGAAGTTCAAGTGCTCCGGTGAGCTCCTCGACGCGCTCAGCGAGACCGTGCGCCGCAAGCTCGATGGCGCGATGAAGCGTTGCGAGGGCAACAAGCGTTCGACGGTCCGTCCCGTCGACCTGTAGTCCGCGCGATCGACAGCGGCGGCGGCCGGGCGTCTCGTGCGCCCAGGCCGCCGCGCTTTTTTTCCGGCCCGCGCGCGGCGCGGCGATAATGTCCGCGATGCGCCGCTTCCTGATCTTCTGCCTCGTTTCCGTCGCCGCAGCCGAGGACGCGTTCCGGGAACGCCTCAAGGCGCTCGACGAGGCGAAGCCGTTCACGCTCGAGGCCGGCGGGCAGGCTCGCGTCTACCCGGCGGTCGAGGGGCTCGCCGCGACCGGGGATGTCCGCGCCGTCGCGCCGCTCGCCGAATACCTGCTCGACACGATCACGAACGAGCGGCGCCTCCTCGAGGAGGCGAAGAACACCCACCGGGACATGGCGGACCTGACCTCGCGGTCCGAGGCGCTCACGAACGATCTGAAGCGGCTCGAGCTGAAGGAGAAGGCGGGCGACCACGCGGTCGGCCCCGCGATCGAGCGGTGCATGAGCGAGCGGCTCCGGTGCCAGCGCCGCCGCGACGAACTCATGAAGGGGCTCGAGCAGGTCGACCGCACGATCCGCTTCCTCCGCGATCTGCGTGAGCGGCTCGCGCGCGACTGCGTCGGGCTGCTCAAGGGGCGCGCCGCGGCCGAGGCGACAACGGGGATCGAGGGCGTCCGCCGCGCGCTGGATCCGGCGGACCGCGAGCAGGGTCTCTTCCTCGTGCGCATCCTCGCGGCGAGCGACCTCGACCGCGCCGAGGAGCAGCTGCTCGAGATCCTCTCGGCGCCGAAGGCAGACGCCTCGGTCCGGACGCAGGCGCAGTACGCGCTCGGAAAGCACCTCTCGCGGCGCGGCGCGGAGACGCTCCTCCGGCTGTGGGAGCGCGACCCCGAGCGCTCCGGCGAGCAGGTGCGCCACGTCCTGTCTCTCGCGGCCAAGAAGCGGTTCGAGACGGTGGACGACGCGCGCGCGTGGATCGCGACGCTGCCCTAGCCCGACCATCCGGCAGGAGGTCGCGGTCCTCCTGAACAGTGCGGCTGGCGATCCGCGGCCACGGCAGCACGCGACGCGCGATTCCCTTGCGGCCCCGCCGCGCCGCGTTTCACGGGAGAGAGAAGAAGCCCGGGGACTCCCCGTGGAATGGAATTGGAAAAGGGGAAAAGGGAATGATTAGAGGTGGGACGAAGAGCCCCGGGCTGTTTTCAGTTTCTCGCCGATTCCCTGCGCCGGGTTCTCCTCCCCGTCGCATGCGGATGAGGTTAGGAGACTTTCCAGGGCGCGTCAAGCCCCCCCCAGCCCCCCCTGATTACGGCACCCGGCGAACGGCCAGCGACACGACAAGCTCGACCAGCCTGTCCGGGCGGCTTTCCGTCGGGTGGGGAATCCGGCACAGGAACGCGGTCCGCGGGGCATCCGGGTTTCCGAGATCCAGCGTCCCCCGCACGCGGCTGCCCGAGAAGCGCGTCCGATGCGCCGGGATCGCGATCGCGAGCGCCCGCTCCTCCTCGTCGGACTCGAGCGCGCACGTCTCGAGGTCCACCTCCGCGCGCAGCATGTTGTCGCGCGACGTGTAGGGGCGCACCGTCACGCGCAGCCCTTCGGTCACCGTCCGCGTCTCGCCGGTCGCGAGGTCCTCCTCCGAGCGGTACGCGGGCGACGTCCGCGCGCGGGACGAGAACACGTGCCTCGCCTGGAGCCCCTTGGCCGTCGGCCGCGGCCACTCCCCCGCGGGCGCGAAGACGTCGGCGGACTCGGCCGGCTCGAGCCGCCGCAGCAGGTGCCCCGGGTCGGCCGCGTCCGAGAACGCGATCTCCGCCCCCTCGATCGGCCGGAGCTGGAGATCCTCGCGCGCGAGCCATCGCTCGAGCACCGGCGAGCGCACCACGCGCGTCTCGATCTCGATCACGTAGGACCGCGCGCTCTCCCGTTCCATCGAGGCGACGACCTGCGCGGCGTCCTCGAGCCGCGCCGGGGGCACGCGCAAAACGGCCTCCGCGACATCCACCTTCGCCTCCTCGAGGCCGAGCTCCGCGCGCACGAACCGCTCGATGAACTGCGCGCGCTCCCTCAGGACGCCGAGCGCCTCGGGCGCGACGAAGCCGAGCGCCGTATCGGCCTGCGGCCCGGGGAAGTCGCGCTGCCGCAGGAGGAGCGGTCCGAGCGACACCTCGGCGCCCGCGGGGAACGGGTCGGCCGGCCGCTCCGCGGGGGCGTCCTGCGCGGGGTTGAGCCAGAGGAGCACCATCTCGCGCGCCTTCGGGTCCGCGGGGCGCGCCTCGGCGAACGGATCGAGAAGGCCGGTGATCACGAGCGTGGCGCCGGGGGGCAGGTCGGCGAAGAGCTCCGCCTCCTGCCTCAGATAGCGGGGGGGGTGGGGGGCAAGCGGGGGCACGGGGGT
>Ga0187894_10005305_pt1 | contig 13249 bp, 15 predicted proteins | sample GBC1701081metaG_FD_136650 | JGI IMG/M metagenome (GOLD analysis project Ga0187894, IMG submission 136650) | White microbial mat communities from a lava cave in the Kipuka Kanohina Cave System on the Island of Hawaii, USA - GBC170108-1 metaG ... | reverse complement strand
GAGGACCTGACCCCACAGCAGGTCAAGGTACTTGCCGAACTGATGAAGGGCCTGAAGGATGGATAAGAAGCACTTCGATCAACTGGTCAAGGGCGTGGGCGAGATGAGGCGCCACATGGCCGGCAAGCCGGTGCGCGGCGCCCGTACGACGAACCTTGCCGAGCCCGACATCCGGGCGATTCGCGAGGCGGCGAAGATCAGCCAATCCCAGTTCGCGAAGCTGATTGGCGTCAACCTGCGCACATTGCAGAACTGGGAGCAGCGCCGGACGCGGCCGACCGGTCCGGCGCGCGCGTTACTCAAGATCGTGGCGTCCGACCCGAAGTCGGCAATCGAGGCGCTGCACGCATAGTACGGCAGCGGCGGCGCCTTCACCGGCATCGGGCTGACGACGGCGCTGATGTGTTCTGGAGCGGAAACTCGGCCAGGAGGCGCGCCCCTCGAGCGGGGCGCTCCATCGCGAGTCTGTACCGGCCTAGCCTGGACCTCGGCATCGTGTGCCCAGGGGTCGGCAGGAACTGTATCCCAGGCCGCAATGCTCTTGACTGCATATGTTTCTAGGGGCATACTCCAACATGGCCTGGTCGGTCCTCTTCCACGATGACTTTGCCGGCGAGTTCGAGAGCCTGTCCGAGGCCGTGAAGGAGGAGTTGGTTGCCCAGGCGAAGGTGCTGGAGGCGTTCGGTCCGGCCCTTGGTCGGCCGCGGGTGGACACGCTCAAAGGATCGAAGCACGCGAACATGAAGGAGCTTCGTTTCGACGCCGACAACGGCGTCTGGCGGGTGGCGTTCGCCTTCGACCCGAAACGCGAGGCGATGCTGCTCGTCGCGGGCGACAAGTCCGGGACAGGCGAGAAGCGGTTCTACAGGGAGCTGATCCGGAAGGCTGACAAGCGGTTCACTGAGCACCTTGCCAGCCTCGAGAAGACGAGGAAGTAGTCATGCCCAAGACCTTGAATGAGATGATGGGACGCCTCAGCGCGGAACGGCGGGCGAAAGTCGACGCCCGCGCGAAAGCGCTGATCGCCGAGGAGATGGCGCTTGCTGAACTGCGCCGGGCCAAGGCCCTGACGCAGAAGAAGATGGCGGTGACGCTGGGCATCGGCCAGGAAGGCGTGTCGCGCCTGGAGAAGCGTAGCGATCTGTTGATTTCGACGCTGCGCGACTACATCGAGGCGATGGGCGGGCGGTTGCGGCTGATCGCCGATTTCCCCGATCGACCGTCGGTCGAGGTCTCGGGTCTTGCGGCCATCGAGGCGGCAAAGAAGAAAGTCGGGCGCAGGGCCCGCTCCGGCGCGCGACGCTAGCCTGACTTTCTCAACTCACGCCGATTTTTAGTAGTTTTGGCGAGGTTCGTGCGCGCAAGTATTTGAGCGCGCAGGGTGCGGTTGTCGAGTCGCGGCATGGTACAGACCTTGGTGCTGGTCGGTGAGGGCGATTGTCGCTACGCTCGCGGCCGATGTATCTCAAGTGCCATCGTCGGCTCAAGGACGGTAAGGAGCACCGCTACTGGAGCATTGCCGAGAAGCGCCGACTCGCCGACGGTCAGGTCGTCGATCGGCACGTGCTGTATCTGGGTGAGATCAACGACTCGCAGCGGGCGTCGTGGCTGAAGCAGATCGAGGCCTTCGACGAGGGCACGCGCGTGCAGCGGCCGCTGGCGCTGTTCCCCGCCGATCGGGAGATCCCGGAGCACGCGGCCGAGTACGGCGTGCAGGTGCGGCTGGAGGCTTTTCGCTTACACCGGCCGCGGCAGTGGGGGGCGTGCTGGGCGTTTTGCCGGTTGTGGGAGCAGTTGGGGCTGGAGTCGTTCTGGGGCGAGCGGCTCGCCGATTCGCGCGAAGGCACCTCCTGGTACCACGTGCTGATGCTCTTGGTGGGCTATCGGCTGATCGATCCGGGCAGCGAATGGCGGCTTCATCGCGAGTGGTACGAGCGAAGTGCGATGGGCGATCTATTGGGTGAGCAAGCCGATCTTGCGGCCAAGAACACGCTCTACCGCTGCCTGGATCGACTGCTCGGGCACAAGGAGGCCTTTCAGCAGTTCCTGGCGCGGCGCTGGCAGGATCTATTCGGGGTCACCTACGATGTGCTGCTCTACGATCTCACCAGCACCTACTTCGAGTCCGATCCGCCGTTCGCCGAAGGCGACAAGCGCCGCTACGGCTACTCGCGCGATCATCGTTTCGACTGCGTGCAGGTGCTGGTCGCGCTGATCGTCACCCCGGAGGGTTTCCCGCTCACCTATGAGGTGCTCGCCGGGGATAGCGCCGAGACGACCACCTTGCCCACGTTCCTGGATCGAATCGAGCGGCTCTATGGCCGGGCACGACGCATCTGGGTGATGGACCGCGGCATTCCGACCGAGGAGCACTTGGCGCTGATGCGCGCGCGCGGGGCCTCTTACCTCGTGGGCACGCCGAAGGGACGGCTCACCAAGCTCGAGCAGGCGCTGGCGAGCTGCCCCTGGCAGCAGGCGCGTGCGTCGGTGCAGGTGAAGCTCTTGCCCCAGGAGGAGGAGCTGTACGTCTACGTCCAGAGCGCCGAGCGCATCGACAAGGAACGCGCGATGCGCCGCAGGCGCCTGAAGCGCTATCTTGCGCGCCTCGCGGCACTGAAGCGCCAGCGGCCCGGCTACGAGAGGCTGCTCCTGAAGCTCGGGGCGGCCGAGGCGCAGGCCGGACGGGTGAGCGCTCTGGTGAAGCTCACGCTGCCTGAGCGCCCACCCAAGGGCGCGCGGTCAACACGTGTGCAATTCGACTACGCCCTGGATCGGCAGAAGCTGCGCGCGGTGCGCAGACGCGAAGGGCGCTATCTCCTGCGCTCCAACCTCACCGAGACCGATCCGGCGCAGCTGTGGCAGTTTTACCTGCAGTTGGTCGAGGTCGAAGCCGCGTTCAAGGATCTCAAGGGCGATCTGGCGATCCGGCCGATCTTCCATCAGACCGAGCCCCGGATCGAGGCGCACATCTTCGTCGCCTTCATCGCCTACTGCCTGCACGTCACCTTCAAGTTCCAGCTCAGGCAGTGCGCCCCGGGCTTGAGCGTGCGCGCGGCCTTGGAGAAGCTCGCCGCGATGCAGATGCTCGATGTGCACTTCCCGACTACCGACGGGCGCGAACTGATCTTCACCCGCTACACCGAGCCCGAGGCCGATCAGAAGCTGCTGCTCGGGCAACTCGGTTGGAGCTTGCCGGCGCAAGCCCCGCCGCGCGTCAGCGCAAAACGCGAAGTCTCCATGTAGTACAGACCTTCGCGCCCCAGCCCTTGATTCGACAACGATTCCGTTCGCCCAAACGCCCCAGTTGGGAAAGTCAGGCTAGGGTTCTTCAACCCCGTGCGTGAGTTTTGCGTGAATCAGTCGTGCATCGTTGCGCATTGCTCAGCGAGGGTTGCAACGGGCGTCCTCGTAAGCTGTTGATTAAACTATCGCCACAAATCGGGCCCCGAACTCATAATCCCTTGGTCGATGGTTCGAATCCATCCGGGCCCACCATTCTTTCAAGCACTTGCAGCTGCTGCTCACAACCCGCTCTGAGTTTTGCGTGAGTTTTGCGTGAGTTTGCGTGAATTTGCGTGACCCCTACGCAATCGACACGCGACGGAGCACCACCAGCTCGGGTTGCCGCCGATCCGACTCGCACACACGGTTCGCCGCCTCGATCAGCTTCGAGAGCTCGGCAGCGGAGTAGTGCGTGGTGATTCGCGCCGAACGGTGGCCGAGCAGGTCCTGCCGGTCCTCGAAGCTCAAGATCGTGGCGCCGCGCTGCCCGGGGTCGGCGCGAACCTCCAGGATCACCTTCAGGTGCGGCCGGTCTACCGCTGCCGCGGCGTCGAGACGCTGAACGACATCGCGCACAGCCGCGTGCGCCGCGCGCGCGAGTTCTTGCGCTACCTCCTGTTCCGGACCGGCGCGCTGAACGGCGGAGTGTACCGGGCCGGCGCGTTCTTCCGCGCGGGCGAGGACGCGCGCTGGCCCGACGCACAGACTCACTTCGGACTGGTGAGCTTCGACCGCCCGCACCGGCCGCCGCCCGCGTCTCCCGGGATCACGCTCCCGGCGTGCCTCCTCCGACCGGAAAGCCGAGGTTCAGTGAGATCGGGTCCGCGGACCCGCTTGCCGCGCCGCGCATCCGCGCGAGCTACCTCGCGGAGCATGCCGACCGGGAGGCCGCCGTCGCGCTGGTGCGCAAGATGCGCGAACTCGCCGCCGCGCCGCCGCTCGCCAAGTACGTCGTCGACGAGTACGCCCCCGGGTCGGCGGTGCGGACGGATGCGGACATCCTCGGCTGGGTGCGGGAGCGCGCCTTCAGCATCTTCCATCCGGTCGGCACCTGCGCGATGGGCCCGGCCGGGGACTCGGGCGCGGTCGTCGACGCGCAGCTGCGCGTGCACGGGGTCGAGGGCCTGCGCGAGGTCGACGGATCGACCATGCCGCGGATCGTCTCAGGCAACACCAATGCGCCGATCATCATGATCGCCGAGAAGGCGGCGGACCTGATGCGGGAGGATCTCGGCTGAGCGGGGGAACGGGCCGGGCGGGCTGCGCCGCCCGCCCGACCACCGCGGGCATGCTGGCGCTGCGGGGACCCGGGCGCCGTCGCGGGCGGCGACGACCGTTCGATCGTGCCTGGCGAGCCCCGGGCGTTCAGGTCGTGGGCGCCGCGAGCCGCGCCGCACCGGCGGCGACGCGCTCGGGACGGCTGCTGCGCATCCGCTCGAGCACGTGGGTGCTGAGCCGCGCGTTGTGGTTGCGCATCGCCTCGTACGCCGCGTCCGGGTCGGCGCCGAGGATCGCGCGCACGATCGCCGCGTGCTCCTCGTGCGAGAGCGCGAGCCGGCGCTCGACGCCGGCTTGAGCCTGCCGGAACGGCGCCAGCCGGTCGCGGAGCGTCCGCACGATGCGGCCGATCGTCTTGCTGTGCGTCCCGGCGCAGACGAGATCGTGGAACTCCTGATTGAGCGCGAGGTAGCCGCTTTCCTCGCCGCGCGCGACGAGCGCGTTGCTGGCCTCGTGGATGCGCTCGAGCTGCTTCTTCTCCACCGCGGTCATGCGCTGCGCCGCGAGCCGCGCGCACAGCGCCTCGAGCTCGCACTCCGCCTCGAGCATGTCGGCCAGCTCGTCGAGGCCAATGCGCGCGACGATGCCGCCGCGGCGCGGGACGAGCTCGATCAGGCCGCGCGCCCCGAGCTCGCGCAGCGCCTCGCGGATCGGCGTGCGCGAAACGCCGTAGCGCTCGGCGAGCACCTTCTCCTCGAGCTTCTGGCCGGGCGCGAGCGCGCCGCCGATGATGTCCTCGGCGAGCGCGCGGTAGATCTGGGCGGCGATGGTCGGCACGGGCTCTAGGCGGGCACCGGGGAGGGTAGCGGCTGGCCGGCGAAGTGCGTCGCGAGGTTCGCGGCGAGCGCCGCGCCCTGCGCCGCGACCGCAGCGGGCGAGCGCCCGGCCACGTGCGGGGTGAAGAGCACGTTGTCGAGCGCGACGAGGTCGGCGGGGACCTCCGGCTCGCCCTCGATCACGTCGAGGCCTGCGCCGGCGATGCGCCGCTCGCGCAGCGCCGCGACGAGAGCGGCCGTATCGACGACGCTGCCGCGCGCGACATTGACGAGGAAGCCGCCCGGGCCGAGCGCTTCCAGCACCTCGCGGTTCACCAGGTGGCGGGTCGCCGCGCCGCCGGGGCAGGCGACGACGAGAAAATCGCTCGCGCGCGCGAGGTCGACGAGGCTCGCGCAGTGGCGCCAGGGCACGGCGTTCGGCCGGCGTGTGTGGTAACCGATCGTCATGTCGAATGCCGCCGCGCGGGCAGCGATCCGCGCGCCGATCTGGCCGAGGCCGAGGAGGCCGAGGCGACCGCCGTTCAACGTGGGCCGCTCGTCGCGGCTCGATTGCCAGGCGCCCGCGCGCACCGCGCGGTCGAGCCACGGGATGCCGCGCGCGAGCGCGAGCATGAACGCGAGCGCGTGATCGGCGACGGTCGCGTCGTTCGCGCCCGGCGCGTGCGTCACCGCGATGCCGCGGTCGCGCGCGGCGGCGAGGTCGACGTTCTCGTAGCCCGCGCCGGTCGCGCACACCAGCTCGAGCGCGGGCAGGCCGGCGATCTGCGCGGCGTCGAGCCCGATCGAGCCGTTGGTGACGACCGCGCGGATGCTCGTGTCGCCGGCACGCGCGGCGAGTCGCTCGGCCGGGCGATCGGTCTCGTAGTGAACCGTGTAGGCGGAGCGGAGCGCCGCGAGCGTCGCCGCCGGCAGCGGGACGACGACGAGAATGCCGGGACCGCTCACGCCGCCGCTTTGGCCGGCACGACGTCCCGCACCGCGCCCTTCCAGCCGGTCTCGGTGATGTCGAACACGATGCCCTCGGGCGTCTTGTACTTCACCTCGTAGTAGACGTGCGGATCCTTCTCCTTTCGGCCCGTCACGTAGCTGCCGCCGGCGGCTTTGATGCGCGCCTCGGTCTCCTCGAGGTTGTCGACCCACATGCCGAAGTGGATCACGCCGCGCACGTCCTTGCGGCCCTCGAGTCCGGCGATCGGCTCGTCCTTGAAGTTGAGCAGGGCGACGTTCATGACGCCGTCGGTCATGTACACGCCGCGCATCGCTGCCCCGGCGCGGCGCATGCCGAACGCCTGCTCGAAGAAGCGTGCGGCCGCCTCGGGGTCGGGAACCGAGAGTGCGATGTGGCGAAGCTTGGCCATGCCGAAATCCTTTCCTTAGTGTTGGGGGTCGTTGCGTCGTGGGCTTGACATCAGATGTACACGAATGTAGTCTGTGTATACACGTTAGTCAATAGGCATACGCAGACGGCAAGCGCCGCCGGCGAAGCCCCATCAGGAGACTCGAACCCGTGCCCTGGCACGCCATTGCCGCTTACAGCACCCCGGGGCGAGAGCGGCGGCTCGCGCTCGTGCTCGAAGACAAGCTCCACGATCTCGCCGACGCGGTCGCCGGCGACCCGACCCTCGCCGGAACCCTCGACGACTGGCTGCGCCGCTGGCCGGAGGCAGAGCCGGTGCTCGCGCGCGCCGCGGCGGAGCTGAGCGGGCGCGCCGCCGCGCGCCGTCCCCAGCCGCTCGCCGAGGGGACGTTCACGCTGCACGCGCCGTACGCGCCCGGGCGCATCTTCGCCGCGGCGTCCAACTACCACGAGCACGCGCGCGAAATGGGGACGAAGCTCGCGGCGCGCGCCGAGAGCGAGCCGTACTTCTTCCTCAAGGCCGAGACGAGCGTCGCCGACCCGGGCGCTGACGTCGTCAAGCCGCGGCACACCGAGCGGCTCGACTGGGAGGTCGAGCTCGGCGTCGTGATCGGCCGCGGCGGCCGGCACATCGCGCCCGAGCGCGCGCTCGAGCACGTCGCCGGCTACGTCGTCTTCAACGACGTGAGCGCGCGCGACCTCAACCGGCGCACCGACTACCCGTTCACCCACGACTGGTTCCGCGGCAAGAGCTTCGACACCTTCGGGCCGATGGGGCCGTGGTTCGTGCCGCGCGCGTGCATCGCCGACCCGCAGCGGCTCCGCCTCACCCTCGACGTGAACGGCGAGCGGATGCAGGACGGCTCGACGGGCGAGATGATCTTCAGCGTCGTCGAGCAGATCGCCTACCTCTCGCGCATCCTCAGCCTGCGCGTGGGCGATCTCATCGCCACCGGCACGCCGACCGGCGTCGGCATGGGGCGCGGGGTCTATCTCAAGCCGGGCGATCGCATGCGCGCCGCGATCGAGTCCATCGGCGCGATCGAGAACCCGGTCGTCGCCGAAGCGAAGGAGGGAAGCGCATGACCCCGCAACCTGCTGCGGCGCCGACGCAACCGGGCGCCGCGCCGGGGAGGATCCGCCCGCGCAAGCTCGGGCACCTGGTGCTGATGGTCCGCGATCTCGCACGGTCGGTCGAGTTCTACACCGGGGTGCTCGGGCTGGAGGTCTCCGACTACATCGGCGGCGAGATGTGCTTCCTCCGCTGCGGCGCCGACCATCACGACCTCGCGCTCGCGCAGATCCCGGCCGACGCACCGGACCGCGACGAGCCCCCGCGCTACTCGCGGCCCGGGCTCGAGCACTTCTCCTATCTCGTCGACGACCTCGCCGAGATGGAGCGCGCGGTGGCGATCCTCCAGGCGCGCGGCATCCCGATCGTGCGCGGCATCGGCAAGCACGGGCCGGGCGAGAACTGCTTCCTCGTGTTCAAGGACCCCGACGGCAACAACGTCGAGATCTACTGCGAGATGCGCCAGATCACCCCGGAGGCGCCGTACGCGCCGTCGGTGTGGGAGCGCAACGTCGAATCGTTCGACCAGTGGCGCTTCGCGCGCTTCGTCGTACCGCCGCCGCCCGGCGTCGTCGACGAGAAGGGCGGCAAGAAGTGACCGCAACGACCAGCCAGGAGACCCGCATGAGAACGCCCCGCATCCACGCCGCGCGCGCTGCCCTCGCCGGCTTTGCGACCTTCGCCGCCCTCGCTGCCGCCGGTCCTGCCGCCGCGCAGGACTGGCCGCAGAAGCCGGTGCGGGTCGTCGTCCCGTACGCGCCGGGCGGCAACACCGACCAGATCGCGCGGCTCACCGCCGAGCGGCTGGGCGCGGCGCTCGGGCAGCAGTTCATCGTGGACAACCGCGCCGGCGCCGGCGGCGCGATCGCCGCCGACTACGTGGCGAAGCAGCCGGCCGACGGCTACACGCTGTTCGTGGCCGCGCTGTCGCAGTTCGGCCCGGTGCCGCTCACGCAGAAGGTCGCCTACGACCCGCTCAAGGACTTCACCCCGATCTCCAACATCGGCGCCAACGGCTTCGTGATCGCCGTGAACGCCAGCCTGCCGGTGGCGACGCTCAAGGAGTTCGTCGACTACGTGAAGGCGCGTCCCGGCCAGCTCAACTACGGCTCCGGCGGCTCGGGCAGCCTCACCCATCTCGCCGCGGCGCTCTTCCTTCAGCGCGCCGGCCTGAACATGGTGCACGTGCCCTACAAGGGCGGCGCGCCCGCGCTCGCGGACACCATGGCCGGCCAGGTCCAGATGTACGCCGGCAGTCCCTCCGAGCTGATCGCGCACGCGAAGGGCGGCAAGCTGAAGCTGCTCGGCATCACGAGCGAGAAGCGCAACGCCCAGCTCGCGGACGTGCCGGCCATCGCCGAGCTGTATCCGGGTTTCAAGGCCCTGACCTGGAACGGTCTCCTCGCGCCCGCCAACCTGCCGCGGCCGGTCGTCGACCGGCTCGCCCAGGAGATGCAGAAGGCGATGAAGGACCCGGCGTTCCTCGATCGCCTCGCGAACATGGGCCTCGACCCGGTGCGGACCACGCCGGCGGAGTTCGCTGACGCCATCAGGAGCGAGTACGCGATGTGGCGCGACGTCATCAAGGCGGCGGGCCTCTCGGTCGAGTAGCGAGGCGCCGCATGCCCGAGCGAATCACTGTCGCGTTCCGCGTCAACGGCGCGCCGCAGCGCGTGCGCGCCTTCCCCGACACGCCGCTCCTCTGGGTGCTGCGCGAGGACCTCAAGCTGACCGGCACCAAGTACGGCTGTGGCATGGCGATGTGCGGCGCCTGTACCGTGCACATCGACGGCAAGCCCGCGTTCTCGTGTCAGCTCGCGATCCAGCACGTCGCCGGGCGCAGCGTCACCACGATCGAGGGGCTGTCGCCGGACTCGAGCCATCCGGTGCAGCGCGCGTGGGTGGCCGAGCAGGTGCCGCAGTGCGGCTACTGCCAGTCGGGCCAGATCATGCGCGCGGTGGCGCTGCTGAAGGCGAACCCGCAGCCGAAGCGCGCCGAGATCGAGCAGGCGATGCTGTTCAACCTGTGCCGCTGCGCGTCCTACCGCCGCATCGTCGCGGCGGTCGAGCGCGCCGCGCGGGAGGGTTGAGCGATGCGGGCCCTCGACCGCCGCGAGTTCCTGCAATCGGCCGGCGGCCTCGCCCTCGGCTTCGCGCTCGTGCCCGGCGCGCTCGTCGGCGTCCGCGACGCCCGCGCCGGCGCGAACGGCCTGACCGCGAACGCCTGGGTGCACATCACGCCGCAGGGCGCGGTCGTGATCGAGTGCCCGACCGCGGAGATGGGGCAGGGCATCTTCACCTCGCTCCCGCTCGTGCTCGCCGAGGAGCTCGACGCCGACTGGAGCAGGGTGCGCGTCGTGCAGGCGCCCGCATCGGAGGCGTACGTCAACCCGGTGCACTTCAAGTCGCAGGGCGTGGGCGGCAGCCGGAGCATGCGCGGCTACTGGCTGCCGATGCGCCTCGCCGGCGCGCAGGCGCGGCGCATCCTGCTCGTCAACGCCGCCGCGCACTGGGGCGTGCCGCAGGCCGAGCTCGCGACCGAGCCGGGCCGCGTCGTGCACGCGGCGTCGGGACGCGCGCTCGGCTACGGCGAGATCGCCGCCTTCGCCACGCTGCCGGCGAACCTGCCGCCGGTGACCGAGGCCGACCTCAAGCCGCGCGCGCAGTGGCGGCTGATCGGGCGCGACGTGCCGCGGGTCGAGGTGCCGGCGAAGGTGAACGGCAGCGCGGGGTTCGGCATCGACGTGCAGCTGCCCGGGATGCTGTACGCGTCGATCCTCCGCCCGCCGGTCGCGGCCACGCCGCATCCGCAGTTCGCGCCCGACATCGGCATTCCGCCGGTGCGCGTGGACGACCGCGAGGCGCTCGCGATCGAAGGCGTCGCGCGAGTGGTGCCGCTCGATCACGGCGTCGCGGTGGTCGGCACCGGCTACTGGGCGACGGTCCTCGGCAAGCGCGCGCTGCGGGTCGAGTGGCGGACCGGCGCGAAGGCCGAGCGCTACGACAGCGACGCGGTGCTGAAGGACTTCGCGGCGATCCTGCGTGATCCGTCGCGCAAGGGCGAGGTGCGCAGCGTCGGCGACACCGAAGCGGCGTTCCGGGGCGCGGCAACCGTGGTCGCCGGAGAGTACTTCAACGACCACGTCTACCACGCGGCGCTGGAGCCGCTCAACGCCACGGCGTGGGTACGCGGCGACGAGGTCGACCTCTGGAGCCCGACCCAGGGCCAGACGTGGTCGCAGGAGGTCGCCGCGAAGGCGGCCGGGACGGTGCCGGAGAAGGTGCGCGTGCACACCACGCTCCTCGGCGGCGGCTTCGGCCTCAAGACCGAGCAGCTGACGACCGCCCAGGCAGTCCAGCTCGCGAAGCTGATGGGCAAGCCGGTGAAAGTCATCTGGAGCCGCGAGGACGACATGCGCCAGGGCGCCTACCGTCCGCTCGCGGCGCAGCGGATCGAGGCGGCGCTCGCCACCGACGGCCGCGTCGTCGGCTGGCGGCACCGGCTGGTCGCCGACTCGGTCACGCTGCGCGCGCGGCGCAACCAGTGGCAGGGCACGAAAGGCTACGACGTCGTCGTGATGTCGGGCGCGGCGACCGCGTACGCGATCCCGAACAAGCTGCACGAGTACGTCCACGAGGACCGCGGCATCCCGGTCGGCTACTGGAACGCGAACGGCGCCGGCTTCACCAAGTTCGCCGGCGAGTCGTTCGTCGACGAGCTGGCGGCGAAGCTCGGCCGGGACCCGCTCGCGCTGCGGCTCGACCTGATCGGCAAGGGGCGCGGGCGGCTGGTGCTGGAAACGGTGGCGCAGATGTCGGAGTGGTCCCGCAAGCGCGCCGGGCGCGGGCTCGGCCTCGCCTACTACGACGGCGGCGAGTGGGCCTGCGACTGCGCCCAGGTCGCGGAGGTCTCGGTCGACCGCGCGACCGGCGCGATCACGGTGCACAAGATCTGGGCAGCGGTCGACCCCGGCATCGCGGTGCAGCCGGCACATCTCGTGCAGCAGATCGAGACCGGGATCGTCTGGGGCCTCGGGGCGGCCCTGCGCGAGCGGATCACGATCAAGGCGGGCGAAGTGCAGCAGGCGAACTTCCACCAGTACCTCGTGACCCGCATGAACGAGCTGCCGGAGGTCGAGGTGCGGCTCGTCTCGAGCGGCGAGCGGATCTCGGGCGGCGGGCAGATCGGCGTGGCGCCGGTCGCGCCGGCGATCGCGAACGCGGTGGCGGCGCTCACCGGCGCGCGCGTGCGCGAGCTGCCGATGCTGCCCGAGCGGGTGCAGGCGGCGCTGCGGCAGGCCGCCTGAAGTGGCGCCGTTCGCCGGTCTCTCGGACGCGGCGCGGGCGCGCCTCGAGGCGATCGGGCCGCGGTGGGGCGAGAACATCGTCGCACACCGGAAGGTCGTTCTCGAGGTCTACACGCCGCTCCTCGCGCGGGTCCCGCGCGACGGCATCGAGGTTGCGCGCGACCTCGCCTACGGTCCGCATCCGCGCCATCGGCTGGACGTCTACCGGCGCGCCGGGACCGCGCACGCGCCGGTGCTCGCATTCGTGCACGGCGGCGCGTTCGTGCGCGGCGAGAAGGACGCGAACGCCGAAATCTACGGCAACGTGCCGCGGTGGTTCGCGCGCAACGGCTGCGTCGGCGTCAACGTCGAGTACCGGCTCGCGCCCGAGGCGCCCTATCCGGGCGGGGCGGAGGACGTCGCGCGCGCCGTCGGCTGGTTGAAGGCGAACGCGCGCGAGTTCGGCGGTGACCCGGAGCGGATCTTCCTGATGGGCCACTCGGCCGGCGGCGCGCATGCCGCCGCGCACGTGTGCGACCCGGCGGCGCGGCCGCCGGCGGGTCACGGCGTCGCCGGGCTCGCGCTCGTCAGCGCCCGGCTGCGCGCCGACGCGCGGCCCGACAACCCCAACGCGAACGGCGTGCGCGCCTACTACGGCGCGGACGAGTCGCGCTATGCGGCGCGCTCGGTCGTGACGCACGCCGCGAACCTCGACGTTCCGGTGTGCATCGCGGTCGCCGAGTTCGAGAACCCGCTGCTCGACGTCTACGGCGCCGAGCTCTTCCACGCGCTCAGCGCGCATCGCGGCCGCGCGCCGCGCTTCCTGCGGCTCGCGGGGCACAACCACACGTCGATGGTCGCGCACTTCGACACCGCCGAGGAGCGCCTCGGCCGGGAGATCCTCGACCTGATCGTGCGCAACACCTGAGGCACCACGGCGATCGACGCTCGCCGGAAGGCGGTGCGCAGAACGTCCGCGCGGTTCGTGCTTTCCATGCGCGGGGATCGCCGAGGAACGTTGCGGGAAGGTTTCGAGCGGATGCGGGCGCTGACGGATCCTCTCGCCCGCGCGCTCATGACGATGTTCGTTGTCGCCGAGGTGCATCCATTCGCTGACGGCAATGGCCGCACGGCTCGGATCGCGTCGAACGCGCATCTCACCCAAGCGGGGCTGTCACGCATCATCATTCCGACCGTG
>Ga0187894_10005304_pt1 | contig 13249 bp, 13 predicted proteins | sample GBC1701081metaG_FD_136650 | JGI IMG/M metagenome (GOLD analysis project Ga0187894, IMG submission 136650) | White microbial mat communities from a lava cave in the Kipuka Kanohina Cave System on the Island of Hawaii, USA - GBC170108-1 metaG ... | reverse complement strand
CGCCAACTGCACGTCGCGCAGGCCCGGCACGGCCGGCGCGTCCGATGTGGCGGCCAGCAGACGCTGGCGCGCCCGAACGTCGCCGGCGCGCAACGCCTTGAGCCAGCGCTTCGACTCTTTCTTGAGCGTCTCGAGAGAAGAATCAGGTGTGAGCGTGCGGCTCATGGACGACCTTCCTTCCGTATCGCCTGGCGTCCGCTGAAACAGGCCGGAAGAAGGGTTCGAAACGATCAAACCGTTCGAATGGGTGGGAGCAGGCTCCCTTGCCACGGACAGGTGGCGCCCCAAAGCGCACTGCCGGGAGCAGTAGAGCGCGCGGCTTGCGCTGTCAACGCGGCGCGCTGGGCGGCGCTGTCCTAGTTTAGTTAGTTAGGGAGTGAGTCTCCCAAGTTGGAATGTATGCGAGACCAGATTTCAAAAAGGCGGACACTTTCCGATACCGACCATTGGAAAGTCTCTGTCGCGCCCCTGCATGTAGCCCAGCAAATACGTGTATTGGAACTGCGCGCCAATGTTGAGATTCACGTTGAAGTCGCAGCGGGCGCTTTTGCGCAGACGCCAACCAGACTCTTCCGGGCAGTCGACGGCGGCCTATCCTAAGTGACTGATTTTGTTGGTGCCTTGACCATCGATGCAAGCGAACATATAAAGAACAAGATTCGCAAATAGGTTATTCAGCCTATTTGCCGTATGTTGCGCTGCGCCTAAATGGGCGCCGCGCCTAGTGGAGGGCGATATGCCAACGGCTTCGGGAGTAGCCGACTGGCTTGTCAAACACAGAGCGGATGATGCTGGCGTTCCTATCGACGCCATGTCACTCGAAAAGCATCTTTTTTACGCTCAGGGGTTTTTCCTTGCCACTCGTGGCCGGCCCTTGTTTGCCGATGAGATTCGCGCGTGGCGTGACGGTCCCGTCGTGCCTGACGTTTGGCGTCGGTACGCCAAACATGGCGGGCGGCCTATTCTGAAGTCTGCTGGCGCGCCGCCTCCACTGGCTGACGACGTCGAGAATTTCCTCAGCGACATTGTGCGCTTCCTATCTCCGTACCCAGCGATCCAATTGTCGGGTGCTACTCACGCGGAAGACCCGTGGAAGACGGCTCGCGCTCCATTCGGGCGACACGACGCATCAGACGTTCCGATCTCGCAGGAAGTTATAGCGAGCTATTTTACCGCCCTCATCTCCGAGGGAGAGGAATCGCTTTCGCAACACGCAGTCTTGGACATGGTGCCGGAACCGCGCTGGGGATGGCTGTATGTTGCGGGAATCTGCTCGCGTGCGATGAGAGCGCATCCATTTTTTATTTTGGGCACGTCGATGTGGAACGCTCGACTCTGGGAGACTCCAGAAGCCCCGGCATACTCAGACGAGTTGTATCGGCCGCCGACGCTGAGCGAAGCCATGGAATTCTATGAATTTACCAGTGCTGAAGAATATCAGCAGCTCCGGCAGCGACACGCCAAGCGCGCGCAATGAAGCTGCGCATGCCGAAGTATGTCCTCGCTCAGGCGAGGGCTTTCGGTCGCCAAGTGGAGGCAGAGCTAGACCATTTCATAAGTGCGAAGATGAGCGGCAAGCTGACCCGCCGCTTGGACAAGCCGTGCGGTTATGGTGCCGATGGCTCGGTTCAATGTCAGATTCACATCGATCTATGTCTGCGCCACTATCGGCTTACCGCGCATGCAGATCCGCTGCTCATCTATCAAGAGTATGACGACCTGTTATGGGTTGTCGGCATTACCAGGCACGAGGACATCTTTTTCGGCAGAGATCGCTTGTGGTGCTACGAGTGGGCGCAGGTCATTGACTGGGAAGGCTGCGATGACCAATGGGACCAGCTCTGCCAGGAGTTCAAGGACTACCCCGTAGAATAGCTGTCGTAATCTGCGGCGCCGATTGTCCTGCTTAGGACAGCACCCGCCCGGCTAGCCAGGGCCATCGCATTGGAGCTTGCGCAAAAACTGTCGTCGTCCTGAGCGCAGCGAAGAGCCTGCGGTCGCTCGACTACGCCGTCATCCCGAGCGCAGTTCCGCTCACCGAAGATCACTCGCAGCGCTCGGGACGACGGGGATAACGCCAAATGCGATTCGCCCGGCCCAGCCAGCCCATCCGGTCGAGTACAAGCCCCACGGCCGCCCGGAGAAGATGTCGAGCTTGACGCCGGTCACGTCGCCATGATTTGCAGCCCTCGACGCTCGCTTTCCTGCTCGGTGCGCCTTGACGATCCGCCGCCATCCCCGGGTTCCGGACGCCATCCTGGCCAGGCTGCGCAAGGCCTGCCTCGCCTTGCCGGAAGCCTGCGAGGAACAAGCCTGGGTCGGCACACGCTGGCGCATCCGCAAGGAGACATTCGCGCACGTGCTGATGATCGCGGGCGGTTGGCCGCCGGTTTACGCGCGGGCCGCCGGCTCCGACGGCCCCGTCTGCGTGCTGACGTTCCAGTCGCTGGGACCGAGGGTCGACCCGCACACCTTCTCTCAAGCCCCCTGGTTCCGCCCCCTGTGGCGCCCAGACATCGTCGGCCGCACGCTGGGGTCCCGCGAGGACTGGAAGGACATCGCAAAGCTCGTGACCGCAAGCTACTGCCTGCTGGCGCCGAAGAAGCTGGTGGCAGCGGTCCGTCTCGAACAGCGTGACTGAATGCGTATTGGGCGCCCGCCGGCGCATCGCGTAGTATCCGGCAGCCGCCGACGGAGTTGCAGGGTTGCACGGATCGAGCCTTCCCGCCTGGATCTACACCGCCCCGCATTTCTTCGAGCTGGAGCGGCAGAAAATCTTTCGCCAGGCGTGGCACATCGTGGGCCATGTCAGCGACGCGCCCAGTGCCGGCGACTACGTCACCCTTGATATCCTGGGCGAGCGCGTGGTCACCCTGCGCGACGGCGCCGGCACGCTGCGCAGCTTCCACAATGTTTGCCGCCATCGCGCCGCGCGACTGGCACCTGAAGCTCGCGGCTCGTGCGGGCGCCGACTGGTCTGCCCCTATCACGCCTGGAGCTACGGCCTCGACGGCCGCCTTGCCGGCGTGCCGAGCTGGCAGGGCTTCGGGGATCTCGACAAGACGGCGTACGGGCTTCAGCCGGTAGAGCAGGAAATCTTCCAGGGCTTCATCTTCGTACGCTTCGAGAAGGGGTTGCCCGCCGTCGCCGAGATGATGGCGCCCTATGCAGCGGAGCTGGCGCCCTACGCGCTGGAGACGCTGGTTCCGCACGGCCGCGTGACCTTGCGGCCGCGCCAGGTGAACTGGAAGAACATCGCCGACAACTATTCCGACGGCATGCATATCGGCGTCGCGCATCCCGGCCTCAGCCGCCTGTTCGGGTCGAGCTACAGGATCGAGGCGCGCGCGTGGGTCGACAAGATGTCGGGCGAGCTGCAGCAGAATGCATCGGCGAGCTGGTCGGAGCGCGCCTACCAGGGCCTGCTGCCGGCGCTGGCGCATGTGCCGGCCGACCGGCGCCGGCGCTGGGCGTACTACAAGCTGTGGCCGAACGTCGCCTTCGACGTCTATCCCGACCAGGTCGATTTCATGCAGTTCATCCCGGTGTCGGCCACCGAGACCCTGGTCCGCGAGATCGCCTACGTGCATCCCCACGCCAGCCGGGAGCTGAACGCCGCGCGCTACCTGAACTGGCGCATCAACCGGCAGGTGAATGCCGAGGACACGGCGCTGATCGAGGGCGTCCAGGGCGGCATGGCGTCGTCGAGCTACACCTCGGGGCCGCTGTCGCCCAAGGAGGTGTGCCTGCTCTCGTTCGCGAACCGGATGCGGGCGTTGATTCCGGAAGCGCGGTCGGACCGGCCGCCGTCCTAGCCAGGTCCGTCCAGGACTACGGCGGCTGTCGCGCCTGGCCATGCACGTGCGCGTTGGCCGGCCAGGACACGCCTGCCACGCGCAACAATTGCATGTTCACAGCGCCACTCCCCCGCGCCAAGATGGCGTCACCCGACCCCTCTCACGCCGCTCTTCGGCCAAGAACGCGAAACCAAGCGCACAAGGTCCGAACCGCCACAGGGGGAGGGACAGATGACGGGCGGCAAGGCGATACGGCTGATCATCGGCGCCTGCGTGCTCCTGCTGGCGACCAGCGGCTGCTACCGCTATCACCTGCTGGCGCCCGCGCCCGACCCGGTCGCGATCACGTGCGAGCGCACGGTGCATGCGTTGGCATGGGGGCTGATCACCTACGATACAAGCACCACCCATTGCGAAGGCACCGAGCCCGGCGCTGTGCCCAGCGCCTGCCGACAAAGCAATGCGATCGACCAAGTCAGGGTGAGCAGCAGTTTCGGGTTCATCCTGGCCACGGTCCTCACGGCCGGGTTCTGGTCGCCGATCGAGCTCAAGTGGCACTGCGCCAAGCCCTCGGAACCTCCCGGAGAGATCGGACCTACGCGATGAGCCCGGTGATCGATACCGGCCAGACAAGCTGGCAGAACAAGCACGAGACCTACACCCAGGGCCTGCGCCAGGTGCTGCAGGCGGTGAACGACCCGTTCGGGACCGGCACGCAGTTCGAGCGCTACAACCGGACAACCAAAGCGCTGCGGGGGCTGGTTCAACGCGCGGTGCGGGAAGGGGCGCGCCTGAGGGCGTTCGGTGGCGGCTGGTCGTTCTCCGGCGCGCCGGCCACCGACGGCTACCTGCTCGATACCAGTCCGCTCAACCTCTGGTTCCCTGTCCGTCCCGGCATGATCCACCCCGACTACCCGGGGCCGCGAGATGGGCTTTACTTCCTGCAGTGCGGCAATTCCATCGCCGGGCTGAATCGCAATCTCCTGACGCAACAGCGGTCGCTGCGGACCACAGGCGCAAGCAACGGCCAGAGCATCGTCGGCGCCATGTCCACCGGCACGCACGGCTCGGCGATCGACATCGGAGCGGTGCAGGACTGCGTCGTCGGGATCCACCTCATCGCCGGGCCGGACCGGCATCTGTGGATCGAACGGGCATCGCGGCCGGCCGCGAGCGACGAATTCGCCCGCCTGCTGGGCGCCGAGCTGCGGCGGCACGACGACCTCTTCAACGCCGTGCTGGTCAGCTTCGGCGCCTTCGGCCTGATTCACGGGGTGATGATCGAGACCGAGCCGGTTTTCCTGTTCGAGATGCACCGCATCCGCCAGCCGCTGGACGACCGGCTCCGGCGCGTGATCACCACGCTGGATTTCACCGGCGCGGGACTGCCCGGCGGCAATGCACGCCCCCGGCACTTCGACGTCGTCATCAATCCCTACGACATGGAGGACGGGGTCTATGTCACCGCCATGTACCAGCGGCCGTTCCGCCGGGACTACCCGAGACCGCCGCAGGGCGGCCTGGCGCCCGGCGACGACGTGCTGCAGTTCGTCGGGACCGTGACGGATGTCCTGCCCGCCCTCATCCCCGGGGTGATGACGGCGGTGGTGACCAGCCAGTACAAGACGACCACGACGGCGATCCTGGGGACGACCAACGACATCTTCCCGACCACGACGACCCGCGGCAGGGCGGCGGGCATGGCCATTGCCGTGCCGGCGGAGCGGGCGCTGGAGACCATGGAGCTGATCCTCGACATCAACCGGCGGGACGGCCCGTTTCCCTGCCTGACCGCCCTGCGCTTCGTGCCCGGCACGCAAGCGCTGCTCGGATTCACCCGGTTCGAGCGCACGTGCGTCGTGGACGTAGACGGCACCCTCTCGGCGCGGACCCGGCGCTTCTATTCGCTGATCTGGCAGGCATTGGCGATCAGCGGCATTCCCTACGCGCTGCACTGGGGAAAGATGCTCGCATTGAGCGCGGCGGAGGTGCGGCGGCTGTACGGTGCCAACGTCGATCGCTGGCTCTCCGCACGACGGGAACTGCTGACCCCGGAACTGCAACGGACCTTTTCGAACCGTTTCCTGGAGGACCTGGGGTTGGCGTCCAGCCCTACGAGCGACGGCCCACCCCTGGTCTGAGTCCAGCCCGCGAGGCGGCGTGGAGCGCCTTGCGGTGCCGCACACGATGCCGCATATGGCGCAGGCCGCGCACCCGCGCCGGAGGAGAGACGAGCCGATGCTGGTGGTCGGCAAGCACCTGATCCGCGCGGTGCTGGCACTGTTCTTCGCCTCCTGCCTCGTGTTCACGTGGCAGCAGCTGGTGCCCATGGACCCGGCGCTCATCATCGGCGACAAGCCGCCGACCATGGAGGAGCTGCAGCGGCGGCTCGCGCGCGAGTCGTACGGCGACTGGCTGACGCGCATGCTGAGCGGTGAGCTGGGCGCGTCCCTCTTCTTCAAGAGATCCGTGGCCGATCTGATCGGCACTGCGGTTCCCGCCTCGCTGCAGCTGGTCCTGATGACGATGGTGCTCGCGGGCGTGCTGGGCGGCGTGTTGGGCGCGCTTGCCAGAGCCATGCCGCGCACGGCAAGCAACGGTCTTGCGGCGGTGATGCGGTCGCTGCCGCACCTTGTCCCGGGCCTCCTCATGATCCTGCTGGTCGTCGCGGGAGTCCTGTCGCTGCCGGTCAGCGGCTACGTGCCGCTCGCCCGGGACTGGCAGGACAGCATTGCCAGGACCATCATGCCGGCCATTGCGCTGGCCTGCGTGCCGGCCGCCGTCCTGATGGGCCGCATCGGCGACACGGCACGCCCGTCGCCCGGCACCGGACGCAGCCTGCCCGCGGCGATCGCGCCGGGCGGCCTGGAGATCATCGCAATCCTGTCCGGGCTGGTGGTCGTGGAGATGATCTTCAACATCCCCGGGCTGGGCCGGCTCGTGGTGCACGCCGCCCTGGCGCGCGACTTCCCGACCCTGCTGCCGCTGGTGCTGCTGGCGGCCGTGGCGGGCATCGCGGTCATTGCCGTGGCTGACGTCATCCGCGCGCTGGCCGAGCGCGGCCGCGCCGACGCGGCGCCCCGGCCGGCGATGCCGGGTACTGCCGCCGCCGCGCCTCGAAGCCTGATGGCGCGCGCCGGTCGCAGCGGACTGCTGGTGGCCGGACTGGTGCTCGCCGTGCTGTTCCTGGCGCTCGCGATCCCGGGTCCCTCGCTCGCGCCGTTCGACGCCAACATGATCGATCCCGCCAACCGGCTGAAGCCGGCGGGCGCAGGCCACGCGCTCGGAACGGACACGCTGGGCCGCGATGTGCTGAGCCGCCTGCTGAATGGCGGCTGGCCGGTCGCGCTGGTCGGCATCGTGCCGGTTGCCGTCGCCGTCGGGGCCGGGGCCGTCCTCGGCACGCTCGCCGGCTATTCCGCGCGGCAACCCGCCACCAGCGTGATCGACATCCTCGTCATGAGCGTCATGGACACGATGCTGGCCTTTCCCCTGTTGCCCCTCGCGGTCGTGCTCGCCTTGATCCTGGGTGCGGGTTTCGCCGCTCCGCTCGTCGCCATCGCAGTCGCGGCCATCCCCGTGGTCGCCCGTCTGGTGCGCGACCACGTGCTGCGCCACGGCGTCGGCTCGGGCCTGGGCGGGCAGATCGCGATCTCGGCGATGACGCTGATCGCGGCAGCTATCGCAACGGCTTGCGCCGTGTCGTTCCTCGGGTTCGGCCCGGAACCGCCGACACCGTCCTGGGGCGGCATCGCCGGCGAGGGCATGCAGTTCGCCAGGCGTGCTCCGTGGATCGTGCTGTGGCCGGTGGTCGCGATCGTGTGGGCGGTGCTGGCGTTCAACCTGATCGCGGCGGGGCTGCGCAACGTGCTCGAAGGGGCGTCGCTCCGCACCTCCGGCCGGTGACAACGCTTGCCGGCGTGCTCGCGACCACGCTGATGCGAGACATCCACGAGAGGGCGCAGGAGACGGGCGGCGCGTTGCCAGCGCATCCGCAGGCGTCGCGTTCATCCGGCGGCAACATTCCGTCCGGCGCCAGGGCATGCTAGGATCACCCCATGAGTCCACTCCTGGACCGCATCTCGATCGACCCGAACGTCTGCTTCGGCAAGCCGTGCATCAAGGGTACCCGCATCCGGGTGTCGCTCGTGCTCGACTTCCTCGCGAGTGGCGAGACGACTGAACAGATTCTGGCGGCATATCCGCAACTCGCGGCGGAGGATGTTCTTGCGGCCATAGCCTATGGCGCCGAGGTCGCGCGCGAGCGCGTCATCCCTGTGCCTGTCGCGGCCGCCGAATGAAGGTGAAGCTCGACGAGAATCTCGGCGAGCTCGGACGCGATGCGCTAACGGCCCGAGGTCACGATGTGTCGACCGTGGGCAGTCAAGGCTTGCCGAACGTCGCGATGCGGTCGACGTTGCAGATGAAGAGCACGCGCTTCTCCTCGATGGCGGGATCGCGCAGGCCGTAGGGCGGCGGGTTGCCGGTGTACTTGGTCCAGATCTTGTCGAGCTGCTTCGTGATGCGCTCGCCGCCGGGTTCCCATTCGCGCTCCTCGCGCTCGACCGTGCACTTGAGCTGGACCCAGTGGTAGGCGTTGTCGGGGTTGACGATCAGGATCGTGAGCTTCGGGTTCTTGCGGATCCATTCGCACTTCGCGCGGTGCGAGGCGGTGTTCACCAGGACCTTGTCGCCCTCGTAGTCGAACCACATCGGCGTCATGCCGATGCGGCCGTCCGGCCCGATCAGGCCGAGCGTGACGGTGATCGGCCGGTCGAGCAGCGCCTTGTAGATCGGATCGAGGCTCGACAAGCCGTTGATCTTGACCCGCTCGCCGATGGCGAACTGGCCTTCCTGCAGGCCGCCGGCGACGTCGCGGAACTTCGCGACGGTGATGCCCTGTGCCATGTTTCCTCCGGACTGGTCGTTTCACCCGCCTCGCCGGATGGTGGCACAAACAGATGACAGTAGACAGAGGACGGAGGACGGAATGAGGACAGAGGTCGCTTATTCCGTCCTCTGTCTGCTGTCATCTGTCTTCCGGCCGTGATTGACTCCCCTGCCGCGACCTCCACAATCGCCGCGACGGAACGACGACGACGGGAGGAACCATGCGCTTCGCGAACAAGGTGGCGCTGATCACGGCGGCGGCCAACGGCATCGGCCGGGCCACGGCCGCGATCATGGCGCGCGAGGGGGCGACGGTGATCGCCGTCGACAACCACCAGGGCCGGCTGGACGAGGCGGTGCCGGCGCTGCGCGAGGGCGGCGGCAAGGCGGAGGGCAGGCTGGTCGACGCGCTTGATGCGGCGCAGGTCGACGCGCTGGTCGCCGAGGTGGCGCGCGTGCATGGCCGGATCGACATCCTGGTCAACGCCGTCGGCGGCAGCACGGTGATCGACAAGCCGACGGCGAGCACCGAGCAGCTTACCTTCGCCGACTGGCAGAAGCTGATCGCCTTCAACCTCGACGGCACGTTCCTGTGCACCCACGCCGTGATCCCGGTGATGAGGCGCCAGCGCAGCGGCAAGATCGTGAACCTGGCCTCGATCGCCGGCCGCGGGCTGAGCGTCAACAGCTCCAGCGCCTACGCCGCGGCCAAGGGCGGCATCATCGCCTTCACCCGCAAGCTCGCCTACGAGCTCGGGCCCGAGGGCATCAACGTCAACGCCATCGCGCCCAGCATCACGCTCACCGAACGCATCCGGCCGCATTGGGACAAGCGCTCGCAGGCATCCCAGGCCGAGGAGATCGAACGCACGCCGCTGCGCCGCGTCGCCGAGGCGGCCGACCAGGCGCGGGTGATCTGTTTCCTCGCCTCGGCCGACGCCGACTTCGTCACCGGCATCACCATCGACGTGACGGGCGGGGTGTGATTTTCAGCCTTCTCCCCGCGAAGGTCGGCGCGCAAGCGCGCCCGGGGGGAGAAGGTGGCGCGAAGCGCCGGGTGAGGGGCTTCGCGATCCTGCGAACTGCATGATGGATTGCAAGGGAGTACTTCTACCCGATGGCACGCGTTTGGTTCAGTGCCGAGAAGCCCCTCATCCGCCCTTCGGGCACCTTCTCCCCGCCTTCGCGGGGAGAAGGCATGAAAAAGGAGAATGGCATGGCGGGGAAGGTCGGATTCATCGGGCTTGGCGCCATGGGGGGGCCGATGGCGCTCAACCTGGCGAAGGCCGGGTTCGCGCTGGTGGTGCACGACATCGATGCGGCGAAGACCGAGCCCTTGAAGGCGAAGGGTGCCGAGGTCGCCGGCTCGGCGCAGCAGGTGGCGGCGGCGGCGGAGCGCACCATCGTCATCGTCGAGACGACGGAGCAGGCCGAGCAGGTGATCATCGGCGCGCACGGCATCATCCGCGGCGCCAGGGCCGGGCACATCGTGGTCTGCATGTCGACCATCGACCCGTTCGCGGCGCGGGGGTTCGCCGACCGCCTGGCCGGGCTGGACATCGCCATGCTGGACGCGCCGGTGAGCGGCGGCACGGGGCGGGCGCAGTCGGGCGAGCTGTCGGTGATCGTGGGCGGCGCCGCCGACACGTTCGCCCGCTGCGAGGACCTGTTCTCGGCCATTGGCAACCGCTCGTTCCATGTCGGGCCGCTGGGCAGCGGGCTGGCGATGAAGCTGGTCAACAACATGCTGGTGCAGGTCAACACCGTGGCGGTGGCCGAGGCCCTGGTGCTGGGCGTCAAGGCGGGCCTTGACCCGCAGACCATCTACGAGGTGGTGCGCGTGTCGACCGGCGCCAGCGCGGCGTGGGAGCTGCGCGTGCCGCGCATCCTCAAGGGCGACTTCGAGCCGGGCGGCACGATCGACATCTCCTACAAGGACCAGGAGCTGGAGACCGCCTTCGCCAAGCGCCTGGGCGTGCCGCTGCTGCTGGCCAACGTCACGCAGCAGGTCTACCAGATGGCCCGCGCCCAGGGGCTGAACAAGCAGGACGGCTCGGCGATCGTGAAGATCTTCGAGCAGCTGGCCGGCGTGACGGTGAAGGGCGAGTGACGTCCTTTGCACCAATCGTCCGCCGTTGAGGACAACCGGCCGGGTTTGACCGATCTGACGCGTTCGCGGCACTGCTTCCGAGCGACGATCCAAGCCGACCGATACGCCCGAGAATATGCCCCATGCACCTTTCTTCAAGGGCAGGCGCGTGATCCGGGTTGTGTGTGACGGACGAATATCTGCTTGTCAGCGTGCCGGTGGCCCGCCAGACTGGCCTGCCAGAGCGAGCCGCGCACTCGACGCCATACCCCGGAAGGTGGCAGTGAAGCCAATAATCGACTATCTGGTGGTCATACCGCTGGACGAGGAGTTCGGATATGTCCGAGATGTCATCGAACTACTACTCGCCCGAGACATTCACAGCAAGACAATAGGTCCTGAACTATTTTCTCCGACGCTACTGCCGACGTCCAGCGGCAAGGCCTCCGCTGTCATTCTGAGCGTTGGCAGAATGACCGAAGGCCCCGTGCAATCAGCCGTTGAAGCGGCGGTACGACTCTGGCGTCCCGCTGCTGTCGCACTTATCGGCATCGCCGGATCATTTGAACCTGAAAAGGTAAGACTCGGCGACGTGATCATTCCCAGCAAGGTATTCGGCTACACCGAGGGTAAAGCCGCGGTCGTCGATGGCAAGGAGAGGGTCACCTATCGGACCACGGGACATCAACTCGACTGTTATCTGCTGGCGGAAGCCCGGGCCGTGAGCATCAACTACGGCGATGCCTGGCAAAACGAATCGAAGGAGGCCGGCCTGGCAGATCCCAACCTGAAGCCAAGGTTGCAGGAAGACAGCGCCGGACCGAAACTTCACATCACGAACAACGACTGCCTCGCGTCGGGAAACACCGTAGTTGCCTCGCGATGCTTTGCCGAAGGGGTTCGCAAGGCATTTGGCGATGCAGGTTCCACGATCAAAGCGGTCGAAATGGAAGCCAAGGGAACGTGTGAAGCACTCGCAAAGGCCAAGCCCGCTCCGCCGGCACTAATCGTTCGAGGCATCTCGGATCTGGCTGATGAAGACAAAGCCTCGCTGGAGAAGGACTTCAAGGACGGCTGGCGACGCTATGCAGCCCAGAATGCCGTGCGTTTCCTGCTTGCCGTCATCAAGCACCGTCCGACTGTCGCCGAAGGCTTCCGTCACGTCGCCGTTCCGCGGTATCCCATGACAGCACATCCCGAATCAACACGCTTGTGCCTCGAGGCAAGAATCGCGGCGCGGAACGCCGGAGTGCGGACCGTGGCGTTCCGGCCCTTCATCGTCTGCGACGATGGCCTGCCCAAGACACAACTTTTCCTCGAGGCGCGGCGCAGGGACGGGACTCCAGGGATCTTCTCCGAAATCCTGCTGCGCCAATGCGACGACGAGCGCGTGTTGTTGAGGGTGCGCGGAGAGCCGCGTGCCGAGACGACGCTTGAGCGTACCGGCGAGCCTCGGCCGCTAGAACTTCTGGTCGGGTTGCCCGAAGATGCTGTGACGATCCAAATGCGCGCCGTCGACGAGTTCGGCCGGAAAACCCTTGCGACCTGGCCTCCCCAGGGGAGTGCATGAGATGCCCTGTCTCACAAAGCTTCTTGAGACATCCGGCTCGCCGGCAGCCCATGTGTCGCTGACCGCAGCCACGATCGAGCTGGTCGCGGCCGACCAGGCCAGCCTCACGCACCTGTCAAACGTGGAGACGAACAAGCCGTTGACCGCTGGCGGATTCGGGGCGCTGCTTCAGTTCAACACGGCATCGATCACCTATCAAGTCGCCATCGTCGACACCGCAAAAATATACGGCGGCGTCACGATCGCGAACCTCAGCGGTACCACCTCCGGTGATCTCGACGTGGTGCTTGAGAAGCTGCCGACGACGCCCGGACCGGGCGGGGCCGCGACCGGTGCGACGGCATCCCAGGTGCGCCAATTGATCCGCGCTCATGTGATGTGGACGCCAACGGAAAGGCAGGCAGTCCTTCGAGTCATCGACGCTCTCACTTCACTGCGGGGAACCACGTCCGTCCCGCTGTTGGTGTTCGTCTCGATCTACGAAATGATCCTCAGGGACTGCAATGTCGATCCCACGGTATTCTGAACCACTTGCACGGCGCCGGCTTGCATCGGGCGCCAGGTCGCGACGGGCCCTGCAAGGTCTTCTTCTTGACGCGCACGATACTCTGCCGATTGAAGCGCCGACGGTCTTGCGCCGATGACATCGGGCCACCGTCTCTCGTTCCGGAATCGCATCCGCGCGTCATGCGTACCGCCTGTCTCGCCGCCGAACTTTCGAGCCCCAGGTCACGGAGGATCTGCGCGGTGCCGGCATGCGCGTGCTGGCGGAGCACGACCACGGGGGACGCCGTGGCCCGCGCCTGGCGGCAAACGTGTGGCATGACGCGCAGGAGGTCGCCATCGACTCGATCGGCGATGGGGCACAAAAGCCGCGCGCGGCGCGGCGCAACCGGGCGGCGT
>Ga0187894_10005303_pt1 | contig 13252 bp, 10 predicted proteins | sample GBC1701081metaG_FD_136650 | JGI IMG/M metagenome (GOLD analysis project Ga0187894, IMG submission 136650) | White microbial mat communities from a lava cave in the Kipuka Kanohina Cave System on the Island of Hawaii, USA - GBC170108-1 metaG ... | reverse complement strand
TGATTACGAGAATTTGCTCTATCTGAATGCCTACAATGAAGCGCCTTTTTGAAGGAAGAGCGCCAAGGTTTCTTTACAGATAAGTAAAGAATGACAACTTGCATAGAGTTCATAAACGGCTAATGACTGAGATGACATAGGGCGAAACCGCCACCACACAACGTCAGGGCAAAACAGCGACCTGATAAGTAAGTCGCTCTTTCGCCCTCACGTCCTTTGAATTGTTCGGCACGGCGTTATTTGTAACACGCCTTTTAATCATAAATTCTTTCAACTGAAAAATTGTCATCGGCTGTTTAAGCTATAATTTCGGGTAGTGGGTCAACGAGGAGAGGGGTTGAGAGTCCAGCCTGCAGGCTGAAGCGTTGTTAGGCAAGACCTTCAGCCTGCAGGCTGGACTCTCAACTTTCTGTTTCTCTCCCCACCTTGACCCACTACCAAGTATTGCAGAAAAAAGGCTTCAATCTGCATTGGTGCAACAGATTGAAGCCCTTACTTGTTACGCTAACGGAAAGTCGTTACTTAATAAACTGGCTCAAAACTTCTACCGGCAGCGAGGCGGTGATCTTTACGTCAATGTCGCTGTTGGCGACGGTGACGCTCTTGATTGCCGCGACGATGCCTGCCATCTTCGGGTCATCGTTTGCGCCTAAGAAGCCTTTGACCATGCCGAGCAGACCGTTTAATTGGTCGGCTATGCTTTTGGCGTTTTCTGCTGTGTCATTGCGGGCGGTGAGATTTAAGTCTACGCCTTTGCTCATCTCAATAAAACCGAAGAGCAGATTGACCGATTCAAAACTCGGCATCGGAATTTGATTCGATGACAGCTTTTTGGTCATTTCGGGACCGACATTGAGAGCAAAGCGGATTGGCGCAGCCGGGTTTTGCGCTATACCAGTCATCAGTTTGGCATTGCCCGTGATGCTCGGGCGTTCGCCGTTGCGCGTCTCAATCGAAGCGCGGACGCCTGCCGGATTTCCGGCGACGATGGTGTTGGCGTCGTAAAATGCCAGCGCCATCGGGTCATTCTTCTTGCCAGTTGCCGATGCGACGGACGTGGCGGTGTGGACATCTACGCCTTTGTATTTTACGGTTTCGACTTTTACTTTGCTGTCTTCGCGCAAACGGGCGAGCAGTTGCGCCTGATTGAAGTTGCCAGTGACCACGATGGTCGGATCATTGAACGATGTGCCGGCAAACGAGATGGCGGCGGTGTTGATGTCGCTCATATTGAAGCCGGCTTTGGTGACTTCGCCTTGCGCTTTGTCGAGCAGACCTTTCAATTTTTCGATTGTAAAGAGATTGCTGCGTAAAACGCCCTGCACATCAATCACAATGACGGCTTGACCGTCGGGCAGGAAATTCAGTACATCGCTGTTGGCGACAGTAGTAGGACGCGCTGTTATCGTTGCGGCAATCGCGGCAAATGCGACAACGAGAGTCAGTGCAAGAACGGATAGCTTTTTCATTAACGAACTCCTTATGAGATTACTGGTCTCTCTCCACCTTATAACATCCGCCGTTTGCTCTGGATGCTATACCTTATGTAATTATAGACCAAGTTGGCGTTTTATTGAAACGCCAATGTTTAGAACGATAATTGCAGGCAATAGGTTTGCTGAAAATAGAAAAAGATTGCATTAAAATTATTTGGGATTATGGTGGCAACATGAAATTGCGAATGCCTTTCATTGTAATGTTGATTTTGTACCTTGTGCTGGCAATCGCCGCGCATCAGGTTCAATACTTTGCCGCCGATTACCGCATCACCCAAACCGTGCAGGCGATTGATGTTACCGGCTTTTATTCGTTAATGGTCTTTCTCTCCGATCTCGGTAGCGGCTGGATACCTTTTCTGATTACCGGGGCCGCGAGTATTGCACTCATCTTGAAAGGGCAACGGCTTGCCGGAATCGTCTGTGCGGTTGGAGTCGGGCTGGCAGCCGCTTTCAACAGCCTGATGAAGATTGTCATTGCCCGCCCGCGTCCATCCGCCGATCTGGTACGCATTATTGACGAAGTGCAGCATAAAAGTTTTCCGTCAGGACATACGATTTTCTACGTCACCTTCTTCGGCTTTCTCATCTTTCTGAGCTATATCTTTATTCTGCAACAACGTCTGCGCTGGCTGGTTATTGCGATGTTGGGTTTGATGATTCTGCTGATTGGCGTATCGCGCATCTTTGCCGGCGCACACTGGGCGAGCGATGTTATTGGTGGCTATCTGGCGGGCGGGCTGTGGCTGATGCTGATGCTGGAAGCGTATCGCCGTTTGCAGGCAAGAAAGCAACTGCACAACGCCGCCAAGAGTAATGATGGCTGGCAAGCCAACTTACCTCAAGACAACTAAAATCGAAAGGTGTATTGCATCTTGCCCGCTAGCTGTCGGCTGGTAGTACGGAAGCGCAAGCCTCTGGCATCCTCTTGCTGCCAGCCTTGATTGAAGACTAAGAATACTTCGTTGCCCGGTTTCAGTATCCAGCGGACGCGACTTTGCCAACCCAGATTTCTTGAATCATTATCGAACTCTACAAGATTGAAAAAGGTCAAATAGGGTGACAGCGAATAATTTGCCCGCAGACTGAAGACCCGCGCTACGAAATTGCCTTCCTTGAGGCGAGCAAAGGTTTGCCGGGTATCAATCGTCGCTTGAAAATGTGGCGCAAGTTTATACTGAAACGAGATGTTCACTTCGTCCGCATGACCTGACCAATAGTTGCCAAACCACCACGTCGCATTCGTCTGCCAAGCCCTTCTCGATGCCGTGAAAACTTCGGCACGCCAACGAGTAAAACGATAAGCGCCGACCGGCAGGATGACGCCTTTGGCAATCTCGAACGGCTCAAAGAGTCGTTCAAATTGGGGCGCATAGTTGAACTCGATATGCTCGCCGGTGTTCAGCGTCCAGTTTATCGGCGCGGTGAAGAGTCGCCAGCTTTCGGTCTTGTTATTATCCAACCGCGTGAAGCGTGTGAAGCGAAATTCGTGAAACATCTGCCGCACGTTGAGAAAGTTTTTCGGGCGCGGGTTATAGTCGGCGGTGAGATTCAAATTTCGCACATTGCGGCGTTGCACAAAGCCCAGCGCCGGACGAAAATTTCTTTCCACCTGTCGCAAGTCAATTGCCACATCAAAAAGATCGTTCGGATAGCTGACGCCAACTCCCCATGAATGGTTATCGCCTTTGACGCCTTCATTGAGGCTTTTGAGTCCGAAAACATTAATGCTGAAGTTTTGCGCTTTATTCAGCAAGCGCGAGGTCGCCAGACGCAAATCTGCGCCAATGGTGCGACTTGAGCGTTGCTCTGCCGGATTGCCTTCGGTGTAGATGCCGCCGATATAAGACTGCTTGAAGAGATTGCCTTTGACGCGCCCGACAAGGAGATTTTTCGCCTCCGCAAAAGCGGTTTCGCGGGTTCGCACCCCGAGCAAGCCCACATCGAAGCGTTCGACTTTGCCCGTCAGTTTCGAGCCAATCAGAATCGGCGCTTCCTGTCCCGCAAACAAACCGATGCGGCGGCTGAAGAAAGGCAGCAACTCCGAGCCGGTATTGGAGAAATTAAAGACTCCGGCATTCTCAAGAAAGAAAGCGCGTTTTTCGGGAAAAAAGAGCGGAAACCGTGTCAGGTTAATCTGCCGGTTGTCCACTTCGGTTTCGGCAAAGTCGGTGTTAATGGTCGTTGTCAGTTTCAAACTCGGCGTCAGATTGTAAAAAATATCTGCGCCCGCTTTGCCGTCGAAATCAATATCTTTGCCGCGTTGTTGCAGCGTCTTGCTCGAGACAAACGGGCGCACGTCAAGCCCTCTGCCTTGTTCAATGTCTGTGAGGTTTTCAATGTCTCCGGCTTCAGAGGCTTGAATGAATTTGATGTCCAGACGCGGCGACGCCCAACGGTCTTCTTCGATTTTGCGTTTGATGGTGCGCGACACATTGAAGCCCCACGTCTGTTGTCCTTTATTGAAACTCAGGCTCTTGAAGGGAATAGCGAACTCCGCGCTCCACCCGTCATCGAAACGATGTGTACGAACGTACCAGATAGCATTCCAATCTCTGTTTAACTGGTTGTTTTCAATAATCAATGCATCAATCAATGCGCCCAGTGGATTCGTAGCAAAGTAGAAAGCGTTGCGTTTGTCGTGAAAGGTGTCGAGCAAAATCTCCACGCGGTCATCCGCCGAAAGGTCTGCGTCACGCGCCATCTGTGTGCCAATGATGCGCTTGGGTTCAGAGTCGTAGCAGAGAATCCCAATGTAGATATTCTGACTGTCATAGAGCAACTTGACGACGGTTTGCTCCGAAGCCTTATCGCCCGGTTTCGGCTCGCGCTGCATAATCTCGCCAATGGGCAGAGCATCAATCCAGTCCTGTTCTTCAAGTCTGCCATCAACAGCGATAGCGGATTTCGCACGTTGCGCTGTCACCGTCCACAAGTTTTTCGGCTGCGCTATAGTTTGCTGCGAAGTGGTTTGCCCGGACAAGCTGGCAACCGGCAGCAGGGAACAGAGGGCAAGGACAACAAAGCGACAGACAGAAGGGAGAATTACTGCACGGCGTAATGCCATACGAAAAGCCACCTTTCCTGATTGATAAACTGTACGGCGCTGCCGCTCAACTGGCGTAGCGTTCTTCTACCGTTGCGGTAAAGACAACTACGCCGATAATGCCAATCATGAAAGCGGCGATGAAAGGCGTTGGCGGCGCGATTTGCCATAACAAGCCGCCGATTACCGCTGCCGGGGTTATCGTCAAACCGCGTATAAGGTAATACAGCCCGACGGTACGCGCCCGCAAGTGCGGCGCGGCAAAATCAACGATCATCGCTTTGCGCGATGGCTCGCCAATCTCTCTGAGTCCGCCGATGATGAACGCCACAACCAACCAAGCAAAACTGTTAGCCAGAACAATTGCCAACGGAAAGAGCGCGAAGCAAAAGAAGGTGGCAATGACAAACGGCTTGCGTCCGATGCGGTCGGCTATTTTGCCTGCCGGAAGGTAAACCAACATAGAGGTAACCATCTGCACGGCGACCAGTATACCGTATTCAGCCAGACTGATGTTAGAAATGTTGGTGACATAAAGAACAATCAAGACTTCCGCCAAACCTTCACAGGTGCGAATGATGATGTCGGAGATGAGCAGACGTTTGAGCGCGAAATGAAATGAACGCCAGACGCCGTTGATGTTGGTCGCTTCGCTTGCCAGAACCGCAATGTTAATCCGTAGAGTAATCAATGCCGTGATAAACGCCAGCCCAAGCGTTATCAGTAAGCCGATTTGAATGCCCGTCGTAATCCCTGCTCTGGCAATCAGGATGCCGCCGAGTAACGGCGCAATCGCCATCGGCACACGCTTCAACAGCGATTGAAAAGTGAAGCCCATGGCGCGGCGATTCTTCGGCAACGCATCGCCGATGACCGCAAAGACCGCGGGGCTTGCCATGCTGTTCCATGCCATAGCGAAAGCAAGCCCGACAAAGACAAGTTGCCACGAGGGGCTGAAGAGATAGATTGCATATCCGACGCAAGCCAGAGCGATGAATACGAGAAAGGCTTTGCGCCGTCCCAAATGATCGGCAAGCCAGCCGCCGGGATATTGATAGATGGCATCAAAAAAGTCTTTCGTCGTGCCGAACAAGCCGATAATCGCCGTACTTGCGCCAAGCGCTTCGAGATATTTGGGGAGAAACTTTTTCCAAAGCTCTTCGCCCAGCATGAGCAAAAAGACAGCCGTTGACGCGGCGCTGACATTGCGCTCCAAGCTGAGATAATCGGCAAGTTGCTGGCGTCGGGAAGGCGCGGTCTTTGATTCAGCCATGTGTACGCCTTCTTAGCTCAAACTGATCTTCATTGTTGCTTCGGTGCGACGATTGACCTCTTCCCAGTTGACATTCAACAGAAATGCATCAACATATTTTGCCGCCGCCGCGCCATAGTCCAGGTGGTAAGCGTGTTCGTACATATCCAGCGCCAGCAGCGGTCTGCCAAGCGGCGCATTATGGGCGTGATCCCATGCCCAGTAGTTATGCAGTTCGCCGGTGTAGAGATTATACGAAAGCATTGCCCAACCGGAACCGCCCGAAAGCGCCATAGCCGTCTTTCTAAACTCTGCTTCCCAATTCTCGAAACTGCCGAACCATTTTTTTATTAGCTCTAAAACCTTGCCGCCCGCTTTGCCATCGCCGCCCAGATTGCCGAAATAGTGTTCATGGAGGATGACTGAGCCGGTGCGAATCAACTCTTCGCGTTTCACATCGCCATAGAGATAAGGCAGCAAATCGTTCTCCTTGAGCATAGCTTCGAGCCGCTGTTCGACGGCGTTCAAAGCCTTAACCGCGCCGCCGTAGTTATTCTCCCAATGTGAGCGGATGAGCTTTTCCGACAAACCTTTGAGTTTTGCCGGGTCAAACGGCAATGGCTTCGGTTGATGTTGTCCTTTGAAAGCCATTGCCGGAGACGCAGTGGCTTGTTGATTTATAGTTAATGAATCGGCAAGCGTATCATTTGCCAGAGTCAGTGCAGCGCCATTTACGGCAAGCATTTTTAAGGCTTCACGCCGGGAATAATGATTCATAGAAAGAATATCCTTATGTTGGAAGATTTCAGAGATGCCATAGTGCAAAATATCGCTCCGCAAGTCCTGATAGACCATAACACAATCAACACTGATTGTGCTGCCGGTTCGTTACCAAGTTCAAGGCAGAAGACTCAGGAAGAGTAATGACAAAGCGGCAGGGCGAAGCTATAGTTTTTAACGATAACGGTATGTATAAAAAGCGCACAAAGAGGCAGATTATCTGGCGGTCGTTTATGTCATTTCTCGATAATGATTTGGCGACTTCATCGGCGGCTATCTCCTATTCGTTGATTCTGGCGCTCTTTCCGACGTTGCTCTTTCTGATAACCGTCGGCAACAGCATCATCGGTCCCGAAAAGGTTGAAAAGTATCTGCTGCGGCAGGTATTGGATTTCTTTCCCTCAGCGTATTCTTTTGTCCGCAATAATCTGGAATCTATCTCGAATATCTCGACGCGGCTGATTATCACCTGCTTTATCGGCATGATGTGGGCGGCAACCGGCATCTTTTCAGTGATTGAAACGGCTTTGAACCGCATCTGGGGAATCGCGCCGCGTTCGTTTTGGCACGGACGGGCAATCAATTTTCTGATGATGAGTCTGGTTTTCGTTCTCTTGGGCGTGTCTGCCTTGTCTACGGCGTTGGTCACAGGCTTGCAATCCGTCGCCAGCAGTCTGCCGGTCAAACTCGGTGAGGAGATGCAGGTTATCGCCGGGTATTTCTGGAGTCTGGTCTTTATGCTCATCAGTCTCGCGGTCACGGTCATGCTCTTTACTATGCTCTATCGCTGGCTGCCGAATACGAAGGTGACGCTGCGGGAAGCCTTAACCGGGGCGATTCTCGCCGGTGTGGCTTGGGAAGCGGCGAAGTATGGCGTTTCGATTCTGCTGCCGTACTTCAATTATGACTTGCTGCACGGCTCCATTGGCGCGGCGATTGCGCTACTGTCTTGGGTTTATACGTCGAGCGTGATCATGCTCTTCGGAGCGCAGTTTACGGCGACGCTGCACCGTGACCATGTGCTGGAAGAGGCGGCAGAGGACGACAGCCCGCAACTTGACGAAGCGGATGCCGTCCTCAGTGAATAAGTCGCCCTATGTCCGGTTGATGATAAAATTGATGTCAATTTTGTTGCGCTTCAATACATCTTCAAAGCCTTTTTTATCCACCGCTTTGGCATACGCCTCATCAGGCGCGACGGTCTTATTCTTCACCAGATCAAGTAACGAATCATTGAGCATGACGTTGCCATTGCCGCGCCCGGTCTGCATCATCGAAGCCAGTTGAAACGTCTTGCCTTCGCGTATCAGATTACTCATTGCCGTATTGATCATCAGCACTTCCAACGCCGCAATGCGCCCGCCGCCAATCTTTTTCAACAGGGTTTGTGAAATCACCCCTTTCAACGATTCTGCAAGCATAATGCGAATCTGCGTCTGGCGGTCAGGCGGGAACTGGTCAATGATGCGATCAACCGTTGACGGCGCGGTGGCGGTATGCAAAGTGCCAAAGACCAGATGCCCGGTTTCGGCGGTCTCAATGGCAATGGCTACGGTTTCGAGGTCGCGCAGTTCGCCGACCAGAACAATGTCGGGGTCTTCGCGCAGGGCAGCACGCAAGGCATCTTTGAAGGAACTGGTGTGATTGTGAACCTCGCGTTGATTGATGAGACACTTCTTGTTTTCGTGAACAAATTCAATCGGGTCTTCGATAGTGATGATGTGGTCTTCACGAGTGCGGTTAATGTAATCAATCAAGGCGCACAGCGTCGTTGATTTACCGGAGCCGGTCGGTCCCGTCACCAGCACCAGACCTTTATTCAATTTGCAGAGATTGAGAATGTGTGGTGACAGTCTGAGTTTTTCAACCGTTAGAATGTCATGCGGAATGACGCGAAAGACGCCGCCCATGCCTTTGCGGTCGCGGAAGATATTGGCGCGAAAACGCGCCAGCAAGGGAATTTCATAAGCGAAATCGGTGTCGTTACGACGCGCAAACTCATCGCGGTTCTCCTGTGGCATAGCGGGCGTCAGGAGTTGTTTGACGGCTTCAGCATCCATCACGCCGACTTTAGCGTCAAGCACTTTCATGATCCCGTCTTTGCGAATCAGCGGCGGCATACCGGTACTGATATGAAGGTCAGACGCGCCTTTTGCTACCATGTCAAGAAAGAGACGGTCTATAGAAGATGTTGAAGCGGCTCTTGGCGGTTCTATCAGAGCCGAAGCCTCGTAGCCATTCTCTGCTATTGACGCCGCGACTACCATAACCGGCGGACGCTTCGCTTTTGGCGCAGCAGCCGGACGCGGCGCTACGGGTGTAGCATACTGAATGCTGGGTTGTGGCGTGGCGTTTAATGCGGCGGGAGTGAAAGCGACTGATAAGTTGATGCCGGTTCTTTTGAGCCGCACGCCGAAATCGCCGATGCCGCTACAGGCATAGATGAATTCCGCTTCCGACTGCGAGGCGAGCAATGCCCGGACGCTATCGGGCAAAACCGACATCATCGCGCCGCCAATATCCGCTTGAGTTAAGACTTTTTGTGAGAGTTCAAAAGAGCCTGACGAGGTGAACAGACGCGCTTTCTGTCCCACTTCAAGCCGCAATTCCTGACCTTGTTGAGTGTGCAGAATACCGAGTAGACTGCTGAGACTTTCCATCATGCAGAGAGAATCCTTGTGCTAATTCGATTATTTGACTGCCAATGCAGGGGCAAACGCAATTGTTAATTTGATGCTCCATCTTACAATAGGCTCAACCGTAAATCTATAATTACTTCAATGGCGATTTGGGACTGCGCCCGCCAGTCGCTAAAATAGCTCTGTGCTGGTTGCCGATTTCGACTTTCATCTTCCTGAACGGCTCATCGCTCAGGAACCCGCGCCGCGCCGCGACGCCTCGCGTTTGCTGGTGGTCAACCGCGCCGCAGGCACACTGACCGATGCTATATTCGCGCAACTGCCTGATTATCTACAAGCGGGCGATTTGCTGGTCATGAATAATACCCGCGTCTTTCCGGCGCGACTCATCGGGCATCTCGTAAAAGAGAACAAACTTGGCACGAAAGCAGTTGAGGTCTTTCTGGTGCGCGAAGTTGCGCCACTACTTTGGGAAGCATTAGTGCGTCCGGGAAAAGCCATGCGCGAGGGCGCACACGCTGAATTTGGCGATGGCGAATTGCAGGCAGAAGTCGTTGAACGGCAGGAATCGGGGCGGCGGTTGATTCGCTTTACCTGTACAGGCGAGTTTAGCGAAGTGCTACACCGCGTCGGGCGCACTCCCTTGCCACCCTATATCAAACGCGACGCCGACACGCGGCTTGATCAGGAGCGTTATCAAACCGTCTTTGCGCGGGAACGTGGAGCTATCGCCGCGCCAACTGCCGGTTTGCATTTCACCGAAAGCCTGTTGAATCAGTTGCACGAACGCGGCATTGAGACCGCCGAAATCACCCTGCACGTCGGTTACGGCACGTTTCAGCCGGTCAAAGTCGGGCGCGTCGAAGACCATAAAGTGGAGGCGGAACGCTACAGCATCAGCGACACTGCCGCCACACAACTTAACGCCGCAATAACCGCAACGCGCCGCCTCATTGCTGTTGGCACGACGACGACACGGGCGCTGGAATCGGCTTATAGCGCATCAGGCAACGGACAGTTTGCCGCCGTTAGCCAACAGACCACCGGGTTATTCATCTATCCGGGCTATCGCTTTCAGATTCTTGGCGGCTTGATTACCAATTTTCATCTGCCGCGCTCATCCTTGCTGATGCTGGTAGCGGCATTTGCCGGACGCGAGTTGATTCTGGAAGCCTACGACCACGCCGTAAAGAATGACTATCGCTTTTACAGCTACGGCGATGCGATGCTGATTCTTTGACGAGAAGAATTGCTTGGCAGAACGACTCTTACAACTCAAGCATCGCGCGCTCTATGCGGCGTTTGACCTCTATCCGTCGCGCAAAGGCGCAGCCATTCATATCCATCGCTTTGCGCGGGCTTTATTTGATGCCACAGGCGGCGGTTTGCTCTTTGTGCTGGGGGATGAAACCTTGCCGGCTTATCAACGCGAAGGCGATGTCGAGATTTTGCGCTTCGTTCAGCCAGCCCCGAACTTTCTTGACCGCACTCTGGCTTACGGGCGACTGCTGCGCCATATAATTGACGAGCAGAGCGATGCTTTACAACTCTGCCACTTCCGCGACATCTGGAGCGGCGTACCGATTTTGGAGATGAAGAGGTATGCCACGGTCTTTGAGGTCAATGCCCTCGCTTCGATTGAATTGCCTTTCAGCTATCCGAACATCGCCCCGGCAACGCTTGAGAAAATCCGCCGCGCCGAAGAGTTCTGCCTGCACGAAGCCGACGCCATCGTTACGCCTTCGCAAACCATAAAAGAGCGAGTGGTACAGCGTGGCGCAGACGCCGAAAAGATTACCGTGATTGCCAACGGCGCGGATGTGCTGCCGAAGCCTGACCGTCCTGCCGATGTGCCGGAAAACTACCTGCTCTATTTCGGCGCATTGCAACGCTGGCAAGGCGTAGATGTCTTACTGAAAGCCTTTGCCCGCCTTGCCGATTTTGAAGACTTACACCTGCTTCTTTGTATTTCGACTCATCCACGCACCGCTAAAGCCTATGAAAAACTGGCGGAGAAACTGGGCGTCTCTTCGCGTCTGCGCTGGTATTTCGGATTGGAAGAAGAGGAACTCGCGCCACTCAGGGCAAACGCTCGTTTGTCGGTTGCGCCGTTGACGGAATGTTCGCGCAATCTCGAACAAGGCTGCTGTCCCTTGAAGATTCTGGAATCTATGGCGGCGGCTGTGCCAGTTGTCGCCTCGGACATTCCGGCAGTCCGCGAGATTATCAGCGACCGCGTTGACGGCAGACTGGTTCGCGCCGACAGACCTGCGGAACTGGCAAGAGCCATCCGTATCCTGCTCGAATACCCCGATGAACTGCTGCGGATGGGCGAAAATGCCCGCAACAAGATCGAGCAACATTTCACCTGGCAGCAAGCTACGGACAAGCTGAAAGCGATTTATTTTGGACTGCGGTAACAAGTTACCGCTTTTGCTTTGCATAAGAAACCTCTCGCAATCCAGTTAAACTGTTCATTATAAAAAATTTAACCCTCGTTCGTACAACACCGCCCTAGGTATGCCAAAGCGGTGACTTGTTACCGCACTCAAAAGCCAATGAAAAAAGCCTGCTGCGGAATGACTCACGCAGCAGGCTGGAAGTTTTACGGAGGAGAAACGAGAATGACAGATTAAGGAGTTGGCGGCTTGGTGCCGTCGCTGTCCCGACGTTTAAGCGTTGGCTTATCTTTCGGCGCTTCCTCTTGTGGTTGCGTCTGGCTTGGGTCTTCGCCTTTGCGCCGTTTGAGCGTCGGGCGTTTCTGACCCGCATCAGCCGGTCTTGAACCATCTACACCGGCTCGCGCATTGGTCAGCGCCAATAAACGATTTTTGACTTTGGCGAATTCTGAGGTGGTAATCACATATTCGTCGCGGTCAGGGAAACGCACCACCAGAGTTTTTACATTATCAATTCTGTCGGGGGTCGGCGGATGAGTGCCAAAAAGTTTCGACAGGGTGCCGGGTTTGTGCTTCTCTTTCTTCTCCAGTTTTTCAAAGAAGGAGATGAAGTACGCCGGATCATAGCCCGCCGCCCACATATACTGAGCGCCCAGCACATCAGCTTCATTTTCTGCGCCGCGGCTGAATTTCAAAAACGCCAGAGGGACGCCGATTTGCGCCGCCTGATAAGCGATTGCCGCCAGTCCGCCGGTCATAAAAATTAGCGGAATCATGGCAAAGTTGGCGAGTTGCGCTTTTGATTGCTGTTCGACGCCATGACGAGCGGCGACGTGGGCGATTTCGTGCGCCATCACGCCGGCAATTTCGGCTTCATTGTCTGCCGCTAAAATCAGCCCCTTGTTGACATAGAAAAAGCCGCCCGGCAGAGCAAAGGCATTAACATCGTCGGAATCGAGAACTTTGATAGTGAAGGGAACTTTGGCGTCTGAGTGCAGAACCAGATTCTGTCCGACGCGATTGATATATTCGGTAATCATCGGGTCGTCAACAAACTTTGCCTGCCGGTCAACCTGGGCGGCAAGCTGGCGACCCAGCGCCACCTCTTTATCGAGCGAATAGAAGGTCGGCAAGACATTTTTATTGATGTTGCGTTTGCCGATGAGCGTAGGATTCTCTTTATCGCTCAGATTACCTTTAGTGGTCGAGGCGGCAGTGGTTGGTTTCTTGTCGTCTTTGGCGTCCTTCTTATCCTCTGCAAATATCATGGTGGGAGAGCCGAGCATAGTTGCAATGACGAAGAGGGCAACGCGCTTCAGAAGGCTTCTTTTCATTATGGAAACTCCTTTGGAAAACTGCTAAGTGCCAGCACAGGCTAGTTCCGCTCACTTTCATAGTGTAACACAGCCCGTTTTCGGGTGAAAGCAATTTACAGTGATGAATTACGAAATCTCTGCGTTGTCCGATTTCAGAAATTATCACGATTTACCGATCCGTGTGGGCGCTGAACGCGGGTGAGCCGTGCGCCGCTTGCGGACGTGGAGGGCGCGGTCGAATTTGAGAATGTATGGTTTGAGTATGACGCGGACGTTCCGGCGCTGAAAGGCGTGTCGTTCAAAGCGCCAGCCGGTTCAACGACG
>Ga0187894_10005302_pt1 | contig 13252 bp, 10 predicted proteins | sample GBC1701081metaG_FD_136650 | JGI IMG/M metagenome (GOLD analysis project Ga0187894, IMG submission 136650) | White microbial mat communities from a lava cave in the Kipuka Kanohina Cave System on the Island of Hawaii, USA - GBC170108-1 metaG ... | reverse complement strand
TCGACCGAAAACGAACCGGCGCGGGTGAACGCCACGCTGCCGCCGTCGGTCAGCGGGCTGGCGTTCTCCGAGACGACGAAGAAGCCGTCGCCGGCGACGGCAAGGTCTGTGGTCGATCGCGACTGTTCGAGCGAACCTTGCACGTCGATCAGCCGGCGCGTGTTGGAAAGCACGCCGCCGGCATTATATGTCGTGCCTTGCGTCTGGCTGTTCAGCAGCGCGGTGAAATCGGTGAGGCCGCGCTTGTAGCCGACGGTGTTCAGGTTCGCGATGTTGTCGGAGATGACGGCCATCGCGCTGGCGTTGGCGGCGAGGGCGGAAACGCCCGACCGCATGGCGGTATAGATGCTCATCGGTGACGCTCCCTAGTTGCGGATTGTGCGGATGGAATTGAACGGCCTCGCGCCCGAGGTGGTGACGAGGTTCGGCGAGCCGCCCGAAAAATCGATGCCGGTGATGGTCTCGAGCACGCTGTAGGCCGGCGCGACCGCGTCGCCGTCGCCGTCTTCGGCGCTGACGACGAGCCGGTAGGCGCCGTCGGGCAGTGCGCGACCGGCGCTGTCCTTGCCGTCCCAGGTGAAGGTCTGCGCGCCCGATTGCGCCGGCGCGGCGGTGGAGTAGACGGCCCGGCCGCTGGCATCCTGCACGACGATCCGCGCATCGCCCTGCGCGCCGCTGATGTCGTAGCTCCATGTCGCCGCGCCTCCCGAGAGGCGCGCTATGTCGGTATCGAGCACCGCGTTCCTGCCGATGTAGGCGACCGCTGCGGCGCCGTTGGAGACGGCGGCCTGGTCGAGCAGCGATTTCAGCTGCTCGTTGGTTTCGATCTGCTGCTCGACCTGGCTGTACTGCACGAGCTGTTGGGTGAATGCGGCGGAGTCGACCGGATTCAGCGGATCCTGGTTGGCGAGTTGCGCGGTGAGCAGCGTCAGGAACGTGTCGAAGTTCTCCGACAGCCTGGCGCGCGAGACGTTTGTGGTTTCGGTTGCGGCGGAGACGGCGTCGATGGGCATGGGTCGCTCCTCAAACCGTCATGTCGACGCGCACGCCGCGCCAGGCTTCCAGCCCGAACGGGCGGCTGGCGGGCGCCGCGGCCGCTTCCGCGTCCTCTCCGGCGCCAGCCGACGCGGCCGAGGCGCCGTCGCCGTCCGCGTCCGCATCGGACGCGCTGCGCCGATCGGAGAGATCGAACGAGAGTCCGCCCGACGCCAGCTCGAGTCCGGCGCTCTCCAGCGCCCGCTCCAGATCGCGCGCCGAACGCATGAGGTCGGCGAGCGTCGCCGGATTGTCTGCGGCGACGACGGCCGTCACGCGCGCGTCGGCGCCGACGTCGAGCTTCACATGCACCGCGCCCAGTTCGGAGGGATCGAGGCGCACCTCGATGGTCGTGGCCTGCCCTTCGAAGCGTCGCACGATGTGCTGCGCCACGGTTGCGGCCGGCGTCGGCGGGCGATGGACGGGCGGCGGCGCGGCGTCCGCAAGGCGGCGGCTTTCGCCAGAGCTTGTTTCCGCGATCGCGCCCGTTTGTGGCGCAGTCTCTCCACCCACCGGCGACGATCCGGGTGACGGCGCGTCGCGACTAGCCCCGGCGCGTGCGCCGGCTTGCGCGACGGCGACGATGGGCTGTGCGGTCGCGCCGGCGCGGGGCGCATCTGCCGGCGCGGCTTCGGCGCGATCTCCGCCGCGCGGGCGGCCGGCGGTGTGCGGCGGTTCGGCCGGGGGCTTTGTCGGGGTCGCCACCGTCGCCGCGAACTCCGCCGGCGGCGCAGGGGCGGGGGCTGGCGCTGTTTCGGTTTGCGCGATCGGCGCGGCCGCAACGGCGGGATCGGCGGCCGCGATGGGCGTCGCGGCGACCGGCGCAGAATCTTGCTTCGGCGCAGGTGCGGCGACGGCCGCCACCGTCGTCGCGACGACCTGGGGTGCAACCGAAAGGGCGGTAAGGAGGGGAGTCGATGCCGTAGCGAGCTCTGCGTCGAGCGCAACGGAGGCTGTGTCGAGCTCCGCGACGACTGGCGACGGTGTAAACGAAACGTCGATGAGTCCCGGCGTGGCGTCGAGGCGCACGGTGACAGGCGCGCTTGGCGACGAGAGCGTGAAGCTCGTCGGCTGTGCAACGATCTGCGCACTCTCGGCTTCGGGCTGCGTCGCTTTCGCGGTCGCTCGGCGCGATGCCGGTCTCGCGGGCGCGTCCTGCGGCGGCAGATGCGCAGCGAACGCGGCGGCGTCGTCGCTCTGCGTCTCGGGCGCGGCCTCCACGCCGGCGCCGGGCGGCGCGGGCGGTGTCGGTGCGATGAAACTGGCGTCCATGCGTGTGGCGTCCCCGAATTGGTCGCCGCGTCGTCGCAAGTCGCGCGCCATCGCGGTGGCGCGCAAAATTCCGTTGCGCGCCATCGCGCTGCGCAACGCGAGTGCAACGCTGCAGCGGGCAAATGGCGCCGACGACGCGGCAAGACTTGCCGGGCGCATGAGGTTGCGTGACGCGCGCCGATGCGTGGCGCGTTGCTTGCGACGTTCGCGGCGTACGGGCGATGCGCCGTTGCGTCCTTCGTGCACGAAAGTCTTGCCGGACAAGGCGGACGCGAACGATCGGCACTCTGCTGCGCACACGCGCGCCATGCAGAAGGCGCCGGTCACGCGGCAGCTTTTGCCGGGCGGGAGGCGACATGAGCATCAGTGCGATCTTCAGCAACGCGTTGACCGGGCTGCAGGCCAGCCAGTCGGCGCTCGCCACGGTTTCGCAGAACGTCGCCAACGCCAACACGCCCGGCTACGTGCGCGCCGAAGTGCGCCTGACGCCGCAGGTGATCTCCGGCGCCGGCGCCGGCGTGAACGTCGAAGCCATCGCCCGCGCCGCCGACCGCTTCCTCGCCGCTGCCGAACGTGCCGCGCGCGGCACGCAGGCCTCGCATGCGGCGCGCGCCGATTTCCTCGATCGCGCGCAGGCGCTGTTCGGCGATCCCAACGGCGCGCAGACCTTGTTTACCGCCATCGACGATGTGTTCGCCGCGCTTCAGACCGCAGCGCAGGACCCGGCGTCGGCAGGCGCGCGGCGCAATGCGGTGGCGGCGATCCAGGACCTGCTCGGGGAGTTCGCCAGGGCCGCCGAGTCCATCGAAGGCTTGCGTCTCGAGGCCGACCAGCGTCTCGGCGAGACTGTGGCCGAAGCGAACGGCTTGCTGCAACGGATTGCGGGGCTGAACGCAGAGGTGGCGCTGTCGCGCCAGTCGGGTGGAGACGCTACGGGCGCCGAGAATGCCCGCGATCAGCTGATCGACGAACTCTCGGCGTTGATCGATCTGCGCATCACGCCCAACGGCGACGGCGCCGTCGACCTGCGCACCACCAACGGCGCGCTGCTGGTCGGCAACGGCGCGGCGACGCTGAGCTACAACGCGTTCGCCACACCCTTCGGCCCCGCTGGCGCGATCGTCATCAACGCCGGGTTGCCGACAGAAGGGCAGTTCGATCCATCCGTCGGCAATGGGCGCATCGCCGGACTGATCGCGGCGCGCGATGTCGATCTGCCGGATCTCGGCGACGCGCTGGCGTCGCTGGCGGCGGAAACTGCCGATGCGCTGAATGCCGCCCACCAGGCGACAGCCGGCTTTCCGCCGGCGACATCGCTGGTCGGCCGTCAGACCGGCTTGCTCGCCGCCGACTCGCTGAACTTCACCGGCGCGGCCGTCGTCGCCGTGCTCGATGCGGACGGCGAGCTGGTGCGTCGCCTCACCGTCGATTTCGACGCCGGACAGATCGTCACCGAGAACCCTGCCGATACGCGGGCGTTCGCGAACTCGGTCGGCAACCTCGTCACGCGTCTCAACGAAGCGCTGCAGCTGGCGCCGGCGCAGGGCGCGGCGACGTTCGTCGACGGCGTGCTGACGGTGAGCGGCGGCGTAGGGATCGTCGTCGGCGACGACGCGGGCGATCCAAGCGCGCGACAGGGTCGCTCGTTCGCGCACTTCTTCGGGCTGAACGATCTGGTGCGGGCGCCGGCGCCGCTGTTTCACGAGGCCGGCGTCGCCGCGGGCGACGCGCACGGACTTGCCGGCGCGCTCAGTTTCGAGATCGCCGACGCCAACGGCCGCGTCATTCTCGAGCGCTCGGTCGCTGCGGCCGGGACGTCATGGACGGACTATCTCACGGCGCTGAACGACACGGCAACCGGGATCGGTCGGTATGCGACGGCGTCCATCGACGGCGAGGGCCGGCTGACGATCGTTCCGCGCGCCGGCTACACGTCCGAGGTCACCGCCGACACCACGGCGCGCGGCGCCACAGGCGTTTCCGCATCGGCGCTGTTCGGCCTCGCGCGCGCGACAACGGCGACGCGCGCGCTCGGACTGAGCGTGCGCAGCGACATTGTTGCGCAACCGAGCAAGCTCGGCATGGGGCTGCCCGATCTTACCGCCAGCATCGGCGCGCGCGTTATCGAGGGCGGCGATGCACGCGGCGCCGCGGCGCTCATCGCTGCGCGCGACACCACCCGTGCGTTCGCAGCGTCGGGCGCACTGGCGGCGCAGACGACGACGCTCTCGCTTTACGCCTCGCGTCTCGCCGGCGAGGCTGGCCGCGCCGCCGATCAGGTCGCGCGTGCGCAGGAGGGCGCGGCAGCGGTGTTTACGTCCGCCACCGAGCGGCGCGCGCAGACCGAAGGCGTCAGTCTCGACGACGAGCTCATCCGCATGACGCAGTTCCAGCAGTCCTACGCCGCCTCCTCGCGCCTCATCCAGGCGGCGCGGGAAATGTTCGACATCCTCGTTTCGCTCGGCTGATTTTTTGGGCTGATCCTCATGAAACCGATTCCCTCGTTCCTCGTCTCGACGCTGGCCCGCACCGATCTCGCGCGCATCTCCGGCGAACTCTACGATCTGCAGCGCCAGACCGCTTCCGGCGCGCGCGCCTCCGATCTCAAGGGCTATGGCGCCGGCGCCAGCCGCATCGTCAGCGCGCGCACGGCGATCGCGCAGAGTGCGGCGCGGGTGGACGCCGCCACGCGGCTCACGGCGCGCTTCGAGATCCAGGACGCCGCGCTCGGCAAGGCCGCCTCGGCCGCGGCGCAGCTGAAGCAGGACATTTTCACGGCGCTCTCCTCGGACAATGGCGCGTTTCTTGCCGGCCAGCTCGACAACGCCTTCCAGCTCGCCACCGATGCGCTCAACACGCAGTACGAGGGGGTGACGCTGTTCGCCGGCGAGCGCCGGGCGGGCGCTGTCATCAACGCCTCCTCGCTGTCCGGTCTGTCGGGCGTCATCAACTCTGATGCGCTCTACGATGAGTCCGTGCGCACGCCGACGCTCGACATCGGCGTCGGCGCGCCGATCGTCGTCGCGGAGAAGGCCTCGACGTTCTCGCGCAAGCTCTACGATGTGTTCTACGATCTGCGGAACATCACCGCCGGCGAAGCCCTCGGGCAACCGCTGACCGAAAACCAGCGCGCGCGTCTCATCGGCATCGTCCAGAACGTCGACCGGGCGCACAGGGACGTGCTCGATGCCCAGGGCCGCAACGGCGACACCCAGGCGCGGGTGGAGCGCGCCGTGGAGCGGTTGACGGCGGAGAGCGACCTCCTGTCGAAGCACCTCGGCGAAACCGCCGACGCCGATCTTGCTGAGGTCGCGATGAAGCTCGCCGCCGCGCAGACGCAGTATCAGGCCGCGGCGAAGGTCTTCTCGCAGATCAAGGACCTGAGCCTGATCAATTTCCTCGATTGAGCGCTACTTGCCTTTCCAGTTCGGGGCGCGCTTTTCCGCGAAGGCGGCCGCGCCTTCGCGCGCATCCTCGGACGTAAAGACTGCGCCGACGATCGCCTGCTGTTTCGCCCACATCTCTTCGTCGCTCCAGCCGCGCGACTCCACCACCACCTGCTTGGACGCCTTCACCGCCAGCGGCCCGTTGGCGCCGATCTGCGCCGCCAGTTCGAGCGCGCCGTCGAGCGCGGGACCGTCGGTGAGGCGGTTGACGAGGCCGAGGTCGTAGGCGCGCGTCGCCGGGAAGAACTCGCCGGTGAGCGCAAACTCCATGGCGACGCGGTACGGCAGTTGCCGCGGCAGGCGCATGAGCCCGCCCGCCGCCGCCGCCAGCCCGCGCTTCACTTCGGGGATGCCGAACTTCGCGTTGCGATTGGCGACGATGAGATCGCACGCCAGCGCGAGCTCCATGCCGCCGGCAAGCGCGAACCCGTCGACCGCGGCGATCAGCGGCTTCTTCGGCGGCGCCTGGGTGAGACCGGCGAAACCGCGCCCGGGGATCGACGGCGTCTCGCCGCGCAGGAAGCCCTTCAAGTCCATGCCCGAGCAGAACGTGCCGCCGGCGCCGGTGACGATGCCGACGGTGAACTGGTCCTCGCCGTCCAGGCGGTCGAGCGCGGCCGCCACGCCTTCCGCGAGCGCCTTGTTGGCGGCGTTCCTGGCCTCGGGACGGTTGAGCGTGACGATCAGCACGGGACCGCGGGCTTCGGTGAGGACGGCGGCGGCTTCAGACATGGGGTTTCTCCGGGTGGGCGCGACCGTCAAACCGCATGTCGCCACGGCAGGATCAAGCGTTTCGGCGAACGCGCGCGCCCGCGTTCCCCGTCCGGCGGCGCCGGCGAGGCTCGAAGTGGTGTGGAGAATGGAAATCATGGCGCAGGACTACGACGTGTCGAACGCGGCGCACGCGCACGCGGCAGCCCGCGGCGCCAGCAGATCGGCGCACGGCGCCGCAAGCGCCAGCCGCTCGGCGGGCGCAATCCGTTCGATGTGACGCGCCAGCCGCCGCGCGTGCGGGTCCAGCCGATCGAGAATGGCGGTGAAGCGATCGAGCCGGCGCCGAACGTCGCGCTCGCGCGGAAAGAGCTTGCGCCGCATGGCGCGCATGTCGTTGGCGTCCCGCTGCGCGCAACGGAATCCGGGCGGCGCGGCCCCGGGGTGGCGGGCGTTCGCCCGCGCGGGCGGCGTCGCCGGCAAGCGCTGCAGCGCCAGCAGCACCAGAATGCCGGTGGCGAACCGCTCCATCTCGGCGAGGTCCCTCACCATCCGCCGGCGCAGGCCTGCGGCCAGCCGCCCGGCCCCCACCCACTCCGCCAGCTCCACCGCAAGCGCCAGCGCCGCCAGCCGCAGGGCGGCGGCGAGCCTGGCGAGATCGGGGAGGGGGCGGGATGGGGTCATCGGACGAATGTTCACGAAATGTTCCGGCGAGTCAAGCGTCCGGTCGCGGGAACCCGGCCCGAACCGAGGGAGTCGCCTGGAACTGCCGTGGCGGGCGAGACGCCTTTCACTCCGTGCAAGTCGACGTCGGGGAGTGAATTTCGGACTGCAAGAGGGCAAGCGAATTTGCGTTCGATCGCCATCGAGGGAGCCGACGGAAGCGAGCACCTTTCCACCTTCGAGTTGCATTCCGCTCCCATCGCAATAGCGTTGCGGCCTTCGGGGCTCATTGTCATGGCTGAAATCGGTCTCGACGCCGCCGGCGTCCCGGAGTTCGAGAACGCACCCAAGCCGCAGCGCGGCTTCATTCGCGGGATCAAGGTTGGGGCGGCGCTGGTCAGTCAAATTCTGGGGCCGGCGGCATTCGGCTTCTTCTTGCAGGCGCCGCACGCGCCTGACGCCCAAAACCTCGCGCTCGCAGTTCTGGCGGTTGCACTGGGCGGCGGCGTTTGGGCGGGCGGCGTAAGGCCCGACGCGCATCTGCTGCTGCGCGCCCTTGCGGCGATCTCCGCCGTCCTGGGCACGTCGGCGTGCCTCTGGCTCTATGTCTCCAGAGGTCTGCCGGACATGCGCGTTGCGACCGGCTTGGGCGCGATGGCCCTGATCTGCGCCAATCTGGCGCCGGCGCTGGGGCTGTTGGCGTCGGGTCACGACGCGGATCGTCCGACTGAGACGGCGGCCATCACCCCGGGAAAGCTGGTTATCCCCGCCGCGACGGCGAGCGCTCAGATCGTCGCCCTTGTCGCGATCTTCGTGTTTGCGCGGATGCAATTGGGAGTGGACGCGTTCGCATTCTTCTTCGCAGCGCTTGTCGGCGTCGTTGCGCCGCTGCTGTTCGCAATCCAGCGCACCGGCCCTGAAGAAGGGGCGACGAGTTTCAGCGGCAGCGCAACGCAATTCTCGGTCCTGATCGCCTTTACGACGGTGTTTGCCTGCCTTGCGGGCATGAGCGCCATCGGCAAGTCGCTGTTGTCCCACGGGCCTGACGCGCCAAACAAGCTGACGCTTCTCCTCGTGGCTTGCGGCCTTGCCGTGCTCGTGCCTGTCGCGTTCTGCTGGCGTCAGGCGGTCGAAGATCAGCGCTTCCCTGCGTCGAGGCGGAACCCCAGGCCATTCGATCACATCGATGCCTGGGCGGTCATCCTGTTTGCGCTTGCGGTCGCGGTCATCGTGCTGATTGCGCTGTGGGCTGCGACGAGCCAGGCCACGACCGACGGCATCAATGCCAACTGGGGCGTGGGGACGACCGCGCTCGTGGCGGCGATGTTCGTCGCGTTCGCATTTGCGCCGCAGATCGAGCTCCCGCGCAACGTCACGGCGGGGCTCGCGGCAGCGTCAAAGAGCGTGACGGGGCTCGGCCGAGCGATCAGTTGGCTCGACGGGGTCTTTGCGATTCCCATTGCCTGCGCGTCCGGCGCAAACCTGGAGCGGTGGTGGATGCGGTATCTGATCCTGGCGCTCGCAATCGTGCCATGCGGCGTGCTGGGCTACTGGCTGCCGGAGCCCTATGGCCTCGTCGCGATCGCCTGGGGTTTTGTGGCGACGATCGCCATATCGCGGCGCTGGGCGTGGGTGGAGGATGACCGCGAAGTCGCGATGCTGACCCGCAATTTTTCAAGTCCGTCACTGCGTGTTGGCTTCAAGCAAGACCTGCGCGACGAAGCGCTGCTCAGCTTCCTCTCCATGTTCATTTTCGTGCCGCTGGCGCTCCGGCAGGCGGACATGTGGGCCGTCGCGCACCACGTAAAGCTGTTTACGCTGACCGGGGGCGCGCAAAACGACTTGCGCACCTGGGTCGCGTTCTACGGGTCCGAGCTGGCGAAGGCCGTGCCGTTCGTCGATTGGGCAGAGACGTACAGCGTCGAAGGTAAGACAAGCGTCGAGTTCAAGGACTCGATCTGGGCCAAACACCTTGTGTTCCTGACCCGCATTCTGGTCGATCTGGTTTTCCTCGGCGCGCTTTTGCAGGCGATGGCGATTTCGGCGAGGATCACCCGCCAGCGGGAAATGTTCTTCGGCAAGGATCGCGACGCAGCGCCCTACCGCCATGGCAATCGAGAGAAGCGAAAGGGCGACCTCGATCGGCTGGACCCGTTCATCGAGTCCCGGGAATTCCGAAAGCTCGTGGCCGCAAACGGCGCCGCCGACCGGGAGAAGATCGCAAGCTTTCCCACCTACGACTCCGCGCGTCTGATCGCGCTCGCCGACGACGACAACAAGGTCGTCGCGCTCGTCGCGCGCGCGCTGCGCGAGCATCAGCGGACCGACGACCCGGCGCGCCTGAGCGAACTGCACGATGCGCTCATGGACGCTGTGAGCGTCAGCGGCCGCATCGACAAGGAGCGTGTGATCGAACTGGTCAACGCCCTGAAGGTGGAGCCGTCGGGCCACGACATCATTTCGCTGCGCGCGGCGCGAAGCGCGCTCAACGGCAAGCCCTGGTCGACCGGCGTGCGCCGCGATATCGTGACCGTGATCGCCAAAACCAGGGACAGCATGTGGGAGCGCGAACGTCAGGAGGCGCTGATCTGGTGCCTGATCGGCGATCCAGGCGGCGCGCCGGCCGACAATCCCGAGGGGCGCATTGCCGAGGAGCGGGATGCCCGCGCCGAGGTGCGTGACGTGGCTTTGAGCGCGCTTATGGCGATGCCCGGGGATGCGGCCGCGCGCGCGGCCATCGAAACCTGCGCGCAGTCGGACCCGGCGGAGAATCTTCGCCGACGCGCACGAAGCTTTCTCGACAAAACGCCGCCGCCGCCGTTGCCGCCGCCGTCCGCTTGAAGCGACGCACCGTTTCTCCCCCTGCAAGGGGGAGTTAGAGGGGGTCGGTCGTGCAACGGGACGTCTTGCAGAACTGCCGATACGCGTGCTGCAACATCGCCCGTCGCGTCGCCGACCCCCTCTTTCTCCCCCTTGCAGGGCAGGAGCGTTTCTACGTGCGAGAGCCGCACAATGACGGTCCGATTCTCATTGGATCGGAACGTGCACCGATCCCCTTGGCGACCGGGAGGCGGTCGGCCATATGGCAGGATCGCTCCGGGCCTTGACCCCGGAGGGAGGAGCCCATGACGACCGTCTCTGCAGCGCCGCCCGCGGCGCGTTCCCTCAATTCTCTCGGCTTCGCCAGGCCGCCTGCCGCCACGCGCGTCGTGGCGGCGATGTCGGGCGGCGTCGATTCTTCCGTCGTCGCGGCGCTGCTGAAGCGCGAAGGCTACGAGGTCATCGGCGTCACGCTGCAGCTCTACGATCACGGCGCGGCGGTGAACAAGCCGGGTGCGTGCTGCGCCGGGCAGGACATCCACGATGCGCGCCGCGTCGCCGACCGGCTCGGCGTGCCGCACTACGTGCTCGACTACGAAAGCCGCTTCCGCGAGGCGGTGATGGACGATTTTGCCGACAGCTACCTCGCCGGCGAAACGCCGATCCCGTGCGTGAAGTGCAACCAGAACGTCAAGTTCAAGGACTTGCTTGCGCTGGCGCGCGATCTCGGCGCCGACTGTCTGGCCACGGGGCACTATGTTCAAAGGGTATTGGGGGCTGCGGGACCTGAACTGCACCGCGCCCACGATCCCTCGCGCGACCAGAGCTATTTCCTGTTCGCGACGACGCGCGAACAGCTCGATTACCTGCGCTTTCCGCTGGGCGGCATGCCGAAGAGCGAAACCCGGGCGCTCGCCGCCGAATTCGGCCTCGATGTCGCCGACAAGCCGGACAGCCAGGACATCTGCTTCGTGCCGAGCGGACGCTACGCGGATGTGGTGGCGAAACTGCGTCCCGGCGCCATCGATCCCGGCGACATCGTGCATGTGGACGGCCGCGTGCTCGGCCGCCACGACGGCGTCATCGGGTTCACGGTCGGCCAACGCCGCGGCATCGGAGTCGCCACCGGCGAGCCGCTGTTTGTGGTGAAGCTCGATGCGGATGCGCGCCGGGTGATCGTCGGCCCGCGCTGCGCGCTGGCGGTGAAGCGCTTCGCGCTGCGCGAGGTGAACTGGCTCGGCGAAGCGGTCGCGAGCGAGGATGCGCTGCACGACCGCCGCGTGCTGGTGCGCGTGCGCTCGACGCGCCCGCCCGTGCCGGGGCGGCTCGACACGCGCGCCGGCTGGTTCGTCGATCTCGACGAGGCCGAAGAAGGCGTCGCGCCGGGGCAGGCGGCGGTGTTCTACGATGCAGATGCGCCGACCCACGTCCTCGGCGGCGGCTGGATCGCGCGGACGCAGTAGATGCGAAGCCGGCGCGCGCGTGATAGAATCTGGCGGAAGAGGCGATGGCGATGAGCAAGGACACAGTGGCGGTGCAACTGGATCGAGAAGCGGCGTCGGCGCTGGACGCCGCCGCCGACAGCCTCGGCGCCGATCGCAGCGATGCTATCCGGGCTGCGCTCGCGGCGCTGGATGCCGAACGGCGCATCCTGGAAGGCCTCAAACAGGCGCAGACCGGGGAGTTCGCCTCCGACGCGGAGGTCGCGCGCGCATTCCGCCGCAAGCCGCGGTGAGGCTGCGCTACACGCGCCATATTCTGGCTGTTGTGCATACCAGTCGGCAATGGCCGGAGACGTTCTAGCTAACGCGTCAGCCAGAGCCGGTGACGCGCGTCCTTGCGCACGACGATGTCCGCCGCATCGCGCAGCGGCGCGATGTGGTCGCGCAGGTTCGGCAGGTTGATGCGCGTCCAGACGCTGCGGGCGAAGACGTCCGCAGCGGTTTCGTCCATGCTGCGGAACTGGGCGTAGAACGATTGCGGATCGTGCGCGGCGGCGCGCCAGAAGCCCATGAAGCGTCCGACGAACCAGGTCTCGAGATCGGCCTCGTCGGCGTCGAGATAGATCAGCAGATCGACGCCCATCGGCCGCGGCGCAAAACCGAGACCTTCCAGTAGCAGGATGTCCGGCGCTGCGATCGAGCGCGCGGCGGCGGGGTCGATGTCGTAGGCGATGTAGACCGGGAATGTCGCCGGGCCGACCCGCAGAGCGGCGAGCGCCGCTTCCAGCGCGTCGCGATCGTAGCTCTCGGGAAAACCCTTGCGGAGCAGCAGATCGCGCGCGGCGAGCGTGGCGTTTGGCAACAGGAAGCCGTCGGTGGAGACCGTCTCCACATGGCGCGGCGCCAGCGCCACAGCGAGCGCGGCGGCGAGCGTCGACTTGCCGGCGGCGACCGAACCGGTGAGGCCGACGACATGCGGACGCGCACGCGCGCGCGCGGCGATGCGGGCGGCAAGATCGGCGACGCTCATCGCGGCGCGTAGAGCCGCGCTTCCCACGGCCGCAGCTGCGCGGGCGCGTAAGGCGCGGGGAGATTGGAGAGCAGCACGTCTCCTTCGAGCGGCGCCGGCAGCGCAGACGGCGCCCCGCGCAGATTGAGCGCGACCGCGGCGCGCCGGCCCTCGTGCGCGCGCGCGTAGAGGAAGATGTCGGGATCGTGCGGCGCCAGATCCTCGAACGCGCCGAAGATCCACAGCGGATCGGACTTGCGCAGTGCGACGAGCGCGCGGGCGAAGGCAAGGGGAGAGCGGACCGCCGGCGCCTCGCCGGCGGTCGGGGTCGCCTGGGCCTCGGCGTTGATCGTTGTGTAGTTCGGGTTGACCGGGAGCCACGGGCCTGTCGACGAAAAGCCGGCGTGCGCGCTGGCATCCCATTGCATCGGCGTGCGCGCGTGATCGCGCGTCATGGCGAGCGCTTTGGCGAACGCGGCCTCGTGCGCATCGCCTTTCTCGCGCGCCAGCCGGTAGGTGGTTTTCGCCCACACGTCGTCGAGCTCGTCGAACGCGAACGGCGCGTCGGTCATCCCCAGTTCGTCGCCCTGGTAGAGGAACGGCGTGCCGCGCTGCGTCAGCACGAGCGCCAGCAGCATCGTCGCGCTCTCGGGCGAGCCGTCGCCGAAGCGCGAGGCGATGCGGCCGAGATCGTGGTTGGACAGCACGACGCTGTTCCAGCCGCCGGCGCCGATGCCGCGATCCCATTGCGAGAACACACGCTTGAACGCCGCGCGATCCCAGTCGCCCTCGCCGTCGCGCTTCGGCTCGACGAGATCGAAGTGGTAGATCATGTCGAGCATCGGATCGGCCGG
>Ga0187894_10005301_pt1 | contig 13255 bp, 12 predicted proteins | sample GBC1701081metaG_FD_136650 | JGI IMG/M metagenome (GOLD analysis project Ga0187894, IMG submission 136650) | White microbial mat communities from a lava cave in the Kipuka Kanohina Cave System on the Island of Hawaii, USA - GBC170108-1 metaG ... | reverse complement strand
GGTTGACGTAGGGCTGCGGCACCATGGTGGCCATGGTCGCATCGACATCGCGGGTCTCGAACTCGCAACGGCAATGCGCCTCCCACAGGGCGGCGAGGTCGTGCTGGGGCATGGCTTCCTCTCATATCGCGAAGGGGCCATGGTAGCCGCCATTCCGGGTCGCGCGTCAATCAGCGCGTGAGTGGGACGAGCGGGCATACTAAGCTTGCGCGCCGACCTGGCAGTGCTGCCTCATCCTCATCAGGACGGGAAGAACGCGTGACCAGCCAACTCCGGTTTTCCGTGCTCGTGCTGCCAAACGTGCCGTGGCCCGAACTTCTGCGCCGTTGCCGGCACGTCGAGGCGCTTGGGTTCGATTCAGTCGGCCTCGCCGATCATCTTGTCGACTGGGCCGGCGGAAAGGGACCTTGGTTCGAGCTGTGGTCGCAGCTTGCCGCCATCGCCCAGGCAACGACGCGCATTCGGCTGGCGACGCTGGTCGCCCAGATCCCGCTGCGCAATCCCGCCCTGTTGGCGCTGCAGGCACTCACCGCCGATCACATTTCCGGCGGCCGGCTCGATGTGGGATTAGGCATTGGACTGGAGGTCGACCCGTCTTACCGGATGATGGGTATCGAGAATTGGAGCGCGAAAGAACGCGTCGCCCGTTTCGGCGAATATGTCGAGATCGTTGACCGGCTGCTGTCGCACGAGGAGACGTCGTTTCAAGGGCGCTTCTATCAGGTGGACTCTGCGGCACTGCGTCCGCGCCCTGTCCAGTCGCCGCGTCCACCCATCATCATTGCCGCCATGGGCCCGGTCATGCTGGGTCACGCCGTGCGGTATGCCGACATCTGGAACAGCATCAGCTTCGCCAAGACCTTCGAGGCCCAGATCGATGAGACGCGCCAGCGCGTAGCAGCAATCGATGCACGTTGCGCCGCGATAGGGCGCGACCCGGCAACCCTGCGGCGCTCGTATCTCATGTTCGACCCAACCGCGCGTTCGAGCGGCGGCATGATCAAGTATTACGAGTCCGAGGAAACCTGCAGACACATGGTGGAGCAGGTGATCGCGCTCGGCATCTCGGAGGTGGCCTTCTATTATCCCATGCTGGATGAGCAGGCGCCGATGTTCGAGCGGATCGCGCGCAATGTCCTGCCGGCGTTGAAGGCGGCGCACGGATAAGCGCTAAGGCGCGCGGCTTCGTGCCAGCTTGGCGTCCTTCCAGGCAAAGTATCGCATCGCGAGCGGCAGGAACCACGGATTGCCGCGATACAGAGGCAGGGTGGGAAACCTGGCCGCCTCGAAGGCGCTGGTCCCGGCTGGCAGGCCGAGAATCTTCTGCGCGATCTTCAGCCCGAAGAACGATCCCATGGGAACGCCGGCGAAATTGTACCCCATGCCGTACCAGATGCCGTCATGGCATCCGATATGCGGCATCATGTCGAACGTCCCGGCGCATTGCCCTGTCCAGACATGGCTCAGCTTGACGTCGGCGAGATCCGGCAGTGCGCGCGCGAGACGTCCATGCAGGAGTGCGGCAATGGCTTCTGGGTCCTGAAGGCCGTTGGCCGTGGCGCCGCCGAACAGCAGGCGCGGGGAATCGGGTGCCGGCCGGAAGAAATCGATGTCGAGGTTGGAATCGATCACCGTGCGCCGGTGCGGAAGCTGCTTCGTCAGCAGCGCCGGCGGCAGCGGCTCGGTCGCCGCCATATAACCGACAAAGGGAATGACGCGCCGTGCATGCCAGGGCAGGCTCTCGGGCGTGTAGCCGTTGGTGGCGGCGACCACATCACGAGCACGCGTCGGTCCAGCGGCGGTGGTGATGCGGAAGCGTTCGCGCTGGCCGACCGGCTCGACCGCGCTTACCGCGCAACTGCCGAAGATCGCGACGCCGGCAGCCAGCGCGCTCGTCATCAGGCCGCGGTGATAGAGGCCGGGGTGCAGCGAGCCGAGATCGGGAATGACGGCGCCGCCCGCGTAGAGGTCGGTGGCCATTTCCTCGCGCAGCCGAGTGCGTGGCAGCATGGCATAGGGCAGGCCGAGATCGGCCTTCATGCCGGCCAGTTCGCGTTCCAGCCCGGCATAGTGTGCCGCCGACGTCGCCGCGATGAGACGGCCGCAGCGGACGGCATGGCAGTCGATGCCTTCCTCCTCGATGAAGGCCAGGGTGCTGTCATAGGCTGTCGACAGGTCACGATAGATGGCCGAGGCGTAGTCGGCGCCCTTGGCAGCCTTCAGGTCGACATAGGATTTTTTCAGCGTGCGACCCAGGAATCCGGCATTGCGGCGCGAGGCGCCGTAGCCGGGACGCTCCTTGTCGAACACCGCGACGCTTCGTCCGGCCCGCGCCAAGGTCAATGCCGCGCGCAGACCGGTGTAGCCCGCTCCGACGATGATCGCGTCATAGGAGGGCGCGAGCGCACCACCTGAGCTCTCGGTCAGCGGCGCGGCGTCCCACCAATAGGGCGCGTTCTTGAAGTCGGTGGTGAGCAGGTCCTTCATCGAGGGTGCCGACGCCTGAATCGCTACAGGACCCCCGCATAGTGGGCTGCCCCGCCGTCGATCGTGACGATCGTACCGGTGATATGCGATGCCCGGTCGGATGCCAGGAAGGCGACGAGATCCGCGCATTGCTCGGGCGTGCCGACCGGTGGACGGGTGGGAATCAGTTCTTGCCAGCGCGCCGGATCGCCCAGCTTGTCCCGCGCGGTCGTGCGCAGCATCGTCTCCATGCGCTCGGTCCGGATGAGGCCGGGATTGCAGCCGACGACGCGGATGCCGTCGACCAGGCTGCTGCCACCCATCCCGCGGGTGAAGGCCATCAGCGACGCATTGCCGGCGCTTCCGGCGATGTAACCCCAGGTTGGCCGCTCGCCGGCGGCGCCGAGGACGTTGACGATGACGCCACCGCCGCGCGCCTTCATGGCGGGATAGACCGCGCGGCAGAGATTGACGTAGCCGAACACCTTGAGATCCCAGGCCTGACGCCAGCGCTCCTCGTCGATCGCCTGCAGGTCGCCGGCCGGAATGGCGCCGGCATTGTTCACCAGGACGTCAATGTCGCTGCAGGCCGACGCCAGCGACCGCGCGGCGTCGCCGTCGCTGAGATCAACGGCGTGGATCGTCACGGAAACATTATGTCGCGCCTGGATCGCGTCTCTGGCGCGCTCGAGATCCGCTTTCGTTCGCGACGCGATATGCAGATGGCAGCCCTCCTCAGCAAGTTGCCTGGCGCAGGCCAGGCCAATCCCCTTAGACGCGCCGGTAACGAGGGCGAGCTTGCCGCGCAGATTGAGATCCATGATGACCTTTCCGAGTGACTGTCCTGGACTTGATCAGGAGAAATGCGCCTGATCAACAGGCAAGGCATCCATTTGCGCCTGAGTCAGCCTCGCCGTTAGTCCGCGGTTTCGGTTGTGGTGCGGGCGGCTTCGCGGATCCGCCGGCGCTCGCGGAAGGAGCCCCACTGCTGATCGACCAGCACACCGACCAGGATGACCGTGCCCATGACGGCGAAATTGAGCGAGGACGGAATGCCCAGGAGGTTGACAAGGTTCTGCAGCACCTGAAGCAGGATCGTGCCGAGGATGACGCCGATGATCGAGCCCTCGCCGCCACGCAGCGAGAAGCCGCCCAGAACCGCGGCAGCGATCGCATAGAGCTCGTAAAAGTTCGCGTGTGAGGAAGGCGATACCGAGCGCGTGTACATCGCGAAGAATATGGCCGCGATGGTCGTCAGTCCGGCGCAGATCACGTAGGCTGCGATGATCACCGCGCCGGTGCGGATGCCCGAGAACTTGGCAGCTTCCTCATTCTTTCCGACCGCGAAGAGGTAGCGGCCGAACACTGAGCGGTGCAGCACGATCCAGGTGATCACGGCCACCACCGCCAGGACGAACACCGATGTCGGGATGCCCCAGGGCCGCGCGACGAAGAAATCGAGGCCGGGGTAGGTGGTGCCGAATGGAAAGCCCGCCGTGGCGTCCGCCGTATAGCCCCGCGACGCGCCACGGTAGATGAGCAGGCCGCAAAGTGTCACCACGAAGGGCTGGATGTGCAGCTTGGCGATCAGCAGCCCGTGGGCAAGGCCGAGCAGCAGGCCAACGCCCATGACGATCGCCGCGGCCAGCGGCCAGGGCACGCCCAGCCGGCCCACCATGTCGACGAAGAGCACGCCCAGCAGCGCGATCATTGAGCCGACGGAGAGTTCTATGCCGCCGGTGATGATGACGAATCCCTGAGCGATCGAGAACAGCCCGAACAAAGCAATGAGATTGGCCGTGTTGGCGAGATTGTTGGGCGACAGGAACAGCGGATTGAGCAGATAGACGCCGAGACCGACGACGAGGATCAGGATCAGCAGGCCCAGGTCTTTCTTGGTCACGCCTTTGCTCCCTCACCGTCGATGCCATGGCCTACCGCGAGCATGAGCACGTTCTCCTCGCTGAACTGATCGCGATCCAGCATTCCGGAGATGCGTCCCTCATGCATGACCGCAATGCGGTCGGAAACGCCGATCACCTCTTCCATGTCGGAAGAGATCATCAGCACCGCCACACCGGCGTCCGCCAGTCCGCGCATGAGCCGGTAGATCTCGAACTTCGCCCCGATATCGATGCCGCGGGTCGGTTCGTCGAGAATGATGACGCGCGGGTTCATCGCCAGCCACTTCGCCAGCGCGACCTTCTGCTGGTTGCCGCCGGACAGCGCGCCGGTGCGCACGGCTACGCTGGGCGTGCGGATGTCGAGCTCGCTCTTGCTCTGCTCGGCCCGCTTGGCCTCGGCGGCCGGCGAGACGAGGCCGCCGCGCGCATAGGCCTCGAGATTGGGTAAGGTGATGTTCTGGGCGATCGACATGTCGAGCAGGATGCCGGCCTCCTTGCGGTTCTCCGGCACGAGGAAGATGCCGCGTCCGGTCGCACTGCGGGCGCTCGTGATGGTGAGCGGGGCGCCGTCGAGGGTAAGCGACCCGCCATAGATCGGATCGATGCCGAAAATCGCCCGGGCCAGTTCGCTGCGGCCGGCGCCGACGAGCCCCGCAAGGCCCAGGATCTCGCCGCGGTGCAGGTCCAGGTTCACGGGATGGTGTGGGTAGGCGGCCGTGCGGATGGCCCGCGCCGACAGCGCGATTGCGCCGCGTGGCACCCCGGGCGCCGTGTAGACCACCTTGAGATCGCGGCCGATCATCAGTCGGACAAGCTTCTGATAGGTGACTTCCGCGCGCTCGAGCTGGCCGGCGAGTTGACCGTCGCGCAGCACGATCACGCGATCGCAGGCGCGTTCTATTTCGTGCAGCCGGTGCGAAATGAAGATGGTCGCGATACCGTCGGCCTTGAGGCCGCTGATGACCTCGAGCAGCTTCTCGGTCTCGCGCAGCGGCAGGCTCGACGTTGGTTCATCGAGGATGATCAGGCGCGCATCGTAGCTCAGGGCCTTGGCGATCTCGACGATCTGTTGTTGCGCCAGCGACAGTTGGCGCACCGGCACCTCGGGGCTGAAATTCGCGCCCAGCCGCTTGAGCAGCGGGGCGACCGCGGCCCGCTGCTGCTCGGTGTCGACGAGATTGAGTATCCCGTACTTGCGTGGCTCGCGGCCGATGAACACGTTGGCCGCGACATCGAGATTATCGAAGAGATTGAGTTCCTGGTGGACGAAGGCGATGCCGGCGCCGATCGATTGGCCGACCGTCAGGGCGGCGCGCGGCTCGCCGTCCACCTCGATCGTGCCGCGGTCCGGCGCGATGACGCCACCCAGGACCTTCATCAAGGTCGACTTGCCGGCACCGTTCTCGCCGACCAGGCCGATGACTTCGCCGCGACGGACCTCGAGGTCCAGGCCGGCGAGCGCAACGACACCAGGATAGGATTTCCGCACGCCGCGGAGCCGCAGGAAGGGCTGCTCGGCCATCGGTAAAGGCGAGGGAGCGGTGGCGGTCATGGCTTTACCTGGGAGCGCGGGCCTCTGGCCCGCATCAAGCGAAAGCGACCCTTTCGCCTGACATGAGCGGGCCAGAGGCCCGCGCTCCCGGGAGTGCCTTAGCGGGCGCTGGCGATCTTTGCCTTCAAGTCGGCCTCGAACGCCTCGACATTGGCTTTGTTGATCACCTTGGTCGGCACGATGATCAGCTTGTCGGCCGGGACGCCGGATTTGTCGCCCTCGAGATACTTCGCCATCAGCTTCATGCCTTGATAGCCCCACTCGAAAGGCTGCTGCACGACGGTCGAAGCGAACGAGCCTTGCTTCACGGCGCCCAGGGTGACCGGATCCTCGTCGAACGCCACCACGGTGATCTTGCCGAGCTTGCCCGCGGCCTGCAGCGCCTCGTAGATCTTCGGCGGGTTGTAGGAATAGAACCCGACCATGCAGTTGATCTCGGGCTTGGCCACCAGCACGTCGTCGACGTTGGTACGCGCCTTGGTGAAGTCCACGTCGTCGCCACGGACGTCGACCAGCTCGATGCCCTTGCCCGCGATGGCCTTCCTGAAGCCGGCAATGCGCTCCTTGGCGTTGTCGGCACCGAGGAAGCCCACGAAGCCCATGCACTTGCCGGGCTTGCCGGCCATCGCCTTGACCATCTCTTCGCCGGCTTGCACGCCAGCATCCGTATTGGACGAGCCGAGATAGGCGATGCGCTTGGAGTCGGGTGCGTCCGAATCCGTCGTGAACAGCGGGATCTGGGCGGCGATGCGATTGAAGGCGTCGATCGAGTTCTTTGGATCGGCGGACGAGATCATGATGGCGGCAACGCCTGATGTGACAAGATCGTCCATCAGCGAGTTCTGCGCCGCGGCGGTGCCCTGGGCGGGGTAGCGGAACTGCAACTGATACTTCGGCAGTTCGCCTTGCGCCTTCTTCACGCCCGCCTCGGCAAGCTTCCAGAAGTCGGAAGACGCATTCACGACAAATGCCAGTTTCTTCTTGTCCTGCGCCAGCGCCGGTCCACCGAGGACTAAGCCGGCCGCAACTGCAGTCGCCAGCAAAAATCTGTAGTGCATGTTTCCTCCTGTTGTCTGACGAACCGCGAAAGCGGAAATCCATCAGGTTGAGCGCATCGTGGCAAACGCAGGCGCGTGTTGACACGACAGCCGAGCGGGCAATGCCGGTGAAGGATGTTGTCAATGTTGGTCCGGCAGTTTCCGACCTTGCCTTAAAAGGGGACGGTCTTGCCACTGCTTTCATCGGCGTGGGTTCGTCAGGTTGATGATCGCTTCGCTGCGATCGTCGCGGCTCTTGGTGGATGCTTATGACCATGCAGCCGCGTGGCGACGGTTACGCTTGCCGCGTCATGGCGTGACGACGGCACGCGCCTGCAGCACGGGCGATACTGACGTCATCGGCAGAGTGCGAACTGTCAGGCCGCGCGCCACGCCCGTGGTGCCAGACCTGCGGCGATCGCGAAGGGCACCAGATCGCAAAAATTGGCGCGCGAATGATGGAGCTTCGCTGACGGTCAGCGCGCCACTGGTGTGGCGCGTGTGGATCACCCAGCCGAGGCGACCAGCTGCGGGCGGAAGGCGGTGCGCGGCGGCGGGGCGATTTGCACGACGGCATCGGTGTTCGACACGCGCCGCGTGCCGCGGATGGCACGGCTGTGATCTGCTGTGACCGGCGACCGCAGGCCACCGTCGATCACTTCGGCTGCCAGGCGGTCGGCTTCGTCTTCGCAGGCGTCATTGTCGTCGCCCAGGGCCACGACCTCCGCGGAGTCGCAGCCCCAGGAGGCGCGCCAGGAGAGCATGGGTCCGCCGGCGGCGCGCTGCTGCAGGACATGCACCAGCTCGTGTGCCAGTAACCACCGCCCCTCGGGCGTATAGGGTTCGTATTCGCCGTCGGCGAAAAGGATGTCGTTGCCCAGGGTCAGCGCGCGCGCCTTCAGCGTCGTGCAGAGGTGGGCGGCGACCGCGCCGGTATGGATGCGCACATCCTGCAGGCCGGTACCGAAACGCGCCTCCATGTAGCGGCGCAGGGACGGCGGCATCGGGGTTTCCTGGCCGAAAGCCAGCCACAGCTTCAGCAGGTCACGGGGTATCAGGACTTGGGCGTCGCTCATCGTTGTGCTCCCCACACCGAAAGGGTGTGCAAGGTCCGCGCCGCCCGAGCTCCGTGCCGTGACCCTTGTTCCGCACCCACCGCAGGGCTGATAGCCTGCCGTGCTGGGCCTCGAGGATCGGTCCGGCACTGCCGGCGTCGCGCTCACTCCATGAAGTGAGTGTTCGCTCATATAGATGAGTGTCCGCTCACCGTCAATCCTCCACCTGAAGGACGAGCCTGTGGATAACTCTATAAACATCCCCTGCACGGGTGCCGCTCAACGACAGAGCTTTCACTAGCGCCCATCGCGGGTACAAAACCGGTGGCGGACCGGATGCATGACGTTCCGCGCATCAATGGGGGAGCGTGATATGGCGGGACGTCTTGAGGGCAAGGTGGCGGTGGTGACCGGCGCGGCGCCGCGCGGCGAGGGCGTGGGCAACGGCATGGCGACCGCCATGCTGTTCGCACGCGAGGGCGCCAAGGTGGTGCTGGTCAACCGCAGCGCCGAGCGAGCCGAGACACTGGCGCGGCAGATCAGGGATGAAGGCGGCGAGGCCGCGGTGTTTGCGGGCGATGTCGCCAAGCCCGAGGTTGCCGAGGCAATGGCGGCGTTCACCGTCGAGACCTACGGCCGGCTCGACGTGCTGCACAACAATGTCGGCATCGGCGCGGTCGGAACGCCCGAGACGGTCAGCCTGGAAGACTGGCACAAGGTGCTGGAGGCCAATCTCACCACCACCATGCTGTGCACGCGCTATTGCCTGCCCAGGATGAAGGCGGGCGGCGGCGGCTCGATCATCATGGTTTCGTCGATCGCCGGCGCGCTCGGCCTGATGGGCAGCTCGGGAGCCGTCGCGTACTCGACCGCCAAGGCGGGGCTGCACGGCTTCACGCTTTCGGTTGCGGCCGACCATGCCACGCAGAACATCCGCGCCAACTGCATCATCGTGGGCTCCGTGTATACGCCGATGGTGGCGGGCATGGGCGAGGCGGCGCGCGAGCGGCGCAAGAACATGGTGCCGATGAAGAGCGAGGGCACGGCCTGGGACGTGGCGCACGGCGCCGTCTATCTCGCGTCCGACGAGTCGCGCTGGGTGACCGGCGTCCTGCTGCCGATCGACGGCGGCCTGGTCGCGCTGCGCCAATGGCCGCGATAGCGCTCAGGACGACACGCTCCCCGCGTTACGGACGGACGTACGTCCAACCCTGCTCCTGCAGCTCCATGACGCGCACGACACCGGACTTCACGACCGTCGCCTCCGGGATGAGCGGAATCTCCTTGTCCTCGGCCTTGTGCATGTTCTCGCGGGTGTTGCCGCAGGCCTTGAAGGAGATTGTCGGCGTGCTGGTCGTGATCGACTTGATCCGTGCCTTCACCGGCGAGGTGTCGTCGCGCAGCATATGCAGGCCGGGGCCGAAGGTGACGACCTCGATCTCCACCTTCTCGCCGGCGTCCTTGTAGTACTGCGCCACGTTCGTGGCGTTGTTGAGCGCGAGGTTCATCATCGCCGCATCGTTCGTGTTCACCTGCAGGACGAGGCGATGGGCCTTCTTTTCGACAGCATGTGGTGTCGCCGCCGGCACGCCCGGCTGCTTCCTGTCCTGCGCCACCGATGGCGACGCAACGATGAGCAGCGCGACGACGCCTGCCGTCGCTGCCCGGGCGTTGGAGAAGAATCTTGTCATTGCGGTCTCCCCGTTATCGTTTTGTCTGCGGTGGTTTGTCATTTGCAGGCTGCGGCCACCTTGTTGCGCACCACCTTCAGCCCCTTGAGCGAAAAGTTTCCGTCGTACGCAGCGCCGTCTCGCGTCGAGACCCTGATGGCGATCTCACCATCGTCCGGCAGGGCCTCCAAAAGGCGCCCGACATCACCCTTGAACGCGACGCCCCTTCCCGACAGTGGCGGGCTGCCGGCAGCGTGCAGCGGTTGTCCGGCATGGATGCGATAGGTGATGGCGTAGTCGTCGCCGCTGCGCGAGAGCGCCGGTCCTGCGACCACCAGCTCGGTACGGCCGCCGCGGCAATGGATGGAGAGCTGCCTCACGGCGCTCTCCGGGCCGCCGCGAGCGTAGGTCGTCGCGACGACCACGGGCCTGTAATCCACCGGCGAGGTGGTTTCGCTGATGAGCCAGTTTTCGGTGGCTGGTAGCGGACTTGGCGGCGCAGCCATGTCGCGCGTCAGCTTGTCCAGGCATTCCAGCCGTTGCGCTCTTTCCATCTGCGAGCAGAGGCGCAGCGTCACCGTCGGATCACCTGAGCCCTGCGCCAAAGCGACGGCGCTTGCGACCCCGAACGCGGCGGACAGGGGGATCACGCCGGGCATCATTGCGATGCCTGTTTCTTGTGTCCCTGACGATCCAGCCACTCCTGGGCCGGCAGGAAGCGGGCGAGGCCGGGGACCGTCGCGGCAAGGTTGATCGACTTCCACTTCGCGTCAAAGCCCGGCCCCTGCAGCCTGTCGATGCGGGAAAACAGCAGGTCGGTGAAGCGGGTGACGCGCTGGTAGCGGTTCGAGCCTCCCGGCCAGTTGTAGGACACCAGGGCGGTCGGCACCGCGATCGTCGCCACGCGTTCGCCTGATTTGATCAGGCTGGGATATTCGCTGCTCTCCAGGACGGCGGGAAGATAATAGTCCTCGAACCTGGAATCGTAGGCGAGCGGCAGGAACTTGAAGCCGGGCTCCCACTGTCCGCGCAGGAAGGCGTCGACCGGCTTGGAGGTGATGAAGACGACGGCGGCCATCTCGCCCTTGCGCATCTGCTGCAGGGCAACCGGATGGGGAATGAACGTCTTCTCGACAGCGATGCCCACACGGCTGAAGAGCATCGGCCCCGTATAGGCGGCCGCCGTGCCCTGGGTGTTGAAGTTCACTTTCTTGCCCGCGAGATCCTGCAGGCTCTGGATCTCCGGTCGGACGAAGATGTGCAGCTCCGACGGAAACAGATTGAGAAGATAGACGACGTGACGGCGGATCTCCGGGACCTGGATCTTGTACTCTTCCAGCGCGTCGGAGTTGATGATCGCCAGATCCACACCGCGCAGGTAGAGCAGCGAATTCAGGTTCTCCGTGGCGCCCCGGGTGACGATGGGCAGGACATGCATGTTGGGCCCATCGTCGACAACACGTGCGATCTCGGCCGCCAGGCGCAGAGGCGCGCCCTCGATCAGGCCGCCGGCGATGCCGACCGTCCAGGCGTTGGTTTTCTCCTGCTGCTGGTCGAACGACGCGGTGCGCCGCGGCGGCGGGTTTTGACCCTGCGCATCCACAGGGTTCGCATGCAGCGCCAGAAGGACCGGTGCCAATGCTGCGAGCAGGCGCAATAGGCCTGATCCGAAAAACCAGTTCATCGACGAGCTCCCCCGAAAGCGTCGTAGTCAACTGTGCCGGCCCGCGGCCCCCACCACGGATCCGGTTTCTTCATTGACGCAATGCGCTCAAACGATCCTGTGCCTCCTGAATGCCGCCCGCATGAGCCTTCGCATAGAGTTCACGCGCCTTCATCACATCGCCCCGTGTGCCCAATGTGCGCCATGCGGCCAGAACGAGCGGGTCATAGGTCTCCGCGAGCGCGAAACTCGCCTGCGCGCTGCCCATGTCGGCGGCATACTCGAGCACGATCCGCGCCGCGCCGATGTCGCCCTGTGCGAGCAGCTGGCTGGCACGCACCACCAGCCGCTCCGCGTCCGGCCCGCCGGTCAACGGCGGTTTCGCTGCCACGGCGGGCGGGCTTGTCGCCGCGGCGACGGCCGGTCCGTCGGGTGCGCTCGCCGGCGGGCCGCGGACGGCGCTTGCGGCAACGGCCGGCGTCGTGCGCCGTTCCAGGACTCGGCTGCGCTCTCGCTCCAGTGCGGCCAACAGCCTGTATTCTGCGGCAGCTTGCATCCCCTGGGTGATCAGATTGCCGGGTGGATGCTCACGGCGTTGATCGTCGGCGTGCCGCGTCGATTCAAGATCGCGCGCCAGCGCCGTGGCCCGGGCGCGTTCCTGCTCCAGGGCCTGCCGCAGCGCTACCACGGCCTGCTCGGCGGCCTGCCGTGCCTGCGCCGCTTCATCACTTGCCGCGGCCGCCAGCGAAACCTGCGTCTTGATCTCATCACGCGCCGCTGCGAGCGCGCGCGCCAGCGCTTCGGCCTTGTCACGCTCAACCTGCAGGGCCTGTCTTGACTCCGCAGCGGCGCGCTCCGCTGCCTGCCTGGCCTGCGCGTCCTGGGCGCCCAACGCGGCTGTGCTCTCGCTGCGCGCCATCGCGAGCTCGCGCTGCAGCGCGTCGGCCCGATCACGCGCGTGCTGCATGGCGCGCTGGAAATCGGCGGTGGCGCTGTCCGCTGCTTGCCTGGCCTGCGCGGTATCGTCGGCCGCCTGGGCCGCGAGCGCCGTGTATTTCTTGGCGTCGTCGCGTGCCGACAGAAGCTCGCGCGCCAGCGTCTCGGCCCGGTCGCGCTCCTGCTGCAGGCCTTGCCGCAGGTCGGTCACGGTACGCTCCGCGGCCTGCCTGGCTTGTGCGGCTTCGTTGGCTGTCCTGGTTGTGAGTGCGATCTGCGCGTCACTCTGGCTGCGCACTGCCGCGAGTTCGCGCACCAGCGCCTCGGCCCGCTCGCGCTCCTGCTGCAGGGCGCGTTGGAAATCCGCCGTGGTACTGTCGGCCGCCCGCTTGACCTGCGCCGCGTCGGCGGCCACGCGCGTCGATAGCGCCCTCTGCGTCTCGATCTCGCGGCGCGCTGCCGCGAGCTCGCGTGTCAGGACATCGATCTTGTCGCCTGCCTGCTGTGCCGCCGCAGCGGCGCGCTCCGACGTCAGCCGCGCGGTTGCGAGGAGATCAGGCGCCTCGACAAAGGCGCCGATTTCAGCGCCGAAGTACGTAGCGCTGAACGATATCAACATGAGGCCAGCGATGATCGCGGACGCTCCAAATCGACGCCTGCGCCTGGGGACCGGTGCAAGTCCCTCGGCTTTCCAGGCCCGCGCTTCATCGCGCGTGTGCGGCAATGAACGCCAATGCGTCGGATTGACAGTGCTCGGCGTGCCGTCTTCCCCGATCCAGAGCCCCCGCTCGGCTGACCAGCATGCGATATCATACCGTCCCGTCACGTCGTCATCGACGATGAGGAACCTTCCGTCCTTCGGTGCGGTCTTGATGGACTGCCGCATATAGAAGACGCCATCCCCGGTCGGCCGAAAGCGTATTCAACTACACGGATTCGAATTTTCACCGTGATGTATAATCGAAGACGCGT
>Ga0187894_10005300_pt1 | contig 13256 bp, 11 predicted proteins | sample GBC1701081metaG_FD_136650 | JGI IMG/M metagenome (GOLD analysis project Ga0187894, IMG submission 136650) | White microbial mat communities from a lava cave in the Kipuka Kanohina Cave System on the Island of Hawaii, USA - GBC170108-1 metaG ... | reverse complement strand
TTGCGCGCGCCGCGTATCAATTCTCTCGGCGGCACGCTGCGGCATGCGTTCAAGACCAACTGGGTCTATGAACTGCCCATTGGGCGCGGCCGGATGCTGTTCGGCGGCGCCGGGCGGGCGCTTGACCGCCTTGTCGGCGGCTGGGAGTTCCACGGCGCATCCCGCATCCAGAGCGGTCAAGTTCTTGATTTCGGCAACGTCAATCTGGTTGGTATGACGGGGAAAGACCTTCAGAAGGCCTTCAAATTGCGCTTCGATCATGCGGGCGGAGTCATCTACTCGCTGCCGCAAGACATCATTGACAACACCATCAAAGCCTTCAGCGTGAGCGCCACGGCGCCGACCGGCTATGGAGATCGTGGCGCGCCCACCGGCCGCTACATCGCGCCAGCCAACAGCGCAAGTTGTATTCAAGTTGTGACCGGCGATTGCGCCGGTCAGAACGTCAACGTCTACGGCCCGCGGTTTACCCGCGTCGATCTGAGTGTGGTGAAGAAGACTAGGATTTCGGAGCGCGTCAACTTCGAGTTGCGCGGCGAGTTCCTGAACGCCTTCAACCACGCCAATTTCTTCGCCTTTACCAGCCAAGCCAACTTCACCAACTTCACCAGCGACACCTTCGGTCAGGTGACGTCGGCCTATCGGGATCCATCCAATACCCAGGATCCGGGTGGACGGCTGGTACAGATCATCGCGCGAATCAACTTTTAACTTCAATTGTAAAACTTCGGGAGAAGCGTTATTCCCAATAGCGCTTCTCCAAGCTTTCATTCTCTGTTCAAACATAGCTAGGGAGGTAGCTCATCAATGAAATACAGAATAGCCAGCGCATTCGCGCTCATCGTTTTTGTCGCATTGACATGCCTCACAGTTTTCGGGCAAGTGACTTCTTCGCTGTCGGGTACCGTTACCGATCCCAACGGCGCGGTGGTGATCGGCGCGACGGTCACGGTGAGAAACGCCGCTTCGGGAAGCGAGTTCAAGACCGTCACCTCGAACCAGGGGACTTACAACGTGCCCTCGCTCGGCGCTGGAACATACATCGTCGTCGTGACGGCTTCGGGTTTCAAAAGCGCCACTGTGCAAAATGTCGAGATTGACGCTGGCACTCCGGCGACCGCCAACGTGACACTCGATGTCGGCCAGGCTACTGAAACGGTCGTCGTGCAGGGCGGCGCCCAGATCGTCCAGACGCAAACCGCGAACATCTCCACGACGCTGAACACCAACCAGATCATCAATCTGCCGCTGGTCTCGCGCAATCCGGTCAATTTCGTCTCCATGATGGCTGGCGTGAACACGCCGCGGGACGTTCGCAACTCGACCATCAACGGCTTGCCGGAGAGCGCGATTGACATCACGCTGGATGGCATCAACGTGCAGGACAATTTCAACAAGACCACAGACGGTCTCTTCGTGCGCGTCGCTCCGACGCTCGATTCGATTGAAGAGGTCACCGTTTCGACGTCCACGCCGGAAGCCGTGGGCGGCGCGATGGGCGCAGTACAGGTCAAATTCGTCACGCGATCGGGCGGCAACGACTTTCACGGCAGTTTGTACAATTACCACCGCAACACGGCGCTCAACTCCGCTTACTGGTTCACTAACCGTGATACGACGCCTTATAACGTGAAGGCCGCCAAGCCCTGCGGCGATCCTAGCAGCCCGGCGTTCAACTCAAACACGATGGTCCCCTACGACCCGGACAATTGCCACGCGCCGCGAGCCGCGAACCTGTTCCATCAATTCGGTGGTCGCGTCGGCGGCCCGATCTGGATTCCGGGGCTGTTTAACGGGCGGAACCGGGCGTTCTTCTTCGTCAATTACGAAGAGTTCCGCCAACCCACCGCGGTCGTCCGGCAGCGCACGATCCTCCATCCGCTGGCGCAGTCGGGCGTCTTCCAATACGGGACGGGCGCTAGTGCGCGGCAAGTGAATCTGCTCGATCTGGCGGCGCGGAACAATCAGACCGCGACGGTTGATCCGCTGATCGGCAAGTTGCTCGCCGACATTCGCAGCGCGACCAACGGCGTCGGCGGCATTACGCAATTGACCGATCCGAACCAGCAGCGTTTCACCTACAATCCCAGCGGTAGCGGGCTCAATAAACGCCCGACGGTGCGGTTCGATGTCAACGTGACGGACAAACACAAGGTTGAGCTTTCCTGGACTTATCAGGTGGGCAGGGGCAAGCCGGACTTCCTCAATAACGTAGAGCCTGCCTTCCCCGGTTTCCCGAATCAGGGTGACCAGCCCGCCGATCGCTATACTGGCTCACTGGCGGTGCGTTCGACGTTGACGCCGACGTTGGTCAATGAGGCGCGCGCCGGCCTATCGGGTGGCCCTTCGCGCTTCAACCCGTCGGCCAGCACGGCGGACTTTGTAGGCTCGGTCGCCAACCAGGCCGGCTTCAATCTTGGTGGCGCGCCAGGCGCCAACGCCACCGGAATCGCGATTTTAGGCATCAACGGGCCAACGACCGTCAACGCCCCCAGCCGCCGCAATCCGTTGTTCCGCGAATTCGGCGACACGATGACCTGGTCGCGGGGCGCGCACAACATCGTCTTTGGCGGCAAGATCATTGACACCCAACTCACGTTCAACCAGCAAACGCTGGTGCCGACCATCAACTTCGGCGTGGACACCAATGATCCGGCGAACGCCATGTTCAACAACCCCGCCAATTTCCCAGGCGCTTCCGCCACCGATTTGAACAACGCCCGCAACCTCTACGCCGTCCTGACCGGGCGTGTCACGGCGATCAACGCCAACGCCCGCCTCGTCGAAGAGACCGGCCAGTTCACCTATCTCGGCAACGCCTTCGAGCGCTCGCACCAGAAGGAGTTCGGCTTATTTGCGCAGGATTCCTGGCGCGTGAATCAGAACCTGACGGTCAATTATGGTTTGCGCTGGGAGATGGCGCGTCCGTTCACGGTGGACAACAGCAGTTACACTACCGCTACCTTTGACGACATCTGGGGTGTCTCCGGGCCGGGCAATCTCTTCAAACCCGGCGCGCTGACCGGACGGCCTACACAATTCATCCAGATGAAGGAAGGCACGGGAGCCTACAACACTGACTACACGAACTTCGCGCCGAGCCTCGGTTTCGCCTGGCGCGTCAACGCGAATGACGGCTGGCTGAAACGGATTATAGGTGAAGGCCAGACCGTACTGCGCGGCGGATATTCGATTGCCTACAACCGCGAGGGGATCGGCACTTTTCGCACTGCGTTTTCCGCTAATCCGGGCGCCGTCATCACAACCAACCGCAGCATTACACTCGGCAACCTGGGCACATTGCCTGTCCTGTTCCGCGAAAGGGATCGTCTCGGCGCGCCGGCGTTTCCGACCACGCCGACCTATCCGCTCACCGGAGAGCCATTCGTCCAAGCTACGAATTCGGTCAATGTCTACGACCCGAACATCAAGATACCCTACTCGCAATCCTGGACGTTCGGCATCCAGCGCGAACTGGATAAAGACACGGTCATCGAACTGCGCTATGTCGGCGCGCGCAATCTGGGAGCGTGGGAGACCTACAATCTAAACAACATCGAAAACAACATCGTGGAGAACGGTCTACTCAACGAGTTTAAGCTGGCGCAAGCCAACTTGCGGGCCAACATCGCGGCGGGCCGGGGCGCCACCTTTGCCTATACCGGAGTCCCTGGCACTTCGCCTTTGCCGATTACGCTCGCATATTTCAGCGGACTGAGTGGCGCGGCCGTCAATAACACGGCCAGCTACACCTCCAGCAATTTCACCAGCGCCACTTTCGTCAACACGCTGGCCTTGAACAACCCCAATATTTGTTGCGCAAGCACATCGGCTAATACCGCTTTCGGTACCAGTCCCAGCTATGCGTTCAGTTTGGACAACAACGCGACGTTCCGCGCCAACGCCTTGCGAGCGGGCTTGCCGGCCAATTTCATGCTGACCAATCCGGGGCTGCGTGGAGGCGCCAACTTCATAGGTAATGGTGGGGGAACCCGCTACGACGCCTTGCAGATTGATTTGCGCCGCCGCCTTTCAAATGGGTTGCAGGTGCAGGCGAATTACCAATTTGCTAAAGCCTTCGAATCGCAGCGGGCTACGAATCCAGGCAGCCCTATAAATCCGGCGCAGGCAAATCCGGCGCATTTCTCATTCCGCACGCCGCGCGTCAATAGGCTTGATACGAATACCCTGCGACACGCTTTTAAGGTCAGTTGGGTATATGAACTCCCCATCGGACGCGGTAAGCCGTTATTGGGCGGCGCTGGCGCCTGGCTCGATCGGCTGGTCGGCGGCTGGGAGTTCCACGGCGCGGGCCGCGTTCAGAGTGGCCAGTTGTTTGACTTCGGCAACGTCAACCTGGTCGGTATGACCAATGATGAATTGCGAGACATGTTCAAGATTCGTCACGGCGTCGTCGTTGATTTGGATGGTAACCCCGTGCTGACCAACGGCAAACAAACCCCCGCGACCTATCTCCTGCCTCACGACGTGATCGCCAATACCATCCGCGCGTTCAACGTCAGCGCCACCAGCTCGACAGGTTATGGCCAGGGTGGTCCGCCCACCGGACGCTACATCGCGCCTGCCAGCAACGCAAGCTGCATCCAGGTTTATAGCGGCCAATGCGCCCCGCAGAACGTCTTTGTGACCGGGCCCAAGTTCACCCGCTTCGATTTGAGCCTCAAGAAGCAGATCAGGTTCACCGAGCGTTTCAACTTTGAATTGCGTGGTGAATTCCTGAACGCCTTCAACAACATCAACTTCTTCAACCCCACCGCCGCCGCCTTCATTACCCAGTCCAGCCAGACATTCATGCAGGTGACGACGGCGTATACCGATTCGTCCAACACCAACGATCCGGGCGGGCGGCTGGTGCAGATCGTCGCGCGGTTCAACTTCTAACCGTTTTACCAATCCGGGAGCGCCGTAACCCACGGCGCTCCCGGCGCTCCATTGGAGCGGACGATGAAGCCATTCGATCAGAAATCGAAAGCCTCTTTTAGCTTATCCACCCGCTTGCCCAATTCCGCTCGAATCTCAGCCTTGATCGCGCCCCACGTCGTGGGATGTTCCGGCTGCCCTTCAAAGTAAAACGGGCAGGGCGCCGGGGCGACCTCACGCTGGACTTCAGCCAGATCAACCGGATCAATCGGAAATACAACACAAGGCGGAGGAGCGTGCCTGGGCGACGTATAGATCAAACAGGCCGTCGTGCTCTCGTCCTCGTAAAAGAAGGGGCACCGGAAAACGATCTTGCAGCACAGACCGCAACGGTTGCATCCGCCCCGCTGATAAGGTTTCCAGCGGTAAAGGATCCTGTCCGGTAAAATTTTCGCCAGAACCCAGCGTCGTGTGGCGCCGATTGAATGCTTGGTATAAAAGAAGCCGATTATTTTGCGGAAGCCTATGTAGGCTTTCTTTCGATAAATTTCCCGATCGGAAAGCGCCGGCAGATGGATTTCAGATTGTGAGTCGTCTTTGGACGGCGCTTCGGATCTCTTGACCGTTTCGATTTGCACCAGCCGGATCGGGGATTTGTTGTCCTGTGTCATTCACCCTCTCTATTGTTGTATTACACTTGCAACTCTAAGCGAAAAAAATGCTGGAAGCGTGAAAAAACCGCTTGCAATAGGCCTTGTGTTGAATTACACTGGTGTTTCACAGATGGAACACGCGGCGATCTTCGATTCTTCCGAAGAAGGGCATGCATCTGCAAGAGCGCGATCATTGATTTCCCGTAGTCAGATTTTGAAGAGTCCGTCAGGGGATTAAGTCCGCGCGAACTTTCTCAGAAAAGTCGTTTGCGCGCAACCTTAGGGAAGAGATTTTTCCATGACTTTACTAAAACCGCGGCCCGCATTTTGAATCCTTTTCAAAATCGCTGTGGTTTTACCAGAACACCTTGAATCGCCCAGCTCCGAATCTATTTCGGAGTTCATCATTCGGGCAAAATTGATTTTCTGAAAATTTCTCGCCGAGCCACTTGAACCACTCTCAGCCACTGGCGTTATTCCACTCATCCCGACTGCCCGCGTTGGGATGAGTGGTTCCCGCCTCTTCGGTTCATTGCGGCGGAGCAAGAACAAGACTGTAACAATAACGCTCTTTGATTGAGGAGGCATGGCGAAGGCCTGTCTCTTTTCCAAAAACAAAACAATGAACCAAATGAAGGAGGCGAAATGAACAGTGTACAGGACGCATTCAAGCACAATCGCGCTCGCAAGAACGTGATAATCGGTGGCGCAGTGATTCTGATCTGCATTACGGCGCTCTCCTGCGTGTCGTCATTTATGATCTATCGCAGTGGCTTTGGAGATATGCCGTTTATCTTTCAGCAGGCGTTGGCGCTTTTCGCGGTCGTCGTGGTCGAAGGCGCGTTCGTATGGCTGGTTTATGGATTCACGCGGGCGTTTTCATCGGCGATGGAGCGCCTGGTCTCGCTTTGCGGAATGGCCTTTCTAGTCATTGTGATGCTGATCAATCTGGTCACGCATTTCATGATGGTGAAAGGCATCGGTCTTCATCCATTTCAGATGGAATGGATAGATTGGGGGGCCGTGACGGTGTTCATCGCGGTGCTGTTGATAGTTCTGTTTATCACACTGGCCGATCCGGTGATCCGCCTGATTCGTCTGGAGCTTCGTTACCAGGGCAAACAACAGGAGAAGATACTCGAAGCCAAGACTGAAGGTTTGGACAGTGAAAAGATTCAGGCCGCAATGGCGGAACGCGCCGATCTGGAAGCGAATCAATTGGCGCTGCAAATCATGGGCGGCGCCAGACAGCAACTACCGCGCCATCATCGTCCGAATATGGAGCCTGTCAACGCGTCATATGACCCAAAAGAATATCGCCGCTGAGTAACCAAATGCCATACGAAGTGTTCTCAACCGACGCGCCATTGAGCGCGGAAGGCTCAGCGGCGCATGAAGCGGATACAGATGAAGATTATTCCAGGCCTTTCATTCAATCAACGGAAGCGGAGTATGTCCGCCCCAAATTCCGAATGGTCGCGGGCGGCGCCCCAATTGTCGAGCCGGTTTTTGATGATGACTATACGGGCGTTGTTCGCGCAAGCGGCGCGGACGACGATGACTGGTTCGATTCCGCAAGGGCGTTTGAGGCAAGGTTGGAAGCAAGGATGGACAACGGTCATTCGGGTTCGGTCGCGCCATTTCTGACAGTTGTCGAGAGCGGTAAAGGGAAACCGAAGCTGAAAGAGAGGAAGGTCAAACCTAATCATGGTCTGAAAGAGGCGGAACAGAGAAATCCGCGCCATCCCGGTCTCAAGAAGCTCAACAAGAAGCAGATCGCCCTGGATTTGCCGCCGACACCGCGCGGTTGCGAATGGAGGCGTTCGGACGATGGATTGAACCTATGGCGTTGTTGGACGGAATGGGACGACGACAAAACTAAAAGGATCAAGAAGAGCAGGTACGCCGGGCATCTCAGCGATGACGCCTGGCGGATCATGAAGGAGTATGACCATGAAGCGTTCATCTCGACCGTCGGAGAGCGGCTTCGCAGACACAGCGGGCGGTAACCCGTTTGCCGTTTTTGAGATCATCGCCGATGTCCGAAAGATCAGAAGGGAATCATCCGCAGCGGAAATCATCGAGAGCGCAAACCGCATCGAGCAGCATGCCGATGGGATGATAAAAACGATCCTGGGCACGGCTGACCTGTCAACACTCGATGTTCCCGACAGTGTAATTGAGCAGATTGTCGAAACTCTGCGATCTTATCGCCAGTAATTTTTGAAAACTCAAAAAACCGAATCGGAGGTATAACTATGACTTCAGAACAAGCGTCTTTTCTCCGCGACTTTCTTCTAAACAGAGTTGAGGAAGCGCACATCGTCACACTGCGCGTCCTCAGATCAATCCCGGATTATCAATGCGATTACCGTCCGAATCCGAACTCGCGCTCGGCGCGCGAGTTGGCCTGGCACATCGTCAGCACGGAGCTTCAACTTCTAAGCGGTATCGCCAGCGGCTCGTTCTCGAAAGATGATGACGAGACAGAAGGGCCGCCCGAGAGCATGTCCGAACTGGCGGAGTATTACGAGAACCGGTTCAGCAAGGGGCTTGAATCGATCAGAAAGCTGAACGTGAAGAAGCTGACCAACTATCTGTCGTTTTACGGAGTCTTCAGATACCCGGCAGTCGTCTACCTGACCTTCCTGCACGACCACACAGTTCATCATCGCGGGCAGTTAAGCTCCTACGCGCGCGAGATGGGATCGAAGATTTCAATGCTCAGAGGCCGCAACGGCGACAGAGTCTCGATCACTCAACCGGCGATGAAATATTTGTGGGCCGAGAGAGATTGGTCGGAAACAGGACTGGCGAATGCGGCGTAATGAAAGAGACGGAGAGACGAAGAGACTGAGGGATGGAGAGATAAATTTCTCTCCATCCCTCCGTCCGTCTGTCCCTCCATAATCTTCTCTACTAACAAAACCCAATTACGAAGGAGATTCAATAATGGAAGTTTCCAAATATACACCTGGAATGTTCTGCTGGGGGGATCTCGGCACAACCGATCAACAGGCGGCAAAGACGTTTTATTCCCAGCTCTTCGGTTGGAGCGTCAATGACATGCCGATGGGGCCCGACAGTTTTTACTCGATGCTGCAACTGCGCGGCAAAGACGTAGCGGCGCTCTACCAATTGAGCCAGGAGCAACTGGCGCAGGGAATTTCGCCATACTGGCAGTCGTACGTCGCCGTCGAAAGCGCGGATGAAGCCGCGAAGGCCGTCATCGCGGCTGGCGGAAAAATATTGATGGAGCCATTCGACGTGTTCGATTCGGGCAGGATGGCCGTCGCGCAAGACCCGACTGGCGCGACATTCGGAATCTGGCAGGCTCGCAATCACATCGGCGCGCAAATCAGCAACGAAGTAAATACGCTTTGCTGGCACGAATTGGCCACGCGGGATACGGCTGCGGCATCCGATTTTTACAGCAAGGTCTTCGGTTGGAATCCTCAGACCAAGGAATACGAGAGGATGGTATATACGGAATTCCATCTGGGCGGGCAGGGTATCGGCGGAATGTATCCGATGCCTCCCGAAATGGGCGATGTTCCGCCAAACTGGGCGCCGTATTTCACCGTTGACGATTGCGACGCGAAGTCGGAGAAAGCCTGGTCACTCGGCGCCAAGATCATCATGCCGCCGCAGGACATTCCGAACGTGGGCCGCTTTGCCATGATTGCCGATCCGCAAGGCGCGGTCTTCTCGATCATCAAACTCAACTCCCCGTCCTGACCATTGTTGAGAATGGAGGAACTGATGTTTTGGATCTTGATAGTCGTTGCGGTTCTTGCTGGTTTGATTCTGATCGTCACATTGATCGGACTCGCGCTTCCCGAAGCGCACGTCGCGTCGCGCGCATTGATTTTGCAGCAATCTCCGCAATCCGTCTGGCAGGCGATCTCCGATTTTGCGAATCAGACGAAGTGGCGCTCCGATCTAAAACGCGTCGAACGATTGCCTGACCTGGACGGAAACGAAGTCTGGCTGGAAGAGCTTCGACGCGGCATGAGCGTCACGCTCGAAACAATCGAATCGGATTCGAACCGCCGTCTCGTCCGCCGCATCGCCGATGACAGCCTGCCATTCGGCGGCGTTTGGGAATACAACATTACGCCGACGACCGAAGGCGGTTGTCAGTTGACGATTGTTGAACGAGGCAGGGTTCGCAGTCCGTTCTTCCGTTTCATGTCACGATTCGTCTTCGGGCATGCGGCGACGATAGAAAGTTATCTATCGTCGCTCGCCAAAAGTTTCGGTGAGAAGGCCGTGATTAAATGATTCATCCGATCTGCGCTCTGATGACCTGGGCGATTGATTCGGCATGATTACGGATCGTGGCTTCTTCCTGTCCTTCGACCATTACCCGCGCCAGGTTCTCGGTGCCGGAATAACGCACTATCAGACGGCCTCTGCCGTCCATCTCTTTCTCAAGCGCGCTGATCGCTTCCTTGATCGGCGGGACGGTGTCGAAAGGCGGTTTGCGCGAGACGCGCACATTGATCGTCACTTGCGGGCAGCGCGTGTAGGCGCTTGCCAGAGCGCCGAGACTGCTGTTTTGTTCAGTGACGGCGCGCAGAACTTCGAGGGCCGTGATCATTCCGTCGCCGGCCAGACTGACCTTGGGAAAGATGATGTGCCCGGATTGCTCGCCGCCAAGGCTGCCGCCGCCTTTGAGCAATTCGTCCAGCACGTACTTGTCGCCGACGGCCGTTCGCGCCAGCCTTACGCCTCGTTCGGCCAAAGCCAGTTCGAGACCGAGATTGCTCATCACCGTCGCAACTACTCTGTCGCCGGCAAGTTCTCCGCGCGAGGCCAGATAATCAGCCATGATGAACAATACCTGATCGCCATCCACCAGATTGCCGCGCTCGTCAACCATCAGCAGGCGGTCGGCGTCGCCGTCGAAAGCCAGTCCGAGGCCGGCTTTCTGTTCGACCACAGTCCGCTGCAACTTTTCGGGATGCAGCGAGCCACAGCCCAGGTTGATGTTTCTTCCGTTCGGATCGGCGTTGATCACAGTGAGATCGGCTCCGAGCGCTGAGAACAATTTCGGCGCAAGCTCGTAAGCCGCGCCGTTGGCGCAATCAATCGCGATCTTCAGCCCTCTCAGTTTTATCCCCGCTCCGACCTCATTGCGCAGAAACGCCAGATATTTTTCTTTGAGGTTCGTGTCTGTTTCGACTTTGCCTTCTGAAAATTGGTAGGACGGCCTTGTAACCTGTCCTACCAATTTTCGTTCGATTTCCATTTCCGCCGCGTCGTCAAGTTTCTGTCCCGATGTCGAAAAGATCTTTATTCCGTTGTCTTCGTATGAATTGTGCGAAGCCGAAATGACTACTCCCGCGTCCGCGTCCAGCGCGCGCGTTAAATAAGCGACGCCCGGTGTCGTGATCACACCGGCTGAGCGCGCGCTGGCTTGCGCCGCCGAGACGCCGCGCGCGAGGGCCGCTTCGATCCATTCTCCTGATTCGCGTGTGTCGCGCCCGATGACGATTTGCGGAGCGCGGTCAAGCCGCCTTGTCAATTCAACCGCCAGCGAATAACCGATCCGCTCGATTGTCGGCTGATCAAGCGGGTATTGGCCGGCTACACCTCGAATACCGTCTGTGCCAAAGAATTTGCCCATATTATCTTTTCACCTTCACCTCTTTCGGAATGATATTTCTGACTTCAATATTTGCCGGTAATTGGATTTGGGGAATGACAATGTTTGCGTCAGGAGGGAGCGCGGTTGTTTTGACCTCGACGCGCAGGTCATCGGAACGCAACGCTTCGACCGCCGATTTCGGCCCGAAGACTTCGACTTCGACCGTTTTCGTCAACAGCCGCCCGTTCGCGCTTTTATCGAGCCACCGGACGGGAATGTTGGAGAAGCGCCGCAGCGTGCGCTTCTCGCCGATGTAGACTGAAAGATTGATCTGGCCTGGGGTTTTAACTCTCAATGAATTTTGCGGGACTTCGACCTCGACGTATGTCTGAAAATCCGTTTCGCGGCCATCCACGTTCACGGTTTCCGTTAGGACGCGATCAATTTTATGGACCAGCGATTGAGGACCTTCGATTTCGACCTCTCCCGGATCGAGCCTAACCCGATAGATTTCCCGGCCTTCCGCAACCTGTCCGCTGAACTGAGCCTCGACCTTTACGCGCTTTGTCAACATCGGCTCAAGCTTGATCCTGATGCTCACAGGCTCGATTTGTAGCGCCTTTACATTATCGGGCAGGGCGCTTTCATCCGCTTTCAGTTGGACGATCCTTTCGCCCGGCTCTTTGTTGCTCAGGTCGGCGATAACCAGTATCTGGTTCGGGACCAGGGAGCGGACTATGTCACGCGGGCCGCTCAGACGCACGCTCACTGTCTGTTCGACATCGCCGCTGATTTTGACGCCAGGACTCAGGCCGCGGTATTCGATTGGCACGCCGGCCATTCGCATATCGGTGATCGGTTGCTGCGAAACGGCGAAAAGCAGAACGGCCAGCGACAGTGAGAGCAATTTCAGCCCTTTGTTTTCAATCCGCGTGTGGCGCAGCCTGTGAAGCAGCCGTGAAGGAGCCAACTTGTTCATACTGAAGTCCCCTCCTTTACGCTCTCTCCGGCGGAGACGTGGGCAACCTCGCGCCTCCGCGGTCCGGCGAGCGCGTCAATCTCGCGTTCGCGCTCGCGCTCTTCGGCTTCAAGCTCCTCGGATTCGGCGTCGCTGCGCCAAGGCTCCATCGCCTGTTGAATCAAACTGCGCAGGCTCGGCCCGTCCAGATTCCTCTTCAACCTTCCTTCTTTCGCGAACGAAATTACGCCGGTCTCTTCCGAGACGATGACGGCGAACGCGTCGCTGTCTTCGGTGACGCCTATCGCCGCTCGGTGGCGTGTGCCGAGTTCGCGCGAAATCAACGGGTTTTGCGTCAATGGCAGAAAGCAGCAGGCCGCCGCGACGCGGTTGTTGCTGATAATCACTGCCCCGTCGTGTAGTGGCGTGTGCGTGTTGAAGATCGTCACCAGCAGGTCGTAATTGACCTTGGCGTCGAGCCTGATCCCGCTTTCGATGTAGGTCTTCAATCCGACGTCACGCTCAAAGACCATCAGCGCGCCCGTCTTTTCCGAAGCCAGTGTAGTGGCGGCAAGCACTACTTCGTCATACCACTCCTGCCCGAATGGGTTGCCGCTTCGTTTTTTGCCGATGAAGGGGACGCGTATGTTGTTGCCCAGATGCGTCAGCGCGGCGCGTATCTCGTGTTGAAAAAGAACGATGACCGCAAACCCAAGGTAGAGCACGGCGTTTCGCAACACCCACTGGACCGTCGTCAGTCCCAACCAACTTGAAAGTTCATATAGAAATCCGACCAGGCCCAGACCGACGGCCATCTGGACAGCGCGAGTTCCGTGCACCAGCCTGAGCAGTTCATAAATCAGGATGGCGACAATAATGATGTCAATCACGTCTCTAAGTCTGGCGAATTGCGAGAACCAGACTATATGTGACCACAACTCGCTCACGTTTAAAGCCTCGCGTCAAAATTTTTAAGCTTTTCGGGAATGACAGCTAAGCATAACATAACGGCGCCTCAGTTAAACCGGCCCCTGAAAAAGTCTCTTCGCACGACTTGGAAAGTTGTAGTGAAGAGAGCTTTTTCAACACAAAGGAACAAAGAAACAAAGGGACAAAGTAGGGGAAAAACACAACCCTTTGATCCTCTTTGACCCTTTGACCCTTTGACCCT
>Ga0187894_10005299_pt1 | contig 13258 bp, 6 predicted proteins | sample GBC1701081metaG_FD_136650 | JGI IMG/M metagenome (GOLD analysis project Ga0187894, IMG submission 136650) | White microbial mat communities from a lava cave in the Kipuka Kanohina Cave System on the Island of Hawaii, USA - GBC170108-1 metaG ... | reverse complement strand
TTCAGCGCAACGTCTCGGCGAACCCACTATCATTACTGGCGTCAACGCGGCCGCAAATGATATTGATCTGCTGATCGCTGGCGGCGCGGTCGTTACGATGAGCCGCGACCAGCGCGTCTTTGAGAACGGCTTCGTCGCGGTTCGGGGCGAGCGCATCATTGATGTCGGCGACGCCTCGGATCTGAAAGCGAAGGGGTATCGCCAGAAGCAGACGATTGACGCGCGCGGTAAAGTCGTTCTTCCAGGCCTGATCAACACTCACACGCACATCCCGATGACGCTCTTTCGCGGCATCGCCGACGATCTGGACCTCCAGGACTGGCTGACCAAATACATCTTCCCAGCCGAAGCGAAAAACGTCACACGCGATTTTGTTATCGCAGGCGCGCGCCTCGGACTCGCCGAAATGATTCGCGGCGGAACCACGACCTACGCCGACATGTATTATTTCGAGGACGCCATCGCCGAAGAAACCAGGAAGGCCGGTTTGCGCGGCGTGCTTGGCGAAACGGTTATTGATTTTCCCGCGCCTGACAATAAAACGTGGGAGGCCGCGCTCAGCTACACTGAAAGTTTCGTCAAGCGTTGGAAGGGCGACCCGCTGGTGACTCCCGCGATTGCGCCGCACGCGCCTTACACCGTCAGCGCGGAGCATCTCAACCAGGTCAAAGCGTTCGCCGAGAAACACGACGTTCCGATCCTCACCCACCTTGCCGAAGCTCCCACTGAAACGAAGGCCATCGCCGAAAGATACAATACGCGCCCAACACTCTATCTGGAAAAGATAGGTTTCCTCTCCCGGCGGCTGCTGGCCGCGCACGTCGTTCACGTCAACGACCGGGAGATGGAGATTCTCAAAGAGCGCGAGGTTGGCGTGGCGCATTGCCCGCAATCGAACATGAAGCTCAGTTCGGGCGCTGCCCCGATTCCGCAGATGCTTAAATTGTCATTGCGAGTGGGCCTGGGCACGGACGGCGCGGCTTCGAATCACGATCTGAGTATGTGGGAGGAGATGGACACCGCCGCGAAGCTTCACAAGCTGGTGACGATGACACCGACCGTTGTAACGGCCGAGCAGTCGCTTGAGATGGCGACCATCGGCGGCGCGCGCGCGTTGCACATGGAGACGGAGATCGGCTCGCTCGAAGCTGGCAAACGGGCCGACTTGATCGTCGTTGATCTGGGTGCGCCGCATCTGACACCGATGTATAATCTCCGCTCTCATCTCGTTTACGCCGCAAAGGCTTCCGATGTCACCCACACCATCGTTAACGGCCGAGCCCTGATGCGCAACCGAAGATTGCTGACGCTCAACGAAGAGGCTGTGAAGGCAGCCGCGCGGCAGTATCAAAAGCAGGTGAGCGCAAGTTTGAGAGGCGGCGCGCGATGAAATGGGGGATGGGGAATGGGGAGTGGGGAATGGGGAGTGGGGAGTGGGAGTGGGGAATTTTCGATCCGCATTCCGCATTCCATCTGACGGCTGTTTTATGGAATTCAATCGAGCTTTTTCACTGACGATAATATCGCTGATCGCGGCGGCCAATCTATTGACCGCCAGCGAGCGACAACTTGGGGCTGGAGTAGGCGTTGGAGCGACAAAGAAAGCTTTATCCACACAATCGCAAACGGCCCGATCACAGACGCCGAAACCGACGCCCCCGCGGATGTTGAAACCGGCGGGGCAAACTCCCAAACCCGCGCCGACGCCTGTCGGGAAAACCGAAGCGAAAAACCCGCCGCCGGCCAGCAACGTAAAATCAGAACCTTCGGCGGCGCAATTGATCGAGCAGGGAAAGGCCCTCTATCGGGCTCAACGGTTCAAACCCGCTCTGGCGAAGTTCGAAGCGGCGTTGAAGCTGGAGCCGGAGAATGACGAGGCGCTGGGGCTTGCCGCTGTGACCGCGTTCAGGCTCGACAACCAGCCGCAATCGCGCGAGTACTTCGTGCGGCGCGCCGACCTGACCGGTCAGAAAGATTCGGTCAAGGCGTTCAGCTATTACAGAGTAGCTCTGACCTACTGGCGTGAGGTTCACGATCTGGTGGCGAAATTCGGTGAGATCAAAGAGGACAAGGTTGTATTCACCATCCCCGAACAGAATCAGACGGATGTCCGATCCGCGATCGAAAACGGCTTGGAATACGCTGACAAGGCTATGACAATCTCGAACAATTTTGCCGAAACCTACAACGTCAAGAACCTGCTGCACGCCGAAGCCGCGCTGGCGGCCACTGATGATGAGGATGCGCATGAGCATCGCAAACGATCCACCGAATCTTTACGCCGGGCGATGGATCTCTCCAAGGCCCCGGCTGGGTCGAAGGGAGTGGACGTGGCCGATTTCAGCCTGCCGACGATTCGTGTTTCGGAGTTCTCGCACACGGATGAGGAAGAAGGCAAGATTGAAGACCCGATGAAGAAGCTGATCACCGGTGGTAGGCCGGTTAAGAGAACGCAGGCGATCTTTCCCAGCGCCAAGCCAGCCAAGTCTGGTGGTCAAAACGACCCTTCGGCGAAAGGCGTGACTTCAGGCGGAGGCGCCTATTCGCTGGGGACGGGCAGAGGCGCGTTGACCGCCGCTTACGCGCCAGGGATAGTCAAAGTCGAGGTGCTGATCTCAACCACGGGGGACGTGGTCTTCGCGCACGTTGTTGACGGGCGCTCCGACCTCAACGGCGCGGCTATTTTAGCGGCCCGAGCCTGGAAATTTGAACCCGCGAAATTCGAGGGTAAACAGGTTCAGGTCAGCGGCGTGATCACTTTTGACATGAAACCGGCGCGGGCGAAGCCCACGCCTACGCCGAAACCGTGAAGGGGTGAAGGGATGATAGGGTGAAAGGGTGAGGGGGATAACATTTGTCACCCCTCACCCCCTCACCCCTTCATCCCTTCACCCCTTCACAACTCCGATATACGGCAGATTGCGATACCGTTCGGCGTAATCGAGTCCGTACCCGACCACGAATTTGTCAGGAATGGTGAAGCCGCAGTAATCGGGCGTGACGGCGATACGACGGCGTTCGGGTTTGTTCAGTAAGGTTGCGATGCGGATCGAAGTCGCGCCGCGCGAGCGGAAATTGTTGACCAGATAGTTAAGTGTGAGCCCGGTGTCGAGGATGTCTTCAACCAGAATGATGTCGCGTCCCTCCAACGGTTCGTCCAGATCCTTGACGATCCTGACCTCGCCCGTCGAATTTGTCCCCTTGCTGTAGCTCGACACGGCGATGAAATCAATGCTCAGGTTCAGGTCAATCGCGCGCATCAGGTCACTCATGAAAAGCATTGCGCCTTTGAGCACGCAGATCAACTCAGGCCGGCGGCCATCGTAATCACGGGTGATCTCCGCTCCCATTTCACGGATGCGCTTCTGTAATTGGTCGGCGGTGATTAGTATTTCCAGAGCTGGGTTGTTAAACTCCGACCTGAAGTCAGGGCTTGAAGTCATCGCGACTCGTCTCCTCCGAAAATGTGGGGCAGACTAAAGTCCATCCCACATTTTCATTCTTTGTAAATCTGGTTTGCGTGATTGAAGGATCGTTGCGGGAAGCGGCAATATATTTGCCAACGTTTTTAGTGTCAAATATGGACTACAGATTTCCACTCATCGAAAAACTTCCACCCTACGTTTTTGCCGTTATCAATCACCTGAAAATGGAAGCGCGCCATCGTGGCGAGGACATTATTGATCTGGGTATGGGCAATCCCGATCTGGCCACTCCCGATCCGATCGTCGATAAGCTGGTCGGGGCCGCGCGCAACCCAAGAAATCATCGTTACTCGGCCTCGCGCGGCATTCCCAATCTACGTGTCGAAATCTCGCGCTGGTACGCGCGCCGTTACAATGTCGAGATTGACCCCGAAACCGAAGCGATTGCGACCATCGGCGCGAAAGAAGGTTTCTCACACCTGGTGCTGGCGCTGGTCGGGCCGGGCGACAAAGTGATCGTTCCCGATCCGAGCTATCCGATCCATTCCTTCGCCGCGACCATCGCGAGCTGCGAGCTGATCAAGCTGCCAATCATCCCAAAGCTCGAGGGGGGGGCTGAAGCGGCGCCCGAAGCGCTTATGGATATGCTGCGCCGGCTCGATTACCCGCGTTCGCAACAGCCTAAGCTCCTCGTGCTTTCGTTCCCGCATAACCCGACGACAGTCTGTGTCGAGAAGGAATTTTTTGAAGAGGCTGTCGCGATTGCGCGCGCGCGTGGCTATTTGATCATTCACGACTTGGCCTACGCCGATCTGACTTTTGACGGATACAAAGCTCCGAGCATCCTCCAGGTTAAAGGCGCGAAGGATGTGGCGGTCGAGATGTTCTCGATGTCAAAGAGCTATTCGATGGCCGGGTGGCGAGTGGGCTTTTGCGCCGGCAATCGTCAGGCGGTCGCGGCTTTGACTCGGATCAAAAGCTATCTCGATTACGGAATGTTTCAACCGATTCAGATCGCGAGCATCATTGCCCTGCGCGATTGCGATCACCTCGTGCCGGAGATCGTCGAAGTCTATCGCAAACGCCGCGACGCGCTGATCAAGGGCTTGAACTCAGCCGGGTGGAACGTTCCGTCGCCGAAAGGCACGATGTTCGTATGGGCCAAAATCCCCGATCAATTCTCCAAACTCGGTTCGCTCGAATTCGCCAAGCTGCTGATCAAGAACGCGGGCGTGGCAGTCTCTCCCGGCGTCGGTTTTGGCGAGCGCGGCGACGGTTATGTGCGGTTCGCGCTGGTTGAGAACGAACAGCGAATCGCGCAGGCTGTTCGCGGGATCAAATCATTTCTTCACGATGAACCTGATTGGCTGGAGGCGGCAGGGGATGAATAACAGCCAGGCGCCAGTAGCCCCTTTGGATCGAGAGGATATTCGCGAGATGGTTCGCGAGGCTTTGCGGCGTCAGATCGGCGGCGTTCCCGCCGGCCAGTCGCCGGGCGAATCCTCGCCGCCGGTTATCGACGAGTCGGCGAAAGACGTAATCACCGAAGCCGATGTGCGCGGCATTCCGGTTGGAGCCAGGTTTCTCATTCGTGAAGACGCGATTATCACTCCGGCCGCGCGGGATTTGATCCGTGATCGAAGCGTCGAAATCCGCCATCGAACGCGCCGTTCCGCCACGGGCAAACGCCGCCTCATCGCCGTCGGCTCCGATCACGGCGGGTACGAGATGAAAGAGCGGCTCAAAAATTTTCTCGACGAACTCAGCTATCGTCATCGCGACTTCGGCACATTTTCCGAGGAACCGGTTGATTATCCTGACTTCGCGCACGCCGTCGCGCGAGCCGTGGCCGACGGCGTATGTGATCTGGGTGTCATCGTTGATGGAGCGGGCATCGGTTCGTGCATAACAGCGAATAAAGTGCCTGGTGTTCGGGCCGCCATGTGTTATGATACGGCCACCGCACGTAACAGCCGAGAGCACAACTACGCTAATGTTTTGACACTCGGCGGAAGAATGATCCCGACAGAGATGATGCGCGAGATCGTTAATGTTTGGCTTGCAACCCCGGAAGGCGCCTCACGTCACGGCAAGCGCGTTGCAAAATTAATAGCTATCGAAAAACAGTATTTGCGCTAAAATACCGATCCCTGCTGAGCCCCACTGCTCTTTTGCCCTAATCATTAACAGCGGTTTTCGGATAAATGAAGGATCCGTTCCTCATTGCGGTGCCGCGCCGCGCGCATTAGCGAGCGGTTCTCCTCATCGTGGTACTGCGCCGCGCGCGTTAGCAAGCTGCTCTTCCCCCTCGCGGTATTGAGCCGCGCGCGTTAGCAAGCGGTTCTTCTCATTCCGGTGCTGTACCGCGCGCGTTAGCAAGCGGTTCTTCTCATCCCGGCGAAAAACGCTGTAATCTCCCGATCTTCACAACCACTGTTAAAACGGAAGGGGAATACCGTGAAAAGTATCAAGCATTACTTTGAGCATTTGAGAATCTCATTAGTTATCCTCGCGATAACCATGCTGAGTTTGGGCGCGCTGAGCTTGGGCTTGACCTCAATACAGGCCTCAAGCAAAGCCGCCTACGCTCAAACACGCGAAATCCGCGTCATCGGCGGGGATGCGTTTGCGGGTCAGAGCACCAACGTCTCGGTCGCGCTTGTCGCGCAAGGGGACGAAAACACGGCCAGGTTCAGTTTGAATTTCGATCCCGCGGTCCTCAGCGATCCCGTAGTGGCGCTGGGGAGCGGCGCGGCTGGCGCCGCACTCGGTTTCAACGCCGGTCAGGCGGCGAGCGGGAATTTGGGAATCACCATCGCTTTACCCGCCGGGCAGACGTTCGCGGCGGGCCAGCAACAAATCGCGACTGTCATCTTTACCGTGGCGGCGAACGCGCCGGCCGGCCCCTCGCAGATAGCCTTCGGCGACGCGCCGGTCGCGCGTGCAGTTTTCGACGCGAGCGCCGGCTCGCTTACCGCGGCGTATTCTTCGGGCGCCGTCAACGTGATTCAGCCCAATCCGGTTCCCATGCTGGTCGGCTTGAGTCCATTTTCAGCCGCCGCCGGCAGCCAAGCATTTACGCTCAATGTCAATGGGGCCAATTTCGTTGATGGAGCAAGAGTGCGATGGAACGGCAGCCCGCGCAACACGACATTTATCAGCTCCACCAAGTTGGCGGCGCTAATTCCGGCCAGTGACATTGTCAATCCCGGAACCGCCGCAGTGACTGTCGTCAATCCCGCGCCGGGTGGCGGCCTATCCAACGGCGCATTGACTTTCACCATCACCAACGGGGCGCCGACGATCACAGGTGTGACTCCGAATTCGGCTACCGCGGGGAGCGGTGATGTCACGATCACTGTCAGTGGGACTGGCTTCCTCAGCGCCTCGAAAGTCCGTTTCAACAGCGCGGAACTTGCGACGACGTTCGTCAGCGATGCGCAACTGACCGCGGCGGTTCCGGCCAGCAGTTTGACTACAGGGGGGACGGCCAGCGTCACGGCTGTCAACCCGGCTCCCGGCGGCGGGACATCAAACTCGGCCACGTTCACCATCAACAGCCAAGTCCCGGTGATTACAAACCTCAGTCCGGGGTTCGCCATCGTTGGAGGCCAGCAATTCACGCTGACCGTCAACGGAACCAGTTTCGCCAACAACTCGGTTGTCCGCTTGAACGATAGTGATCGCGTGACGTCGTTCGTCAGCGCGACGCAACTGACGGCGACGATTCCCGCCACGGACATCGCCTCGCAAGGCACGGCGAATATCAAAGTCTCCACGCCCGCTCCCGGCGGCGGAACATCGAACTCCGTGCCGTTCTTTATCGGCGCTCAATTCACCAGCGTTTCAGCCGCCAGCTTCCAGAGCGGTGATCAAGCCGGTGAGTCAATCCTCGCCGGGTTTGGCGTCAACCTGGCCACACAGACTCTACCTGCGTCAACACAGCCGCTGCCGACCAATCTGGCTGGAACGACAGTGAGGGTCGTAGACAGCGCTGGAACGGATCGTCTGGCGCCACTCTTTGCTGTATCGTCCCCGCAGGTTAACTATCAGGCGCCTCCGGGCGCGACGGACGGCCTTGCGACCGTCGTGGCCACCAGTGGCGACGGCAAAATCTCAGTCGGCGCATTGCCAATCACACGTGTTGCTCCGGGTATCTTCACGGCGAGTGGGAACGGCCTGGGCGTCGCCGCCGCGGTTATCCTCAGAGCCAGGCCGGGCAACCCGCAGGCGTTTGAATCAATGGTGCGTTTCGATTCCGCGCAGGGCAAGTTCGTCTCGATCCCGGTTGACCTGGGGCCGGCGACTGACGACGTCTTTCTGATCCTGTTCGGCACTGGGATCCGTTTCCGCTCCTCGATGTCGGTTGTGAGCGCGACCATCGGCGGAACGAACGCGCAAATAGGTTACGCCGCCGAGGCTCCGGGCCTCGTCGGTCTGGATCAAGCCAACATCCGCATCCCGCGCAGTTTGATTGGCCGCGACGGTGAGGTCGATGTCGTGCTGACGGTGGCCGGAAAGGTGGCGAATACCGTGAAGCTGTACATCAAGTAGCGGGACAGGCCAAGGGGCGCCCACGGTCACTTGGATCGCTGGCAATATCGAAAGGCAAAAGGCAAAATACGAGGCAAAGATCAGCGGTAAAATCTTTGCCTTCTGTTTGGCTTTTTGCCTTTCGTCTTATGCAAATCTGGTTGTCAAAAGAGAGTGACGTGCCGTTGCGCGAACAACTGACAGCGCAGATCAAACTGGCCATCCTCAGTCAGGATTTGAAGCCCGGGCAGAAACTGCCCAGCACTCGTGAACTCGCCCGCCGGTTCAAGATTCATTCCAACACGGTCAGCGCGGCTTACCGTGAGCTTTCAGAATCCGGGTGGGTGGATATGCGCGCGGGGAGCGGGATTTACGTCCGAACGTTCAAATCCGAAACCACGGTTGAGGCTCAACTCGACCTGGACAACCTGATCGTCGAGTTCCTGCAGGTTGCGCGACGCAAAGGATTCTCGCTGGCCGGCATCCAATCGCGCATCAGGCATTGGATGCGGTTGCAGCCGCCCGACCATTTTCTGGTGATTGATCCCAATCCCGATTTCCGGGCGGTTCTGATGGCCGAGATCAAGGCTGCGACAGGTTTTCGCGTCGAAGGCGCGAGCGTGGATGATTGCGCCAATCACAGCCTTCTGGTCGGCGCGGTTCCGGTCGCGCTCTACGGGCAGGCGGAAGTTGTCGCGGCCGTGTTACCTCCGAAGATGGCTTGCCTGTTGATTCGCACGCGCTCGGTGCCTGAGACGCTGAAGGACGAGAAGCGTCCGTCCGAGAACGATCTGATCACGGTTGTTTCTCACTGGCCCGATTTCCTGCATTTCGCCCACTCCGTCCTGGCGGCGGTCAGCGTTGATCCGGACTCGCTGAGCTTCCGCAACACCTCCGAAAAAGGATGGGAGAGAGGATTGCGCGCAAGCTCGTTCGTCATCACCGACGCGGCCACGGCGGCGCGTGTGCCCCCCGGAATCCGCGTCCGCGTTTTCCGTATCATCGCCGACTCGTCTCTCGCGGAACTGCGCAACTACGTCGAAAAATTCCTGACCAGGCCGGCGCACTGAGTTTGTGACGGATGACGACTGGTGGAATTTGATTGCAGGCAGTTTGAAGTTTGTAGTTCCGCCTTCAGGCGGTGTGGCTCGGCAATCCAAACACACCGCCTGAAGGCGGAACTACAAACACCGCCTGAAGGCGGAACTGTAAACGCCTTTCCTGGGGGAGACCAATGGAAATCTTGATCGCCCTGTTATTCGCGCTTGGTTTGATCACGGTCATCGGCCACGGAATCTGGGTTCTGCTCGCGACGATCTTTCGCGCAGTCTTCAGCGAGCCGAAGCCACAGCCTGGCGGCGTTGGCGATGGAACCGGCGCGCGAACGCGACAGGAGGCGCGTTGCGCGGAATGCGACGCGGCTTTGCGCGCAGGCGACAGCTTTTGCGCCGTCTGCGGGCGGGCGCAATCGAGCGTGGGGCCGGTGGCCGATCTGGCGATGACTGCGCGCCAGCTCGATAAATTTTTAAATCAGGGCAGGCTCGACGCTGAAGTTCACAAATTGGTGATGGAACTCGTCGAGGAGGAACGAGCGCGGTTGATCGCCCCGGTTCGCCGCGATGTGACCGCGACGCGACGGGAAGCCGAACCACAGGCGCCTTCGTCAGCGTCGGTCGAATCGGCCTCTCAGCAACCGCCGCCCCCTCTCATCGGACAAAACGTCTTTGTCGTTGAAAACGGCATCGAAAGAGGAGGCCGCAATCTCAATGAAGTCGAAGCCGCCCCAAACGCCGTTCCGGCGGTCGTCGCCGAACCCCAGCGTCAACCGCGCCGTTCCTTCGCCGAGATTCTGGAAACGTTTATGGAAGAAAGCAGCATCCGGTGGGGCGAACTGATCGGCGGGTTGTTGATCATCGGTTGTTCGATCGCGCTCGTCGTCAGCCTGTGGTCGGAGATCGCGACGAGACCGTTACTGAAATTTTCAGTCTTCATCGGCGCGACCACCGCGCTGTTCGGGCTCGGTTTTTACAGCGCGCATCGTTGGAAGCTACCCACGACCAGCCAGGGCGTATTGATCATCTCGACGTTGCTCGCGCCTCTAAATTTTCTGGCGATGACGGCTTTCTCGCGCGAGGCGGTTCCGGCCTCTCTGACAACGGTTGGCGGAGAGCTGTTTTCTCTAGCTCTCTTCTTCTTCCTCGTCTATCAGGCCGCTCGTGTCTTCGCGCCCGAAGCTCCGTGGGCGACGGCTCTGGCGACGATGGGGCCGTCGTTCGCAATGTTGATATCCAGGCATTCGAGCGGCGCGCAGGACGGCTTGCTCAGAGCGGCTCTGCTCGGCGTCGCGCCGCTGATCTGTTACTACGCCAGTTGCGGCGTGATACTGCGAGACCGGGCTAAACAGGATGAGAGCGATGAGCGCGGCGCCGACCAAATCTTCACTCATCTCGGCATAGCTTCATTCGCGACGCTGCTGCCGCTGGGGCTGCTCTTCATCAAACCCGGCTACATTTCGCAAACGCTGCGGCAGTTCGCGCCGCTCATCAGTCTCTTCGGAATCCCGGCGATTGCGACCGGAATCGTACTGCTGCAAGGGCCGGAAGAGAACCAGTCCGGCAAGACCCGGACCGCGGCGACGAGCGTCAGCCTCATCGGCTCGCTGATCTCGCTGGCCGCGCTGATCTTCGCATGGCCGAACGCGATCGCCGTGGTGACCACGGCGTTGATCAATTGCGCCGTCTGCCTGGCGATAGCTTGGGCGAGTTCCCGACAAGCGCTGCGATACGATTTCAGGCTCGCCCACGCGGGCGCGATTGCCCACCTGTCTCTGGCGTTTCTGACCGTGGCGAATCTCTTCAGCCGGAACGTCCTGTCGTGGAGCGAAGACGGCCCGCGTCTGGCCGGCAGCTTCATCTCGAAAACCAGCGGAGCCGCGCTGGTGTTGCTTTTCGTTCTCTTCGCCGTCGCGTCGGAGTGGTGGTTGAAGAAGGAGCGAAAGATCGAGTCGCGCATCTATGAAATCGCCTCTGTGGCCATCGGCGCGTTCAGCGTCCTGCTCATTACCGCGCACGGGTTCGGACGCGCCGGAGACCCGCATCACGCCGCCTTGGGCTACGCTTTTTACACTCTCGCCGCGTTCGTCTTCGCGTGGCGCAGGGAAGCAAGTATCCCCGACCGCCTCGCGGTTTGGATCGGGTGCGCATTGCTGTTGTTGACCATCGTGCAGTCACTGGCCTTCAAATTCGGTCACGCGCTCGCGCCGTATCATCCGATGAGATTGTCGTTGCTGGTCTTCGCGAATGTCGCAATTGTCGCCGCGGTGATCGTGAGCGTAAAGAGGGAGCGAGCGCGGAAGCTTTTTGCCGGGCCTTTCACTTTATCAGCATTGGCCGCTTCGCTGGCCGTTGCGCCGTTTTTGATTTTCGAAGGCTGGATGACCACGGCGCAGATTTCCCGGCGGTTGTTGTGGCTGGCTGCAATCTGGCTTGTGATCGCGTGTTTGAGAAGCTGGCCGGTTTTGTTCGCTGTGTTTCAACTCGCGTTAGCGGCGTCCGTGACGTTCGCAGTCGCGGCGTTGTTTGGACATCAATGGCCGCAATCGTTCATCGACGATTTGACGACGATGCAGGCGCAGGCCGTAGCGCTGGCGTTGTTGAGCCTGGCCTGGATCGCGGTGAGGCTGACTTTCAGAAGATTCGGTGTGACTGTTGCGACCGGGTTGCTTCATCCTGGTTGGCCCGGAGTTGATCGTATCGTTACGTTGCTGTTATTGGCCTTCCTTGTGGGATTGAGCGTGTGCGGCGTTCACGTCGGGATGATTGAATCCCTCTTCCGGGGCCAGGCTCTCTTCGCTGAGAGCAGAAACCTGGCTGCGGCAGCGCTTGGCGCAGGCTCGTGGTCGCTGCTTCTGGCGCTGTCGCTGGTCTTCGTCGCCGGATTGTGGGAACGGGTTGAAAGACGCGCGGGGCTGGCGATGCTGATTCTACTGGCCTGCGCGTGTCTGCTGATCGCGGGGCGCTGGCAGAGCGCCGGCTTGACTGCTTCGGTCTATCGCTGGTCGTCAGCAATCGCGTTCGCGGCTGTTTCATCCCTGATCGTCTTCCGCGTTCGCGTGGCTTCGACACTCAAGCGGTTGTGGCCGCGCTTTGATGAAGGATCGAGCGGGTTGGCGCCGCTGCTGAGATTGTCGTCGCTGGCGCTGTTTGTCGCGCCGGTTCTGATCTTGACGCTGATCGGTTTCCCAAAAGAAGTTTTAAACCCTTTCGGGGCTTATTCCTTTTTTGCGCAAGCGGGAGCGGTCGCCGCGCTGATCGGCCCGATCCTACTGATATCGCTTTCGTTCACCGCTCATGCCGCCCGCGAGCGTTCCGCCGGTTATGCCTGCGCGGCCGGATTGTTGGTCAATCTTTCGGTGACCGTTGGGTACCTGCTTGCAATCTCCCTGGTGAGCGCGAGATTCAGGCGCGCCGAAATTGGTAGCGTCACGCAGTTGAACATCAGCGCGGCCTCGGCCTGGTCGCTCGTCTGGATAATTGTTTACCTGAACATCATTGCGACTTCGATCTGTTCGTTCGTTTGGATGGCGGCTCATCGGCGCTGGGCTTGGCCCCGCTCGGAATCGTTTCTCAAGACGCAGACCGACGTGGCGCTGGGTTCAACTTTGTTGTTGCTGGCCGTAGCCGATCTCCGTTTGTTTGCCGATCCATTGACGAACAGCTCCCTGGTCAATGCGTTCGGCGGCGTGATGGGTTGGCTGGCCGCGCTGCTGCCGATGTTCGCTTACGCGCGGTTTCACGAGGTCAGGCTCGACCGTTTGCGCGCAGAGCAATTCGGCGTCGGACTGCTCACGATAGGGTCGCTGCTGGTTTGTGTTGTGGGCAGGTTCGCCGACGACGGCTGGGTCGCGTATCGCGCGTTGACGCTGGCGCTGAATGCGGTGGCGTGGCTGATGCTGGCGATTCACTGGATCGCTTTGAACACAGCGCGGAGTCGAATCAACGAAAGCGCCGCTCCGCGCGATCCACTGTCGCGATTGATCGCGGCCATTTCGCGCACTGGCTCGCCCGCCGGCGATCAACGCCCGATGGAACATTGGATCGCGGCTTTGGCAGGCGCGACCATCGTGATGATCTTACGCGGAGTCTCTTCGCCCGGCGAACCGTGGTGGACTGCCGGCTTTTCAATTTCGATCTGCCTCCTGTTTGGTGGACTGAGTGTGGTGAGCCGTGGACGCGGTTATCTTTACTTTGCCGCGGCGGTTCTCAACTATGCGGCGACCAGGTTCTACTTCCGGCTTGAAT
>Ga0187894_10005298_pt1 | contig 13261 bp, 5 predicted proteins | sample GBC1701081metaG_FD_136650 | JGI IMG/M metagenome (GOLD analysis project Ga0187894, IMG submission 136650) | White microbial mat communities from a lava cave in the Kipuka Kanohina Cave System on the Island of Hawaii, USA - GBC170108-1 metaG ... | reverse complement strand
TCGTGATCACCGGTGCATCCAGCGGGATCGGCCGGGCACTCGCGATGGAATACGCCGGCAATGAGACGACCCTCGGTCTCCTGGGTCGTGACACCAAGCGGCTCGAGGCGGCAGCCGACGCCTGTCGGGACCGCGGTGCAACCGTCCAGACAGGCTCGCTCGACGTCTGCGACGCCGAGTCGATGACGGGTTGGCTGCAGGCGTTCGATGCGCGCCATCCCATCGATCTGCTGATCGCCAATGCCGGCATCCTCTCAGGCCCTGGCCCCGGACAGCGCACCGAATCCCTGGCGGCGGCGTTGCGGGCCGTCGACGTCAACCTGAAGGGCACCATCATCACCGTATCGGGCCTGGCCGACCGCATGCGGGCGCGGCGATCCGGGCATCTGGCTCTCGTCAGCTCGATGGCAGGTCTTGCCCCACAGCCTGACCTGCCCTCCTACAGCGCCAGCAAGGCCGGGATCGTTTCGTACGGTGCGGCGTTGCGGGTCCGGTTGCACCCGGCCGGCGTTGCCGTCAGCATCGTCTGCCCGGGGTATGTCGAATCGCCCTTGCTGCGGCGACAACGCAGTGCCAAGCCGTTCACCTGGTCGGCCGAACGGGCAGCGCGCTACATCCGCCACCGTCTCGACAAGAAGCGCCGCGTGATCGCCTTCCCCTGGCAGCTGATGCTGGGCATCCGCCTGCTTCCCCTGGCGCCGCCGTTCCTGCACGATTGGATCCTCGGCGGATTCAGGGCCGAGGTGCTTTCCGATGAAGAGGGCGGTGCGACGAAAGGCGGCGATGCGGAACGCTAGTCGCCGGCCTGTACCAGACCGAACGCCACCGGCGGTTCCTTGCGCAACCGCGACAGCTCGCGTGCCGTGAGATCGATCGCGGTCTCGATTTGTTGCGCGGTGTGCCGCGCGGTGATGAAGAACCTCAGACGGGCCTGCTTCTCGCCGACGGCCGGAAAGATGATCGGCACGACATACAGGCCCTGCTGCAACAGACGGTTAGCCAGCACGACGGACGTCAGTGTATCGCCGGTCATGACCGAAACGACGGATGCGCCGATGCTCTCGCCGACGTCGAGGCCGGCCGCCCGGGCGCGCTGCAGGAACAGCGCGCCGTTGGCGCGCAAGGCGGCGACCCGCGCCGGCTCGCGCTCGAGGATCTGCAGGGCGGCCAGCGCCGCCGCCGCCATCGCCGGCGGCATGCCGACGCTGTAGAAGAACCCCGGGCTCTGCGCCTTGAGATACTCGACAAGCGCCTTGCTGCCGGCAATGTAGCCCCCGGTCGAGGCAAAGGCCTTGCTCAGGGTTCCCATCCAGATCTCGACCTCGGTCGGATCGATCCCCTGCTCCTCGGCAATGCCCCTGCCATGCTCGCCCAGGACGCCGTCGGAATGCGCCTCATCGACCATCAGCCAGGCGTCATGCCGGCGCTTGATGGCCAGCAGACGGCGCATGTCGGGGACATCGCCATCCATGCTGTAGAGGCCTTCGACGGCGATCAGCGCCCGCCGGTGACGCGGCCGGTGCTCGCGCAGCATGACGTCGAGCGCGTCGAAATCGTTGTGCGGAAAGAACAGGCTCGTCGCGCCCGACAGCTTCACGCCTTCGACGATGCTGTTGTGGGCCAATGCATCGGCGACGACGAGGTCCTTCTTGCTCAAAAGACAGCCGATCACCGTCACGTTGGTGGCATGGCCGCTGACGAAGCACAGGGCATCTTCGGTCCCGCGCAGCTTGGCCAGTGCCGCCTCGAGCTCGCGGTGGATCGGCCGCTCGCCGGCGGTCGGTCGGCTGGCGCCGACCGACGTCCCGTAGCGATCGATCGCCTCCTTGGCCGCGGCAACGACGCGCCGGTCGCCATTCAGCGCCAGGTAGTCGTAGGTCGAGAAGTTGAGCGCCTGCCGGCCATCGACCACGGTGGTGTCGGCCGCACGGCCATCGTGCATGCGGAAGAACGGCACGTCGATCTTCAGCATGTCGGCCGCGGCACGCTGCACGCGCAGCGCCTGATATTCTGGCAGCGCGGCGAAATCCGCCGCACGGCGGCCTGCGGCTATGGGCGAGGCCCGACGCGGTGCCGCCTTGTCTCCGGTGGGCGCCGCCGACGTCCGCAGCTTGTCGAGAAGCTTGTCGGCGGCAGCGCGCTTGGACATCGAACCCGGTGCGACACCATCATTCACAGAACACCGTCCACGGTCTTGGCACGTTGCGCGACCGCGGCTGCCGCCGCAGCGATCTCGGCTTCCGACGCACTCTCGGGAACGGCAACGTGGCCTTGCGTCAGCGCCGACATCTGCCCAGACATTAGAGCTTTCTCCTGATTGCGCAACATCGAAGCCAGGCGCTTGCTGACGTCGATCACGGTCAGGCTGCTGGTCAGCGACATCAACGGTATCTCGATCCCCATCGCCTCCTCGACGGCGGTGCGTAATTCCAGCATCATCAGCGAATCCATGCCGAATTCGGAGAGCGCGCGGTTGCGATCGATGTCCCCCGTCGGCAGGCGGAGCGTGCGCGTGATGTTGGCGACCACAATATCGGCAAGCTTGCCCTGGACCTCTTCTTCCGGCAGCTCGCGCAGCATCCGCAGGAGCTCCTCGGCCGCCACGGAAGCGCCGTCGGCGGCTGCGCCCTTCAGCTGCATGTCCTCGAACAACGGCGAACCGGCGAGCGCCAGCTCCTTGCGCACCAGCGACCAGTCGATCCGCGCGTAAGCAACCGCCCCGCCGCGCACGTCGCGGCCATCCCCGGCGAGAAGCAGCTCCAGTCCGGCGAGCGCCTCCGCCGCCGTCAACGACGTGCCGCCCAGTCGCTGCGCCAGCGCGCGGTTGACGCCGGCATTGCGCGCCAGGTAGCCGACATCGCCGATGGCGCCCCACGACACGGCCAGAGCCGGCAGGCCCTCGGCGCGGCGGCGCTGCGCAAGCCCCTCCAAGAATGCGTTGGCAGCGACGTAGTTGGCCTGGCCGGGGTTGCCGACCAGAACGGTTGCCGATGAGAACAGCACAAAGCAATCGAGGTCGAACCGGCGCGTCAGCTGGTCGAGATGGTGTGCACCCGCGACCTTGGGCCGCAGCACGGCCTCCATGCGCGAGCGATCGAGGTCCTTGCCCAGCGCGTCGTCGATCACCATCGCCGCATGGAAGACGCCCTTCAGTGGCACTTCATCGCCTTCGAGACTGACCAGGTACCTGTCGAGCGCAGCCCGGTCAGCGACGTCGACAGCCACGAGCTCGACACGAACTCCCTTCTCCTTCAGGTCGGCCAATGCCTCCGATGCCTGTTGGCTTGGCTTGGCCGAGCGTCCCATGAGTGCGACATGGCGCGCGCCCTTGGCAGCCAGCCATTGCGCCGTCGCCAGGCCGAAGCCGCCGAGCCCCCCCACCACCAGGTAGCGCGCCCGGGGATCGACCCTGAACGGACGAACCGCCCCGGACGGCGGCGCGGGTTTCGGCGGCCGGACGAGGATCTTGCCGATGTGCCCCGACCGCTGCATCAGCCGGAAAGCCTTGGCCGCATCGTCGGATTCAAATACGCGGTACGGCAACGGCACCAGCTTGCCGGCGGCGAGCAGCGCCATCAGATCGCCGAATAGCTTCTTGACCACGGGGCCGTGCGCGTCCAGCAGCTGGTCCGCGTCGATACCGAAGTACGACAAGTTATTGCGGAACGGCCGCAGCCCGAGATGCCGGTTCGTATAGTAGTCGCGTTTGCCGAGCTCAAGGAAGCGGCCGAACGGCTTCAGGCAGTCGACCGAACGCTCCATCGCTTCCGCCGCGAGCGAATTCAACACCACATCGACCCCGGTACCCTTCGTGATCCGGCGTACATCATCGACGAACGCAAGGCTGCGCGACTCGAGAACATGGTCGGCACCCAGTTCGCGCAGCAGCGCACGCCGGTCTGGCGATCCGGCCGTGGCAATGACGGTCGCGCCGCACAGCTTGGCGATTTGCAGCGCCGCCAGGCCGACGCCACCCGCGCCACCATGGATCAGCACTGTCTCCGCCGGCTGCAGGCGTGCCAGATGGACCAGGGCATAGTAGGCGGTGAGGAACGCGACGGGCAACGTGGCCGCCGACTCGGTAGAAATGCCTTCAGGTATGCGTGCGACCGTCTGCGCCCGGACGGTGACGTGGCTGGCGAAGGCGTCGGCCGCGAAGGCGACCGCGCGATCGCCAACCGCAACGTCCTTCACCAACAGACCGACCGCCGATACGACGCCGGCGCATTCCATACCGATGGTCGGCCCGGTGAAGCCGTTCTCCAGTGCCTCGTCAGGCAGCAGCCCGAGGCTCCACATCACATCGCGGAAGTTGAGCCCCGTCGCCTCCACTCGGATTTCGACTTCATCCGGTCGCGGGGTCCGGCGAGGCGCAGGCCGCCAGACAAAACCATCGGCCTGGCCAGCACGATCAATCGCCAGGCACAGGCCCATCTCCGTTCCGGCTTGCGCGTTATCCGTCTCCGACAACACGCCGCCGCGCAGCACCCGCAGCGCCACCCGCCCGGTAGCGTTCAGCCGCAGCTCCCGCTCGGCGGGAATGTGCGCGATCACATCCGATACGCGGCTCGCCGCGACGTCCATCGCCAGGGACGGATCGACATCGAGACTCCGCACTTCGACGGCAGGAAATTCATTCTGAACGACACGCGCCGCGGCCCACAGCCCGGTCTGAGTCGGGTTGGGCGCGCCGCCGTCGACGATGCCGCTGAGGGCGCCAGTGCAGACGATCCACAGACGCACCGTCCCGGCGCCCGCCATGGCCTGCGCCAGGTTGATCATCGCAATCGACTTGCGTGACAGCGCGGCGACCGGATCGGCCGGCGCCGCGCGATCGGCAGCGACAAAGACCACATCGGTGATCGCCGCATCGGCGCCGAGATCGGCGATGGCGCCGGCCGCGGCCTCCGACTCGCGCAGATCGACGACACGAACGCGGCGCGTGCCGCGCGCAACCTGCGCGCCTTCGCTCGAGCGAAGCGGCACGACGCGCCCGGTTCCGGCCAGCCGCGACTGAAGCAGATCGGCCAGGACGTGACTGTCGGCGGTCGCATCCGCCACGACGATCATCGACCTGCTGCCGACATCCCTGGCCAGCTCCAGCGCGGCGCTGCGCCCGCTGGCGACGCCGCTCACCAGCAGGCCCGCCGATACCTCGCCGCCCAGTGCCTGGACGGTAACCGCGTTCAAGCCGGCCGCTTCGAGTGCCTGCTGCCAGTCACGGTCCGACAGGATGGCGCCGACCGGGAAGTCCGGATTGACCGAGCCGACCCACCATGCCGACCCCTGTCCGTGGACGGAGTCGGCAAAGAAGCTCGGGCCTGGTTCGGCCGCTATGAGTGCACCGCCCTGGCGGATCGCCTGCACCAGGAAGTCGAGCTTGGCCGGCGCGACCGCGATGCGGTGCAACGCCCCGGCGCAAAGAACAAGATCATAGCCACCACTGCCGGCGCCGGTGGCCTGGTCCCACTCGACGATGCGCAAGTGCCTGGAGGCCGCTTCGGACAGCCCAAGACGGGCCGCGTCCAGCCGGTCCGTGTCCATGTCGGTGACGACGATCCGGCCCTGCAGGCTGGCGACAGCCGGGGCGAGCCTCGCCGCCATTGGCAGGTTCACCGCTCCAACGACAAGGACGTGCAACGGAGTCCCTTGGGGCCAACGCCCGACAATGTCGCGCGCTGTCCGCAGCACGACGTCGGCGAGCCGCAGCGCAGCCGGGGAGCCGCTCTCCAGATGCTCCAGCACCGCTTGCCCGTAGCCGGCGGCTGCCTCAAGGCCCTCGCGCAACAGCGAGGGAAGCAGTTCCGGCAGGCGCGCGAGGCATGTCGCTTCCGCGACCCAGGCGGGATAGCGTGTCAGCAAGACGTCGACGAGCTCGGCAATGGAGGGGAATTCCGGCGCGTCTCTCAGCTTCCAGCCGGCGTCGGTTTCGGATGCCAGATCCGCATCCGACAGCTCCATCAGCAGCCGTGTGATCAGCGGCCACGACGCCAGAGAGGCCCGGCCGCTCGCTACCAGCTCGGGGACGGTGACGGCAGTCGCGCCCCCCATCACCTCCTTGAGGGCACTGTACGCAGCGGTCCGCGCGCCGACGTCCAGCACAAGGGACACATCGCGCGCCGCCTGGACGTCGTTGACGCCGCGCGCCGCGCTGGCGAGCGCCGCGGCCGGACCACCGGCGCACACCAGGGATGCCGCCGACGAATGGGCCGGCAGGTGCTGGCGCACGAAGCTCGTGCGATAAGTGAGGCTGTCCCTGGTTTCCCGGATTGCGCGCGGCGCCGTGCGGAAGCGCACCTGCGTTGCCTGAACGACAGTGTTGCCGGCGGCATCGATCAGCGTGAAATCGGCAACCCTCGACCGGGGTGTCGCCAGCGTGATGCGGCACGTGCCCCTCGCGACCGACGCGCCCGGGCGGAATATCCGCAGCGAGCCGACACGGACCGGGAGCAGGCGCGCGTCGGGTGCCAGATTCGCGTCCACCTCCGCCAGCGGGAACGAGACGTGGAAGGCCGCATCGAGCACGGTCGGATCGATGAGCAGACGTTCGGCGATCGGGACCGAGGTGGAGAACAACACGCGTGCCGTCCGATCGTCGATGACGTCGACCGAATCCACTTTGCGAAACGCCGGCCCGTACATCAGGCCGCGACGCCGCGCCAGGGCGTAGAGGCGATCAGCGTCGAAGACGTCGCTGGCAGGACCCGGCATCGCCTCCGCGGGCGTGTCGGGTACCGGCGCCCGGGCGATGGTCGCCTGCACGTGCAGCGACCATTCGTCCCCACCCGGCCTCGGCCGCGACCGTATTTCGAGCACGCCCGTATCATGCGACACCCGGGTCATCACCTCGAACGACCGCGCGCCGTCGAAAACCAGCGGCAGCAGGATCTCGAGGTCACGGACCTCAAGCGGGCCCTCGCCGTAGGTTTCGCGGGCCGCCGCCAGCGCGATCTCGACATAGCCCGCAGCCGGAAAGACGGCAGCGTCTTCGACCCGGTGATCTTCGAGCCATGGGAAGACGCCCGGGTCGATCGCCGTGAACCATTCCCGCGACTCGCCACGCACCGCCGCGCCAAGAAGCGGATGCGGCAGCGGCCCGTAGTTCCGGAAGGCCTCGCCGGTCTCCGGAAAGCCGATCTGCAAGCGCTGCCAGGCATAGTTCGGCAGCTCGGCCGCGGGCCGAACGCATGGCCCGACGAAACGATCCAGGTCGACGCGACCGCCGGCGACCAGCACGCGCGCGGTCGCGGCCACGATCTCGTCGGCTTGTTCCTTGCCGTCGCGGCCCAGCGTGTCGATGACGGCGCCATCGACGTTCTGGCGGCGCAGCGCATCGTTGAGATAGCCGCCGAGGACATGACGCGGACTGATCTCGACCAGGATGCGCGCGCCGTGCTGACAGACCGCGCGCATGCCGGCCTCGAACGCCACCGGCCGCCGGACGTTGCGCCACCAGTAGTCGGCCTTCAGCGTCTCGCCCGCGATGTCCTCGCCCGTCACCGTGGAGATCATCGGGATGCGGGTCGGCGACGGCTTGATGGAGGCCAGGTCTTCCAGCAGCCGGTCGCGGATGGGATCGACCAGCGCGCAATGGAAGGGATAGTCCAGGTCGAGGCGCTTGACCCCCCAGCGTTCCTGCTCGGCGTACTTCACGAACGCATCCAGCGCGGGCGTCGGGCCAGCGACGGTCACGCTGCGCGCGCTGTTGATCGCCGCGAGCTCGAGCCCGTCGAAGGCGTCCCGCTCGAGCAACGCCTGCATCTCGGCGGCGGACACGAGCACGGCGGCCATGCTGCCTTGATGGCGTGTGATCTCCTGGCGCTGGCTGCGGGACAGCACGATGCGGATGGCACTTTCAACGTCGAGACCGCCGGCGCACCAGGCGGCGCCGATCTCGCCGACGCTGTGGCCAATCGCCAGCGCCGGCTTCAAGCCATGCGCGTCCAGCGCTTCGACGGTCGCTACCTGGAGCGCCAGGATCAGCGGCTGTGCCCGACTGGCACGGCGAATATCGACGGCAAGGTCGGGCGATCGCAACGCCTCGATCGCCGACCATCCGGCAATCTGCCGGAACAGCGTATCGAACTTCTGCAGCGACTCGCGGAAGGCGGCGTTGGCCTGGTACGCCGCCAACCCCATGCCGGCCCACTGCGAGCCGTTGCCGGCGAAGACGAAACCGACATCGAGGTCGGAGCCCAGCGCCTTGCCGCGCCAGACCGCAGGCGTCGCCTCGCCACCGAAATGCGCCAGCAGCGAACCACGCGCATTGCGGCTGGCCACCACCAGCCGCTCCGGCAACAGATCACGGGTGTGCGCTGCCGCGTTGGAAATGGCAGCCGCACCGGCGTGGCCCGTTTCCGGCAACCGGGCCGCGTAGCGCTCGGCCAGCGCCTTCAATGCCTCGGCGCCATACGCTGACAGCACAAGCGGTACCGGACCTGCGCCGTTCAGATGAGGCCGCGACGACGCTGCCGGCCGGTCCGGTTCGCGCAAGACCACGTGAGCGTTGGACCCGCCGAACCCGAACGAGTTGATGCCGGCGTAGCGCGGCCTCTTCCCCTTCGTCAGCTTCGTCGGCTGCGCCGCGACAGCGATGTTCAGCTCATCGAAGCGGATGTCGGGATTGGGTTCCGTGAAGTGGAGCGACGGCGGCAGCACGCCATGGTTGAGCGCCATGATCGACTTGACGACGCCGGCCAGTCCGGAGGCGGGCTCCAGATGGCCGATATTGGTCTTGACGGAGCCGATCGGCAGCGCCGCCGACCGATGCTGCCCGAGGATCTTGCCCAGGGCTTCGGCTTCCGCCGGGTCGCCGACCCGCGTGCCCGTGCCATGCGCCTCGATGAAGGCGAGATCGTCCGGCGCGACACCGAAATTGCGGTAGACCTGCTCGAGCAGGGCGGCCTGCGCATCGGACGACGGCAGGGACAGGCCGGTCGTGCGGCCATCCTGGTTGATCCCCGATCCAGCGATCAGGGCATGTATGGGATCTCCATTCCGCTCTGCGGATTCAGCGGACCGGAGCACGAGCGCAAGCGCACCCTCGGCCCGCACATAGCCGTCACCCGACGCGTCGAATGCCTTGCACAGGCCCGACGGCGACAGCATCGAGGCGCGGGCAAAGCCGACGAACGAAAACGGCGACAGCAGCAGGTTGACGCCGCCGACAATGGCGGTGTCGATCTTGCCGTCGCGGATCGCCTCCAGCGCCACGTGCATGGCGACCAGCGACGAGGAGCACGCGGTATCGACGGTGAAACTGGGGCCACGCAGGTCGAAGCAATACGAGAGCCGGTTGGAGATGATGCTCAGCGTGTTGCCGGTCATCATATGGACGTCGACCGCGCTGGGATCGAACATGAATCGGGTCGCGTAGTCGGATGCCGAGGCGCCGACATACACCCCGACCTGGCTGCCGGCCAGCCGCGACGGCCGAAGCCCCGCGTGCTCGATCGCTTCGTACACGACCTGCAACAGATGCCGCTGCTGCGGGTCCATCTGCGCCGCTTCGCGCGGGCTGATGCCGAAGACCGTCGGGTCGAACGCCCAGACATCGTCGAGCACGCCGGCCGCGAAGGTATAGCTGCGCCCCGGGATCTCCGCGCCCGCCTTGGGATGATAGAAGCTCTGGAGAGGAAACCGGTCGTCGGGAATCCGGGTGACCGCGCAACGTCCTTCGGACAGCAGGCGCCAGAAAGCCTGGCTGTCCGGCGCGCCTGGAAGCCTGAGAGCGTATCCGATGACAGCGACTTGGTGGTGCCGCGATCCGCGGTCAGATTTTTTTCTCACAACGGCCCCAAATCTACCGACTGCGATTCCATCCGTTACGGGACAGCACCTGCTTCCATCCCCTTACGGGATACGACAATGCTGCCCCGAGTCGTCATAAACCACTTTCGCAGCATTCGTCATTTGCAAACTGGAGGCCATTTGGCGAAACGATGCACAAACATTTGGTCGTTGCATTTGGTTTAGTTGTTGCATCCTGTCCAAAGCGGTTGCTGCGGTCATTTTGCACTACAATGTTGTCTAAATCGCCGAGTCGTGAGCTTTGCGGGACGTTGACTGTTTGGAGAGAATCGCCTCCACGGCCTCGATATGCGAGGCCCACGTGCCGGGATGATACCCCAGGGCTCTTGTCAGCATGGCCTCGCGGCGCGGCGAGTCGGGTTGCACATAGTCCTCGAATGCCGCTATCCAGCCCGGTCCATCGATCGGGTCGATATAGTCCGCGAACCCGCCGCCGACTTCCCGAAAGGCATCGATATCCGATGCGATGACCGGCACGCCCAGCGCCAGCGCTTCCGCGATCGGCAGGCCGAACCCTTCGACCAGCGACGGGGCCAGCGCCGCACGCGCGCCGCGCAGCAGCGCCGCAAGCCCGTGGTCACCCAGTTCGGCCACCTCGACCACCGTCGGTGCCAGGGCGGCGCTGCGGTCGAGCAGATCGAATACGTTCTCGCTCTCCCAGCCGCGGCGCCCGACGATGACCAGGCGCGCACGCGGCTGACGCCCCTGCTGCGTCCACTGCTTCCAGACCTGAAGCAGGAACGCCAGGTTCTTGCGCGCCTCGATGGTGCCGACGACGACGAAGTACGGCACCCCGGTTTCCAGCCTTGGCCCCGTCGGCCCGGCCCGGAACACGTCCTCGACGGCCAGCGGCACCACCTCGCCATGCGGCTGCGGCAGGCCCTGCGTCTCGACGTAGTCCTGCCAGGCGGCCTGCGTCACCTTCGAGTTGAAGACCACCACGTCGGCGAGGCGCGATACCGTCTCGATCCGCCGCCGATGGCGTACGTCCTCGTCCGGCCGGCAGTACTCGGGATGGCTGATCGGGATGAGGTCGTGCACCAGGAACATGCTGGGCAACCCGGCGGCGCGCAACCACGAGAGCCGCGGCGGATCGTGCAGGTTGATGTGGGAGACGTGAAGGTACCAGGCCGACCCGCGCGGGATGCGGTTCATGCGCGGGTTGACCGCACCGCGCAGCGTCGCCTGGACATAGGCGGCGGCTTTCATCGCCGCCATGCGCGCCTCGGCGGGGGCGTCGGATGGCGGCGATACGTTGATGGTACGGTGCGTGCGTTCGGCGCTCAGCGACGCCTGCAGCATCTCCCGGAGCGAGGCATATGCCGGATCGACCGCGAGAACCTCGACCGGGTCCGACCATCGCTCCACGGCGGTGCGCACGAGGCTGCCGGCCAACGAACGCCTCAGCAATGCCGTGTTCAGCGGTGTCGTGAGCAGGAACCGCACATCGCGCTCCACCGCGGCCCGGAGATAGCAACGCGCGTAAGCCAGCTCGACGCGGTCGATGCCGGTTGGCGCCTTGCGGTGCAGCCGCGACAGCAAGCGGGAGATATCGAGGACACGGCCGGTCGGCGTGTCCGTTTCATTTTTTGGCATGGCCATGCCGCCTAGCGGTTAAGGCTGCCGCGGGAGAATTGCAAGCGGCCGGCCCGCGGACGCGCCTCCCGGCCAGCTTTGACAACGGCGATGCTATTGATCAAAGCTATGGTTCCGGCCCCGACACGGGCGAAGGATTGCTGCGCTTGTCCGACCAGAGATGACCAGTCGAAGAACGGCATCGTGCACCGTGCAGCTGGAGCCGGAAGCAAGCGTCCGCCGCGACCGCGGCTGGTTCGTCGCTGATAACGCGACCCCTTGGATGAAGGTACGGTTTGCCGATGGCGTGCCGGCCGGCCGCTGGATTTCCCTGACCTACAAGCTGAGCATGCGCAATGCCCGTTCGTACTTCCATGCCCGCCAGTTCCCGATGCAGAACAAGGACATCATCTACGTCTCGAGCGCGCCGCTGAACGAGGTGCAGAAGCTGCTGGTGCTGGTCGGCACCGTCACGAACATCGTCACCGGCGGCGCCATCGTCCGCAGCGTGACCAAGAACAACTAGTGCCTCGGTCTATGACGTACCGATCCGGGCGACGATGTCCTCGACCCTGGCCATGTGGTCGCTCCAGGACGTCGGCTTGTAGTTCTCACGTCCTGCCTGCCGGCCCGGGCGCCGTTCGGACTCCGGCCGGATGCAGTCGTCGAGCGCCGCCATCCAGCCCAGGCCGTCCGCCGGGCCGACGTATTGCGCGAACGCGCCACCGACCTCGCGATGGGCTTCGATGTCGGAGGCGATGACCGGCACCCCGAGCGCCAGCGCCTCCGCGATCGGCAGGCCGAAACCCTCGACCAACGACGGCGCCAGCAGGGCTGTCGCGCCCCGCAGCAGCGCCACCATGCCGGCGTCGCTGAGCGTGGCGACCTCGATGACGGTCGGCGCCAGGCCGATGCTGCGCTCCAGCAGGTCGAGCACGTTCTCGTTCTCCCAGCCGCGACGGCCGACGACGACCAGGCGCGCCCGACGCGAGGCACCGGCGCGCGTCCAGCGATGCCAGACCTGCAGCAGGAACGCCAGGTTCTTGCGCGGCTCGATGGTGCCGACGACGACGAAATACGGTGTCTCGGTCCGGATCGGGGCTATGGCCGACGGCGCGAGAAACAGCCCGGAGAGCCCCAGCGGCACCACCTCGCAGGGCGGCGCCGTCCCACCCGTGGCGGCCCGGTGCGCCTCGAACGACGAGCGCGTGAAGCCCGAGTTGGCGATGATCACCGAGGCATGTCGCGCCATCGTGTCGACCCGGCGTGCATGGCGCCCCGCCTCGCCGGGCCGGCAATACTCCGGATGGGTGATGGGGATGAGATCGTGCAGAAAGAACACGCCGCGTACGGCAGCGGCCGACAGCCAGCTGAACCGCCGCGGCCGGTTGAGCCGGAACTGCGAGACATGGACATAGCAGGCGCCCTCGGCGCGAAACGCCGCCAGGTGCCGGCGCGACAGCCGGTTGCCGGCCGACTGCGCGCCGATCGCGGCCGTGCGCACCCAGTCCCCCGCCCCTGCCCGCGCATCCGAACCGCCGACGCGCAACGCGCTGCGGCCGTTCGACTCCGCAGGCGGGCGGCACAAGACATCACGCAATTCGACGAACGTGGAATCGCGCGCCGCATCCTGCCCGTCCGCAGACCAGCGCGACGCCGCCGCCTCGATGACGGGCCGCACGTAGTCGTTGCTGAGGATGCCCGTGAGGTACGGCCAGGTAACGACGAACCGGACATCCTCCCGGCCGGCACGCCCCAGGAAATGTTGCACGTAGGCCATCTCGACGCGATCGATGCCCGTGGGCGTGCGGAGATGAAGATTTTCGACCAGCCGCGAGATGTCGACGAGCCAAATCACGCTTGGCGCGCTCCTCTT
>Ga0187894_10005297_pt1 | contig 13267 bp, 10 predicted proteins | sample GBC1701081metaG_FD_136650 | JGI IMG/M metagenome (GOLD analysis project Ga0187894, IMG submission 136650) | White microbial mat communities from a lava cave in the Kipuka Kanohina Cave System on the Island of Hawaii, USA - GBC170108-1 metaG ... | reverse complement strand
CGACCGTCTCGCCAGCTCGGCCGGCAGCTGCAGCGTCCCAGCCCGTCTCGCCCTGACCGCTGCGTGGATCGCGCATGGCGTTCGAGCCACTCGGCCATTCCAAAACCGTCACACCCTCTCAGGATGAGGGTTGTATGCGGCCACATGCGATTGCCCTCGCCGGTCATGATGGCACGGGTTAGCTAGTCGCAACGGCAGATGAGAGAGGGCAGTTCATGAAGAGCCAGCAACGCGGCATCCAGTCGGTGGAGATCGGCTGCGCGCTTCTCCTGGCGCTGGCGCGCAGCCGATCCCCCATGCAGCTGCGCGATCTGGCCAAGGCGGCGGATATGACTCCCTCCAAGGCGCATCCCTATCTCGTCAGCTTCGGCAAGCTGAAGCTGATCGCGCAGGATCCCGCCACCGGCCAGTACGATCTCGGCGAGGAAGCCCTGCAGATCGGACTGGCATCGTTCCAGCGCCTCTCGCCCCTGCGCATCGCCCAGGAGGAACTCAAGCACATCGAGGTCGACTCCCAGTATTCCACGGCGGTGTCGGTGTGGGGCAATCAGGGGCCCACCATCGTGCAGTTCACCGAGGCGGACTACCCGCTGCAGGTCTACATCCGAAGCGGCACGGTGCTTTCGCTGGCCAACACTGCCGCCGGTCAGGTGTTCGCCGCATTCATGCCGCGCCCTGTGGTTGTCGGCGCGCTCAAGCACGAGCGCAACCGCTTCGCCGGCCGATCCGAACCCGTCTCCATGGCGGCACTCGACGAGATCGTGGCCGAGGTCCGCAGGCTTGGTATCGCGCGCAGCATCGGCACGGTGGTTCCCGGCGTGAATTCGATCAGCGCCCCCGTGTTCAATGATCGCGGCGAGATCGTGATGGCGATCAGCGTCATGAAGCCGGGCCTTGCCGCCGACGCCGATCCCAAGGGCGCCACCGCGCGCGCCGCCAAGCAGAGCGCCATGCGCATCTCGCAGCGTCTCGGGTTCAGGCAACCAGACTGATTTCGCCATTGTAGAATTCGTTTGACATAGGCGAACGCACTTTCTACCGTCGCCCGCGCACCGTCGAGCCACGACAAACAACGACGGGCAGCTGTCGGGAGGATGCGATGGTCAAGCGGTGGCTTGCGGTCGGCTTGGGTCTTTGTCTGCTGGGCGTGTCGTCGGCGGCCGTCACGGCGCAGGACAAACCGCTCAAGATCGGCGTGCTGACCGATATCAGCGGTCCGTTCTCCACGATCGTCGGCGAAAACTCGGTCGAGGCCGCGCGCATGGCGGCTGAGGATGCCGGCGGCACGGTCGCCGGCCGCAAGATCGAGATCGTCGCCGCCGATCACCAGAACAAGGCGGATATTGGCGCCAACATCGCGCGCCGCTGGTTCGACACCGACAATGTCGACGTGATCGTCGATGTGCCGGTGTCCTCGGTGGCGCTGGCCGTCCAGGCGGTCGCCCGCGAGAAGAAGAAGGTCGTCCTGTTCTCGAGCGGACTGACGGACCGCCTCAGCAACGAGGACTGCGCCCCCTACAGCGTGCAGTGGATGCTGGACACCAACGTTCTGGCGCGCGGCACGGTGAAGTCGATCCTCGAGGAGGGCGGCAACAGCTGGTTCTTCATCACCGCCGACTATGCGTTCGGCCACTCGATGGAAAAGATCAGCCGCGACATGATTGCCGCCAGCGGTGGTTCGTTCGTGGGCAGCGTGAAGAATCCCCTCAACACGCCCGACATGTCGTCGTTCCTGCTGCAGGCCCAGGCCAGCAAGGCCAAGATCATCGGTGTCGCCAATGTCGGCCAGGACTTCCGCAACATCGTGACGGGTGCGGCCGACTTCGGCCTCCTCAGCAGCGGCCAGCGGCTCGCCAGCATGATCGTCTACGACAGCGACATCATCTCGCTGGGCCTCGACAAGGCGCGCGGCCTCTACCTGACCACGGCCTTCTACTGGGATCTCGACGAGGGCACGCGGGCCTTCGCCGAGCGCTTCTTCAAGCGCCGCGGCGTGATGCCAAATATGATCCAGGCCAGCATCTATTCATCGGTCGCCCACTACCTCGCGGCGGCAAAGGCCGTCAGTGGCTTTGAGCCGGACAAGGTCGTGCCGCAGATGCGGGCCATGCCGGTCAACGATTTCTTCGCCCGCAACGGCAAGCTGCGGCCCGACGGCCTGATGCAGCACGACACCTTCCTCATGGAGGTCAAGGCGCCCGCCGAGTCGAAGTCCAAATGGGACATCCTGAAACTGGTGCGCCGCATTCCGGCCGACGTGGGCTACGCGCCGCTCGCCGAGTCGAAATGCCCCGGTCTGGCCAAGTGAGAAGGCACGTGAGGCGGCCATCGCGTATGGCTCCGACCTCACCCTGAGGAGCGAGCGGAGCGAGCGTCTCGAAGGGTGGGCTACCGCCTGGTGTTTCGACAATAGCTGGAACGATCCAATGAGATTGTAGCCCATCCTTCGAGACGCCGGCTGCGCCGGCTCCTCAGGATGAGGGCGTGCGATAGCTCAGGCGTGAGGAGGAGTGCACGTTGATTGACCTGTTCGGGGCGCTTCGGTTCGGTGACCTGCCGGCACGCGCCGCGCGCAACTGGGGCGACCGCGGGGCCTTGGTGTTCGGCGACGGGCGCTGGACGTTCGCGGCCCTGGACGAGGCGGTCGACCGCCACGCCTGGGCGCTCATGCAGGCTGGCTTTCAAGCGGGCGATCGCATCGGCCTGTGGTTCACCAATCGCCCGGAATACATCTTCCTGCTGTTCGCCATCTCCCGGATCGGCGCGATCGCGGTACCGCTCAACACGCGCTATCGCGCGCGTGACGTCGCCTATTGCCTCGCCCAGTCGCAGTGCCATGCGCTGATCTACGCCGAGCGCTCGGGGCCGATCGACTACGGCGAGATCCTGGCCGAGGTCGTGGCGGATGCGGAGCCTCTGCCGGACGGCAGCCTGCGCAGCAAGACGTTCCCGCATCTGCGTCGCCTGATCGCGGTCGACGAGAAACGCCTGTCGGCGGCGAGCACAGTGGCCAGCCTGATCGCCACGGCCGGCCCCGTCGACCCTGCCGCCATCGAAGCACGCGCCGAGGCGATCGCCATCGGTGACCTGGCAATGATCGTCTACACGTCGGGCACTACCGGCGACGCCAAGGGCGTCATGCTGAGCCACGCCGGCGTGCGGCTGTGCATCCTGCGCAGCGTCATCTGGGGCACGACGTTTCGCGACGTTCAGATGCACTACCTGCCGCTGTTTCATCTGTACGCCATCGGCTTTGTCACGGTGCCGTCGATCGCGCTGGGCGCATCGCAGATCCTGATGGAAACCTTCGAGCCCGAGGAAACCCTCGATCTGATCGAGCGCGAGAGAGCCACCATCGTTCACGGATTTGACCCGCATTACCGCGACCTGCTGGAGGCGCAGCACCGCCGGCCGCGCGATCTCGGCAGCCTGCGCATGGGAAGCTTCCCGTCGGGTCCTGACAACTGCGTGGCGATCGTTCGGCGGGCCAACCAGGAATTTTGCCCGATCTACCCGTCCTTCGGCATGACCGAGACCTGGGGTGGCATCACCGCGGGTTTCATGGACAGCACCGTAGAGCAGAGAAGCGAAGCCTCCGGTTTTCCCGTGCCGGGAGTCGAGGTCCGCATCGTCGATCCGGACACCGGGCGCCCCCAGCTGGCGGGCGAACTGGGCGAGATCCAGGTGCGCAGCTTTTCACTGATGCAGGGCTACTACCGCATGCCCGATGAGTCCGCCGCCGTGCTGCTGCCGGACGGTTTCCTGCGCACAGGCGACGCCGGCTACCTGCGCGCGGACGGCTACCTGCGCTTCACAGGACGCTACAAGGACATGCTGAAGGTCGGCGGCGAGAACGTCGCGCCGGCCGAGGTCGAGGCCCTGCTGATGGAAATGCCCGGTATCCTCGATGTCTCCGTCGTCGGCTATCCGGACGACCGGCTGAACGAAGTGCCGGCGGCGTTTGTGATCATGGCCCAGAAGCCACCAGTCGATGTCGCGGCCATTCATGCCCATTGTTATGGCCGGGTGGCGAGCTTCAAGATCCCGCGCCATGTCTTCATCGTCGACAGCTTTCCCATGACACCGTCCGGCAAGGTCCAGAAGGTCAGGCTTCGCGCGCTCGCCAAACGACACCGGGACGAAAAAGTCTCTGAAACTTGATGTAGCAGCCCAGGGCCTGCCAGGTCACATTTTGCAGCGCTGCATCGGCGGGTCATGCTGGGGCTTGGCAAAAGCCGAGATTCACCCTAGATATGGGCACCCATATTCGATATCCCACATAGGTGGGTAGTGAAAACAACGATAGAAATTTCCGATCCGCTTCTACGGGAAATTCGCAAGCTCGCGGCACGAGAAGGTGTGACGTTGCGGGTTATGGTGGAACGCGGGCTTCATCGCGTTATCGCGGATACGAAGCGCAGCACACCGTTCAAGCTGCGTCAGGCCAGCTTCAAGGGCAAGGGCTTGCAGGCAGAGGTGCGCGACGCGTCATGGGACAAGCTGCGCGATCTGACCTACGACGGTCGCGGCACTTGATCGCTGTCGACACCAACATTCTCGTCTATGCGCATCGTGTCGACTCGCCATTTCACGCGACCGCGCTTCAACGCGTTACGGAACTCGCGGAAGGACCGGCGACGTGGGCCATCCCATGGCCCTGTTTGCACGAATTCCTCGCCATCGTGACGCACCGGCGGATCTACGCACCGCCGAGTCCGTTGACCCAGGCTCTAGACCAAGTGGACGCCTGGCTCGAGTCACCCACGGTGGCGATCCTGGCCGAGTCGGCGACCCATTGGTCCATTCTGCGGACCACGCTTACCGATGCTCGTATAGTTGGGCCGCAGGTGCATGATGCGCGGGTTGCGGCGTTATGCCTGCAGCACGGCGTGCGTGAGCTGTGGTCGGCGGACCGTGATTTCAGCCGGTTCGGCGGATTTACGGTAATCAATCCACTGGTAGGCCACCAGGCGACGTGACGTGGAATGGTCTCGTGGATGGGCTGGCGGCGATTGCTTCCGGGCGCCAGATCGCCGGCCAGCGCCGCAAAACGCGAAATCAGTAGTCCAGAAGGTCAACCCCGAGGCTCGATTGCAACCGTATGACGCCGGGCGCATTTCTTCTACCGTAACGATCTTGGGCTGGGGAGGCGATCATGGCGGACGACAAGATGCGGGCGCAAATCTCGGCGAAGGATGGGTTCATCGCCGCACTTGACCAGAGCGGCGGATCGACACCCGGCGCCCTGCGCCTCTACGGCGTTGCCGACAGCGCCTATAGCGGCGATGCCGAGATGTTCGCGCTCATGCATGCGATGCGGGTGCGCATCATGACGGCGCCGGCCTTCACCGGCGCCAAGGTCGTCGGCGCCATCCTGTTCGAAGGCACGATGGACGGACAGGCACAAGGCAAGCCGGTTCCGGCCTTTCTGTGGCAGGAGCGGGGTGTCGTGCCGTTCCTGAAGGTCGACAAGGGGCTCGAGGCCGAACGCGATGGCGTCAGCCTGATGAAGCCGATGCCGGGGCTCGATACCGTGCTCGCCCGGGCCGTGACGCTCGGTGTCTTCGGCACCAAGATGCGCTCGGTCATCAATTTGCCGTCGCAGGACGGCATCGCGGCCGTGGTGGCGCAGCAGTTCGCGGTCGCCGCGCAGATCGCCCGGCACGGGCTGATGCCCATCATCGAGCCGGAAGTCTCGATCAAGAGCCCGGACAAGGCCGGTGCCGAAGCTATTCTCCGCGCTGAACTGATCAAGGCGCTCGACGCCTTGCCGGACGGTCAGCAGGTAATGCTGAAGCTGACGATCCCGGAAGTCCGGGATTTCTATGCGGCGCTGGTGACTCACAAGCGCGTCGCCAGGGTCGTCGCGCTGTCCGGCGGCTATACGCGGGCCGAAGCCTGTCAGCGGCTGGCCGCCCATCACGGCATGATCGCCAGCTTCTCGCGCGCGCTCGCCGAAGGCCTCACGCACGCGATGAGCGATGAGACGTTCAACGCGACACTCGCAAGGTCGACCGACGAGATCTACCGCGCCTCGACCGTGAAGGTCTGACACTGGATCTCATGACGTTTCGGTAGAGACTCAGACCGCGAGATGTCCCTTCTCCCCGCGCAGGCGGGGGGAAGGGATTTTCACCTGCGTCATTCTGACCGTGCACTGTTCAGCGTGCTATGAAGGGGGCGATCTGGAAAGAACGGGCCGTTGCGATGTATGCAAGTGCTTCCCGGTACACGGGACCTGGATGACACGATGCCTGCTGTGAACCGCCCGGACCTGAGCGACATCCACCCGGGCGATTGGGTGGATCGCCGGTTGCCGGCCGCGTGGCGGCCGTTCACGCGGCTGGCACGGCTGGATCGCCCCGTGGGGATATGGCTGACGCTGTTCCCGTGCTGGGCCGCGCTGATCCAGGCATCGCACGGATTTCCCGATCTTCGGCAGCTGGCCATCTTTTCGCTCGGCGCGTTGCTGATGAGAAGCGCCGGTTCGACGGTGAATGACATTGCCGATCGAAAGTTCGACGGCCACGTCGAGCGGACCCGCTTTCGACCCCTGGCCAGCGGTCAGATTGGCACACCACACGCGCTTGTCTTTCTGGCCGTCGAGCTGGCACTGGCGGCCTCCCTCCTGTTCTTTCTCACTCCCTATACGCGCGTGATCGCTGTTTGCGTTCTGCCGCTCGTGTTCATCTATCCGCTCTGCAAGCGTTTCACCCATTGGCCCCAGGCCGTGCTGGGCGCGGCGTTCAACTGGGGGATGCTGATGGCATGGGCCGAGATCGCGGGCGATATCCCGGCCGGCGCCGTGCTGATGTGGCTCGGGGCCATCGCCTGGCAGATCGGCTACGATACGGTCTATGCCTACGTTGACGTGAAGGACGACACCCGGCTGGGCTTGAAATCGACGGCCATCCTGTTCGGCCGGCACGGCAAGACCTGCATTGGCCTGTTCTACGCTCTGACGGTCGGCGCCTGGTCGATCGGGGGCTGGCTGTCGGGCATGTCGATGCCGTATGCCCTGGGCATGCTGGTGATCGCCGCGCATCTTGCCTGGCAGACCTGGCGCCTGGACCTGACCCGCCCGGAGGTCAGTTACAGGTTGTTCCTGTCGAATATTCTCACCGGGGCGCTTCTGGCCGGCACGGCATTCATCGGAACATGGTGAAGCGTCCCTGTCACGGCGACGGCTGGAAGGAGCACGTCATGGGAAATCTCTCCCTTCCAGGGAACCCGCGGTATCAGCCGAAGGACCTGCAATCGGTCTTCGGCTACGACAACCTGTTTCGGGCTGTTGCTGAAGTCGAAATCGCTACAATGAGGACGTTGGCCGACATCGGGATCATTCCCGAGGCCAATATCGCATCACTCACGCCGGCCGTTGAGCAGGCGCTCCTCGCCATTTCGACAAGTGAAGTCGATGATGTGGAACGCGAGGTGACCAGGCACGACATTCGCGCCTGGGTGCGGATCGCGCAGAGCAAGGTGGATCCCGGGCTGCGGCGCTGGATCCATGTTCCGCTCACCAGCTACGATGCACTCGACACCGCTCGAGCCCTGCAGTTCGTGCGCGGACATGACGTGGTAAGGCGACTCACCGACAACGTGATTGGTCTCTTCGTCGAGCAGGTCAATTCTTTCGCGCTTCAGCCTCAGATCGGCCGGACACACGGACAGCACGCGCTGCCCATCACGGTCGGCTTCTGGTTCGCGACGATCCTCAGCCGGATTCTCGCCAACATCCAAAGTGCCAACAGTGCTGCGGAAAAGTTGGTCGGCAAAATCTCTGGCGCTGTCGGCGTCTACAACGCCCAGGTGGGTCTCGGCATCGCAGCACGCTGCGGCGACAAAACATTTGAGGCGCGTGTGCTCGAAAAGCTCGGTCTCAAGGCCGCGCCGATCAGTACGCAGATTCTGCTGCCGGAACCACTCGCGGATTACCTGTTCGCCTGCGTCAAGCTGTCCGCTGCCTTCGGCCAGTTCGGTCGGGACGGCCGGCACTTGATGCGCACGGAGATTGCCGAACTCGGCGAGCCCTTCGAGAAAGGGCAGGTCGGATCGTCAACCATGGCGCACAAGAGGAACCCGATCAATTTCGAGAACCTCGAGGGGACTTGGATCAAGAACCAGGTCGAATTCGGCAAGGTTCTCGCGACGATGGTGAGCGAGCACCAGCGTGATCTGGTCGGCAGCGCCATCGCGCGGGATTTCCCGACGATCGTGGTCAATCTGGTCAATCAGCTCAACACGCTGCTGCGCGAAGCAGGCGGGAAGCCGTTCATCGCGCGTATCTCTGTCGACGAAGCGTCGCTCAAGCGAAACTTCGACGCTCAAGGCGATGCCATTCTTGCCGAGCCGATCTACATCGCTCTTCAGATGGCTGGCTATGAGGGAGACGCGCACGAGCTGGTGAATCACATCGCCATGCCGCATTCAGGACAGGCGGGAGTCTCGCTTCTCGAAGCGACGCAATGGGCCCTTCAGCAGCAGGCGGCGGACCAGGTGTGGCGTAAAATCCCGCCGGAGACGATCGACATGCTCGGCAAGCCGGAGACGTACACCGGTGCCGCTGCAGCGAAGGCTCGTGAAATCGCCAGCAGTGCCGAGGCTTACCTCAAGGCGTCGTCAGCACGCTGACGTTCGTAACGACCCAGACGACGGGCTAACCATGAAAGTGTGGCTGGCCTGTCACGCTCCATCTCCGAGCGGCTTGCGCCACAGTACCCAGATCTCGCGCCGAGTCTCGAAGCCGAGCCGATGGTAGAGCGCTGTGGCCGAGTTGCCGACGCGGACATGAAGGAATGGTGCATCTCCACGCTCGAGAACGGAGCGCATGAGGTTGCGGGTCAGCATCGAGGCGAGGCCGCAACCTCTTGCATGCGGATGCGTCGCGATCCCGCTCAGCTCGACATAGCCAGGCAGGCGCAAGCGCTCGCCCGCCATGGCGAGGAGGCTGCCATCCCGCCAGATGCCGAGATAGCGCCCCAGTCCGCCCGTCCGCGATCCAAACGGCCCAGGCTTGGCGACGTCCGCCAGGTCGAGCATCGCCCGGGTATCGTCGGCGGAAAGGATGGTCGGTGTTGCTCCATCGTCCGTGGCCGCATCCGGCATCTGTCTGGCCACCATCTGCAGCATGGGGAACGCGTCGAGCTGCCCCCAGCCTTCCGGAAGTGGCTCGTTGGAGAGCCGAAAGAGCCGCGCCTCCACGCCATGCGGCAGATCGCGCGCGAGATCGGCATAGGCCTTCGACGATCCGTCCTCGAGGCCGGCAAAAGGCGCCACATCGCGCGGATACTGGCGCGCCGATCCGTTGCCGATCGCAAGGTGACGGTGCGCGCCGATCAATGCATGCCAGACCGGGTTGTCGAGGACCTCATCACGCATGACCGCACCCTTCGCAACGTGTTGGCCCTCGGATACCATCGGTGCACGGATGGGGCTCGCCGGATTCGGACTCTGTCCCCTGGCGGGTTCAGCGAGGACAAATGCTTGATGTCGCGGAATGTGAGAGGGCGCGCGTCGCGCGAGATCGGCGTTATGACGGACGCTTCTTCACCGGCGTGCGCACAACCCGGATTTATTGTCGGCCGGTGTGTCCCGTCCGACCTGCCAAGTCCGGCAATGTGACCTTCTACCCGTCGGCCGCCGCGGCAGAAGCGGCAGGCTTCCGTCCGTGCCTTCGGTGCCGGCCCGAAGCAGCCCCTTTCTCACCGGCTTGGAAGGGCTCGCGCACGACAGTGGAGCGGGCGCTGCGGATGATCGTGAAGGGCGCTCTCGACGAAAGCAGCGTTGAAGACCTGGCGTCGCGGCTGGGAGTCGGCGGCCGCCACCTCAGCCGGCTGTTTCACAAGCATCTGAATGCCAGCCCCATCCAGGTCGCGCAAACAGCCCGCGTGCAACGGGCGAAGAGACTGCTCGACACGACAACGTTGCCAATGACGGAGGTCGCTTTACGGGCGGGTTTCGGCAGCACGCGAAGGTTCAATACCGTATTCGCGAAAGTCTACCGACGGCGGCCGAGCGAGATACGCAGACTCCAACGCGTCAACTAAAAACGGTTCATCGTTTGACGGAAACGGCCGCTGTGTCGTCCTGAGCGAAGCGAAGGACCTTGCGGTCGTTCGATCAAACGGCCATCCCGAGCGCCCCTTCGACAGGCTCAGGAGAGGGATCTCCCGCGACAGGAGACTCCATTGTCAGGAGATGTCTCGCTACGCTCGACATGACGGACTGGCCGCACCACCGCAAGGTCCTTCGCTTCGCTCAGGACGACAGCGGTCGCTGATCTCCTCAACGCATCGCAACGACCACTTTACCCTTGGCCCGTCCGCTTTCGACGTAGGCCAGGGCCTCGGCAATTTGTGCGAACGGATATGCTTTGTCGACGATGACCTTCAGTTTGCCCTGTTCGATGAGCTCGCCGAGCTAGGCAAGGTCGCTGCCGCTGGGATGCATGAAAAGAAATCGATAGCCGACCCCGGCGCGTCGCGCGCGCGATCTGATGCCGTAGCTGATGACCCAGAACAGGGCGGCAAGGACCCGGCTGCCGCCGAGGTCCTTGATCGCCGTTTGCGGCTCCGGCAGCGCGGCGACAGAAACGATCCTGCTGCCGGGCTTCATGATGTCGAACATCTGCGCCAGGGTTTTGCCGCCGACCAGGTCAAGCCCGGCATCAAACCGGTCATCCACTTTGGATAAATCCTGAGCCGTGTAATCGATCACCGCGTCACAGCCCAGCGAGCGCACCAACGCGTCACCGCGCTTGGACGCTGTTGTCGTCACATGGGCGCCCAGCCATTTCGCGATCTGAATGGCGAAGGTGCCGACCCCACCGGCGCCACCCGAGATGAACACCTTCTGCCCTGGTTTGACGCCGAGCTCGTCCCGCAACGCCTGCAGTGCCGTCAGGCCCGCCAGCGGTACGGCCGCGGCAGCGCTGAAACCCAGGTCCCCGGGGATAGGCGCAGCGTGGTCCTCGTCAACGCACGCTTGCTCTGCGAAGGCGCCGCCACCCTCCTTTCCGACCCGGGCGTAGACAGCGTCACCCACCTGGAACCGTTTGACGTCGCTGCCGATGGCGCCGACGTCGCCTGCCAGTTCATTGCCGAGCACGAACGGAAGCTTTGGCCGCAGGATTGCGCGAAGCTTGCCTTGTCGGAACTTGAAATCGACCGGGTTCAGGCCCGCCGCCCGGACGTCAACGCGGATGTCGCGTGGCCCTGGCGTCGGCACCGGGACGTCCGTCAGCTGCGCGCCTTCAGGGCCGCCGTAGCGCTTCAGAACGTATGCGCGCATGAGTTTCGATGCTCCGGGTTCGAGGCTTCACCCTTCGTTTTCCAGAGGAACCAACCCTGGCGAAAAAATATTTTCGTTGTCGATTTTTGGACTCTTGTCAGTGTCGCACCCTGCGCTGTAATTGGCCACACGTTCGCATACTCGCCGCCGGTGCCGTCGTCAGGCATTCATTCCGCTGTCGCCCGGCGAAGGCGAACGCTGCCTTCACATGCATTTAAGGGTGGCGCCATGAACGCGCACGATGTCCCCGCGATGACGCAACACGTCGGTCCACCGGCGAAGACCGCCAGTGCGCCGATGGACGCACCAGGCGATGCCTGGCCGGAGCCTGACCTGTCGCTGCTCGACCATCGACGCGGCGACGTGCCGGGCTTTCCGGTCGATGTGCTGCCACGGTTCTGGCGTGACTGGATCCGCAGCAGCGCACTGGGTGCCGGCGCATCGTTCGGTCATGTTGCGCTGTCGTTGATGACGGCGGCGGCGAGCCTCCTGGGCAGCACGCGGCAGGTCGCGCCGGTGCGGTCGTGGTCGGAGCCGTGCATCCTGTGGACGGCATTGGTCGGCGCGCGGTCATCAGGCAAATCGCCGGCGCTGGAAACATCGTTGCGACTGATGCAGGTGCTGGACGCCGACCTCGCCGCCGGCAACGCCGAGGCACGCCGGCTACGCCTGGAGCAGGACCGCGCGGCGACAGAGCGCTGGGCGGCGCAGGCGCGCGAGGCCGAACGCGTCGGCGGCCCGAGGCCCGCGTTGCCGGGCCGGCCGCGCTTCGAGCCACGCCAGCTCGTGCTCGATGATGCCGACATCGAGGCGCTGTCGCGCGTGCTGATTGGGGCGCCAGGTGGCGTGCTGCTGGCGCGCGACGCGCGCGGCCTGTGGCTCGACGAGATGATCCGCGACACCCGGGACGGCAGCAATCACTCGTTCTGGCCGGCGGCGTGGGCGGCCCGCGCCTGCAGCGTCCATCGCAAGGCGGTGCCGAACGTCCGCATCGCCTCGGTTGCCCGGCTGAACGGCACCGCGGTGTCGATCCTGGGGACCCTGCGGCCCGACGCCATGGCGGCGCCCCTGGCCGGCGAGGACGAAGACGTGGTGGCCCGCTTCCTGTTCGTCTGGCCGCAGCGGCCGGCGTTCCACACGCTGTTGCAGATGACGCCGCCGCCGGACGATGCGGCATGCGCCGCACTGGCGCGCCTGCGCGATCTGCCCAAGGCGCGGCGCGATCTCGGCCTGTCGTCCGAGGCCCTGGCATCGTTCGATGCCTTCCGGCGCCTGCATCATGCGCGCAGCGGCGATCTCGACGGCCGGGAGGCCGACTGGTGGGGCAAGGGCAGCGGCACCGTGCTGCGCCTGGCCGGCGTGCTGGCTTTCCTCGACTGGGCCGCGGCGCCCCCCGGCACGGCGGAGCCGGCGCGCGTGCCGGGCTGGGCGATCCGTGCCGCCGTCGAGCTGTGGCAGGACTATCTGTGGCCGCATGCGCGCGCCGTCTTTCGCATCACCGGCAGCAGTGTGGGCGATCGTCGCGCGCAGAAGGCGCTGCGCTGGATGCACCGCGCACAGGTCGCCGACATCACGCGCACCGTGCTGCGTCGCAAGGCGCTTGGGCTTGCCTGCGATGCCGCCGAAACCCAACGCGTCGCCGAGACGCTGGTGTCGGCCGGCTGGCTGCGGCCGCTGCAGGCCGCCGGCCAGGGGCGCGGCCGGCCGGGTGTGCGCTGGGCCGTCAATCCGGCGCTCGCCGCGGTGCCCGCGGCATGAGCGGCGCGATTTTCTGTCGCTTTCTGTCGCTTTTCTGTCAGCTCAACAAAGGCGGCTAAATCGTTGCGATCAGGGACGAACGCATTTTCTGTCATTTCTGGTGCGCCAGGGAAGCTGGCGCGCTCCAGCCGGTGAGAGTCCGGCGCAGGTAAGGAGTAGCAAACCGCCTGCTAGCGAGTGTTGCGCGAGCCCGTCGGCGACGGCGGCCGCGAAGCGT
>Ga0187894_10005296_pt1 | contig 13268 bp, 22 predicted proteins | sample GBC1701081metaG_FD_136650 | JGI IMG/M metagenome (GOLD analysis project Ga0187894, IMG submission 136650) | White microbial mat communities from a lava cave in the Kipuka Kanohina Cave System on the Island of Hawaii, USA - GBC170108-1 metaG ... | reverse complement strand
TGGTTCGCGCGGCGCGACTACCGCGAGCTCCTGCACGAGGATCTGAAGCTGCGCAAGTTCCTCAAGCAGCGCCTCTACCACGCCGGCATCTCCAAGGTGGAGATCGAACGCGCCGCCAACAAAGCCAAGATCAACATCTACACCGCGCGCCCCGGCATCGTCATCGGCAAGAAGGGCGCCGAAATCGAGAAGCTCAAGAGCGAGCTCGCCAAGAGCACCGGCCGCGAAGTCTTCATCGACATTCAAGAGGTCCACAAACCGGAACTCGATGCCCAACTGGTCTCCGAATCCATCGCCCTCCAACTCGAAAAGCGCGTGGCCTTCCGCCGCGCCATGCGAAAGGCCGTCGATTCGGCTCTGCGCTTCGGCTGCAAAGGTATTAAAGTCCGCGTCTCCGGCCGCCTGAACGGCGCCGAGATCGCACGCACCGAATGGTATCTGCAAGGCCAGCTACCTCTTCACACCCTGCGCGCCGACATCGACTATGGCTTTGCCGAGGCCCACACCACCTACGGCGTCATCGGTATCAAGTGCTGGGTCTACAAAGGCGAAATTCTCGACGGCCAGCTCCGTACCACCCTCAGCCGCGACCCCGAACCGCGCCGCCAACCCCGCCGCGATGGCCGCGACAACCGTGACCGCCGGCCTCCCGGCGATCGTGGCCCCATGGGAGACCGCGGTCCCGCGCCCGAGCGCAACGCACCCGCGGCTTCCGGTCCAGCCGTGCAAGCAGCCCCCGGCGAACTGCCCCAGCCCACCAAAACCGCGCCCATCATGCCTCCCATGTCGGCGCCGACGCCAAGCTGGAAACAGGAAGTGAAGGAAGCCGAGGCGCCCGCGGCCGCGGCTCCCGAGACCACCGTGCCGGCCGCTGAACCAACGAAGGCCCCCGAGGCCGCGAAAGCCGCCGAACCAACGAAAGCCCCCGAAGGCGGTTCGGAGAGCTAACGCGCAAGCGAATTCAGGAGAACCAACGCCATGATGATGCCCAAAAAGGTCAAATACCGGCGCCAGCAGCGCGGACGTACGCGCGGCAAAGCCTGGCGCGGCTCCACGCTCGCTTTTGGCGACTTTGGCCTCAAAGCAACCGACAACTGCTGGCTCACCGACCGCCAGATCGAAGCCGCCCGTATCGCTATGACCCGCTTCATCAAGCGCGGCGGCAAAATCTGGATTCGCGTCTTCCCCGACAAGCCAGTCACCAAGAAACCCGCCGAAGTCCGTATGGGCGGCGGCAAAGGCGCTCCGGAAGGCTGGATTTGCGTCGTCCGCCCCGGCCGCATCTTGTTCGAGATGGAAGGCGTCGACCTCAAGATCGCCACCGAAGCCATGCGCCTCGCCGCCATGAAGCTTCCCGTGTCCACCAGGTTCGTCCGGCGCGAGGCCGCCTGAGAATCGAGCACACTATGAACGCAAACAAAGTTCGCGAACTCGACGCCAACGAAATCGCCTCCCAGCTCAAAGAGCAGGAAGAGCAGCGCTTCCGCCGGCGCCTCCAACTCGGCATGGGCCAAGCGGACGGCCTCAAAAAATACCGCGCGATTCGCAAGGACCGCGCCCGCATGCTCACCATTCAGCGCGAGCGCGAATTGGGCGCCGCCACTCCCGTGAAAGCCACACCGGCCAAAGCCGCCGCCAAGAAGGCCAAGAAATAGGAATCCCCATGGCTGACGAAAACCCGCAGAGCCACAAAAACGAAAAAATCGGTGAGGTCGTCTCGACCAAGATGGCCAAAACCATCGTCGTCGAAGTCACCCGCCGCGTCCCGCACCCGCTCTATAAGCGCATCATCACCAAGCGCAATAAGTTCTACGCGCACGATGAAGAATCGGCCGCCAAGATCGGCGATACCGTGCGAATCGTCGAATGCCGCCCGCTGAGCAAGCTCAAGCGCTGGAACCTCGGCGAAGTGATCCGCCGCGCGGTCCAGGTCGGCGAAGCCAACGTCTAGGTCATGGAAAGGAATCGATAGGAGAACGCCATGATCGGAATGAGAACCATCCTCGAGGTTGCCGACAACTCCGGCGCGAAACGGCTGCAATGCATCCTGCCGCGCGGCGGCGATCTCGGCCTCACCGCCGGCTTGGGCGATGTCATCACCGCCGCCGTGAAAGAGGCCGCCCCGGACGGCACCGTCAAGAAAGGGAAAGTCGTCCGCTGCGTCATCGTGCGGATGCGTAAAGAAACCCGCCGCAAAGACGGCTCCTATATCCGCTTCGACTCCAACGCCGCCGTCGTCATCAACGAACTGGGCGAGCCCGTCGGTACGCGCGTCTTCGGACCCGTCGCCCGCGAACTGCGCGACAAGCGCTTCATGAAAATCGTCTCCCTCGCGCCGGAGGTGCTCTAATCCATGCCTAAGAAGAAACAAGCCCCGCCGCCCAAAACCATCCGCATCCGCAAAAACGATACCGTCAAGGTCATCGCCGGTAAGGACAAGGGCAAGACGGGCCGCGTGCTCGAAGTCAACCGCTCCAACGGCCGCTTGCTAGTGGAAGGCGTCAATCTCATCAAGCGCCACACCAAGCCCAACCCTTCCAAACAAATCAAAGGCGGCATCGCCGAGCGCGAAGCTTCCATTCACGTCTCCAATGTCATGATCCTCACCTCGGGCGGCATCGCCACCCGCATCGGCGTCCGCGTCGAAGGAACGGGATCGAACGCCGTCCGTACCCGCGTCGCCCGCAAGACCGGTGAAACGCTGGATAAGAAATCCTAACGAGAAACACCATGGCCGCAAGACTGAAAGAGCAATACCTTAAAAAAATCGTTCCCGCGCTCACCCAGGAGTTCGGCTACAAGAACGTCATGGCCGTTCCCAAGCTCGCCAAGATCTCCATCAACATGGGCGTCGGCGAAGCCACCCAAAATCAAAAGATGATGGACGGAGTCGCGCACGAACTATCGAACATCGCCGGCCAGCGCGCCGTGATCACCAAGGCCAAAAAATCCGTCGCCGCTTTCAAAGTGCGCGAAGGCATGGCCATCGGCTGTATGGTCACCCTGCGCGGCGAGCGTATGTACGAGTTTCTCGACCGCCTCATCACCATCTCGCTTCCGCGCGTCCGCGACTTCCGCGGCGTTAGCGCGAAAGCTTTCGACGGCCGGGGCAATTACACCCTCGGCCTGAAAGACCAGCTCATCTTCCCGGAAATCGACTTCAACAAGGTCGAGAAAACCAAGGGTATGAACATCAGCTTCACGACAACGGCGAAGACCGACGAAGAAGGCCGCGCCCTTCTCAAACACCTCGGCATGCCGTTCCGGCAATAGGAGAATCATGGCCACTACCGCCAAGATCGCAAAAGACGAAAAACTCGCGAAAGCGAAAGCCGCCGGCAAACCCAAGCTCCGCATCCGCCAGCGTAACCGCTGCTTCAATTGCGGCCGCCCCCGCGGCTATTTGCGCAAATTCAAGCTCTGCCGCATCTGCTTCCGGAAACTCGCCCTTGCCGGTGAGATTCCGGGAGTAACCAAGTCGAGCTGGTAAACAGAAACACCGTTCTGTTGCGCCGGGCCAACCAGCCCAGGGACCCTCGGAACGAAGACCAAAAAAGAAAGGTCGAAAGGAACCAAGAAGCATGACGTCGGATCCGATCGCAGATATGCTCACCCGCGTGCGCAACGCCCTCAAGGCGCGGCACCCCAAGGTCGACATCCCGAGCTCCAAGCTTAAGCTAGAAATCGCCCGCATCCTCAAGGACGAAGGCTATATCCTCAACTTCAAGCTCGTCGAGGAAGGCCCGCAGAAGCTCATCCGCATCTATCTCAAGTACACCAACGGCAACGCGCCCGTCATTAGCGAGATCAAGCGCATTTCGCGGCCCGGATGCCGGATCTACGTCGGCAAGGAAGACGTGCCCAAGGTCCTGGGCGGCCTCGGCATCAACATTCTCACCACCTCGCACGGTGTCATGACCGGAGCCAGCGCCCGCAAGATGGGCGTCGGCGGCGAAGTGCTCTGCAACCTCTGGTAAGGCGAGAACACCATGTCACGAATCGGCAAGAAACCCATCCCGCTGCCCAAAGGCGTCGAAATCAAAGTCGGCGACGATATCCAGGTCAAGGGCCCCAAGGGCACGTTGAGCGTCGCCATTCCTTCTGGAATTTCGATCCAGCAAGAGAACGGCACCCTTCTGATCCTGCGCAACTCCGATAAGGACGCCGCCAAACACGGACTCGTACGCGCCCTCACCGCCAATGCGGTTACCGGCGTGTCCACCGGCTTTACCCGCGAAATCGACGTCATCGGTACCGGCTACCGCGCCGACATCAAAGGCAACATCGTCAGTTTTACCCTCGGCTACTCGCACCCCATCGAGTTCATGCTTCCCAAGGGTGTCGATGCCAAGGTCGACAAGCAAACCCATCTCATTCTGACCAGCCACGATAAACAACTGCTCGGTCAGGTTTGCGCCAATATGCGCGCCCTTCGCGCGCCCGACCCATACAAGAACAAAGGCGTCCGTTACACCGGCGAAGTGCTCCGCAAGAAGGCGGGCAAGGCCGGAGCCGGCGCCAAGGGCGGAAAGTAAGGTAAGGAGGAAACACAACCATGTTCAACATAACCTCCCGCAGCGCGCACCGCGAACGGATTCATACACGCATCCGCGCCAAAATTCGCGGCACCGGCCAGCGCCCCCGCCTGGCCGTCTTCCGCAGCCTCAACCACATCTACGCCCAAGTCATCGACGACCTTGGCGGCAAAACCATCGCCTCGGCGTCCTCGAACGAAAAAGCCGCCCCCATCAAGAACGGCGGCAATGTCAGCGGAGCCAAGGAAATCGGCAAGATCGTCGCCCAACGCGCCATCGAAAAAGGCGTCAAGCAAGTCGTCTTCGACCGCGGCGGCTATCTTTACCACGGCCGGGTCAAAGCCCTCGCCGACGGTGCCCGGGAAGCTGGTCTGGAGTTCTAAATGTCCGTAACCATTCTCAAAAAGCACGAAGCCAACGGCCTTAATCTCAAAGAACAGGTCATCTCGATCAATCGCGTGACCAAGGTCGTCAAGGGCGGTAAGAACCTCAGCTTCGCCGCGCTCGTCGTCATCGGCGACCCCTCGGCCAAAGTCGTCGGCTTCGGCACCGGCAAGGCCCGTGAGGTTCCCGCCGCCATCAAGAAGGGCATCGAAGCGGCTAAGCGCAATATGCGCAAGGTCCACGTGACCGAGCACAGCATTCTTCACCAGGTCATCGGGCGCTTTGGCGCCGGCCACGTCATGCTCAAACCCGCCCCCGCCGGAACCGGCGTCATCGCGGGCGGCCCCGTTCGCGCCGTAATGGAAGCGGCGGGCATCCCGAACGTCGTCACTAAGTCCATCGGCTCGCACAACCCCCACAACGTCGTGCGCGCCGCTGTCGCCGCTCTTGAAATGCTGCGCGACAAGGAAGAAATCGCCGGGCTTCGCGGCATCGCCGCGGACAAGCTCAACTAACCTGAGTAAGACACCGAGTAAGACAATGGCCCAAGCAACCACTTCGTCAACCATAACCATCAAGCTTCACTCAAGCCCCATCGGCTGCCCGGAAAAGCACAAAATCATCGTCCGCAACCTCGGCTTGAGAAAAATCAATCAGACCACGACCGTGCCCGACAACAAGGGCTTCCGTGGCATGGTGGCCAAGGTCCCGCACCTGCTCGCCATCGTCAGCTAACAAAAGGAATTTCATCCCATGGATCTCAGCCAACTGAAACCGCCGGCAGGCCAAGTCAAAAAGCAGCGCCGCATCGGCCAGGGCATGGGTACCGGCCGCGGCAAATACTCCGGACGCGGAGCCAAAGGCGCCCGCTCGATTTCCGGCTACTCCAAAATGCGCGGCTTTGAAGGCGGCCAGATGCCCCTTCACCGCCGCCTCCCGAAGCGCGGCTTTACCAACCCATTCAAGAAGGAATACTCGCTCGTCAACGTCGGCCGCCTCGAAAAACTCGAAGCCACCGACTTTACCCCCGAATCGCTAGTCGAGCTCGGTGTCCTGTCGAGCGTCCGCGACGGCCTCAAAGTCCTCGGCACGGGCGATCTCAAACGCAAGATCAACATCAAAGCCCACGCCTTCTCCGCCGAAGCGGAAAAGAAAATCACGGCCGCCGGCGGCAAGATCGAAAAGATCGCCGTCCGCCCCCCGGGTCCTCCTCCCAAGGAAGGCCGGGTGCGCAAGCCCGCCGCCCCGCGCCCGCCCGCTCCGCCAAAAGCGGAAGCCGCCGCGCCCCCGGCCGAGCCCTCCGCCGCAGCCGAAAAGCCCAAGAAAGTAAAAGCGCCCGCCAAGGCAGCCGAAAAAGCGCCCGAAAAGAAAAAGACCAAGTAGTCCCTAGGCCATCGCCATGAACAAGTTCATCGAAGCCATCATTAACGTGTTCCGGATACCGGATCTGCGCAACCGGGTTCTCTTCACGCTCGGCCTGCTCGCCGTTTACCGGCTTGGCGCCGTCATTCCAACTCCCGGCATCGACGTCCAGCGCCTCGAACAGTTCTTCCAACAGAACTCCGGCTCGTTCCTCGGTTTCATGGACATGTTCTCCGGCGGCAACCTCCGCCGCCTCACCATATTCGCCCTCGGCATCATGCCCTACATCACGTCGTCGATCATCCTTCAGTTGATGACCGTCGTCGTGCCCGCCCTCGAAAAACTCCAAAAGGAAGGCGAACTCGGGCGGCGCAAAATCACCCAATGGACCCGCTACCTGACCGTCATCCTGGCGCTCGTTCAATCGTTCGGCATTGCCACTACCCTTCAATCCATGCAGGGAGGCTTCGTTCTCAATCCGGGCGTCGGCTTTATCGTGCTCACCATGATCTCGCTCACCACCGGCACCGCCTTCATCATGTGGCTGGGTGAGCAGATCACCGAACGCGGCATCGGCAACGGCATGTCGCTGATCATCTTCGCGGGCATCGTCATCGGACTCCCCTCGGCCATCGGCGAAATCTACACGAACACCTTCGTCACCCGCCAGTGGCATGTGCTGCAAGTTCTCATCATCGTCCTCGTCATGATCGGCGTAGTGGCCTTCATCGTCCTGGTCGAGCGCGGCGAGCGCCGCATCCCCGTCCAATACGCCAAGCGCGTCGTCGGCAGAAAAATGATGGGCGGCCAATCCACCCACCTGCCGCTCAAAGTAAACGCGGGCGGCGTAATCCCGGTCATCTTCGCTTCTTCCTTGCTTGCCATCCCGCAAAGCTTCATGGGCCTGGACTTCGTCCGCAACTCTCCCTGGCTGCGCGGCATGCTCCAAGCGATCGACTACAGCTCACCCCTCTACTTCCTGCTCTACACGGCGGGCATTATCTTCTTCTGCTTCTTCTACATCTCCATCATCTTTAACCCCAACGAAGCGGCGGACAACATGCGCAAGTACGGCGGCTTTATTCCGGGCATCCGCCCCGGCAAAAACACCGCCGACTACATGAACAAGATCCTCACCCGTATCACCATGGTCGGCGGCCTCTACCTGGCTATCCTCTCGATCATCCCGGTCATCATGATCTCGGGTATCAAGCTCCAGCGCCTGCCCCTGGTCGGCACATTCATCGACAACTATTTCCCCCGCTTCTTGCTCGACGGCCTGGGCGTCACCTTCTACTTCGGCGGAACTTCGCTCCTCATCGTCGTCGGCGTAGCGATGGACACCGTCAATCAAATAGAAGCCCAGCTCATCATGCGCCACTACGAAGGTTTCACGCCGCGCGCCGGCCGCATTCGAGGGCGCAGAAGCGGCTTCTGAAGACGGTTATAGTATGATTACAATGAGAGGAATGTCGGCCCGCCATGCATGATCAGAAACGAATGATCATCCGCAAAACCCCCGCCGAGCTCGAAAAAATGCGAGCCAGCGGGCTGCTGGTCCATTCCATTCTCAAGTCCCTCGAAGCCATGGTCGTCGAGGGCGTCACCACCATGGACCTCGAAATCGCCGCCGACAAAATGGTTCGCGACGCGGGCGCCCGCCCGGCCTTTAAGGGCTACTACGTCCCCGCCGTCGGCCAACGCTACGGCTTCGTCCTCTGTACCAGCGTCAACGACGAAATCGTTCACGGCCTTCCCTCCAACAAACGGCAACTGCGCAAAGGCGACATCGTTTCCATCGATACCGGCGTCGAATACAAAGGCTGGTTCGGCGATTCCGCCACCACGGTTCCCGTAGGCGACCCCACTCCGGAAGTAAAAAAACTCCTCGACGTAACGCGCGACTCTCTCGAACGCGCCATCGAGTTCGTCCGCCCCGGCAATCGCCTCTTCGATTGTTGCGCCGCCGTTGAAAATTACGTCAAATCGCAAGGATTCTCCATCGTCAAGGAATACGTGGGCCACGGCATTGGCACCCAACTGCACGAAGAGCCCCAGATTCCCAACTACGTCGACCGCAAAAACGACAATCCCCGCCTAAAAGAAGGAATGGTCCTCGCCATCGAACCGATGGTCAACGCGGGCTCGGCCGACAGCAAACTGAAACCGGATAAGTGGACCGCGGTGACGAAGGACGGCAGCAATTCCGCCCACTTCGAACACTGCATCGCGGTGACCGCCGACGGGCCGTGGGTGTTAACGCGCCCGTGATCAAGACCGGCGAGGTCCTGACCGAACTTCCGCAAGCGAAATGGAAAGTAAGGTTAGACGACCGGACCGAGATCCTGGCGCACGCCGCGCTGCCCAGCCAAGCGAACTTCGTAAGGCTCCGCGCCGGCGACAAAGTGGAAGTGGAAGTTTCGCCGCATGATCCAGGTCGTGGGCGCATCAACAAGTTATTGGAAGTGAGAGGCTGAGCAACGACATGAAAGTACGCGCGTCCGTCAAACCGATCTGCGAAAAGTGCAAACTCGTGAACCGTCAAGGTGTCGTCCGAGTCATCTGCTCCAATCCGAAACATAAACAGCGTCAAGGCTAATTGAAGGAGAACTAAAAAAATGGCGCGTATCGCTGGCGTAGACCTTCCCCCCAAAAAGCGGGCCGAAATCGGCCTCACCTACATCTTCGGCATCGGCCGAACCCGTGCGTTGAGCATCCTGCACCGCACCGGCGTCGATCCCGGCAAGAAAATCGGCGACCTCAACGAAGACGAGGTCAATAAGATCCGCCTCCTCCTCGAAGAGGAAGGCTCCATCGAAGGCGACCTCCGCAAGGAAACGTCGCTCAACGTCAAGCGGCTGATCGAAATGGGCTCCTACCGGGGCCTCCGCCATCGCCGCGGCTTGCCCCTTCGCGGCCAGCGCACCCACACCAACGCCCGTACCCGAAAAGGTCCACGGCGCGGCACGGTGGCTAACAAGAAGAAGGCCGGCAAGTAGTAGCAATCACGGTCAAGGCGCACGCGGTTGGTGCGCCATTAGGAGATCAGAAAGTCTAAATGGCAAAAGCAGCAGCCAAAGGCGGAGCAAAAGCCGCCGGCAAGAAGAAAACATTTAAGAAGCGTGAAAAGAAGAACGTGCCCTCGGGCGTCGTCTACGTCCAGGCCTCGTTTAACAACACCATCGTCACCATCACGGACCAAACGGGCAATGTCCTTTGCTGGTCCAGTTCCGGATCGCTAGGCTTCCGCGGCTCCCGCAAAGGCACCCCCTTCGCCGCCCAGCAAGCGGCCCTCACCGCCGCCAACAAAGCGCGCGAATCGGGCCTGCGCTCCGTCATCGTATTCGTAAGCGGTCCCGGCGCCGGCCGTGAATCGGCCGTCCGGGCCCTGGCAACCGCGGGAATCGAAGTCCGTACCATTACAGACACCACCCCGATTCCTCACAACGGTTGCCGTCCGCCGAAAAAGCGCAGAGTTTGATCGTCCGGTTCATCTGCGTTCATCGGCGTAATCAGCATGGAAAGCAGGAAGAAAGGCAGCCAGCCCGTAAACTGCACCAAGAAGTTTTGGTAAGGAGAAAATAGTGGCCAGATATATCGGCCCCGTATGCCGGCTTTGCCGGCGCGAGGGCACCAAGCTCTTCCTCAAAGGCGAACGCTGCCATACCGAAAAGTGCGCGATTGAAAAGCGCAACTTCGTTCCTGGTCAGCACGGCAAAGACAAAAAACAGAAGAAAATAGTCGGTTACGGTCAACAGCTCCGCGAAAAGCAAAAGGCCCGCCGAGTGTACGGAATCCTCGAAACCCAGTTCCGCAACTACTTTGAAAAAGCCGCCAAAATGCCCGGCATTACCGGCGCCAACCTCCTGGGTCTCCTCGAGCGCCGCCTGGACAACGTAGTCTACAGAATGGGCTTCGGCACGTCGCGCTCGCAGGGGCGCCAGGTCGTCCGCCACGGCCACATCCAGGTCAACGGACGTAAGGTAAACATCCCCTCCTACATCGTCCGCGCCGGCGACGTCGTCGAAGTCCGCCAGGGCAGCCGCGAAAATCCCACCATCCTCAACGCCCGCGACGTTACCGCTCACCAGCCCTCCCCAAGCTGGCTCGAAGTGGACCGCGAAAACCTTAAGGCAAAAGTTCTCGGCAATCCCAAACGCGAAGAACTCGTCCAGATCGACATCAACGACCAGATGATCGTCGAGCTGTACTCCAAGTAAGAAAGCCCCGAAAAGGAGACCATCATTATGTTTAAGGGTTTTCAGAAACCGAAGCGCCTCGTAGCGAACACCGAATCTCTCACCGACCGCTACGGCATGTTCTGGGCGCAGCCGTTTGAACGCGGCTTCGGAACCACCATCGGTTCCAGCCTTCGCCGCGTCCTGCTCAGCTCCATCGAAGGAGCCGCCATCACCGCCGTCCGCATCGACGGCGTTTCGCACGAATTTTCCCCCATCCCCGGCGTCGTCGAAGACGCTACCGACATCATCCTCAACCTCAAGCAAGTCCCGTTCAAAATGGACGGCGAAGGCACCCACACCGCCCGCATCAAAGTCGATCAGGCCGGTGAGGTTCTCTCAGGCCAGATCGAAGTGGACGGCACCGTCGAAGTCCTCGACCGCCACCTCCACATCGCCACCGTCAGCGAAGGCGGCAAGCTCAACATCGAAGTGCGCCTCAAATCCGGCCGCGGCTACGTCTCGGCCGACCGCAACTTCGACGACGACCTTCCCGTCGACTTCATCCCCATCGACTCCGTCCACTCCCCCGTCCGAAAGGTCAACTTCGCCGTCGAAGCCGCCCGCCTCGGCCAGATGACCGACTACGACAAGCTCACCATCGAAGTGTGGACCAACGGAGCCATCTCTCCTCAGGACTCCATCGGCCAGGCCGCCAAGCTCCTGAAGGATCACATGACCATCTTCATCAATTTCGAGGAAATCCCCGAAATCGCCGAAGAGCCGGCCGAGCGCGCCATCAACCAGATGAACGAAGTGCTCAACCGCTCCGTCGAAGAGCTCGAACTCTCCGTCCGCTCCTACAACTGCCTCAAAAACGCCAATATTCAGACAATCGGCGACCTTGTCCAAAAGACCGAAGCCGAAATGCTCCGCACCAAGAACTTCGGACGCAAGTCGCTCAACGAAATTAAGGAAATCCTCAGCCAACTCGGCCTCAGCTTCGGCATGCGCTTCGATTCGCAAGGCCGCCTCATTTCGCCCTCCGGCCAGCCCGTCGCCATCGCCGAAGGCGAGGAAGGCGATATCCCCGAGGAAGACGACGACAACGACGAGCAGCTAGAGGCGGGAGAGTAACAACATGCGCCACCGCAAAGCGGGAAATAAACTAAGCCGCCCCATCGGCCATCGCCAGGCCCTGCTCCGCAACCTGGCCACCTCCATCATCGAGCACGACTTCATCGTCACCACGGTCCCCAAGGCCAAGGCCGTGAAGCCGATCGTTGAAAAGATCATCACCCTCGGCAAAGACGGTTCCCTTTCCGCCCGCCGCCAGGCCGCCAGCGTCCTCAAGACCCCCGACTCTGTCAAAAAGGTCTTCGACAAGCTGGGAGCCAAATTCGCCCAACGCAAAGGCGGCTACACCCGCATCACCCGCCTCGGCCCCCGCAAAGGCGACTGTGCCGAGCTTTGCAAAATCGAACTGGTCGGCACCGAGCTAGTCAAACGAGCCGCCGAACGCGCCAAACGCCGCGAAGAGCGCCTCAAGTCGATGCGCGAAGGACAGGAAAACCCAGAGCAGTAACCCTCGCTAAATCAAATATATAGATCCCGGCTCCACCAAGAGCCGGGATTTTTTGCGTCTGTCATCAAATTTAATTGACAGTAATCCGGCTCTGCGTCCCTGGACGCCAGCCGTTGATATTGTCGAAACCGAAAACGAGCTAACCTTCCACTTCGACCTGCCGGGTCTGAAGATGGAAGACATCGAGGTCAACCTTGAAAACGGCACGCTCACCGTTCAGAGTGCCCGGAAATTCGAACACGAAGAGAACCAGAAAGGCTATCACCGTGTCGAACGTAGCTATGGAACCTTCTCGCGAGTCTTTTCTCTTCCCGACACCGTGGACGCCGAAAAGATCGACGCGAGCTACAAGGACGGCGTGCTGACCATCAAAGGCGCGAAACGCGAAGCCGCCAAGCCGCGCTCGGTCAAGGTCAACGTCAACAACAACTAAGCCATTTGGTGGCGGCAATCTGGGGGCGGACGAAAGTCCGCCCCTTTCGTGTGTTGGAACAGGGAGCGGAAATCGCTCGTCTATCATCTAAGAGGGTAGAAATCATCATGAACGGACTAAAAACTGCCATTCTTCTCGGCGCGCTCAGCGGCTTGCTGCTCATGGGCGGCCAAGCCATCGGAGGTCAGCAAGGCCTCGTGATCGCGCTCGGTCTCGCCGTTGTCATGAACATGGGCAGCTATTTCTTCTCCGACAAAATCGCCCTGTCCATGTACCATGCGCAGCCCGTCTCTCCCACGGAAAATCAACAGATTTACCGCCGCATCGGCCCGATGACTCAGGAACTCAGCCGCCGCATGGGCATCCCCATGCCCAAACTCTGGGTCATCCCCGACCACTCACCCAACGCCTTCGCCACCGGCCGTAACCCCTCCCACGCCTCGGTGGCCGTTACGCAAGGCATCCTGGAGCTCATGAATGACCAGGAAGTAGAAGGCGTCATCGCCCACGAATTGGGCCACGTGAAGCATCGCGACATCCTGATCAGCTCCATCGCCGCCACCATCGCAGCCGCTCTCACGTCGCTCGCGCACATGGCCTTCTTCTTCGGCGGCCGCCACGGCGACGACGAGGAAGGCGGGATGAACCCCATCGCCGGACTTCTCATGCTGATGGTCGCCCCCTTCGCCGCGGGCCTCATTCAAATGGCGATCTCCCGCACCCGCGAGTACTCCGCCGACGCGGCAGCCGCCAAGTACACCGGCTCGCCCGATGGCCTGATCAGCGGCCTG
>Ga0187894_10005295_pt1 | contig 13269 bp, 11 predicted proteins | sample GBC1701081metaG_FD_136650 | JGI IMG/M metagenome (GOLD analysis project Ga0187894, IMG submission 136650) | White microbial mat communities from a lava cave in the Kipuka Kanohina Cave System on the Island of Hawaii, USA - GBC170108-1 metaG ... | reverse complement strand
GAGCACCAGGGGGGCGCCCTTCTGGCTTGATGCAGGGTTGGGCTTCAAATTAAGCCGAGCGGTGACCCGCGTTGTTTCAGTATCCAGGCTGAAATCGAGAAATACTTCCTCGATCAGGTAAGGAACCGGCTGGTAATCCTTCAAATAAACGGTCTGCGGGCTTACATTATTCATGTGCTATACTGACTTCAGTTGATGGGGGTGGATTGAACTGATCCCGAAAGCTCCTGCGGCCTCTTCGGATAAAGATCATGTGAAAACAAAAAGATAGATGGTGAATGTGAGTCAATCAAGCGACATTGGGCGGAACAGGAAATGAGCCGGGCATTTGTCAAGGAACAGGACGACCAAGAGGGCCTCGAGGAGCTTCCGGAAAGACCCATCAGCTCCAATCCCAATTTCGTGACCCCGCACGGCCTGACCTTGATCGATGAGGAGATCGAGACGGCGCGCAAGCTTCTGGCCCATGCCCAGCATGAAAGCGACCGCGCCGGCATCGCACGCGCCTCGCGCGATCTGCGCTATTGGACGCAGCGCCGCGCCACCGCGCAGACGGTGGAGCCGCCCAAGGCGCCGCAGAAAGTCGCCTTCGCCACGCGCGTGACGGTCAAGCGTGATGACGGTCGCGAGCAGGTCTTCGCGATCGTCGGCGAGGATGAGGCCGATCTCGAAAAAGGGCTGATCGCCTATACGGTGCCCATGGCCCGGGCCCTGCTCGGTCTGGAAGTCGGCGGCGAGGCCGAACTGCATGGCGGCCATGTCCAGGTGATCGATCTAAAACCGATCGACGCGGAAGGCTGACAGATCGGTATTGCTGGGAGTGCCGTTCAGCATTTCGCCCAGCAGGCGTCCGGTCGTCGGCCCCCAGGTCAATCCCATATGGCTGTGACCGAAGCCGTACCAGACATTGCCGAGCTTGCGCGAGGGACCGATGACCGGCAGGCCGTCGGGTGTTCCAGGTCTGCGCCCCATCCAGCGCGAGACCGTCTGATCGATCTCGCGCAATTTCGGCAGGCAGCGCTTGGCGAAGGGCCACAGCACATCGGCGCGCTTCCAGTTCGGCGGCGCATCGAGCCCGGCGAACTCGTCCGTGCCGGCAAGCCGCAAGCCCATATCCATCGGTGTCATGGCCATGGGTGTCGCCACATAAGTGAGCGAGCGGCCAAGCGTGATGCCGGGATCGGGGATCACCAGGTGATAGCCGCGTTCCGCTTCCAGCAGCACCTTGTCGCCGAAGGCTGAGGCGAAGAAGTTCGAATAAGCGCCGGCGCAAATGACGAGACGGTCGAGCGGGCGCTCACCGCCTGATTTCAGCGTCAGCGCCGTGGCGCGCGATCCGTCCTGCGCCACCTTCAGCACATCGTCTTGGATGATCTCGCCGCCATTGCGCACGACATGCTCGGCGATCGAGGCGACGACTTTCTGGGGATTGCGCACATAATACCAGCCGCCATGGAAGGCGCCGCAGGCGAAGTCGCGGGCGATGTCGGGCTCGATCTCGGCGATCTCGCCCGGCGACAGCTTCTTCATTTCATAGCCATGCTCGCGCTTCACGGCGCGCTCGGACTCCTCGGCCTGATACTGGGCATGCGTGTCATAGAGGCGGAGCGAATCCTTCTTGACCATGAGATCGATAGACCCCGCCGCGGTGAGCAGGGTCTCGAAGTCGTTGACGACGCGCAGCCCGAGCGCCGCACGCGCCATGGTGATCTTGCGCACCCGGTCGGGCAGCGCATTGCGGCCGGCGGCCAGAAACCAGGGCAGCGCCTTGGGCAGATAGGACCAGCGGATGGTGAGGGGACCCAAGGGGTCGAGAAGCCAGCCCGGGATTTTGAGCAGGATGCGCGGATGGATGGTGGGCGTCACCTCGGCGAAGGCGAGGCCGCCGGCATTGCCGAAGGAGCAGCCCTCGCCCGGCGGCACACGGTCGATGACCGTGACCTTGTGGCCCGCGCGCTGCAGGAAGGCGGCGGCCGAGATGCCGATGATGCCGGCGCCGATGATGGTGATATGGGAACTGGGCATGATGGATGACTCGCGAAGCGGGTTGTTCTTCAGTCTATTTTCGCCCGCGCGTCAAGGTTCACCCTCGCCCCGCAAGCGTAGCGCAGCGGGGAGAGGGGAGGGGCCCGCCGCGTAGCGGCGGGAAGGGTGATGGACTGCGGCGTTGACGATTTGCCTCGCTGTGCGCTTTGGGACCATCCGACTCGTTGATTTGTGCACAATTGCGCCGAGGCCCCTCACCCTCCCAATGCTTCGCATTGGGTCCCTCCCTCTCCCCCGCTAAAGCGGGGCGAGGGTATGCGGCTTCCGCCCTTACCGGATTCCGTCTACGTTCATGCCGATCGCAAAACGGAGGCATGCATGGGGCGTTTGACGACGCATATATTGGACACCGCACTCGGCCGGCCGGCCAAGGGATTGAAGATCGAGCTCTGGTCGCTCGATGGCGGGCCGTCCCTGCTCAAGACGGTGGTGAGCAATCAGGATGGCCGCGTCGATGCGCCGCTTCTCGACGGCGAAGACTTCAAGATCGGGCAATATGAGCTGCGGTTCCATGCCGGCGCCTATCTCAAGGCGAATGGCGCGCCGCTCTCCGATCCGCCTTTTCTCGACGTGATCCCGCTGCGCTTCGGCGTCGCCAGCAAGACCGAGCATTATCACGTGCCGCTGCTGCTTGCGCCTTACGGCTATTCGACCTATCGCGGAAGCTGAGCCGCCATGCGGCCCGACTCGCTCCTGACCACGAGCTACCGCTATTTCGCGGCAGTGGCGGAAGCGGGGTCGGTGCGCGGGGCCGCGCAACTGCTCAATGTCGCGGCCTCGGCGGTGAGCCGCCAGGTCATCCTGCTCGAGCAGCAGTTCAACCTTTCCTTGTTCGAGCGGCGCGGCCGCAGCCTGAGGCTCTCGGCCGCGGGCGAGATCCTGCTCAACGGTCTCAAATCGGCGATGCAGGGCCATGAGGCGACGCTCGACCATCTCGATGCCTTGCGCGGGCTGAAGCGCGGGCGCCTCAGGATCGCGACCGTCGAAAGCATTTCGGTCTCGCCCTTGCCCGACCTCCTGGCGCGCTTCGCCGGCGACTATCCGGGCGTCGAGGTCACGGTGACGGTCGCAGGCTCCGATGCGGTGACCGATCTCGTCCGCAGCCATGACGCCGATATCGGCTTCACCTTCAATCCGGCGACGGTCGAGGGCCTCGACGTCAGGCTGACCCTCGAGATGCAGCTCGGCGCGGTGATGGCGCCGGACCATCCTTTGGCCAAGGCGCGCAAGCTCTTGTTCTCCGAATGCTTGGCTCATCCGGTGGCGTGGCCGGCCCGCGGCTTGAGCTTCAGGGCCATTCTCGACAAATTGCTCGGCAAGGCGAAAACGCCGGCACGCGCCTTCGAATGCAATTCGCTGCGCCTGATGGCCGCCTTGGCAAGGCGTGGACGCTGCATCGCCTTCCAGACGAGGGTCGGGATCGAGCAGGAGCTTGCCGAGGGCTCGCTGGTCTTCGTGCCCCTGGCCAATCGCCGCATGCCGGCCGATCGCCTCACCATCGTGCATCGGCCGGGCTCGGCCGCGGGCCTCGCCGCCGGCGCCTTTCTCGACCTGGCGGTGCGGCATTTCTCGGTCCGGAAGCCTGTACGCAAATAGAGCACAGTCTGTCATCTTTATTGTCCTTTTTCGTACACATGACGTAGTGCTACTTTATCGGTGACAGCTTGGAGTTAATAACGATGGCGAGGAACAAGGTCCGATTTCTCCGCCGCGGCGAGGTCGTCGAACTCGCCGCCGTCTCGCCGATGCGCACCTTGCTGGATTATCTGCGTCTGGACGAAGGTTCACGCGGCACCAAGGAAGGCTGCGGCGAAGGCGATTGCGGCGCCTGCACGGTGGCGCTGGGCTCGCTCAAGGGCGGCCGGCTCGTCTATGAGCCGGTCAATGCCTGCATCCTGCTTCTGGGCCAGGTCGACGGCAAGGAGATCGTCACCGTCGATGATCTGGCGAATGGCGGGAACCTGCATCCGATTCAGCAGGCGCTGGTCGATCATCATGGCTCGCAATGCGGCTTCTGCACGCCGGGCTTCGTGATGGGCCTGTTCCCGCTCTACCAGTCGGCCATCGCCCCCAACCGCAAGGCCGTCCTCGATCAGCTGGCCGGCAATCTCTGCCGCTGCACCGGCTATCGTCCGATCGTCGACGCAGCGCTCGCCACCTGCACCGGCAAGCCGGACGATGCCTGGTCGAGCGCGCGCGCCGAAACGGAGAAGCAGCTCGCGCAGCTCGATGACGGCAGCGATCTCCTTGTTGGCGACGACGACAGCTTCTTCGCAGCACCCGCAAGCGATGCGGCCCTGGCCGATCTGACCGAAAAACATCCCGATGCCGTGCTCCTCGCCGGCGCGACCGATGTCGGCCTGTGGGTCACCAAGCAGCTGCGCGACCTCGGCAAGATCATCTTTCTCGGGCGGATGCGGTCGCTGCGCCGGATTGCCGATGAAGCGGGCGCGGTCAAGCTCGGCGCTGCCGTCACTTATGCCGAAGCGGAAGAGAGCCTCGGCCGTCTCGATCCCGATCTCGCCGAGCTTCTGCGCCGCATCGGTTCGAAGCAGGTGCGTGCCTCGGGAACGATCGGCGGCAACATCGCCAATGGATCGCCCATTGGCGACACGCCGCCGGCGCTGATCGCGCTCGGCGCCAGGCTGGAGCTGCGCAAGGGTGCCTCGTCGCGCGAAATGGCGCTCGAGGATTTCTTCATCGCCTATGGCCGGCAGGACCGTGCGCCCGGCGAGATCGTCGCCCAGATCGTCGTTCCGAAGCTCGAGCGGGGCGAGGCTTTCCGTTGCTACAAGATCACCAAGCGCTTCGACCAGGATATTTCCTCGGTGCTGGCGGCGTTCAAATTTACCCTCGCCGGCCGCAAGATCAGGCAAGGCCGCATCGCCTATGGCGGCATGGCGGCGACGCCGAAACGCGCGCGCCAGACGGAAGCCGCGGTTGCCTCGCTCTCGCTCGACGATCGGGCGAGCTGGGCCGCGGCAGCCGATCGTCTCACGCAAGATTTCCAGCCGATCGACGATCATCGCGCCGGCGCCCTTTATCGCCGCGAGACGGCGCGCAATCTGCTGATCAAGGCGCTGACCGAGATTGCGGGCGAAGCGACGGTCAACACCCGCGTCACGGGAGTGAGGGAGCCGGTCCATGCGGCCTAAGCGCAAAGAGATCGCCACCGAGACGGTGGGCCTGGCGCTTGCCCATGACAGTGCCGCGCTCCATGTGCAAGGCAGCGCCATCTATATCGACGACATGCGCGAGCCGGAGGGCACGCTGCATGTGGCGCCGGGCTATGCGCCGGAGGGCGCCAAGGGACGCATCACCCTGTGCGATCTCGCCGCGGTCGGTGCATTTCCGGGCGTCGTCGCGGTGCTCACCGTGGCCGATATTCCGGGCATCAATGATTGCAGCCCGAATATGGGCGATGATCCGATCCTTGCGGATGGCGAGATCCTGTTCCATGGCCAGGTGGTCTTCGCCGTCGTCGCCGAGACGCGCGAGGCGGCGCGCCGCGCCGTGCGGCTGGCGAAGATCGAGATCGCCAAAGAAAAGGCGGCCATCACGGTTGAGGACGCCCTGACGCAAGGAACCCAAGATGTGCTGCCGCCTTACGAGTTCCGGCGCGGCGATCCGGCCAAGGTGATTGCCGCGTCGCCGTCGCGCGTCAAAGGCTCCTTCCATGTCGGCGGCCAGGAGCATTTCTATCTCGAAGGCCAGGTGGCGCTGGCTTTGCCCGAAGAGGGTGGCGGCATGATCGTCTACTCCTCGACCCAGCATCCAAGCGAAGTGCAGCATTGCGTCGCCAAGATGCTTAAAGTTGCCGATGCCTTCGTCACCTGCGAATGCCGGCGCATGGGCGGCGGTTTCGGTGGCAAAGAGAGTCAGGCGGCGCAATGGGCAGCACTTGCGGCGCTTGGCGCCCATGTCACGCGCCGGCCGGTCAAATGCCGGCTCGACCGCGACGACGACATGATCATGACCGGCAAGCGTCACGACATGCGCATCGATTACAGCTTCGCCCATGACAAGCAGGGCCGGCTGACCGCGGTCGACGCCAGCCTGCTGTCGCGCTGCGGCTACTCGGCCGATCTCTCGCTCGGCGTCAATGACCGCGCGATGTTCCATGCCGACAATGCCTATTATTATCCGGCGGTGAGCATCAAATCGCGCCGTCTGCGCACCAACACCGTGTCCAACACGGCTTTCCGGGGCTTCGGCGGCCCACAAGGCATGATGCTGGCCGAGCGCATGATGGACGAGATCGCGCATGCCCAAGGCCTCGATCCGCTCGATGTGCGCAAGCGCAATTTCTACAAAGCCGGCCGCGACAAGACACCCTATGGCATGAAGGTCGTGGACAACGTCATCCACGAGGTGGTGGGCGAGCTCGAGAGGACGAGCGACTATCGCGCACGGCGCGAGGCCATCAAAGCCTTCAATGCCAAAAACCCGATTCTGAAGAAGGGCCTGGCGCTGACGCCGGTCAAATTCGGCATCTCCTTCACCTTGATCCATCTCAACCAGGCGGGGGCGCTCGTCCATCTCTATACCGACGGCTCGGTGCATTTGAATCACGGCGGCACCGAGATGGGGCAGGGGCTCTATATCAAGGTGGCGCAAGTGGTGGCCGAGGAATTCGGCATCGAGCCTCACCGCGTGAAGATCACCGCCACGACCACCGGCAAGGTGCCGAACACCTCACCGACCGCGGCCTCGTCAGGCTCCGATCTCAACGGCATGGCGGCCATGGAGGCGGCGGGCCGCATCAAGAAGCGGCTCGTCGATTTCGCCAGCCGGGAATGGAAGGTGAAGCCGGGACAGATACGCTTCGCGCAAGGGCGGGTGATCATCGGCAATCAGAGCATCGCGCTCGGCGATCTCGCCAGACAAGCGCATCAAGCGCGCATCCCGCTGTCCTCCACCGGCTTCTATGCGACTCCCGAGATCACCTGGAATCGCGACAAGGCCAAGGGCAAGCCTTTCTTCTATTTTGCTTATGGCGCGGCCTGCACCGAAGTGACCGTCGACATCTTGACGGGCGAGATGCGGGTCGATCGCGTCGACATCCTCCACGATGTCGGCCGCTCTCTCAATCCGGCGATCGATCTGGGCCAGATTGAAGGCGGCTTCGTCCAGGGCATGGGCTGGCTCACCACCGAGGAACTGGTCTTCGATAGAGAAGGCCGGCTGCTCACTCACGCACCTTCGACCTACAAGATTCCGTGCGCCTCCGATGTGCCGGCCGATTTCCGGGTCAATCTCTTCGCCTCTCCCGGGAACCCGGCCGATACCATCTATCGCTCGAAGGCCGTGGGCGAGCCGCCGCTGATGCTGGCGCTTTCGGTGTTCTCGGCGATCACCGATGCGATCGCCGCTTTGAAGCCGGGCAAGATGCCGCCGCTTGCGGCGCCTGCGACTCCGGAGGCGATCATGAAGGCCGTAAAGGCGATGTCGGCATGAAGATCTGGCACCATATCGCAAAGGCGCTCGAAGCGGGCGAGGCCTGCGCCATGGTGTCGGTGCTCAAGGTCGAGGGTTCGGCGCCGCGCGAAGTGGGGGCGAGACTGATTCTCACTTCTCGGGGCTTCCACGGCACGATCGGTGGCGGCGCGCTCGAATGGCGGGCTTTGGCCGAAGCCCAGAAGAAACTCAAAGGCGGCCGCTCGCTGACCGTCACATCGCATGCCTTGGGCCCGGAGCTCGGCCAATGCTGCGGTGGTCGGGTGGAATTGTTGACCGAGATTTTCGACGGCACCGGTCTCGCCGATGCCCGCAAGCTGGCAGATGCCGAAAATTCAGGCGCATTTGCAACGGAAAGCCGCTTGTGCTCCGATCATATCGTGCGCAGCATCGTGACGGCGCCAGTCCGTGCAAGTGATGTCATGATCGAGCATTTCGGCCAGACGAGACGGCCGCTTTATCTTTTCGGCGCGGGCCATGTCGGCCGGGCGCTGGTCCTGGCGTTGGCGCCCCTGCCTTTCGCCATACGCTGGATTGATTCTCGCCTTGACGCATTTCCCGCCGCTATGCCGGCCAATGTCGAGCCGGTCCTGTCGTTCAATCCCGTCCTCGAGCTGGATTCAGCGCCCGAAGGCACTTTCCTTCTGGTCATGACCCACAGCCATGCCCTCGATCTCGCCATTGTGGAGCAGGGGCTGCGCGATGAGCGCTTCCCCTATGTCGGGCTCATCGGCAGCGCCAGCAAGAGGGCGCGGTTCCTGAGCCGGCTGCGCCAGACGGGCATTCTGGAAAACCGTTTCTCGGCCTTCAAGTGCCCGATCGGCGTCGAAGGCATCACCTCCAAGGAGCCGGCGGTCATTGCCGCGGCGACGGTGGCGGAGCTTCTGGAGCGCGACGAGATGTTGAGAACCCGCCGGAATCTTCCCGCGGCGGCGCAAACGCCTTATACAATGAGCCAAAAAAAGGGCCAGGGTGGGTGACGGACGAGATCGGCAAAGATCATCTTCTTGAAGCGCTTCACATCGTGAAGATCTTCGGCAACTTGCGCGCCAATGACGATGTGTCGCTCTATGTGCGCCCGGGCGAGATCCATGCCCTTCTGGGCGAGAATGGCGCCGGCAAGTCGACGCTGGTCAAGATCATCTATGGCGCCTTGCAGCCGACCTCGGGTGAATTGCGCTGGCAGGGTGCGCCGGTGACGATTCCATCGCCCGCCGCCGCCCGCAAGCTCGGCATCGGCATGGTGTTCCAGCATTTCTCCCTGTTCGAGGCGCTGACGGTCGCCGAGAACATCGCGCTCGCTCTGCCAGGCGTCTTCGACATCGCTACCCTGTCGAAGAGGATTTCATCCATCTCCAAGGATTACGGCCTGCCGCTCGAGCCCTCGGCGACCGTCGGCGATCTCTCCGTCGGCGAGCGCCAGCGCATCGAGATCATCCGCTGCCTGCTGCAGGAGCCGAAGCTCCTGATCATGGACGAGCCAACCGCGGTGCTGACTCCGCAAGAGGCCGACCAGCTCTTCCTGGTGCTCGAGCGCCTGGCCAAGGAAGGCTGTTCCATCCTCTATATTTCCCATCGTCTCGAGGAGGTGAAGCGGCTCTGCCAGTCGGCCACCATTCTGCGCATGGGCAAGGTCGTCGCCTGTGTCGATCCGCGCAAGGAGACGGCGGCGAGCCTCGCGCGGCTCATGGTTGGCGGCGACATCCACATCGTGCGGCCGAAGGCTAAGCCCAAATCCGGCAAGCCGCGCCTTACCCTCGACAGGTTGAGCCTGGCGCAGGACGGTCATTTCGGCGTCGCCTTGCGCGATGTCTCGCTCAACGTGGCGGGCGGCGAGGTCGTTGCCATCGCCGGCGTCGCCGGCAACGGCCAGTCCGAGCTCTTCGATGCGGTCTCGGGCGAGAAGCTCCTCAAGCGCAATGAGGCGCTCCTCATCGACGGCAAGCCATGCGGTAGGCGCGGCATCACCGCAAGGCGCAAGATGGGTGCTGCTTTCGTGCCCGAGGAACGCCTGGGCCACGGCGCCGTGCCCGGCTTCAGATTGTCGGAGAACGTCATCCTGACGCGCTATGCCTCGGACAAGGATCTGACCCGGTCCGGGACCATTGGCCGTGACGCGGCATTGGCGGTGAGCGAAAGGGTGATCAAGTCCTTCGACGTGCGCAAGGGCAAGCCCGATCCCGAAGCGCGCGCTTTGTCCGGCGGCAACTTGCAGAAATTCGTGGTCGGCCGCGAGCTCGACCGCAATCCCGCCGTCCTCATCGTCAATCAGCCGACCTGGGGCGTCGATGCGGGAGCCGCCGCCACCATTCGCCAGGCGCTGGTCGACCTGGCACGGGCAGGATCCGCGATCCTGGTCATCAGCCAGGATCTCGACGAGATCTTCGAGATCGCCGACCGCATCGCGGTGATCTCGCGCGGCCAGCTCTCGCAAGCCCGTCCGGCATCCGAGCTCACGCGCGAGAAGATCGGCCTCCTGATGGCGGGCGAGCATGAGGTGAGGGAGGAACGTCATGCCGCTCGTGCTTGAGAAGCGCGCCGAGCGTTCGACCCGCATGGCGCTGTTGTCGCCGGTCCTCGCCATCCTCCTCACCGTGATCACCGGCGCCATCATCTTCGCACTGCGCGGCATCGATCCGCTGCATGGGCTCTATGTCTATTTCATCGAGCCTCTGACCCAGCTCTGGTCGCTGCAACAGCTCATCGTCAAGGCGACACCTTTGGTGCTGATCGGCGTCGGCCTTGCCGTCTGCTATACGGCCAATGTGTGGAACATCGGCGCCGAAGGCCAGCTCACGGCGGGCGCCATATTGGGCGGCATGATCCCGGTGCTGTTCCCGGAGTGGCAGTCGCCGCTCACTTTGCTCGCCATGCTCATTCTCGGCATTGCGGGCGGCATGGCCTATGCCGCGATACCGGCGGTGCTCAAGACGCGGTTCAGCGCCAATGAGATCCTGACCTCGCTGATGCTCGTCTATGTCGCAAGACTTCTGCTCGACTGGCTGGTGCGCGGACCCTGGCGCGATCCGCAAGGCTTCAACTTCCCGAAAACGATTACCTTCAGCGATTGGCAGCTCCTCCCGATGCTTTGGGGGTCGGTGCATGCCGGCGCTCTCTTTGCCGTGCTTGCCGCCGTCATCCTCGCTTTCGTCATGGGCCGCATGCTGAAGGGCTTCGAGATCAGAGTGAGCGGGAGCGCGCCGCGCGCCGGCCGCTTCGCCGGCTTCTCGCGGCCGCGCACTGTCCTGTTCTGCTTCCTGTTGTCAGGCGGGCTCGCCGGTCTTGCCGGCATCACCGAAGTGGCGAGCGTCGTCGGACAATTGCAGCCGCAGATCTCGCCGGACTATGGCTTTGCCGCCATCATCGTCGCCTTCCTCGGCAGGCTCAATCCGTTGGGCGTACTCGTTGCCGGCCTGATGCTGGCGGTGAGCTATCTGGGCGGCGAAGCGGCGCAGGTTTCGCTCGGCCTTTCCGATCGCATCGCCAAGGTCTTCCAGGGCATTCTCCTGTTCTTCATCCTGGGCTGCGACACACTCATCCTCTATCGATTCCGCTGGCTGAAAACGCAAGTCTCCGCCACGGCGGCGCAACCGGCGGAGTGATCGACATGGATGCTTCGCTGGCCGTCCTCCTCACCATCGTCACCGCCGCGACCCCCTTGCTGCTCGCAGCAATCGGCGAACTGGTCGTCGAGCGTTCGGGCGTGCTCAATCTCGGCGTCGAGGGCATGATGGTGATGGGCGCGGTCGCGGGTTTCGGCGCCGCTTTCCTGACCGGCAACCCGTATGTCGGTGTCATCGCCGCTATCATTGCGGGTATGGCCATGGCATTGCTCTTCGGCCTTCTCACCTTGACGCTGGTCTCGAACCAGGTGGCGACCGGCCTGTCCCTGACGCTCCTGGGTCTTGGCCTCTCGGGCCTGTTGGGAGAATCTTTCGTCGGCGAACCGGGCGCTCGCCTGCCGAAATATTTCGGCGTCGACATGCTCATTCCTTTCTCCTTCATCCTGACCGCCGCCGTCGCCTATGTGCTGTTCCGCACCAAGGCCGGCCTCATCATCCGTGCCGTCGGCGACAGCCACAATTCGGCGCACGCCTTGGGCTATCGCGTCATCTGGGTGCGCTATCTTTGCGTATTGTTCGGCGGCGGCTGTGCCGGACTGGCCGGCGGCTATCTGTCTCTGGTCTATACGCCGCAATGGGTCGAGAACATGACGGCGGGGCGTGGCTGGATCGCGCTGGCCTTGGTCGTCTTCGCCTCATGGATGCCGTGGCGCCTGGTGGCAGGGGCCTATCTCTTCGGCGCCATATCCATCCTGTCCTTTGTCGGGCAGACCCGGGCCTGGGACATTCCCACACAGTTCATGAACAGCCTGCCCTATCTCGGCACCATATTGGCGCTGGTGGTGATTTCGGCCAATCGGCGGCTGACGCGGATGAACGCGCCCGCGAGCCTCGGCCAAGCTTTCGTGCCTGATCGATAATACAGGGAGTAAGGAGAAACAGATGAAGAAACTACTGACATGCGCTGCGGCCTTCGCCCTCGCTCTGGGCATTGCCGCAGGCTCCGCTTCGGCGCAGGACAAGCTCAAGGCCTGCTGGATATATGTCGGCGCCATCGGCGATTTCGGCTGGACCTATGAGCATGACCAGGGCCGCCTTGCGGTCGAGAAGGAGCTCGGCGACAAGGTGCAGACGGTCTTTGTCGAGAATGTCGCGGAATCGGATTCCGAGAGAGCGATCGAGCGCCTGGCGCGCGACGGCTGCGCCATCATCTTCACCACCTCCTTCGGCTTCATGGAGCCGACGCTCAAGGTGGCGAAGAAATTCCCCGATGTGAAATTCGAGCATGCGACCGGCTTCAAGACGGCCGACAACGTCACGACCTATAATGCCAAGTTCCATGAGGGCCGTTATGTGATCGGCCAGATTGCCGCCAAGATGTCGCAGACCGGGACGGCAGGCTATATCGTGTCCTTCCCCATTCCGGAAGTCGTCGCCGGCATCAATGCCTTCATGCTCGGCGCGCAAACGGTGAAGCCCGACTTCAAAGTGAAGATCATCTGGGTCAACAGCTGGTATGATCCGGGCAAGGAAGCCGATGCCGCCAAGGTCCTGTTCAGCCAGGGCGCCGATATCATCGTCCAGCATACCGATTCGACCGCGGCTCTCCAGGTCGCCGAGGAGCAGGGCAAGCATGGCTTCGGCCAAGCTTCCGACATGATCAAATTCGCGCCCAAGGCGCAATATACGGCGATCGTCGACAACTGGGCGCCCTACTATGTCCGGCGCATCAATGATGTGCTGAACGGCACCTGGAAGTCGCAGTCCTCATGGGATGGCATGGCGGAAGGCACGGTCAATATCGCGCCCTACACCAATCTCCCCGACGACGTCGTGAAAATGGCGACCGAGACCGCCGAAGCGATCAAGACCGGCAAGCTTCATCCCTTCACCGGTCCGATCACCAAGCAGGACGGCACCGTCGCCGGCGAGGCCGGCAAGCCTCTGGCCGACGGCGATATCCTCGGCATGAACTGGTATGTGAAGGGCGTCGACGACCAGCTGCCGAAATAACGAAGCGGCGAAGTCCAGCAAGTTTTCCCCTTCTCCCGCGCGGTACGCGTGGGAGAAGGTGGCCGAAGGCCGGATGAGGGCTCTTTTCGCGCAATGCATTCTGATTTCAACGGGCATTCCTTGTACGGACAAAGAGCCCTCACCCGCCCTTCGGGCACCCTCTCCCATTGCTTCGCAACGGGAGAGGGGG
>Ga0187894_10005294_pt1 | contig 13270 bp, 11 predicted proteins | sample GBC1701081metaG_FD_136650 | JGI IMG/M metagenome (GOLD analysis project Ga0187894, IMG submission 136650) | White microbial mat communities from a lava cave in the Kipuka Kanohina Cave System on the Island of Hawaii, USA - GBC170108-1 metaG ... | reverse complement strand
GTTGTGCTGCCCGTCGGCGTCCATCTGCACGAGATACGAGAAGGGTCCGCGGGACGCATACAGATAGCCGGTTTGCAGCGCCGCGCCGTATCCCAGATTGAACGGATGGGAGACGACACGCGCGCCATGCCGCCGCGCGATCGTCGCGGTCGCATCGGTCGAGCCGTCGTCGATCACGAGGACCGTGAGCCGCGGGTCGAGGGCGCGCAAGCCACCGACAACGGCGCCGATAGTGCGCTCCTCATTGAGCGCCGGGATGATGACGAGGCAATCGGGCGGTCCGAGCGCTCCGTCGTGCGGGTGGAGGTCTGCCACGTGCTTTCGAGCTTCCCGCAACATTCCGCAATCACCACCTGTAAATCAAACCCTCCGCGGCGTGCCGGCAAAATTCAATTGACGTGCCGGGCTCGCGTGCGAGAATGCCCGGCGTCGAAAGGGGGGTGCGCCGATGCGCCGAAAACTGACAGCCGTGGTGGGCGCGGTTCTCGCAGTGGCCGCAAGTTCGTGGGCGGCCGACCACTTCGTCGCCGGCGACCAGATCAAGATGAAGGATCCTGCCGCCGTACCGGCGAAGCGCCGCGCCGTGTTCCGCGCCTCGCGCGACGCGGCGATCAGCCTGAGCCTCATGAACGATCCGCGCGTACTCGGCGGGGAGCTCGAGGTCACCGGCGCTGGAATGGGCGATGGCGCCACCGGAGTGCTCACCCTCGACCCGACGTACTGGAAGGGGCTCGGCAACCCACCGGGCAGCAAGGGCTACAAGTACCTCGACAAGACCGACAGCGTCGGCGTGCGCAAGGTTGTCTTTCGCAACGGCGCCAAGGGCGGCAAGCTCGCCTTCCGCGCCCGCGGTGCGAATTGGCCCTATCAGATCACCCAGGCGCAGGGGCCGATCCTGGTGCGCTTCAGCGTCGGTACCGAGAACTACTGCGCGCAGTTTCTCACGTACAAGCGCAACAGCGCCGGCCTGGTCCTCGGCAAACTCGCGGCGGCGCCGTCGAGCTGCATACCGGTCTGCGGCAACGGCGTGCTCGACGGGATCGAGGAGTGCGACGACGGCGGTACCAGTCCGGGCGACGGCTGCTCGCCCACGTGCGAGCTGGAGAACACATCTGCCGTGTGCGCCGGCGTGGTCCCGGTGGCCGGCACCTCGATCGAGTCGATTCGCGTGGCGTCGGGGCTGACGTTGCCCAATACCATTGCCGCGCCGCGGCTCGATCCGCGCCGCCTCTTTGTCGTTGAGAAGCAGGGGCGCATCCGCGTGATAAGGGACGGCGCGCTGCTGACGACGCCCTTCCTGAACATCGACGGCAAGGTGCACCCGACCTGCGAGAACTGCGAGCAGGGGTTGCTCGGGCTCGCGTTCCATCCGGACTACGAGAACAACGGCCGCTTCTTCGTGAACTACACCGACAACGACGGCAACACCGTAATCTCCCGCTTTCAGGTCAGCGGCGATCCGGACATCGCCGACACCACGGAGCTGGTCCTGCTGACCATCGACCAGCCGTTCGGCAATCACAACGGCGGCAACATCATCTTCGGGCCCGACGGCTACCTGTATGTCGGCATGGGAGATGGCGGCTCCGCCAACGATCCCTTCGAAGCCGGCCAGGACCCGGCGACCTTGCTCGGCAAGATGCTGCGCCTCGATATCAATGTGGACGTGGCGCCGTACTACGCCGTCCCGCCCAGCAACCCGAACGCCGGCGACGGTGATCCGCTCGGACTGATCTGGGCGAGCGGCCTGCGCAACCCGTGGCGCTTCAGCTTCGACCGCGGCAACGGCGACCTCTACATCGGCGACGTCGGCCAGAATCAGGTCGAAGAGATCGACTGGGTACCGTCGACCAGCACCGGCGGCGAGAACTACGGCTGGGACATCTTCGAGGGCACGCAGTGCTTCGCCGACGATTCGCCGCCGTCGGGGCCCTGTCCGCCGACGACCGGCTTCACCATGCCGGTGCATCAGTACTTCCATGCGTCGGGCACGCCGACCGGCTGCTCGGTGACCGGCGGCTTCGTCTATCGCGGCTGTGCCATGCCCGACCTGCGGGGCACGTACTTCTACTCGGACTACTGCAACAACTTCATCCGCACTTTCGAGATCTCCGGCGGCAGCGCAATCAATCACGACGACCGCACCGCCGACCTCGATCCAGGCGGCGGCCTCAGCATCGACTCGATCGTCTCCTACGGCGAAGATGCCCGCGGCGAGCTCTACATCACCGATCAGGCCGGCGAGATCTTCAAGATCGTCCCCCAATGATCTAAAGAGCTGCCCGGAGGGCCCTCAGTCCTCAGTCCTCTTCTCTCATGGGTCCGCTGACTGGAATTCGTGTCCTCGATCTCGGTACGAGGATCGCCGCGCCGTTCGCGGCGACGTTGCTCGCCGACTTCGGCGCCGAGGTGATCAAGCTGGAGCTGCCGGGAAGCGGCGACTTCCTGCGCAGCATCGGTCCGTTCGTCGACGGCTACTCGCTCTTCTTCGCGGTCGAGAACCGCAACAAGAAGTCGATCACTCTGGATCTGCGCCAGGTCCGCGGCCAGGAGGTCTTCAAGAAGCTGGTGGCGGTGTCGGACGTCGTCATCGAGAACTTTCAGCCCGGCACCCTGGAGGGTTGGGGCCTCGGCTACGACGAGATCAAGGCGGTGAACTCCGGGATCGTGCTGTCGCGCGCGTCGGTCTATGGGCAGACGGGTCCCTATCGCGATCGCCCCGGGCTCGACCGCAACGGCGTCGCCTTCGGCGGACTGCTCCACCTCACCGGTTACCCAGATCAGCCGCCTGTGCGCCCCGGCGTGATTGTCTCCGACTATCTCACCGGTGTTTTCAACGCCTTCGCCATCGTCATGTCTCTCTACCACCGCGACGCGCGCGGCGGCGGCGGGCAGTGGGTCGACCTGGCGCTCTACGAGTCGATCTTCCGCATTCTCGAGCACACCGCGGCAGCGTACGATCGGTTGGGCGTCGTGCGCGAACGCGAAGGCAATCGCCTGCGCAACTCGGCGCCACTCGACAACTGGCGCACCAGCGACGGCAAGTGGCTGTGCATCGTCGCCGCCGGCGACGGTCTCTTCCCGCGCCTCGCGCGCGCGATGAAGCGCGAGGATCTGCTCACGGATGCGCGCTTCGCCAGCCTCGCTGAGCGCGCGGAGAACGGCGACGCGATCAACCAGATCGTGGCCGACTGGGTCGCGACGCACACAGCAGCCGAGATCGAAGCGCTGTTGCTGGCGGCGCAGGTTCCCGTGGGCCGCGCGCTCAACATCGCCGAGATCTTCGCCGATCCGCACTATGCGGCGCGGGGCGACATCGTCGTCGTCGACGATCCGACCATCGGCCCAGTGAGAATGCAGGGCATCTATCCGCGGCTGTCAGAGACGCCGGGAAGCGTCCGCCGCGGCGCGCCGAAGCTCGGCGAACACAACCAGGAAGTGTACGGCGATCTGCTCGGGCTCTCCGCGGATGAGATTGCCGAGCTGCGACGCAGCGGTGTGATTTAACCGTTTCGGTCGCGTCGGCCCCTGTGCTATAGACGCGCGCGTGGTCCTGGGGTGGGGAACACACGGTCGAACAAACAGACAAGGAGGTCCAAGGATGACACAAAGACCGAAGCGCATCATTGTCGCGCTGCTCCTCGCTTTCTCTCTTCTCGCCGCGCGCGTCGCGGCGGCTGCCGAGGAGCCGCAGAAGATGAACCTCAACACCGCCAGCGCGCAGGAGCTCACCGCGCTGCGCGGCGTCGGAGACAAGACGGCACAGGCCATCGTCGAGTACCGGCAGAGCCACGGGCCGTTCAAGAGCGTCGAGGAATTGGTCGAGGTGAAGGGAATCGGCGAGAAGCTGATGACGTCGCTGCGCGATCACGTCACCGTGAGCGACGCGAAGGCCAAGCCCGGTTCCTGAGCGATACGGACTGAGCGGGAGTCCACCCCCTCCCGTCTCGGGCCGCAGACGTCAGCTGCGGCCAGAGAGAAGCGTGATCACTGCGGCACGCGCGACCTTGCCGCTGTCGGTGCGCGGTAGTGCGTCGACGATCTCGAGTTGCTCCGGGTGCTTCTGCCGCGCCAGGCCGCCGGCGGCGAGAAACGGCCCGATGTCGGCGAGCGTGAGCGTCGCGCCGGGACGGAGGACGACCACGGCGCAGGCGCGCTCGCCGGTGGCTGCGTCGGCCAGGGGAACCACGGCGACCTCGGCCACGGACGGATGCATCGCCAGCGCCTCTTCGATCTCGCGCACGCTGAGCTTTTCGCCCTTGCGTACGACGATCTCCTTCAACCGGCCCGTAATGCGCAGATAGCCGTCGCGATCGAGCGTGCCGAGATCACCGGTGCGGAACCAGCCGTCGGCGGTGAAGGCATCCTGGTTCAGGCAGGTGTCAGCGTAGCCGACGAAGCACTCCGGCCCGCGAGCCTGGACCTCGCCCTCCTCGCCCGAAACGGCGGCCGTGCCGTCGTCGCGCGCGATGCGGATCTCGGCCGGCGTGATGACCCGACCCTCGGTCTCGATTCCGTGCGACCGCGCGTCGTCGGGGCCGGTCGTGCTCAGAGTCGGAAACTCGGTCGAGCCGTAGACGCGCTTGGCGACACAGGAGGGAAATTTCGCCCGGGCGGTTCGCACGAGGTCTGCCGACACCGCCGCACCGCCGCACGAGTACAGCCTCAGGGCCGTCGTGGCGAACTCGCCGACACGCGGGTGCTGTACCATCTCCTGGAGGAAGGTCGGCGCGCCGGCCATGTAGGTCACGCCTTCGGCGGCGAGCAGGCCGAGCGCTTCGAGCGGGTCCCAGCGGTCCATCACGACGGCGCACGTGCCGAGGATCGCCGGGGTGAGGATGGCGTGGATGACGCCGGAGATGTGGGTGAGCGGCGACGGCATCAGGGTGCGGTCGCCGGGTCCGAGCCCGTGGACGCGGCGCAACGAGAGAATCTCGGCGGCGAGTGTGTTGTGAGTGTGCAACACTCCCTTGGGATCGGCCGTGGTGCCCGACGTGTACATGAGAAGGAGGAGTGAGTCCGGGTCCACTGCCGCGGGAGCGTCCACGGAATCGGTCAAAAGCTCGGCAAAGCCGTGTGTACCCGCCGCCGCAGCGGTGCGGCACGCGACCACATGCCGCAGAGCGGGCAGATCGGGGCGCAACGACTCGATCAGCGCGAGGTAGTCGAAACCGCGAAAGACGCCGGGCGCGAAGATCAGCGAGGCGCCCGACTGGGCCAGGGTGAAGCGCAACTCACGCTCGCGGAAGATCGGCAGGAGCGGATTGACGACGGCGCCGATGCGGGCCGCAGCCAGGAAAACCACGACCGCCTCCCACCAATTGGGGAGTTGGTAAGCGACCACGTCGCCCGCGCCCACCTCCAGGCGGCGCAGGCCGGCGGCCGTCGTTTCGACTCGGTGCGCCAACTCGGCGAAGCTGAGACGCTCCGCGCCGTCGACGAGCGCGACGTCCTCCGCTTGCCGCTGCACGACCGCGGCGAAGAGGGCGCCGAGAGACTGGTTGGGCCAATCCTGGGGCCGACGCGGGATCTGCGCCCGCGCGAATCGGGGCGGCGGCATCGCCGCGGATGGTGAACGATCGGGGCCGCTGGCGTCAAACACCTTGACAGTGCTTGAACGCATTTCCTAACATCCGTTAACCAATCTCCGGAAGGCGGCGCGTGTGTAAATGAGCAGAGGGAGAAGTGTGGCCTTTTTCTCGCCCTTGGTGGCGGGTGTGGCAGCGATCGCGGTGGCCTACGCCGCGACCGACGCGCACCAGCCTCGGGTGCTCGAGAACCTCTACGGTGTGAAGGCGCTGCCCGACGGCAATGCTTGGCGCGTCGGCGCTTTCGGCGTCATCTCACACACGGCCGACGGCGGCAGCACCTGGCAGAATCAGCCGAGCCGCACCGACGAGCCACTCTTCTCCGTCGACTTCGCCGACGCGAAGAACGGCTGGGCGGTTGGCCGCGGCGGACTGATCCTCCACACCGACGACGGCGGCAATACCTGGAAGCCACAGAAGAGCGGCTCCAAGAACCACCTGTTCGCTGTCGACGTGATCGGCCCGAAAGAGGCGTGGGTCGTCGGCGACTGGGGTACCATCCTTTACACCACCGATGGCGGCGAGACCTGGCAGACACGCTCCCTCGAAGAGGACGTCATCCTCAACGACATGAGCTGGGTCGATCCTCAGCACGGCTGGCTCGCCGGCGAAGTCGGCGCCATTTACCGCACCGACGATGGCGGCGCGCACTGGGTGAAGCAGGAGAGCGGATCGGAGAAGTCTCTCTTCGGCATTCACTTCAGCGACCTCGAGCACGGTTGGGCGGTCGGACTGGACGGCGTCTTTCTGCGCACCGTCGACGGTGGCAACACCTGGGAGGTTCTGCGCGGCAACGCGACCGTCGGCTCGCTCGAGGCGATGGGCTTCCTGGAAGCGCTCAAGAACGCGGGGCTCTACAGCGTCGACGTGAAGGGGTCGCTCGGCGTCGCCGCGGGAGACCTGGGGATGATCCTGGTCAGCCGCGACGGCGGCGCGACCTGGAAACAGGAAGAGGTGCCGGAAGAGTGGCGGCTGCGCTGGCTGCGCAGCTTGTCGCTCGGGAGCGGCACCAACGGGGTGCTCGTCGGCTCCAACGGGCTGACCGTCCCGGTGGTCGATGGCGTAGTGCGTTACCAGGGGCGGTGAGCCGATGCTGTCGCGAAAGTGGATCGTACGTTATCTCGACTTTCTCCTGCGCCATCGCCTCAGCGTCGGGCTCGGCATCTTCGCCGGAACGCTTTTCTTCGTCTGGTACATGGTGACGTCGCTCGCCATCTACCCCAACTTCCTCGACCTCTATCCGCCCCGGCATCCGTACATCCAGCTGTACCAGAAGTATCGCAGCATGTTCGGCACGGCCAATATGCTGGTGATGGTGGTCGAGGTGCAGAACGGCGATCTCTTCACCGATCCGGCGACGATCCAGAAGGTCGACCGCATCACGCTCGACCTGCTGCACAACGTGCCCGGCGTGAACGGCGACCAAGTGATGTCGCTGACCCACCCGAAGTTGAAGACGACGCTCACCTCGGGCTCGGGCATCAAGGTCGTGCCGGTCATCTATCCGCGTGTGCCGCAGGACAAGGACGATCTCGAGTTCCTGCGCCAGAAGGTCTACGCCACCGCCAACGTGCGCGGCTTCTTCGTGTCGCCCGACGACAAGGCGACGCTGATCACCGCCGGTTTCTGGGAGGAGAGCCCCGATCTCGAGGGGATGTTCACGAAGGTCCAGGATATCGTCGACCGCGAGCAGGACGCCAACACGAAGATCTACATCACCGGGCCGCCGATTCTCTACGCCTACGTGGTGAAGGCGTTGCCGCAGATGGGCTGGATCTTCGCCGCCACCGCGGCGACCATCGTGCTCCTCCTCTGGCTCTACTTTCGCACCTTCCAGGGAGTGTGGATTCCGACCGTGTCGGGTCTGATCAGCGCCATCTGGGGCCTCGGCTTCGCCGCGCTCTGCGGCTTCTCGCTCGACCCGCTGGTTCTCGTCGTATTCATCCTGATCACCGCGCGCGCGCTCAGCCACTCGGTGCAATCGATGGAACGCTACCACGAGGAGTACCATCGCCTGCACGACAAGGAGGCGGCGATCCGCAAGTCCTACGTCGAGATCTACAGCCCGGCGATGGTATCGATCCTCGCCGACGGCGTCGCCATCCTCACCATCGCCGTCGCCAGCATTCCCATCATGCAGAAGCTCGCGTACGTCGCGAGCTTCTGGATCGTCAGCATCTTCCTCAGCGTCGTCACCCTGCATCCGATCATCCTCATGTGGGTAAACCCGCCGCAGGAGGTCAACTCGATCGGCTTCTTCGACCGCGCCTTCGGCGCCATCTGCGAATCGCTGATCCGCATCAGCAGCGGCACCGCGCGCTGGATCAACGTCGCCTCGTTCGCGCTGGTGATGGTCGCCGGCGTCTACCTGGCGCAGCAGCTCAAGGTGGGCGACACTTCGCTCGGCGCGGCGCTCTTCTACCCGGATCATCCGCACAACGTCGCCTTCCAGAAGGTGAACAGCAAGTTCGTCGGCGCCAGCCAACTCGTCATCATCGCCGAGGGCAAGAAGAAGGAAGCGATCAAGGACGCGGACACCCTCAATCAGCTCGATCTCTTCTCACGCTACATGGAGCAGGGTGAGGGAGCGGGCGGCTCGCTCACCGCGACCACGCTGCTGAAGAAGATCTTCCGCACGTTTCACGAGGGCGATCCGAAGTGGGAGATCCTGCCCCTGCGCGACGATCACATCAGCCAGCTCTTCTTCTTCCTCACCTCGGGTACCAGCCGCGGTGAGATGGATCGCTTCTTCGACCCGGGCCTCACCAACGCTACCGTCACGATCTTCTACAAGGACTACAACAACGAGATCATCCACACCGCGATCGAGCGCGCCAAGGCCTACATCGCGCAGCACTCGCAGGGCGATTCCTCCGTGCGCTATTTGATGGCGGGCGGGTTGCTCGGCATTCTCGCCGCCGTAAACGAAGAGGTGGAGTGGTCCTACCGGGTGAACATCTTCCTGATTCTCGCCACGGTATTTCTGTTGAGCTACATGACGTACCGCTCCGTGCTGGGCGCCTTCATCGTGATGGCGCCCTCGCTGGTCGCCCAGCCGCTCTCCGAGGCGGTGATGTACCTCACCGGCATCGACTTCAACATCAACTCGCTGCCGGTCGCCGCCGTGGGCATCGGCATCGGCATCGACTACGGCTACTACGTGCTGAGCCGCATCGTGGAGGAGTACGAGGTGACCGGCAACTTCGACGAGGCCAACCGCCGCGCGCTCTCGACCACCGGCAAGGCCGTCATGTTCACCGGCGCGACCCTCACCGCGAGCGTCATGTACTGGATCTTCTTCCCGATGAAGTTCCAGGCGCAGATGGCGCTGCTGCTGGTGATGATCCTCTTCTTCCATGTGGCGGGCGCGTTGGTGTTCATCCCCGCCGCCGTATCGCTGCTCCGTCCGAAGTTCGCCAAGACCAGTGTCACCGAGGAAGTGGAGATGCTGGAGGCCAGAGCCAGCTAGCGTGGCCAGGGGTCTCTCGACAATGCCGAACGCGATCGACTACAAACTCGAGAACGGCGTCGCCTGGATCACGCTCAATCGTCCGGACGCGCGCAACGCGATCAACGCCGAGATGCGCGAGGAGATCATCGCCGTGCTCACCGACGCGCGCACGAACGGCGAGGTACGCGCCCTCGTCTTGACCGGCGCGGGGAAGGGGTTCTGCACTGGCGCCGATCTGTCCGGCCCGCGATCGCAGAGTCCCGCGACTCCGGCCGCCGGGCGCGAGGTGATGAAGACCAGCTCGCAGCGCCTGATGCGGACGTTGTGGGAGCTCGAGAAACCGGTGATCGCGGCCGTGAACGGCGTCGCGGCGGGTCTCGGCAGCCATCTGGCCTTCGCTTCCGATCTCGTCATCGCGTCCGAAGAGGCGCGCTTCATCGAGATTTTCGTCCGCCGCGGCATCGCCATCGACGCCGCCGGCGCCTATTTGCTGCCGCGCTTGCTCGGCCTCTCGCGCGCGAAAGAGCTCGTCTTCTTCGGCGACGACTTGCCGGCGGCCGAAGCGCTGCGCCTCGGCCTCGTGAATCGCGTCGTACCTGCCGCCGAGCTCCACTCGGCGGCGCGCGAGTGGGCGGAGAAACTCGCGCAAGGACCAACCTTCGCCATTGGCATGTCGAAGCGACTGTTGAACCGCTCGCTCGAGTCGTCGCTCGAGACCTGCCTCGAGGAAGAGGCGCTGGTGCAGTCGCTGGTGACGCAGTCGGAAGATACGAAGGAAGGAATGAAGGCGTTCGTCGAGAAGCGAGCGCCGCGGTTCATTGGCCGTTGATTGACTTCCCGACCGAGCGGTAGGCATATTCAGCGCGCGGGCGAAGCCGCAAGGGGGTAAAGGGTGGGCCGGTGCCCAAACCTTGCTGCTGGGCCGGAGCGCGGCGACGCGTTCCGGCCCCCGCTTCTCTCCGAATGGAACGCGAGGTCGTCATAACCGGGATCGGAGGGCAGGGGATCCAGTTGATGGCGAAGATCCTCGCCCAAGCGGCCGCTCACGAAGGCCGTTCGGTGATGCTGTTCGGCATCTACATGGGGATGATGCGCGGCGGCGCCAGCGATTCGACCGTTGTCGTCAGCGACGAGGAGATTGCCGCACCGCCGATCGTGCCCGTGGTCTGGTCTGTCGTCGCCATGCATCCGCTCGGCGCGACCACGCTGCTGGCGAAGCTGCGCCCGGGCGGCCTCTTCTTCGCCAACACGACTCTGGTGACGAAGCCGCCGCAGCGGAGTGACATCCGCGTCGCCGGCGTGCCCGCGACGCGCCTCGCCGAGGAAGCGGGCAACATCATGGGCGCGGGGATGGTCGCGCTCGGCGCCTTCGCCGAGGTCACCGCCTTCGTCCCGTTCACCGCGCTCGAGAGCGCGATGCGCGAATCGCTGCCGCCGCATCGCCAGCATCTGGCCGACGCCAACGTGCGCTATCTCGACGCCGGCGCGCGCTACGCGCGCGAGCAACTGGCGCCCTCGACCTTGTCGGCCTGGAGCGCGACCGCGGCCGCCGGGGCGTGATGCAGGGCACCGTCGCCATCGATGTCGAGCTGTGCAAAGGCTGCGGCCTCTGCATTCCCGTCTGCCCGCCAAAGGTCCTGGAGATGTCGGTCGCAGTGAACTCGAAGGGCTACCGCTATCCGCTTCTCCAGCCCGGCTGCACCGGGTGCGAGCTCTGCGCCAAGGTCTGCCCCGACTACTGCATCGACGTCTACCGCGCTGCGCGCGGAGTACCGAGTTCGTCGTTTTGAGTTCTGAGTTGGTATACGCTGGGCTGCGAAAGATGACGGCAAGTCGAAACTCGAAACTCAGAACTCGAGACTCGGTCCTGATGGAGGGCAGTCAGGCACTGGCGGAGGCGTCGATCCAGGCGGGTTGTCGTTTCTATGCGGGCTACCCGATCACGCCGTCGACGGAGATCCTCGAGTACATGGCGATGCGAATGCCGCAGGTCGGCGGTGTGTGCATGAACGCCGAGAGCGAGATCGAGGCGATCGGCATGGTGTGGGGCGCGGCCGGCTGCGGGGTGCGCGCGATGACGGCCTCGACCGGGCAGGGCATCAGCTTGATGCAGGAGAGCTTCGCTGAGCTCGCCAACGCGCAGATTCCAGTCGTCGCGGTGAACATGGGGCGTGGGCAGGGCGACTACTTCCAGGCGACACGCGGCGGCGGCCACGGCGACTACCGCTTCATCGTCCTCTCTCCCGCCTCGGCGCAAGAAGCCGCCGACCTCGCCATGGAGGCGTTTCACCTCGCCGACAAGTGGCGTAACCCCGTGATGATCATGGGCGACTTCCTGCTCTCGCACACCTCGGAGCTGGTCGAGTTTCGTCCGCTCGACGAGAGTGCGCTGCCGGCGAAGACCTGGGCCACTACGGGCGCGGTCGGGCGGCAGGGAATCACCCTGACCTCGCTCGGGCCGGCGCACAAGCTCGCCACCGCGGTCGGCGATTCCCTCGCCCGTGTCGTCGGCAAGCACCCCGAGATCAAGGCACAGGAGGTCCGTGTCGATTGCGGGTTCCTCGACGACGCGGAAGTCGTCGCGGTGGCCTTCGGTTTTCCCGGCCGCTTCGTCAAGTACGCGGTGAAATTGCTGCGCGAGCGCGGCCGCAAGGTCGGCTACGTGCGGCCGATCAGTCTCTGGCCGTTTCCGAGCGAGGCGGTGGCGCAAGCGGCGGCGAACGCGCGCGCGGTGGCGGTGTTCGAGCTCAACTCGGGACAGATGCTCGAAGACGTACAGCTCGCCGTACTCGGGCGCGCGCCGGTCCACTTCATCGGCGGCATCAGTCATGACGGGTCGGGCTTCGGCGTCGGTCCGCTGCTCGACGTGAAGGTGATCGCCGAGCGCATCGAAGCCCTCTGCGACGGAGAGGGGAGAGCCGCGTGAGCACCGACCCGGTCATGGAGAAGGTCTTCGAGCGGCCGAGCCTCCTGTTGACGGCGCAGCACTCTCTCTGCCCCGGCTGCGGCGAGCCTTTGGCGGTGCGGCTGGTGCTGGAGCTGATCCAGGAGTTGGAGCTGCGCGAGCGGACCATCTGCGTCTGTGGCATCGGCTGCTACACGGCCTTCCCGAGCGTGATGGATGTCGACGTGTTGCAGGCGCTGCACGGGCGCGCGCCCTCGGTCGCGACCGGCGTGAAGCGGGTGCGGCCAGATGCCTTCGTGTGGACGTTGCAGGGCGACGGCGACATGGTCTCGGAGGGCTTGCAGGAAGTCATCCACAGCGCCGCGCGCGGCGAGAACTTCACCGCGGTGTTGCTGAACAACGGCGTCTTCGGCGAGACCGGTGGCCACGCCACGGCGACGACCGTGCTCGGCCAGCGCACCAAGACGACGCCGGGTGGCCGCGACGTCGAAAGGCACGGCCATCCGATCAAGATCAGCGAGCTGATCGCGCAGCTCGACGGCGTCGGCTATGTCGCGCGCGGAGCGGTGCACACCGCCGCCGGGATCAAGTGGACGAAGCAGATCCTGCACGACGCCTTCCAGGCACAGCTCGCCGGCAGGGGCTTCTCCCTCGTCGAGATCCTCACAATGTGTCCCACCGACTGGTTCATCGCGCCGGACGCCGGCCCCGGTTGGCTCGAAGAGAACCTCAAGTCGGTCTATCCGCTCGCGGTGCTGAAGTCGTGATCCACGGAGCATGAACGCATGCCGGTCGATCTGAAGAACAAGGTGGCGATCATCGGTGCGGGATGCACCCGCTTCGGCGAGCTCTACGAGTCGAGCGCGGAGCAGCTCATCTGCGAGGCCGCCTTCGAGGCCTTTGCCGACGCCGGCGTCGAGCCCAAGCAGATCGAAGCGGCCTGGGTGGGCACGGTGATGTCGCAGCTCTCCGGCGACGCCCTCGGCGATCCGCTGCATCTGCACGACATTCCGATCACGCGTGTGCAGAACTACTGCGCCTCGGGGATGGACGCGTTCCGCAACGCCGCGATGGCGGTCGCCGGCGGCATGTGCGACGTGGCCCTCGCCCTCGGCTTCGAGAAGATGCGCGACGGCGGCTATCACCGGCCAGCCCGCCTGCATCCTGTCGTCGACTACGGGGAGCGCGCGCCGCATATCTTCGCGCTCGCGGCGAACCGCTACTTCAAGAGGTACGGCGCCTCGAAGAAGACGCTCGCGGCGGTGGCGGTGAAGAACCATCGTCACGGCGCCAAGAGTCCGAAGGCGCATCTGCGCATGGAGATCG
>Ga0187894_10005292_pt1 | contig 13275 bp, 7 predicted proteins | sample GBC1701081metaG_FD_136650 | JGI IMG/M metagenome (GOLD analysis project Ga0187894, IMG submission 136650) | White microbial mat communities from a lava cave in the Kipuka Kanohina Cave System on the Island of Hawaii, USA - GBC170108-1 metaG ... | reverse complement strand
CCGAAAGCGCCGCGACTTCGGCTGATTGGCGCCGCTCAATCTGATTCGGCGCCCTTTCTCCGCCGCGACCGATCTTCGCCTCAGCCGGAGCCTCAGACGGGGTTGAACGCGCCACCTGATCTTTACGAGCATCAGGCGCAGGCTTGCGCAAAAGCGATCTGCCGCCGAAAAAGAGCAACAATAAAACTACCGCCGCCGCCGAAACTCGCTTGAACGTGAGGATCAAAAACAGCTTCTTCTCTCTCGCAACCTCATCCCGGTATTGCGCCAGCGTCTGACGATATTCGACGAAACATTCCGAGCACTCGAACAGGTGCGCGCGCAAAGACGGCTCAGGCGCCCGGCCCCGGCCAACTACCTTTACGATCTCGCCAGAAGGCGGGCAGCCGCGCCGTTGCGGGTTGGGAAAGCCTGTGGCGTAATACCGCCGCGCGAGCATCACCATCCCATCCGCGTCCAGGTCGGCTAGCGTGTTCAATTTACGCTCTCCCTTCCCGGGCTCAGCCTTTTCCGGCTTAGGATGATCGCTCGACTGCGACTTCATCACGTCCTTGACCCCCTTCTCTTCCGTGTCCATCTTTGTAGTTCTTTCATCAGATAATGCGGTTCAGCTAAATAAATCACTATGATTTGTCAGCCGTACAAGAACCAAACAATTGATCAAGTTCTGAGATAGATGTAGGAGCAACTTACATCCGACGATCGATTTGTTCAATATCCCCTGACCATAATCAGTCACCAGCAGATCACAAAATTTGTAGATCGAGCGGGGACTCAAAAAGCGAACATGAGAACGCAAAAGCGAAAAAAATGATTGGGAGATTAAGAATGCTGAGATTGATTATCGCAGCGTGGCCTAACGCTGAGGCAGGACCGTTTGGCAAAGCGTCCCGCCTTAAATGAAAAGAACCAGAGCTTGGCGCCTATCTATCAGGCTGCCCGCTGCTGTAATTCACAAAACCAGCGCCGAAGTCTGCCAGAGCCTGATGGCGCGACGTACGACTCGAATCGAGCGGCGCTATGTTGAAGGAGAGATTGCCCACCGCAGGCATCGGTCAGCGCGGCCTTGCTCAGATTGCCCCCACAGCAACCGCATAAGAGCTGCGCTGACCGACGCAAGCAAAATCAATCTCAGAGATAGAGCTACGCTTCCCCATAAAACCCGGCGCCGGCGCCCCCCGCAGCCTGGGCACATCCGCGCTACAGCCGCGTCTGTGCCTGAGCTGCTGGCTGAAACTTTAGTAACTGCGGCTGAGGGCGAACGGCCAAGGACGCCACAGCAGTCGCCGCTTACTCGCCATAGGCTTCATGCGGCGCCTAGCTCAATCTCAGCAACGGGCGATTGCCCCTTGCATATGGTAGAGGGGTTGAGAAGCGCATATTGCCATCCAAATCTCATTTTATTTTTTTGGGCTGGTGTTCGCGGAGGGGAAAAGGCGTCGAAGGTGAGGCTGAACCTCGATCTATCGAAGATCCTTCTTGCTCAATTCATCTCTGATTTCTTCTTTTAACCGGGCGACCTGATCGTAATAGTTGTTGCGCACAGCGCGGGTGCTCTTGCCTAACATCAACCCGATCTCTTCGAATGTGTGCCCCATGGTCTGCAGATCGAAAACCAAGCGTGTGCGCTGATTCATACGCTCTCGCAATTCCTGGATCAGGATAGATTGATCCCACTTCGTGGAAGGCTCAGTGGAGCCATCGTGCCCGCCCGGCGCAATCTCGCTCGCATGCTCCGCCAGGATTCGTTCGTGTGACTTCTCTTTCTCCAATTCGGCCAGCACCTGCCGCTTGTAGGTTTGGAAGAGATACCCCGAGAGATTGGTAATATGCCCCGGATGATCTTTAAGTGTGCGGGTAACGATCGCCGCCGCTTTGACCAACAGCGTATAGCCCGCATCCTCATTATGTAATGTCGCTCGCGCGTAGGTTTCGGCCTGCTCGCGCAGCGCCATCGCCGCCTGATGAACTTCAGGCGCAACGACACCCCATTCGTCCATGTAAGCCGTCGCGATCTCAGGCTGGTTTGTCATGATCATGATTGCGCTCACGTCAAGAAACCTGTCGTCAGGCTACGAACATCGCTTTAGCCATGAATTTTCGCGGCGCCGGGGCGCTAATTGACGCGCGCTTAAGAATCGAATGTCGAACAATTTTGGAGGTCGGCGGAAATTATAGCCCCAGAGCCCGCAGGCGGTCATCTAAAATTCGGCCTGACCGCCTTAATTTGGTTGCCCCACAGCCTGCCGCAATTCTCGGCAAAAACCACGCGGCCATTCGCCACGGCAAAAACATCCTGCAGGATCGCCGAAAGGAAAGTCGAATCCGTCAGCGGGCGTAATGTCCGCATTGAGAAAATTGTCGAAAGGGTTTTGTGAGGATGCCGTTGAAAGGGGAGACGCGTCTTCGGTCCCGCAACCAGCGGCGGAAGCCATCGTCGCCCAATACAACAGGAGACAGATAAGGACTCTCATTTTTCAGCAGCGGAAACAAAGCGCGCGAGGATCGAAGATCGAGAATTGAAGATCGAGGATCGCGTCATTGCGCGCGAGGCGATTCTCGATCTTCCATCTTCGGTCTTCCATCTTCGCGCTCTTCGTTTCTTCATGGTTTCACTCTTTAGAAAATGATCTTCAATCCGAACTGTATCTGCCGCGGGTCAAGCGCCGACGTGATCCGGCCGAAAGTCGCCGGAGCATTGATGGTCGCCGCCGGGTAGTTGAAGTTCGCATGGTTGAACGCGTTGAAGAGTTCCGTGCGGAACTGAACCCTGAACCGCTCGGTCACGTTGAAATTCCGGCTCAGGGCGAGGTCAAAGTTTTGGAAACCTGGCCCGATGATGATGTTGCGGCCCGCGGTTCCGAACGAACCGACCGCTTGCGTTTGAAATGCGGCGATATTGAACCACTGTTCAACAGTCTTCGGCCCGGAGTTCGGATCGCCGGCCAGATTCGGACGGTCGTTGCGGTTAAGGGTATTGCTAAAATCCCCGTTCAGCACGGCTGTGAACGGGCGGCCGGATTGCAACGAGAGAATTCCCGAAGCCTGCCACCCTCCAAAGACGTAGGCGAGCGGCCCGCCGCCGAACACTTTGTGCCCTTTGCCGAGCGGGATCTCCCAGATCGTGCTCGCCACCAAACGATGCCGCACATTGAAATCGGACAGCCCGCGCTCGGCGCGCAGGTCGAGCGCATTCTGCGCAATGGCGTTCGACGCATTGCTGCTGGTCGAAATGCCAGGCGAGTTGTCAATCGACTTGCTGAACGTGTAAGACCCAAGCAACGACAGCCCCTTCGTGTACCGCTTCTCGGCCTTCAACTCCAACGAGTGATAGGTCGAATTCGCCACGCTCTCGATCCAGGTGATGTTGCCGAACTGAGGGTAGGGGCGGCGCGCCTGAACCTGCGCTGTCGTGCCCGGCCCCGGCGTAGCCTGATTCAGATTGCGGTTGAGCGGTAGATGAGTTCCCTTCGATCCCAAATAGCCGATCTCGAAGACCACGTCGGAGCCAACCCCGCGCTGAACGCTCAGCCCCCATTGTGTGATGTAGGCCGTGTCGAAGTTTTCGTCAATCGCCGTCATCGTCAGCGTGCCGTTGGTCGGCGCGGTCGTCGGCACGGGGCCGGGGAACGGATCGCCGAGCAAGATTGGCGCGGTCCTGCTTGAATTGAACGTCTGCGGCAAACGGAACGGGAAATTGAAGAGCATTCCGAGGAAGCCGTTGCCCGCGGGCTGCACGTTGTAAAAGACTCCAACGCCGCCGCGCACAACCGTCTTCGAGTCGCCCAACGGCTGCCACGCGAATCCAAGGCGCGGCGCGAAGTTGTTGTAATCGTACTTGAATAGATTACTGGGCACGCCGTTCTGCCCGGCGGCGCGAATCTGGGCGGTCTTCGAGTCGAACGAAGCTATGGTGTTGTACTTCTCGGTCATCGGCGTGTTCAGTTCCCACCGCAGACCCAGGTTGAGCGTCAGCCGCGAATTCACTTTCCAGTCGTCCTGCGCGTAGGCGTTAACCGACGTAGTACGGCTGTAGGTCGAAGGCCCGCGCGGATTGCGCTGCGTGCTGGCCGGAATACCGAGCAACAGATCGGCGAACTGATAGCCGCTGGTCGGAACCGTGGTCGAATTGGATGGAGCGTTGAAATTGAAAATGCCTCGCCCCTGGCTGATGAAATAGAGGTTCGATTGGAACCGCCGGATATCGACGCCGAATTTCAGCGTATGCGCCGACTTGATCCAGATCAGATTGTCAACAAACTGATAGGTGTTGTCGCGTCGATCTTGCGGCAGATTGGTCGCGCCGCCAATGGTCGAAAAGCCGGTGATCACTACCTGCGGCACGCCCCCGTTGAACGGCGTCTCGCTGAAGAACGTTCCGGGGATTTTGAACTGGCTTACGAAGTTGACATTGTCGTCTTCCTGAATTCGCGGCTGGCGCAGTCGGTTGAAGCCGAGGCGGACTTCGTTGGTCAGATTCGACGTAAACGTGTGCGTCTCGACTATCCCGATGAGCTGAGTCGTCAGCCCGGTGTTGCACCCGAAGCCCGGCAGAACGCGGGTTCCGCAGAGCGCGTTGGACGGTTCGAACGCCGGGTTGTCGTAATAGTTGTAGGTTCCGTACAGCGAATCCTTCGACGACAGCGCGTGATCGAACCGCGAGCTGATCTGGTTGTAATCTTCGCGGCGCGTCGCGCTGAAGTTGTAGTTGTTCGACGGCAACTGCCCTGCGGCGGCGCCGGTGGTAGGCGCGGGGAAAAACCTCGCCAGCGCCTGGCCAATCGGACTGATCAGCGCCGGATCGATCACGTTCGGCGTGGCGAAATCCTGCCCGGTGAACGGATTGACCACTTTTACCGGCAGCCCGCGAAAATCGCCGTTGACCATCGCCGCTGTGGGCGTCGTCGCGAGCGAAGTCACCGATTGCCGCAGCCGCAGCCCTTCATAGCTGACGAAGAAGAATGTCTTGTCGTTGACGATCGGCCCGCCAAAGCTCCCGCCGAACAGATTGCGCTTGAACGACGGCGCTTTCTCGCCGGGTTTCAGCCGCAGGAAGAAGTTGCGCGCGTCGAGCGCCTGGTTGCGCAGGAATTCATAGGCCGTGCCGTGGAACTGGTTCGTTCCCGACTTGGTGTTGATCACCACCTGCCCGCCGGAGTTGCGCCCATACTCCGCCGAATAGATTCCGCTCAATAGTTTGAACTCCTGAATCGCGTCAATCGAGGGGCGGAACGACGGGCCGTTGATCCCCGTGTCGTTATTGTCAATTCCGTTGAGCGTGAAATTGTTCGAGACCTCGCTGGAGCCGGCGACGTTAAATCCGCCACGGAAGCTGAGCGTGGAGCCTTGCGCGGGCGGCAACACCCGCGGCGCGGTCAACGCGAGCGTGTAAAATTCGCGGCTGTTGAGCGGCAATTCGAGCACCCGTTTGTTGTCAATCACCGTGCCGACCGAAGCCGAATCGGTCTGGATCAGCGAGGTCGCGGCTGTGACCTCGACCGATTCCGAAACCTGGCCGACTTCGAGCGTGAAATCCACCCGGGCCCTCTGATCGACCTGCAGAACCAGTCCTGTCTGCACAGCTTTCTTGAAGCCTTGCTTTTCAACGGACACTCTATATTCGCCGACGTTGAGCAGCGGGATGGTGTAATCACCGTTCTCGCTGGTCACGGCTTCGCGCTCAATATTGGTCTGAACGTTTCTGGCGCTGACGCGGACGCCGGGAACCGCGGCGCCTGAAGCGTCGCGCACCTGCCCGGTGACCGTGGCTGTAGGCGTTTGAGCCAAGGCCGTCGAACCGTTGACCACAAAAATCAGACACAGAGCGGCGCAGCTTCTTTTCACTTCCCGAAACAAATGACTTCCTAACATAATCCCCCCTGGTTAGGCCGGTTAAAGAGTCGAAGAGTCATTCTCCCCGGTGGACGACACGTTTTTTTCAGTGATGAATGCAGGAAAAAGTGAAAGAAGAAACCGCCCGCTGTTGACGGGAATTACACAAAACCAGCCTGACAATCAAAAGTAGTAAAATTTCGGGCGTATCATATTCAAATTCGCTGAGGGGTGTAAATCTTTTGAGGGTGAGGAAGTGAGAAATCTTCGGCCTCAGGCCTCAAGCTCGCTAACCGGCGGGTACCCGTGTTGCGCCCGGCCTATCGGCCCTTCGTGCTTCGCTGTCGTCTTGTAAAGCTCGAACCTTCCGTCGCCAGCCGCCCCGGCGCAACGTTCTCTCAACCGCCGCATCTCCTCATCGCTCATTGGCGTAAAGCCGCGGGCGACTTTCAGGTTCTGTCGCAAGACCTCCGCCGAATCTATCCCGCTAACAACGGTCGCGACCGGCAGGCTCATCGCATAACGCAACGCGTCTTCGGCGGTAACGACGCCGGCTTTCACCATATCGCCGCCTCCGCCCATACTCTTCATTCCAATGGCTGCAATCCCCTGCCGTTGAAGCTCAGGCAAAACCCTCTGCTCGAAACTGCGAAAAGTCGCGTCCAGACAATTCAACGGCAATTGGCAGGCGTCGAATGGATATTCGTACGACAGCATACCGAGATGAATCTCCGCGCTTTTGTGGCCGGTGAATCCGATGAACCGAACCTTGCCCTCGCGCCTCGCTTGTTCGAGCGCCTCGATGACTCCGCCCTCCGCGAAATGCAGCCCAGGCTCGTTGTCGTAAACGACTTCGTGAACCTGCCACAGATCCAGGTAATCGGTCTTCAAACGCCGCAGCGAATCTTCAAGCTGGCGCATCGCCTCGTGACGGTCGCGCCCGTGAGTGCAGACCTTGGTCATCAGGAAGACCTCGTCGCGCCTGTCACGGATCGCCTTGCCCATCAACTCTTCGCTGCGCCCGTCGTGATACTCCCAGGCGTTGTCCAGAAACGTGATCCCGGCGTCAACGGAAGCTTGAACAAGACGAATTGCATCGTTGTCGTCTGGCGCCAAGCCAAGGTGATAACCGCCAAAGCCGATTGCCGTGACCTCAACGCCCGTTCGGCCAAGCGCTCGCAACGGTATCTCAGATGAGCTGTGTTGGTTTTCCAAGATGCATGCCCTCCATAAATCAAAGCCCTATTTCAATCACCAACAAACCTCAACAATTCCAGAACCTGTAATCGCCTGGTCTTTTGTGATCAAGGGCAAGTCTTTCAGCCTCGCGGTAGCCACGTTGAGATTGATCACACCCAACTGCTCATGACGCGAAATCTCCCAGAGCGCAACTGCTGGAATATAGATGAACGCCTCGCTATCCTCCGCCTGCTCGAATGCGGTGAGCGCACGGCGTGAGAGCTTTTTGCGCTGCTGGGTGAAGTACCAAACCAGTGAGTGGGTATCCGTCACGTAAACTGACATCTAGGTTCCCTCTTGTAGCTCTTGCGCTCGTTGACTGAGTAAATGCTTCAACTCATCTGAAATCTCTTGTGAAGCCGCGCTCAGCTCACCAATCAGTTCCCCTGATCCCGCCAGCTTCCAGTCTTTAAGGAACCGCTCGCGCTCAGCCAATTCGGATAGCTTCTCCATTTGCGCAGCATCCGGTTCAGCTTGTCCAGTCTCCCAAAGCATAATTTCTTCAACACTGACATTGAGCAACGACGCCAGTTCTTCAGGTGAGCGGCTCCCGCGAAGTCGCTTGATCAACCTGGGGGTCCATCGAATCTCTTTCTTAGGTAAAGTTGCTACGCCCATTGATACTCCGCTCTCAGGCCGGATTTCTCGTTATGAAATCACGCACGCTTTGAATTAACAACGCGACCTGATCTTTTGTGTACTCGCTGTACTTGCCGTGAGCAGCCTTATTACGCAGATCAAGCCAAGCCGTCACGTTCTTCTGGTCTAGTTCTGTTGGCATATCAATTCCTCTCCGCCTTCATCAGCATGCCGTAACCGTCACCCTTGCCTCAAATCTACCGTTCCTTTTTCCCGCTACGACAACAACAATTCCAAATCCTCCCGCCCCAAATCGCGGATCAGGCTGTTATCCGCGCTGATGATGGCGTCGGCCAGGTTGCGTTTGGTGTTCTGCAGTTGCAGCACCTTCTCTTCCACGGTGTCGCGCGCGATCAGGCGGTAGGCGAAGACCTGCCGCTCCTGACCGATGCGATGGGCGCGGTCAATCGCCTGCATCTCGACCGCCGGGTTCCACCACGGGTCGAGCAGGAAGACGTACTCCGCAGCCGTCAGGTTCAACCCCAGACCGCCGGCTTTGAGGCTGATCAAAAACAGCTTGCAATCGGGATCGTTTTGAAACCGTTCGACGCGCTGCTGCCGATTGCGGGTCTGCCCGTCAAGGTATTCATACACAATGCCCGCTTTGTCCAACCGGTCGCGCACGATGGAGAGCATGCTGGTGAATTGCGAAAAGACCAGGGCTTTGTGATCGCCTTCCCGCGCATCTTCAAGCTGGGTCAGGAGCAGGTCGAGTTTGGCGCTGTCGCCTTTCGCGCGCTTGGTGTCGATCAGGCCGGGATGGATGGCCGCCTGGCGCAAACGCAGCAGCGCTTCGAGCACGTGAATTTTGGCTTTGGCGATGCCCTCGCGCGCAATGCGGTCCAGCAATGTGTTGCGGTAATGGTCGCGCAATTCGTCGTAGAGCTTGCGCTGCGCCGGTTCGAGTTCGCAATAGAGCGTCTGTTCCAGTCTGGCGGGCAGCTCTTTCGCCACCTGCTCTTTGGTGCGGCGCAGGATGAAAGGCCGCAGCGCATGCGCCAGCAGCTTGCGCGTCTCTTCATCGGGATTGCGCGCGCCCGCGCCCGTCAGTTTGAAGACGGAGGCCGCGCCAAGCATGCCGGGGTTCAGAAACTCGAAGAGGCTCCACAACTCGCCCAGGTGGTTTTCGATCGGCGTGCCGCTCATCGCGAGGCGGTGCTGGCCGTTGATCAAGCGCGCCGCTTTGGCCGACGCGGTGTCGGCGTTTTTGATCGCCTGGGCCTCGTCAAGCACGACGTAATCGAATTGCACGTCTTTGAAATCTACCGCGTCGTTGCGCAACGTGCCGTAGGTGGTGAGGATCACATCGTAGTCTTCAAAATGCCCGGTCTCTCCTTTCTGCCGCGTCTGTCCGGTATGATCGAGCACGCGCAGTTGCGGCGTGAAGCGCGCCGCTTCCTGCCGCCAATTGAAGACGAGCGATTTCGGCACGACGACTAAAGACGGCGGGATAGAGGGACAAGGAGACGGAGAGACGGAGGGATGGAGAGACGGAGAGGCGGAAGAGTCCGCGCTCCCATTTTTGCCATTGCCCTTGCTTTTCGCCTTTACCTTTCTTCGCGTCTCTTTGCCTTTCTTGCTCTCTGTCTCTCTGTCTCTCTGTCTCTCTGTCTCTTCACGCAGTTGACGGCGCGTTTCGAGCAGCGCGAGCACTTGCGGCGTTTTGCCCACGCCCATGTCGTCAGCCAGGCAGCCGCCGAAGCTGAAGCGTTGCAGAAACTCCATCCACCCCAGGCCCTCTTTCTGATAGCCGCGCAATTCTCCGACGAATTGTTCCGGTTGTTCGGCGGGATGAACGCCGTTGAAGCGTTTCAACTCTTCACGGGCGCGCGAAAAGGTTTCGTCAAAGGTCGCTGCGGGCTGTGAGGCCAGCAACGCGTCGAGTACGCCGACCTGCGAACGTTTGAACCGCAACTTCTCGCCGTCGGCTTCCCCCAGGCCAGCCAACAATCCGTACTTTTGCAGCCACTCTTCCGGCAACAGGCCGAACGTCCCGTCGCCCAGCGCGACGAATTTCTCACCGCGTTTCAGCGCCGCGAGCAACGCGGGCAACGACGCCGTCGCGCCGTCGAATTCGACCGTGCCATGCAGATCGAACCAATCAATGCCGGAGCTGACCTGAATGTTGATCGCTCCCGCCTGCCGGTAGACCTTGCCTTCGGCCTCGACATGCCAGCCGTCGGCGATCAATTCGCGCACGACGCGCGGCAGTTTGTTTTGCGCCAGCAACCAGCGCCCTTCTTTGTAATGGTAATCCGACGTCAGGCGGCTCCAGCCCAATCCGAACAGACGCGCCGCCGCGGCCTCCTCCGCATCAGGGTCGCGCGTGAAAAAGACGCGCGTTTCAGCGTGATAAATCCCGCGAGCGGACGCGTTGGCGGCGACGACTTCCTCGCCATAGGCAAATGACAATGCCCCTCGCAACCGTTCGCGGTCCTGATACTGCCACGCGTTCGAGTCAGGAGGTTTGATTGTGAGATGCGGACGCGGCGCGAGTCGCACTGTCTCGTAGCGCAGTTCCTCCGGCAGATCGAGCAGAGGCAGCGTTGGTGTTTGCAACACCGCGCTGAGGAATTCGCCGCGCAACTCCTCGGTGACCTTCAACTCTTTGTGCTTCCGCAACAACGTCACCCAGGCGAAAGCGTCGCCATAGTCGCACCGCATTGCGCATTCGCGCGTGAAAACGATACCCGCGTCGGTAAGCAAAACCGGTTCGGAGATCGCCAACCGCTCGCCGTCGCGGATGAGATACCCGCGCACGTCATAGTCATTTCCTTCGGCCTGCGGTTCGACCGCGACGCGAAATTGCCACCTTGGGCCGTCATCCCACGCGACCGGCAGCCATTCATTGACATCGTTTTGATTGACATGGGCGGGCGCTTGCATACGCAAAAAGCAGCGCCCCGTGCGGCAAATGAGCGGCAACAGAATTTCCGGTTGCGTTTCAACCAACCGATAGCGCGCCTGCCCGTACCCATCGCCGGAGGTGTAGCTGTTAGAGCCGTAATCTACGGGCGCGCCCAACAACAACGAGAGCGCAAAGCGGTCGTCGGGATCGGACAACCGGGACAAGACCGAACGATACAGCCCGGAATATCTCACTTTTGACCATTCGCCATTCTTTTTCACGTCGCGGTAAAAGAGTTCCAGACAAACTCCTCGCCCCTGCAACGTCGAAGCCACGTCAATCACATAAAGTATCTGCCGCGTCGCCGGCCACTCATCCCGGCCCAGGGGCCGCGCGATCTGAACGCTCAATTCGCCGAGTTGCTTCTTCCATTTGTCGGGACGCGGTTTCGCGGCAAGCTGCGCAGCGATTTCAGGGCTCAGATGCTCCCCTTTCTTGTCAAATTCCCATTTGACCAGTTCCAGCGGCTCGTCCACGCCGTCGCCGCGCAAAGCCCCGCGCTGTTCCGCCTGGGCGATGACCGCCCACAGATGCTCGCACACGCCTGATGACTCAAAGACGGGACAATCGCATTCGGCCAGGATTTGATCATCGTGCCGCGCGAGATTGACCTGAAAACGGCGTGTGCCGCGCACAACGGCCCCGATGAAATCTCGCGTGGCCGCGCCGAATTTGGCTTTCCGCTGATATTTGTAGCTGCGGCTTTGTAAGGTGTGATTGAAATACTTTCGAAGATGATTCGTAAGATACATTTGGCTGTTTTTGTTTTACCTCATATTGTCAGTTGCGCCCGACCTCCACCAACACGTCATAAAATGTCGCTCCCGCTCCCAAATCTGTCAACCCTTGTGAAGTTACATCATTCGCATTGCAGCCATCGCTCGTCAATTTCTTCCACCAAACCGACAGAGCAACGACAACTCCAGGCCTCGCTTTTTCACTCACTCGGGCTTTGAGATTGAATTCGCCGCGGTCGTTGAAGACTCGAACGCGGTCGCCGTCTTTGATATTGCGCGCGGCGGCGTCTATCGGATTGATTTCCAAATACGGCTCTTTTTCGGCTTTCACGAACGTCGGCAGGTTGGCGAAGCTCGAATTGAGGAAGTTGTGCGCGGGTGGCGAGATGATGGCCGGCGGGTATCTCTTCGCCAGTTCCGGCGCGGTCCGTATCGATTCGCGTGGCGGAATGTAGGTCGGCAACGGATCGAGGCCCTGTTTAGCCAAGGTCTCGCTGAAGAATTCGCATTTGCCGGAAGGCGTGAGGAAATTGCCTTCGGCGAAGGGCGCATAAGTTTCAGGCACGCCCAGTCGCATCCAGCCTTTCTCATTCAACTCTTCAAACGTAATGCCCCGCATGCGCGGATGGTCGTATTTGATCGCCTGGCGCGCGATCTCTTCGTCGGAGTCTTTGAAGCAGTCTTCGGTGAATCCCATCCGTTCGGCCAACAGGCGGAAAACTTCGCTGTTGGGCTTGGCTTCGCCGATGGGCTCGATAGCCGGTTTATTGATGAGCATGTAAAGATGGCCGTAGGCTTTGTGAATGTCGAAATGCTCAAGCTGAGTCGTCGCGGGCAACAGGATGTCGGCGTAATCGGCGGTGTCGGTCTGGAAGATTTCGTGGACGACGGTGAAGAGGTCTTCGCGCTTGAATCCGGCGATGACGCTGCGTGAATCGGGCGCGATGGCCACCGGGTTGGAGTTGTAGACGTAAATCGCGCGGACCGGCGGATCGAGCGGTTCAAGCGTCTCAGCCGGCGCATCCTTGGCCCTGAGCTTTTGCACGCGCTGATAGCCAAGCAGAGCGTCGCCAATCGCCGACATATTGATCGTGCGCGGATTGTTCCAGATCAGGTCGGGGCGCTCCAGAGCTTGATTGTTGATACCGAAAGTTCCGGAAGTCGAGAGCAGAGCGCCGCCCGCCGCGTCGCGCCAGGCGCCGACGAGCGCCGGCAAGCATGTGATCGCGCGCACGGCCATTCCTCCGCCGGCGTGGCGCTGCAACCCGTAATTCAATCGAATCACCGCAGGCTTCGTCGTCGCGTATTCGCGGGCGAGCCTGACAATCGCCTCCTCGCTCAAGCCCGTGATTGCGGCGACGCGCGACGGCGGGTATTCCATCACCCGTTCGCGCAGCAGATCGAAGCCCAGCGTGTAGCGTTCGACGTAATCTCGATCAACCAGATTCTCCTTGATGATCACATGCATCATCGCCAGCGCCAGCGCGCCATCCGTGCCCGGCAATACGGCCAGATGCTCGTCGCATTTTTCCGCCGTCAGGCTGCGGTACGGATCAATCGCAATCACCTTCGCGCCTTTGCGTTTGGCTTCCAGAATCTTCGGCCACAGATGCACGTTCGAGGTGATGACGTTCGATCCCCAGATGAGGATCAGCTTCGCGGAGCTGAATTGTTCCGGGTCCGTGCCGATACTCAAGCCGATGGTCGCGCGATAGCCAGCCGCGCCCGCGTCGGCGCAGATCGTCCGGGCCAGCAGCGACGCGCCTAGTTTGTGAAAGAAACGGCGGTCAATCGAATGGCTCTGCACAAGCCCCATAGTGCCCGCGTAGCTGTATGGCAGAATCGCCTGTGGATTGTCGGCGGCGATCTCTTTGAACTTCGCGGCTATAGTCGCCAAGGCTTCATCCCACGAGATGCGCT
>Ga0187894_10005291_pt1 | contig 13276 bp, 13 predicted proteins | sample GBC1701081metaG_FD_136650 | JGI IMG/M metagenome (GOLD analysis project Ga0187894, IMG submission 136650) | White microbial mat communities from a lava cave in the Kipuka Kanohina Cave System on the Island of Hawaii, USA - GBC170108-1 metaG ... | reverse complement strand
TCGGTTCGAGAATCTGGTCGAGCGCCTCGAGGGAGTCGATCGCGATCATGCGACCGGCACGCGCGCGCAGCTCACCGGCGGTCTGCGGGCCGCGCATGAGGAGCTCGGCGATGACCGCGAGCTGCGGGGCCGACAGCCCTAAGCCGTCCTTGCCGAGGTGGATGTACTTCTCCACCCGACTGCCGCCGGGGAACACCTTGCGCGCCAGGTATTTCTGCTCCAGGCGATCGAGCCCGCCCCACACTTCCTCCTCGCTCAGGGCCAGCACCGGATCGCGGTTGCTCTTCTGATTGGCGCCGTTCATCGCGGCGTTGATCGACAGCGGGTACTGATCGGGCGTGGTCAGCGACTTTTCGACCAGCACGCCGAACAGTCGTGCCTCGACCGGATCAAGCGATATTTCGCGTTGCATGCGTTCACCAAACCGGCAGGGGCGATGACTCGGTGACTCACTCAGTCCTCAGTCCTACTCCTCACCGCCGCGGGCGTGACGATCGCCTCGCCCTTGGCGTTCTTCTCGCGCAGCAGGTCGATCAGCGTGGCTGCGCTGCCACCGGCGATGATGTCCTGGAACTGGGAGCGGAAGTTGGCGACCAGGCTGACGCCCTCGACGATCACGTCGATGATGTACCAGCGCCCGTCCTTCGGGCGCAGGCGGTAGTCGACGTTGATGTCGTCGCTGCCGCCTTCACCGCGCACGACTTTGGTCTGCACGGTGCGATCGCCGCGCGCCTCTTCGCGCTCACCGGTCACGACGACGCCCTCGTTGCGATAGTTGTCGATGTTGCGGCCGTACGTGACCGACAGGTGGCGCTTGAACTCGGTCTCGAAGTCCCGCTGTTGTGCCGGGGTCAAGGTCTTCCAGTTGCGCGCAAGGACCAGCTTCGACAGCGTGTCGAAGTCGACGTTCGCGTAGACGATCGCTTCGATCTTCTCGCGCTTGGCGTCGGGGGACAGTGACTTGTCCTTGAGCACGGCGATGACGCCGTCGGTCGTCGCGATCACCACCTCGCGCGGCGACGTGCCGTCGGCGGCGGCACCAGCCGCGACTCCGATCGCCGACGCTGCAATCACGCCCAATCTAAGGAAGCTCTTCGAACTCATCCGCATTGTAGAGATCCTCGTTCAGCTCGTTCGGGATCTGGTTGCTGTCGTTGATCAGCGCCCGCCGCCGCTGCAGGTAGAGGTTGCGCACGGCCGAGTAGTAGTCGATCGAGGCCTCCTTGGCGCGCTCGATGGTGTCGAGGTTCTGGGCGCGGAAGTTCACCGCCTCGACGACGTACGCGCCGGAGAAGACGATGCCGTAACCGGTGTAGCCGATGCCCGAGATGAACCCGTCGACGGGATAGCGAAAGGCATCGCGCAGCGTCGACGGGCCGAGGATCGGCACCATCAGATACGGCCCCGGCCCAAGGCCCCAGCGGCCCAACGTCTGTCCGAAGTCCTCCTCCTGCGTCACCAGACCCCAGTCCGACGCCACGTCGAAGATGCCGGCCAGGCCGAAGGTGGTGTTGACCATGAAACGCGCGATATGAATGCCCGCGTCGCGCCCGTCCGCCTGCAACACATTGTTCACCGTGTTGATGGGGAAGCGCATGTTGTAGAAGATGTTGCTCACCGAGTCCTGCACGCGTCGCGGGGTGATGAAGTCCCAGCCGCGCGCCACCGGTTCCAGCACGAACTCGTCGGCCTTGTTGTTGAACCAGAAGATGCCGCGGTTCATCGGCTCCCACGGATCGTAGTCGGGCCGCGCCGAGCCGTTGGTCGCAGAGCAGGCGGCACACGTCGACGCCAGCAGCGCCAGAACCGCGAGCGCCGCGCGCCGGGCATTCCTTTCCCTCACGGGTCCTTGTCTCCTTCCCCGGCTCCCGGGCGCGAAACGCCCGCATTGTGGATGAACTTGCCGATCAGTCGCTCGAGGATCACCGCCGATTCAGTGAACGCGATCTCGTCGCCCGGCTTTAGGTACTCGTCCTCGCCGCCGATGCCGAGCGTGATGTAGCGATCGCCGAGCAGACCGGCGGTCACGATCGATGCCGTCGTGTCGGAGGGCAGCTTGAGGTTGCGGTCGACGTCGATCTCGACGCGGGCGCGAAAGTCCTTGTTGAGCGCGATCGACTTCACCTGGCCGACTTTGACGCCGGAGATCACCACCGGGGCGCGCGGCTTGAGCCCGCCAGTTTCGTCGAAGACGGCGAAGAGCGGCAGACCGCCCGCCCCGTTGTAGCGCAGGCCGCCGATGCTGACGGACAGGTACCCAAGGGCGAGCAGGCCGACCAGGACGAAGAGGCCGACGATGAAGTCGCGTGTGGGCGAGCGCGTCACTCAGACTCCCCAGAGCGCGGTGATGACGTAGTCGGAGATCAGGATCGCGACCGATGCGATCACCACCGTCGACGTCGTCGCGGCACTGACGCCGGCCGACGTCGGCGCCGCCTTGTAGCCGCGATAGGTCGCGATCAGTCCCACCAGGATGCCAAAGATGAACGCCTTCAGCATGCTGCCGACCACGTCGTCGCGAAAGTCCACGTTGGAGCGCAAGGTCGACATGTAGTTGCCGGCGTCGACGCCCATCAGCTCGACTCCGACCAGATAGCCGCCGGCGATGCCACAGAGAATGAAGAGAGTCGACAGGATCGGCATGACGAAGATCATCGCCATCGCCTTGGGCATGATGACGAAATGGATCGGGTCGACCGACAGCATGCGCAGCCCGTCGAGCTGTTCCGTCGCCACCATCGTGCCGATCTCCGCCGTAGTCGCCGACCCAGCGCGGCCTGTGGCGAGCAGCGCGGTCAACACCGGTCCGAGCTCACGCAAGAGGCTGAGGCCGACGACGGCGCCGAGAGACTCGGCCGCGCCGAAGCGCGACAGCGTGTTGTAACCCTGTAGGCCGAGCACCATGCCGACGGCGAGGCCGCAGACGCCGATGATCACCAGCGAGAGAACGCCGAGCTTGTACAGCTCCTCGACCCAGAGGCGGAAGCGGCTCGGCGGCGTCACCAACGCGCGCGCGATGTTGACGCCGAACAACGCCATCTCTCCGAGCGTCTCGACGAAGCGCGTCGCCGCCCAGCCGAGATCCTGAATCGCCCCGACCACCATCCTACACGGCTCGATTCGTGTTGATCGGCAGGAACTCGACCGGCGCGTCGGTAGCGGCGTACGACTCGTCGATGTCTTCGCTGAGGAAGCTGGCGACGCGCGGATCGCTGCTGCCGCGCAGCTCGGCGGGAGAGCCTTCGACGCCGCCGTCGGGGAGCAGGATCAACACGTGCCCCGCCATGCGCATCGTCGAGGCGATGTGGTGCGATACGACGACCATCGTCATGCCGCTCTGTCGGTTGATGCCGACGAGCAGCGACTCGATCCGGCGCGAGGAGATCGGGTCGAGACCCGAGAAGGGCTCGTCGCAGAGGAGAATCTGCGGTCGCGTGAGAATCGCACGTGCGAGCGCGACGCGCTTCGTCATGCCGCCGGAGAGCTGGCCGGGAAGCAGCTCGTCGACGTTCGACAGACCGACCGCTGACAGGCACTGGTGCACCGCCGCCTCAACCGCCGCTTCCTTCTCGCCGTGCTCGCGCAGCGGCAGAGCGAGATTGTCGAAGACGGTCATCGAATCGAGGAGCGCGCCGCCCTGGAACATCATCCCGAGGCGGCCGCGCAGATGCTGCAGCTCGCGCTCGGAGGCCCGCGCCACGTCTTCCCCCGCCACCATCACCGCGCCGGTCTGCGGTCGGACGATGCCCCCGATCAGGCGCAGCAGCGTGCTCTTGCCCGAGCCGCTGCCGCCGAGCACCACCGAGATCTGGCCGGCGGGGAAGCTGCAGGACAGCCCCCGCAGGACGCGGCGGCCGCCGAAGGCCATGTGGACGTCGCGAAACTCGACGCGGGCTTCCGCCACTCCCTCCTGCACCGGTGCAGCGCGCATTTACTGCCGCGTTCTAGTATGGGGCGCCGCGTACGTCTACGGCCGCAGGGGTCGCGCTCGGGCGCCGCCGAAGCCGCCGAAATGGTCCTAGTGGCGCGCGACCAGACCGCCGAGGCGGTCAATCGCTTCGCGGAACCCGGCAACCGTTTCCTCGATCACCTGCGCGACCGGCTTGACCGCGTCGATGCGACCGACCACTTGGCCGCCGAGCGCGATCGAGGCCTCCATGTCGCCGCCGAAGTAGAGGTCCATTGCATTGCCGAAGACGTCGAAGCCGACGTGCTCCTGGCGTTCGAGCGCTTCCGACTTGCGCGTTCGCAGGGCACGCAAACCCGGCCGGCTGAAGCGATTGAGGAAGACCGTGTCGGTCTCGCCCGCCGCAAGGATCGCCCTCTTCCAGTTCTCGTGCACCGGCGACTCGGCTGCCGAGACCATGCGCGAACCCATTTGCACACCCTCGGCGCCGAGGGCGAAGGCAGCTGCCATGCTCGGCCCGTCGCAAATGCCACCGGCGGCGATCACCGGCACCTTCACCTTCGAGCAGACCAGCGGCAACAGCACCATCGTCGCCACGTCGCGCGGATTCTTGAAGCCACCGCCCTCGCCGCCCTCGACGACGAGACCATCGACGCCGGCGTCGATCGCCTTCATCGCCGCCGAAAGCGACGGCACGACGTGGAACACGGTCAGCCCGGCCGACTTGAGCTTGGCTGTGTACTGGCGCGGATCCCCGGCCGAGGTCGTGACGAAGCGCACGCCCTGCTCAACGACGAAGTCGACGATGCCCGGGTCGCGTACGAAGAGCTGGGCGATGTTCACGCCGAACGGCTTGTCGGTGAGATCGCGCATCTTGCCGATCTCGCCGCGGACGGCGTCGAGCTCACCCGAGGATGTCTCGATGATGCCGAAACCGCCGGCATTTGACACCGCCGACGCCAACTGCGCCCGGGCAATCCACCCCATCGGCGCTTGCACGATGGGATAGCGCACTCCGAGCAGCCGCGTGACGCGAGTGTCGATGCAGTCCACAAATTGCCAGTCTTCTGTTGCGAATCGGTGGCGGCGATCCTACACGGCGGCCGACCGCGGTCAACCTATGATTCGATCTAGCTGCCGCACAATGTGGCTTCCGCTTGCCGGTGCCGTGCGATAAGGGGGACTTCGCCATGCGGAATCGAGGCCCATCGACGGCGCTCCGCCCGGGCGATCCGCTGCTGCACGTCGAGTGCTGTCTCGACCCGACGTACAAGAGCCAGCTCGCCCGCGACGTGTGTCGCGGCCTGACGCAGCCGCAGAAGAGCTTGCCGTCGAAGTACTTCTACGACCAGCGCGGCTCTCTCCTGTTCGACGCGATTTGCGATCTGCCCGAGTATTACTTGACGCGCACCGACACGGCGCTCCTGCGCACCCGCGCCGACGAGTTGGTAGCGTTCGCCTCGCCCTCCGACGTGATCGAGCTGGGCAGCGGCGCGGCGCGCAAGACGCGGCTGATTCTCGATGCGTGTCTGCGCAGCGAGCGCGTCGTGCGCTACGTGCCGATGGACGTCAGCGAAGCGCATCTGCGCGACACCGCGTTCGCGTTGCGGCGCGAGTATCCCGGCATGTCGATCCACGGCATCGCCGGCGACTACGAACGCCACCTCGAGCGCATCCCGACGGGACGGCGCCGCCTCGTGCTCTTCCTCGGCAGCACCATCGGCAACTTCGCGCCGCGAGACGCCGAGAACTTCCTGCGCCGCGTCGCCGCGCAGCTCTCGCCCCGGGACGTCATCTTGATCGGCATGGACCTGGTGAAGCCGATCGAAGCGCTGCACGCCGCCTACAACGACTCCGCCGGCCTCACCGCCGAATTCAACCGGAACATTCTGCACGTCGTCAACCGCGATCTCGGCGCCGACTTCGCACCCGAGGAGTTCGAGCACGTCGCCTTCTTCAACACCGCCGCAGCGCAGATCGAGATGCACCTGCGCGCGACGCGCGATCACTCCGTCCACATCTCGCTGCTCGAGCTGGACGTCGAGTTTCGCGCCGGCGAGACCATCCACACCGAGATCAGCCGTAAGTTCCGGCGCGCCGACGCCGAAGCCCTCTTCGCCGCCGCCGGCTGCAGCCTCGAACGCTGGTGGACGGATGAACGCGGGTGGTTTGCGGAAGCGGTCGCAACCAAATTTTGAATGTTGATTTTTTGGCAGGTCGGAGTGATGCGCGCGAAAATTGTCAGTGGAAGTGGTGTCCCCCGTTCACGTCGAGCGCCTGGCCGGTGATGACACGGGAGAGGTCGGAGGCGAAGAAGACGACCGCGCCGGCGATCTCCTCCGAATTGGGGATGTGATTCAGCGCCGTGCGCGAAGCGATCTCCTGGTACACGGCATCCGGCGTGGTGCCCTGCACGCTCGCAAGCTGCTTGAAGTATCCCTGTAGTGCCGGCCCCCAGATGTAACCCGGGACGACGGAGTTGACGCGGATCTTGTGCGCGCCGAGCTCCTTGGCCATCGTCTGCGCCGCCGTCATCAACGCGCCCTTGGAAGCGGCGTAGCCGCCGAACCGCGGCTCGATGATGCGCATCGACATCGAGTTGATCATGATGATCGACCCGCCTCCCTGCGCCTTCATGTACGGGATCACCGCCTGCGAGAGCTGCAGCGAGCCGTACAGATTGACGTCGAAGACCTTGCGCCAGTCGTCCAGATCGGCTTCGTCGACGGGCACGTATTTGCCGCCGAGAAAGGCGTTGTTGACGAGCACGTCGATGTGGCCGAACTCGGCGTGCGCCGCTTCGGCGAGGTAGACGCAGTCCTTCTTCTTCGCGATGTCGGTGGCCACACACAGCGCCTTGCGACCGAGGGCGCGCACCTCGAGGGCGACCTCGTCGAGCTTTTCCTGCGTACGCGCCGCCAGCACGATGTGCGCGCCCTCGCGCGCCAGCGCCAGGGAGACATCGCGCCCCATCCCCGGCCCGATGCCGGAGACGATGCAAACCTTGTCATCGAGCAACACGACTTCAGCTCCTTCTCGTGGAGATCAGCGAGTTTCTCAGTGGCCCTGTGGTCTCCGGGGCGCGACTCTCGGCGACCTCTCAGTTCACCAGCGGCGCCACCTGCGCAGCGAACGCCTCGATCTGCTCGATCAGCTCGTCGCACGAGCGCGAACGGAAGCGCACGCCACAGTGCTGTACGCCGAGGCTGCGCATCTCACGCAGGACGGCCGCCAGCTCGTCCGGCGAACCGCTGCGCGTGCCGGCGCCGGCTTCGAATTTCGGCGTGCCGACGTAGAACCACGGGGCGTTCATGCCGATGTCGATCGGCGCGCCCCCGCGCGTCTTGGCGCGATGCTCGCGAATATAGGCGATCGCTTCGCGCATCCCCATCGCCGGCACACCTTGCGGCAGCCAGCCGTCGGCGCGCTCGGCGGCGCGGCGCAAAGCGCCCGGGGTCGATCCGCCGACCCAGATCGGCGGACGCGGCTTCTGGCGCGGGCGGGGTCCGACGCCGAGCTCGCGGAATGACCAGAAGCGCCCTTCGTGTACCGGGTACTCGTCGCGGAACGCGGTGGCGACGGCTTCGATCGCCTCGTCGAGACGCTTCCCGCGCTCGGTGAAGTCGACACCGAGAGCGGCGAATTCTCCCTGGAGGTGACCGGCGCCGACACCGAGAATGACGCGCCCACCGGAAAGCGCGTCGACGGTCGCGAATGCCTTCGCCGTCGCCAGCGGGTGGCGATACGGCGCCACCCAGACGTAGGACAGCAGGCGCACGCTGCGCGTCGCCGCGGCGAGATATCCGAGGGTTGCGATCGTGTCGTACCAGGTGGTCGACATCGTCCTGGCCGCTTCGCGCGGCACACAGACGTGATCCGACACGGCGACGTAGAAGAAGTCGTTTCGGTCGCACGCCTGCGCGATGCGGAGGATCTCCTCGGCGCCCGCGGTCGCTTCCCATGGCGAGGCGAAGGCGGTGCTCTGTGCCGCCACCGGCAGGTGCATGCCCCAGACGAGCCGGTTCGGCGGAACGATCTGGACGCTGTCCTGCATCAGCGTTTCGCCAGCGCCGCTTCGCGGAAGCGCGTCGTGCTGTGTACCGGATCCTTGTCGAAGCGCGGCAGGACCTCGCGGCCGAAGAGCTCGACGGTGGTGCGCGCGACGTCCTGCGGCTGGGTCGAGGCGAGAATACCGAAGATGATCTGATCGCAGCCGATGTCGGCGTACTTCTGCACCGCCTTGGCGCATTCGTCCGGGTCGCCGACAATGCGCTGTCCGGAAGCAATGCGATCTTCCAGCTGCTCCGGCGTCGGCTCGGGGATGAGCTGCGGCCAGGCCGGCACGCCCGCCGGCCGCGGGAAGGTGTCGAGATAACGGAATACGAGACTGGTGTGATAGCTGCCGCCCATGCCGAGCGCGATCTGGCGCGCCCGCTTGCGGTCCTCAGCGCAGACCAGCTGCGTGACACAGGCGACGTTGTCGTTCACGTACTCGCCGACCGGCTCGGCGTGCTTGATGTTGTCCTTGTAGACCTTGATCAGCGGGTCGAAGTCCTTCGGCGAACCGAGCGAGAAGCAGAGGGCGCCGAGCCCGAGGCGAGCCGCCTTCTCGAACGTCGACGGGCTACCGCAGGCGACCCAGATCGGCGGGTGCGGCTTGGAGTACGGCTTCGGCAACACGTTGCGCTCGGGCATGGTGAAGTACTTGCCTGTGTAGCTGTACTTCGTGTCGCGCCACATGCGCAGGATCTCGGCGAGCGATTCGTCGAACATCGCGCGCGTGGTGTCGCCGTCGGGAATGCCGAAGCCCTTGAACTCGGTGCTCGACGAGCCGCGGCCGGTGCCGAACTCGAAGCGGCCCTCGCTGAGGTGATCGAGCATCGCGACGCGCTCGGCGATGCGCGCCGGGTGGTTCACCGGCGGCGTGATGTTGAAGATCGCCGAACCCACGTGCAGCTTCGCGGTGCGCGCCGCTACGTACGGCAGGAACACCTCCGAAGCCGAGATGTGCGAGTACTCCTCGAGGAAGTGGTGCTCGACCGACCAGACGTACTTGAAGCCGTTGTGGTCGCAGTGGACCGCGAGGTCGAGCTCACGAATCAGGCGCTTGTGCTCGGCCCCCTCCGGGTCGGCGTCCATCTCGTGCTTGGGAACGTGTGCTTGTACGAAGAGTCCGAATTCCATCGTTGTCTTGGGGGCTAGAGGGGTTGGGGGTTGGTTGCGTCCATCTTCATTCAAAACGCCACGCCGTCGTGCTCGTCGAAGAAGGTGGGGCCGTGGATGTCACGGCCGGTGAAAACCATCGGATCGCGGGCGGTGGCGAGCATGGCGCAGACGCGACCGGGGTTCGCGACGGGAAGGCCCTTGGCGGCATCGAAGCCATGCTGGCCCATCTCGACCACCATGCGCTCGGTCGTGACGAACCCGGGCATGAGGCCGATCACGGCGATGTCGTACTGTCGCAGCTCCTTCGCCAGACCGGGCACCATGCGGTTGAACGCCGCCTTACTGACGGAGTAGCCGAGACCCCAACCTCCTTCGCCGATCATGCGCGGAGTCTCGCGATCGCCGGCGCTCGAGGTGACGTTGATGACGATGCCGCCACCCTGCCGCTTCATCGCGGGCAAGCACAGCTTGATCAGGTGCAGGGGCGCGACGACGTTGCAGAGCAGCATCTGCTCGATCAACTCGACCGGCGTGTCCTCGAAGAGGTCCATGTGTCCAGCGCCGATATAGCGGCCGTTGTTGACCAACACGTCGATGCGCCCGAAGCGGTCCATCGCCGCGTCGATCGCCGCGCTCCAATCCTCGCGGCGCGAGAGGTCGAGCTTCACCACCAAGGATTCGGCGCCGAGCGGCGCGGCTTCCGCGGCGGTCTGACGCAGGCTACCCGGTAGCGGCGCCGTCGCCGGCTTCTTCACCGAGGAGGCGTACTCGTATCTCTCCTCGCCGGTGACGGTACGCGCGCTGAGGACGAGGTCGAAGCTACGCCGCGCCAGTTCGAGCGCGCAGCCGCGGCCGATTCCCCGGCTCGCTCCCGTGATGAAAGCGACTTTCTTGGGATGCACCGAGCCGGGGGCATAGCCCGCCCGTCCTGCTGCTGCAAGGCGGTGGGCTCTCGGCGCAGCGCGGACGCCTCAGGAGCTCGGTTGGCTCGGACTCCAGCTCGACCAGGCGCGGATCAGCTGCGCCACCCAGTCGTCCCACGACTGGCTCTGCCACGCGTCGGACGCACTGCTGCTCGGCGGCAATGTGTTCGTCGGTCGCGGCGTGCGCGTGCGCGTCGGCGTGCGCGTCAGCGTGCGCGTGCGGGTGGCAGTGCGGGTCCTCGTGTTGCGCGGCGTCCAGGTCATGTACGGCGTGCGCGTCGGACGCGGCGTACGCAAGATCGTCGGCGTCTTCGTCCACGTCGGGCGACGCGTCGGCGTCTTGGTCTTGGTGCGCGTGATCGTGCGCGTCTGGGTCACCGTCCTGCTGACGGCGGGAGTCGGTGTCCGGGTCGCGACCACGTTGGTCGCGGTGCGCGTCGGCACGGGCGAGTTGGTTGGCGGCGCAGGTGCAGACGTCGGTGTACCGGTCGGTGTCGGCAACGATTCCTCCACGACGATCGCGTTCGGGTCGGCGTAGAGCGACAGCGCGCCGGCGCGATCGTCCGATTCCACCTGGGCGCAGCGCCCGTCGAAATGGGCACTCGGACTCATCGTAGCGTAGCCGTCGGCCGAATGGCCGAGGCCGATGGCGTGCCCGATCTCGTGCGTCACCACCTCGGCGAGGTTACACGCGTTCCAGCCGGCGCACTTCTCCCAGCCGTTGTTCAGCATGACCTTGCCGACGGCGATGCGGCGATAGGGGACGCCGTTGATGTCCTCCGTCTCCCACGAAGCGCAGTAGCCGCCGATGGCGAGGATGCCGCCGCAGTTGGTCGGATCCGTGATCTCGTTGTACGGATCGCCGAAGATGATGCGGCTGCCGCCGCCGCAGCCTGCGTAGGGCTGCTGCGGAGTGGTACCCGCCTCGTCGAGGTGGAGCATCGTCGAGGTGATGCTCGACCACGCCGCGAATGCCTGGTGGATGGCGTTGATCGACGCGCTCGAGCCGATCTTGGCGTCGCCGGTCGGGTCGATGAGGAACGTCACCGGCAGACCGTTCTTGGGCTCCCACCAGCGCGCCGGGCTCGAGAGATAACTGAACGATGCCTGGTATTGGCCGGCGATATGGTCGAGCTCGGCCGGACGCCACACCACCGGCGCCGAGTAGCCGCTGTCTCCGGCGGCGCTCGCGCCGGCGCGGATGCGCGCGATGACGTCCTCGAGCTTTGCCGTGTCCGGTCGCACGCTAGCTGCACCGAAGCGACTCGCGACGCGACGCAGGACGGTGACGCCCGACCCAAAGGTACGGCTCACGCTCAGGTAGGCGGCGTTGTCGCCCGAGAGGCGATACTTGCCCATCGACATGCCGGTCGTGCGCAGCGTGCCGTCGCTGCTGCGGCTGAGGAACGCCAGCACCTTCTCGCCGGGCGCGTAATCGGGACTGCCGTATACGGTCTCCTCGCGGGCGGCGGTGCGGCCACCGGTCTCCTTGAGAACCACGTCACCGTCGGGAACGGCGCCGGCGATGACACCGTCGGGTTGGATGTAGACGTAGGTGTTGACGCCGCCGTTCGTCTCGTCGTCGGCGACCTGGACCTGCTGCACCGTGCCGGTGATCACCGCGACCGATCGTGAAGCGAGCTCCCCCTCGTCCATGAGAACGAAAGTGGTCCCCTCTGCGGCCCGCGCTGCGAGCAAGACGAGAAGTACCGCGGAGACTTGCTGCCACCAGGGGCGTGCGATCCTTGCCATGCGCACGCCCGCAGAGCCAGGGCTGTGCCATGGCGTCTGACGAGAGCTTCAAACGCGGGAGCACGTCAAAATGGCGACGTGATTTTGCCGCGAAAGTACAGTCTGTGCTCGCGCACAAAAAAGAACGGGCTACTCGCTGTCGAAGCTCACAAGGCAGAGCGCAAGCGCGCGTACCCGAGTGAACAGGAGGCGCGAGGCGGCGCGGCGCAGGATTGATACGCCGTGCCGCCTCATTTGCGGGAGGAACCTAGCTGCGCCGCGCCGAGGTTCGGCGCAGACCGAAGAAGCCGACGCCGAGGAGCATCAACAACGCGGCCAGCACGCCGACCGGCGAGAGGCTCGGCGCTTCGCGCATGATGCGGTTGATGAGCACGATGTCGACCGATGTGTCGTTGTCCGGGTTGGTGTCACCCGGCGCGGTGACGCGCGCCAGGTTCTCGATCTTGCGCAGCTCGGTCTGGCCGACGTGCACCGGCACCGTGATGTCCGGTAACGAGTTGTTGGGCGGGACGGTCGCGATGATCTCGCAGTGCACTTCCGTGCCGCCGGCGCCGTCGGAACCGGAGCAATCCCAGCCCATGCCCGACGGTTTCGCCGTCAAGGTCAGCGGGAACGGCAAGGTGTCCGTGACGGTGACCAGGATGTTCGGGCCAGCGGTGATGCCGCCGACGTTGGTGACCGTCAGCTTGAAGCTGGCGTCGTTGCCGATGACAAAGTTACCGGTGTGCGTCTTCTTGATCGCCAGGTCCGGTGCCACGATCGGCGTCGGCGTCTCCTCGGAGAACGTCGGCGTCGGCGTCTGTGTCGGCGTCGAGGTCGAGCTCGGCGTCGAGGTGGTTGTCGGTGTGTTGCTCGGCGTCCGCGTGTTACTTGGCGTCGGGGTCCCGGTCTGAGTTCCTGTTGCCGTCGGCGTCGGCGTATCGGTGCCCGTCGCCGTAGGGGATGGAGTATTCGTCGGCGTCCAGGTCGGAGTGTCCGTGGGCGTCGACGTCGGTGTGCTGGTCGGCGTCGATGTCGGTGTATCCGTCGGCGTCGACGTTGGCGTGGATGTCGGCGTCGAGGTCGGCGTCTCGGTATTGGTCGGTGTCGACGTCGGCGTGTCCGTCGCGGTCGCCGTGTTGGTCGGCGTCGGCGTATTGGTGGGTGTTTCCGTGCTCGGCAATGTGCCGGTCACTGTCTGAGTCGGCGTGGTGGTATCCGTCGGCGTCGGCGTGTTCGTCGGCGTCGCCGTGACCGTCGGGGTATTGGTCGGTGTGTCGGTCGGCGACGACGTCGGCGTATCGGTCGGAGTCGAGGTCGGCGTGTCCGTCGGCGTCGCAGTCGCCGTGTTGGACGGTGTCGACGTGGGCGTGTTCGTCGGAGTGTCGGTCGCCGTAGCTGTCGGCGTCTGAGTATCTGTCGGCGTCGGCGTCGCCGTGTTGGTCGGCGTATCTGTCGGTGTCGGGGTCGGTGTCGGCGTGTCCGTCGGCGTACTCGTCGGGGTCGACGTGGGTGTGGCCGTCGGCGTCGCGGTCTCGGTCGGCGTCGG